>Ga0335081_10004020_pt1 | contig 23223 bp, 18 predicted proteins | sample Lox_Sample_35_FD_206713 | JGI IMG/M metagenome (GOLD analysis project Ga0335081, IMG submission 206713) | Soil microbial communities from Loxahatchee National Wildlife Refuge, Florida, United States - Lox_Sample_3.5 | ecosystem: Environmental > Terrestrial > Soil > Wetlands | place: USA...
AAGAGATGACCGACGGCCATGTCGACTGGCAGGTCGTGCTCTATGGCGGCGCCATGCACGCCTTCACCAATCCGGGCGCCAACAGTCCGGAGCACGGCTCGCGATACGATCCGCTTGCCGCCAAGCGCGCCTGGCAGGCGATGAGCGACCTGTTCAAGGTGACGCTGTAGGAACGAACGCCTCCGCCCCCGTCGAAAGCGGGGGGCGGATTCACCAATAAACCCGCAGCACGCCGGGCGCGCCATTGCCGCCGCGGCCGCCCAGACCCGCGCCGCCGCCGCCGCCCGCACCCAAGGCCGTGGCGGATTCACCGGCTCCGCCGTTTCCCGAGCCGCCCGCTGCTCCCGCGCCGATCAGCGACGCTCCGCCGCCGCCGCCGCCACACACCATATTTGGCCCGCCGCCGGTACCGCCGGCGCCGCCCGGATTTGCAAGATACGAGGCGCCTGCAGCTCCCGGAAGGCCGGGAATGCCGCCGCCATCTCCCCGGAGCTGCAATTGGATCCCAGTTCCGCCATGTCCCGCCATCGGATACGTGGCGTAGTACCCCGGGCCGCCGCCCGCTCCGCCTGGAAAGACGACCAAATTCCCGAAGGCCGTAGTGCCGCCCCGGCCTCCCGACTGTCCAGCGCCGCCGCCTGCACCGCCGCCGCCGATGATGATGTCATAGGACGTGCCGGCTGTGACGGGCGTCGGAGCATAGTTCAAAGCGCCGCTAGCTCCCCCGCCGCCTCCGGCGACCGAGCCTCCATAGCCGATGTCGCCCCCGCCGCCACCCCCGCCACCGCCCTGACCCTGGACAAAAACAGCGCCGACGTCTGCCGGGCAAACCCACACCCCGTTGGCGGTATATTCCTTGCTCTGCATCGTTGTCTCCTCTGCGCCGGACGTCCGGCGAAGGATTTGTTTTGAACTTGGACGGCTGAAATTTTGCGCGGGTGCAGGCGCATATTCTGCGCCGTCTGCAACGCCGACCTTAGCCCCTCATTCGATCACCTCGTCGGCGGCGACTTGCATGCCGAGCGGCACTTTGAGACCGAGAGCGTTTGCGGTCTTTAGATTGATGACCAATTCGAACCGCGCCGATTGCACGACGGGAAGCTCGCCGGGCTTGGCGCCTTTTAGAATCTGGCCGACATAGTCGCCGACTTGGCGCTCCGCGACTTCAAGGCTGGTGCCGTAGCTGATCAATCCGCCGGCGGTGGCGTATTGGCGCAGATAATAGATCGTCGGAATCGCAAAGCGCGCCGCGCGCGCCACTAATTCGTCGCGACGGTAAAGAAAAAGCGGATCGGCGCCGACAAAGAGCCCGCCGATCCGCTTTTCGCTCAAGGTTGCGAACGCCCGGTCGAAATCGCCTTCGCTGCGGACGTCGAGAACGAAGAGCTGGAGTCCCAGCGCACGTGCCGCGGCCTTCACCTCTTCGGTTTCGTTGCTGAAATTGTCGGGATTGGTGAGATTCTGTTGAAAAAGTCGCAAGTCTAAAGTCGTTGCAAATCTGCCAAAATACGAACGATATCTTTGATTGACGCTAATTACCGCGGCAGATCGATTTAGAAGTCGCTCCGTTAAGTCTGGGGTGGATGATGAGGCCCCCCACATCAGAATCTGAAAAACGCACCCACGACGCTGGAAAAATTGGGCTGAGTCGATACTCCGACTTTTTCAACAGAATCGTGAGATAGCCGATCTCCGTTGCGGTGGGGATCAGTTGGTGCAGCAATTCAAGCCGCTTGGCGACGGCCGCCGTGATGAGAAAGCTCACGCCGGTCATGTTGCCGCCGGGCCGATTGAGGCTGGGCACGAGGCCGAGCTTCACCGGATCGCCGGCGCTGCTGAAAACCACCGGCACGGTGGTGTTGGCTTTTTTCAGCGTCAGCGCGCCGCGCGTGTCGGCGGCGATCGCCGCCGCGTGCCGTCCGATCAAATCGGCCGCGAGCGTCGGCAGCCGGTCGATCTCGCCCTCGGCCCATCGATAGTCGACCTCCACGTTTTCGCCCTCGGTGAAGCCGGCCTCCTTCAGGCCGTTGCGAAACGCGGTGACATAGAACGCGTTGCCCTTCAAAGAGGCGCTGTGCAGGAATCCGACCGTGGGTCGCGCCGCCTGCTGCGCGCGCGCTGCCAACGGCAACGCTGTTGCGCTGCCGACAAGCGCGATGAAATCGCGCCGTCTCATTCGATCAGCTCGTCGGCGCGGCCAAGGAGCGGCAGCGGCACCGTGAGGCCGAGCGCCTTGGCGGTCTTGAGGTTGACGATCAGCTCGAGCTTGGTTGCCTGCTGCACCGGCAGGTCGGCGGGCTTTTCGCCCCTGAGAATGCGGGCGACATAAGTGCCTTCCAGGCGGTAGGCGTCGACAAGGCTGGTGCCGTAGCTCATCAGCCCACCCGCCGCCGCGAAGCCGCGGTAATGATAGATCGTCGGCATGGCGTGGCGCACCGTCAGTGCAGCCAGCTTGTCGCTTCGGGCCGTGAAAAATATATCCGGGCCGATTACCAAGCCCTCCGCCTTCATCTGAGCAAGATCTGCGAACGCCTTTTCGATCTCGCCTTCGCTGCTGGCCTCCAGCATGTGAAGCTTGAACCCGAGACTGTCGGCGGCCGACTGGGCGCCTTTGGTGATGAGCTTCGCCAGTGTGCGGTTGGTTGGATTGTACATGAAGCCGATATTGGTCGCGGTCGGCAGCACGGCGCGCAGCATCTCGAATTGCTTCGGGACGACCTGGGACAGCAGAATCGAGACGCCGGTCAGATTGCCGCCGGGTCGGCTCAGGCTGGCGACAAATCCGGCCGCGACCGGATCGGCTCCGGCATTGAAAATAATCGGAATCGTCGTTGTGGCGGCTTTTGCGGCGGCAGCCGAGGGCGTGCCATCGCTCACGATCACAGCCACCTGCCGGCGCACCAGATCGGCGGCCAGGGCGGGAAGTCGATCATTGTGTCCCTCGGCCGAGCGGTATTCGATCGCGAGATTTTTGCCCTCCACGTAGCCGGCTTCGCTCAAGCCTTTGTGAAGTCCGACGATGTAAGCTTCGTTGTTTTCATCCTCGAGAACCCCAATGACCGGCATCGCCGGCTGCTGCGCGTGCGCAGCCGATAGCCAAAAGAACGACGCCGAAGAGAGCCAGAAGGCCATCGCGCCGACGATGATGATGAATTCGCGCCGCCGCATCGGTTCCCCCAACCTCAGGAAGGCACTTTACCCGCGCAAGTTTAGAACACTGGTAGTGGACTGAATATGCCCCAGGTCACCCTCGACGTGATGTACAGCGCGCGTCATAAAAGCGCGCCAATCCTCGCGGCAGGCTTTCGCCGCGTCTGCCTTACCAGGGTGTATCGTATTACCATCGCACACTTTTTCTGCGGTCTGGGGTCCGCGCTCCAGAGTCTTGAAGGGAATTTGAGACGTAGGGCGCTCCGATGAAGCATTCCGTCGGCATGGCTCTTCTTCTTGCGGCGATCGCGTCGGCCGAGATCGCTCACGCCGGCGGCTCTGAAATTCGTACCTGCGACTTCGCGGTGAAAGCGCGCTGCGTCTCCGGCGACGCCCGCGTCACGCTCGCCGACGGTGCCGTGCAAAGGCTCGAGGTCAACGTCATCTGGTGCAGCCTGCCTGGACATCTCGACTTCACCTGCACCATCGATTCGTCGCGCGGCGACAAGGAGTCCAAATGGTCCGACGACGCGGGCGCGACGCTGATCGCCAACGCCTCGCCTTTTAATCCGGACGCACCGGACCGGGTGAAGGTGACCGTCGGCCGAGATGTCTCGGTCGATTTGGAGGAAGCGCAATCGCTCGGCCGCTGCGGCGCCGGCGCGGAACTGCCGCGGGCCATCGTCATTCCGGCGCACGGCAAGACCTGCCGCGTGTGGATGCCAGCGGAGTAATGGCTGTATCTCCCGGCGCGCAGACGGAGAAGGCCTCGCAATGACGAGGGGACGACGTGGGCTGTTCGGCATCGTCGGCCGCGAACTCGCGCGCATAAAGGCGCGGCGCGGGAACGGGATTATGCATCCCCCCGCGAAAGCGGGGGAGGGGGCCATGCGAAGCATGGTGGAGGGCGCGTGTGACTCGACGCTTCGCTTGCGTTGCAAGGGATTCGTCGGCGCCCGCGCTCCTTCCACGATTCTTCGCTCGCGGCGCGAGCTACGAATGGTCCCCTTCCCCGCTTGCGCGGGGCAGGATGAGTCTACGCCCTGGCGTATTTGCCGCGATTGAAGAAGCGGTCTTTCTGATCGTCGTTCGCGGTGTCGCGGTTGGATTTGATCGCGCCGATCTTGCCGAGCGCCGCTTTCACCGCCGGCCGCTCCTCGATCGCCTTGAACCAGCGCGCCAGATTCGGATTGTCCTCCCACTTCACGCCTTGCGCGTCGTGATTGCGTGTCCACGGGAAGGTGGCGATGTCGGCGATGGAGTATTCGGCGCCGGCGAGATAGGGCGACTGCGCCAGCCGCTTTTCCATCACTTCGTAGAGCCGCTTCACCTCGGTCTGGTAGCGCATCATCGAATAGGCGTTGCCTTCCTTCGGCGCGAACATTTTGAAATGGGTGAACTGGCCGAACATCGGGCCGATGCCTGAAGTCTGGAAGAACAGCCACTGCAGCACATCGTATTTCTTCGCCATATCCTTGGGCAGGAATTGCCCGGATTTCTCGGCGAGGTACATCAGGATCGCGCCCGACTCGACCACCGTATAGGGCTTGCCGCCGGGCCCGTCGGAATCGACGATCACCGGGATTTTCGAGTTCGGGTTGAGCTTGACGAAATCGGGATTGTATTGCTCGCCCTTCCACACGTCGACGAAATGCTCCCTGTACGGCAGCTTGGTTTCCTCGAGCATGACGTAGATTTTCTGCACGTTCGGGCTGGTCAGCGCATAAAGATCGATCATGGCAATGCGTTTCCTGTTCGGAGATTGGCGGAAGGCGGTGAACGTATCGGCCGTGTCGGGGACCGGCAAGACGGTGATGAGGCGGTCATGCCGGGCGCGGATCACTTGTGCGGCATCGCCGATGCCGCGTAGGGTGCCGAGAGAGGAACAAGAATAATTCGGGGAGGGCAGACATGCAGCGCACCATCCGGCGGGTCGCCGCCATCGCCTTTATCGCCGCGGCGGCGGTTCTCGGCCCGAGTGGGGCGCGGGCCGGCGACAGCTATCCGAACCACGCGGTGCGCTGGCTGGTCGGCTACCCGCCCGGCGGTTCGACCGACATTTGCGCTCGCCTGATCGGCGGTTACCTGTCGGATCTTTTCCATCAGCAATTCCTGATCGAGAACCGGCCGGGCGCCGGCAACAATCTCGCCACCGAGCTCGCCGCGCATTCGCCGCCGGACGGCTACACCGTGTTCCTGGTCAATCCGGCCAACGCGATCAACGCCACGCTCTATAAAAATCTGCCGTTCGACTTTTTGCGCGACATGGTGCCGGTCGCCGGCTTCATCCGCGTCCCCAATGTGATGGAAGTGAACCCGAAAGTACCGGCGCATACGGTTGCCGAATTCATCGACTACGCCAAGGCGAATCCGGGCAAGATCAACATGGCGTCCGCCGGTGTCGGCACCTCGACGCATTTGTCCGGCGCTCTGTTCATGCAGATGACCGGCGTCAAGCTGGTGCATGTGCCCTACCGCGGCGCCGGGCCCGCGCTGGTCGACATGTTGGGCGGGCAGGTGCAAGTGTTCTTCGACAATCTGCCGTCCTCGATCGGCTACATCCGGGCCGGCAAGCTGCGCGCGCTGGCAGTGACCACGGCGGAGCGCTCGAAAGCGCTGCCCGACGTGCCGACGGTGGCCGCGACCGTGCCCGGCTACGAAGCGAGCGCCTGGTTCGGCATGGCGGTGCCGGCGGGCACGCCGCAAGACATCGTCGAGAAACTCAATCGCGCGGTGAACGACGCGCTCGCCGATCCCAGCATCCAAGCCAAGCTCGCCGAGCTTGGCGGCACCTTGATCCCCGGCACGCCGGAGGATTTCAGCAAGCTGATCGTCGACGAAACCGACAAATGGGCGAAGGTGGTCAAGGCCACCGGCGCGAGCGCGGAGTAGGAGGATGATGAAAGTCTTTAACCGCTCATTCCCGCGGAAGCGGAAATCCGGGCTGGGTCGCAGCCTTCCGCTTACGCGCTGGCACGCTTCGGCGGACTCGAACCCGCCGAGGCTCGCTCGGCGAACGAAGGCGGGGCGCGGGGACGAGCGGAGTTTCCTGGTCGCTCTCAGTTTCCTCCTTTTGATCGCCGCGTCGGTGCCGGCCGCGGCGCAGGATTATCCGACACGGCCAATCCGCGCGCTCACGGCGGTCAGCGCCGGCGGCACCAGCGACATTTTCATGCGGGCGATGGCCCAGGAGGTCGGCAAGCGCTGGAAGCAGACCATCGTCGTCGAGGACCGCCCCGGCGGCCAGATGAATGTCGGCGGCGAAGCCTGCGCGCAGGCGGCGCCAGACGGCTACACCATCTGCATCCTGCCGCCCGAGACGCTCGCCTATAATCAGTTCCTGTTCAAAAAGATTCCATTCGATCCGGAAAAGGATTTTGCGCCGATCACCAATCCGTTTTTCACCACCCAGGTGCTGGTGGTGAGCGCCAAGCTTAACGTGCATTCGCTGGCCGAACTGGCGGCGTTGTCGAAAGCCAAGCCGAAGACCTTGAGCTACACGGCGCCGTCGATTCCGCTGGTCGCGTTCATGGCGCAATGGATCAAGGCGAACGGGTCCGACATCGTCCGCGTGCCGTTCCGTGGCGGCGGCGAAGCGGTCAACGATATGCTCTCCGGCGCGACGCCGGTGGCGTTTTTCGGCGCCTCCAACTGGCTGTCGTTCATCAAGAACGGCACCGTCATTGCGCTCGCGGTGGACAGCCCGCAACGCTCGCCGCTTTTGCCCGACGTGCCGACGCTCGCCGAGCTTGGCTATCACGGCGACCTCACCCGGCTTTATTTCGGCCTAGTCGCGCCGGCGGGAACCCCGCAGCCGATCGTTCACAAGCTCTACGAAGAGTTCGCTGCCGTCGGCAAGGATCCGGAGTTCCGGCAGAAGCGGATGATCGACGTCGGCCTCGAGCCGGTGTTCGACACGCCGGAGGCATTCGGCGCGTTCCTCAAACAGGACCGCGCCGCTTCCGCGCGCATCGTCAAGGACGCCGGCATGCAGCCGCAATAGGTCCGCAATGATCATCGAATGGCATACCCACGTCTATCCGCCGGAAGAAGCCGCGGCCGACGCGCTCGCCTGGGACGGCAAGAGCGGCCCGACCTGGGCCGGCCGTTGCCCGATGACGCTGGAAAACGTGCTTGAGGCCCATCACCGCTGCGGCATCGGCGCTACCGTGTTCAGCAACGCCGCGCATTACCTGCGCGGCAAGGCCACGGCCGATGAACTGAAAGCCATTCAGCGCTGGTCCGATTACGCCGCGGAGATCCAGGCCGCGCATAACGGCATGCTATACGGCTTCGCCACTATGCTGCCGTGCGGCGGGCCGGCCTTCGTCAAGGAGACCGAGCGCGCCATCAAAGAGCTCGGGCTCAAAGGCATTCTGATCCATTCCAATCACAAGGGCCACTATCCGGATGACGATGAGGCGCGGCCATTCTGGGAATTGGTGCAAGACCTCGACGTTCCGGTCTTTATCCATCCGCCGCATGTCGGTTTCGGCGAGGAGCGGATGCGCGAGTACCGGCTGGCGTCGAGTGTCGGCCGGCCCGCCGATTTGTGCCTTGCTCTGTCGCGGCTGATCGTGCGCGGCATTCTCGAAGACTTTCCGCGGCTGACCCTCGTCGCCTCGCACGGCGGCGGCGGCTTGTGGGAGGTCATCGGTCGCTTGAACTACGCCTACGAGCTGCAGGAGGAATGCTATTTCCTCGGCCCTTACACGCCGATCAGGATCAAGCACGAGCCCGGCTATTACGCCAAGAAGATGTATTTCGACACGGTGACCTATCACCCGCCGGCGGCACAGCTTGTCGTCGAGTCGGTCGGCGCCGATCACGTGCTTTACGGCTCGGACGCGCCGCCGCTGACCTCGCTCAAGCCGCGGGCGATCAAGCTGGTCGAGGGTCTGAAGGTGACGCCCGAAGAGCGTGAGAAGATTTTCTGGCGCAATGCGGCGAAGCTGCTCAAGCTCGACACGGCGAAGGCGGCAAGTCGCGCGCCAGCAAGCGCGGGGGCGGCTTGAACGTGCGGGCGAAACTTTCTCGTGTAGCGGCAGGCACTTAGCAACCTGTGGCAGCGGCGCCACGATGCCGCAAATTCACAAGTCGTGCACGGATTATTGGCGGCAATGGATGGATTGAAGTCTTCGATTGGTCTCTAGTTACCGCATTAGAGCGGGATTCGCATTGGGGACTTTCACATGCGTCGCTCACTGATCGTTACCGGACTGGCGGCAGCGCTGTGCATCGGCTTGGGCGACCGCCTTCGCCAAGACCAAGCATCATCCGATCAAGCCGCCGGATCCGCCGCCACCGCCGATGTGGAGCTGGGCCGGCCCCTATGTCGGCCTCAATCTCGGCTATAGCTGGGGACGTTCGAGCTTCACTGAGGACTTCACCGACATCGTCGGCTTTCCGCTTTTTTCCACGAGCGGCACGATCAATAACATTGATGGGGTCATTGGCGGCGGACAGATCGGCTATAATTGGCAAAATGGAAATTGGGTCGCCGGGCTCGAGGCGGATATCCAGGGTTCCGGCGAGCGTGGCAACGCGACATTTACCTGTCGCGCCGGTGCCTGCGCGATCAACGCCATCACGACAAGCGTAACCGAAAGACTCGAGTGTTCGGCACGGTGCGGCCGCGCCTCGGCTGGACCGTCACGCCGGAGACCATGATCTACGCCACCGGCGGCTTGGCCTATGGCGAAGTCAAGGATAGCGGCACCATTACCGACGGTATCAGTCCGACCTCTTTCAGCATCAGCAAGACGAGCGCCGGCTGGACCGCGGGTGGCGGCGTTGAAAGTCACCTGGTCGGAAACTGGACTTGGAAGCTCGAATATCTGTTCATGGAGTTGAAGGAGCCTTCTGGCACGGTTGTGACTGCGATTGCGGTGAATTGTCCGGTGCTCGTCGCCGCGTGCGGTGGCGGTAACGTCACTACGCACATCGATCCATGGTTCACCGACAACATCGTTCGCGCCGGGCTCAATTATAAATGGTAGTCAGGTTGGTGTAATCGGCGCATAATATCAGAAGCGGTCGCGGCAGTTTCCGCGGCCTTTTCTTTTGCCGCGAATTTGGCGCACACTCGGCCAACGCCCAAGCTGAGTGAACCTATGACATCCGCCAAGAGAAAATCGCCCGAGGATCTGCGCAGCTATCGCTGGCTCGGCAAGAACGACCTGCGCTCGTTCGGTCATCGCTCGCGGCTGCGGCAGTTCGGCTATGACCGCGCCGATTGGGCCGGCAAGCCGGTGATCGGAATCATCAATACCTGGAGCGATATCAACGCCTGTCACGGGCACCTGCGCGAGCGCGCTGAGGACGTCAAACGCGGCGTCTATCAGGCCGGCGGGCTGCCGATCGAATTGCCGGCGATGTCGCTTGCCGAGCCTTTCGTCAAACCCTCGACCATGCTCTACCGCAATTTCCTCGCCATGGAATGCGAGGAACTCTTGCGCAGCCATCCGATCGACGGCGCCGTCTTGATGGGCGGCTGCGACAAGACCACGCCCGGGCTCGTCATGGGCGCCATCTCGATGGGCATTCCGGCGATCTATGTGCCGGCCGGTCCGATGCTGCGCGGCAATTGGCGCGGCCACACCCTCGGCTCCGGCTCCGACGCCTGGAAATACTGGGACGAGAAACGCGCCGGCCGCATCGGCGACGAGGAATGGAACGAGATCGAAGGCGGCATTTCGCGCTCGTTCGGCACCTGCATGGTGATGGGCACCGCGGCGACCATGATGGCGATCACCGAGGCGCTCGGGCTGACGCTGCCCGGCGCGTCATCGATCCCGGCGGTCGACGCCAATCATCCGCGCATGTGCGCCGCGGCCGGAAGGCGCGCCGTCGACATGGTGTGGGAGGACCAGACGCCGGAGAGAATCCTCACGGCCGCCGCCTTCGACAACGCCATCCGCGTGCATATGGCGCTCGGCGGCTCGACCAACGCCATCATCCATGTCATCGCCATGGCGCGCCGCGTCGGCGTGCCGCTCGACATGAGCCGCTTCGATGCCATCTCGCGGCAAGTGCCGGTGATCGCCAATATCACGCCGTCGGGCAAATATCTGATGGAGGATTTCTTCTATGCCGGCGGGTTGCGCGCATTGATGGGGCAGATGCGCGACATGCTTGACCTGTCCTGCATCACGGCAAACGGCCGCACGCTCGGCGACAATATCGCCGGTGTGAAGGTTTACCTGCCCGACGTCATCCATTCGCTCAAAGAGCCGCTTTATCCGGAAGGCGCCACCGCCGTGCTCACCGGCAATCTCGCGCCGCGCGGCTGCGTGATGAAGCCCGCCGCCGCGGAGAAGCGCTTGCTGGCGCATCGCGGCAAGGCGCTGGCGTTCGAGAATTACGACGCCATGGCGGCCGCGGTCGACCGCGACGATCTCGATGTCACGCCCGACCATGTGCTGGTGCTCAAAAACGGCGGGCCCAAGGGCGGCCCGGGCATGCCGGAATGGGGCCAATTGCCGATTCCGAAGAAACTCCTCAAAGCTGGCGTGAAAGACATGCTGCGCATCTCGGATGCGCGCATGAGCGGCACCAGCTACGGCGCCTGCATCCTGCACGTCGCGCCGGAAAGCTTTGTCGGCGGTCCGCTCGCCTTCGTCCAGACCGGCGACGAGATCGAGGTCGACGTCGCGGCGCGGCGCATCCATCTGCATGTCGGCGACGACGAGCTGTCACGGCGCCGCGCTGCCTGGAGGCCGCCGGCGCCGCATTATCCGCGCGGCTACGGTGCGATGTATTCGCAGCACATCGGCCAGGCCGACGAAGGCTGCGATTTCGATTTTCTGGAGGGACAGGCGCCGATCGCAGAGCCGGAGATTCACTAGGCAGCTCGAAGACGGCTCATGGCAATCGTGGCGAGAGGGCAGCGAATGAGCATCTATGTATTTGTGACGCGAAGAGCCGACCCCTTGAAACCGGATGGCGCCGAGATAAGTCGGGAGGAATGGACCGAACTGGTCGAGAGTGACCCGGACCTATCGCTGGAAGATCCCGCCGATCGCATTCCCGCGGACAAGACGATCTATGCCGTCTGGAAAACATATCCGGGAGGTTACCCCGCGTGGCTCGGTCTTTCTGGCGGCAACATTGAGGTTAAAGGAATTGACGACGCGATACTCGGCAAGCTTCGAATGTTCGCGAATAAGCTTGGCGCCCGCATTGTCTCTGAAGAGGGCGAAGAGTTCTCGTGAGACTCGAATGATCTAGGCGGCTGCGCTGGGCGCGAGTTATCCCGCCGGCAGCACCACGGCGCGGCATTCGCCGAAGCCGATGCGGGCATGGCCGGGCCTCTCGCAATAGCCGCGGAAGATGATCTCGTCGCCGTCCTCGATGAAGCCGCGCTTCTCGCCGCCGGGCAGCGCCAGCGGGTCGCTGCCGCGCGCGGTGAGTTCGAGCAGCGAGCCCCAGCTCGATTTCTCCGGTCCCGAGACGGTGCCCGAGCCGAAGAGGTCGCCGACGCGGATATTGCAGCCGTTGCTGGTGTGATGCGCGATCATCTGCGCCACGGTCCAATAGAGCAGCGCGCACGACGTCTGTGTCACGCGCTGCGGGGGCGTTCCGGCGCGGCGCATGGCCTCGGTCGCGATATAGGCTTCGAGTGTAATGTCGAGGCCGCCATGCGCCCGGTCTTCGGCATCGTCGAGATGCGGCAGCGGCGCCGGATCGCCGTCCGGCCGCGCGAAGGCCCTGGTGCGGAATGGCGCCAGCGCCTCCGCCGTCACCACCCAGGGCGACACCGTGGTGGCGAAATTCTTGCCGAGGAACGGCCCGAGCGGCTGGTATTCCCAGGCCTGGATGTCGCGCGCCGACCAATCGTTGAGCAGGCAGAAGCCGAAAACGTGGTCCGCCGCCCGGCCGATCGGAACCGGTTCGCCAAGCTCGCTCGGCGCGCCGACGTAAATGCCGAGCTCGAGCTCGAAATCGAGATTGCGGCACGGGCCGTAGCTCGGCGCCGCATCGTTCGGGCCCTTGCGCTGGCCGCGGGGCCGCTTGAACGGCGTGCCGCTGACGCGGATCGAGGACGTACGGCTATGATAGGCGACCGGAACGTATTTGTAGTTCGGCATCAGCGGGTTGTCGGGACGGAACATTCGCCCGGCATTGGTCGCGTGAAAAATCGAGGCAAAGAAATCGGTGAAGTCGCCGATGGTGGCCGGCAGCAGCAGCTCGACTTGCGTCATCGGCGCGAGGTGCTGACGCAGTCTTTCGTCGCCATGTTCGGTGCTGAGACCGCGGGACAAAGCGAGCCGCAACGCCGACCATGTCTTCGCGCCAAGCGCCATCAACCCGTTGAGCGTCGGCTCCGCACAGGCACGTGCGCCTTCCGCGGCCGGTCCGTCGAACAATGACGTCGCCGACGCGACATCGAGAATGCGATCGCCGATCGCGACGCCGACGCGCGGCGGCTCCGCCGGTGCCGCACGAAACACGCCGAACGGCAGATTTTGAATAGGAAAGTCGCAATCCGCCGCGTTGGCGCTGTCGACAAAGCTTTTGCGCGCGGGATCGTGCGTCTCGTTGAGCGGCGTGGGCATGGATTCTTTCCGGGAAAAGTTTAGTGAGCGGGTTGTTGTTCTTGTTCGCGGATCGCGGCGTAGCGCGCCTGAAAGTCCACATACATGCGTTGCAATCCTTCGCGCAGCGGGGTTGCCGCGCGCCAGCCCAAGGCATTGATGCGCGACACGTCAAGGAGCTTGCGCGGCGCGCCGTCCGGCCGCGACGGATCGAACTCGATCTTGCCGCGATAGCCGACGACGTCGGCGATCATGCGGGCGAACTCGGCAATGCTCAGGTCTTCGCCGGTCCCGATATTGAGGAACGGCAGATCGGAATAGCGCTTCATGACGAACACGCAGGCATCGGCCAAATCATCGGCGGCCAGGAACTCGCGCCGCGGCGAGCCGGTGCCCCAGACCACGGCGCTCGGCTCGTCCTTGATCTTGGCCTCGTGAAAGCGCCGCATCAGCGCCGCCGGAACATGGCTGTCGTCGGGATGATAATTGTCGCCGGGCCCGTACAGATTGGTCGGCATCACCGATACGAAGTCGTCACCGTGCTGCAGCCGATAGGCCTCGCACAGTTTGATGCCGGCAATCTTGGCGATGGCGTACCATTGGTTGGTCGGCTCCAGCGGTCCTGACAACAGCATGTCGGGCGACATCGGCTGCGGCGCTAGCCGCGGATAGATGCAGGACGAACCGAGATAGACGAGCTTCTTGACCGCGCAGCGATGCGCGGCGCGAATGGTATTGAGCGCGATAGCGAGATTGTCGGTGAGGAAATCGGCCGGGAAGGTCGCGTTGGCGCGAATGCCGCCGACTTTGCCGGCGGCAACGAACACCGCATCCGGCTTGGCCTGCGCCATGAAGCGTTCGACCGCGTCGGCCTGCCGCAGATCGAGATCGCGGCGCGCGGCAAAAATGATTTCGCACTCTTCGCGCTCGAGCCGCCGCATGATCGCCGCGCCGGCCATGCCGGCGTGGCCGGCGACAAAGACGCGCTTGCCGGCGAGATCGAAAATGACGGGCGCTCCGCTCATGCACAATCGCCGCTCTAATCGTGGACCTGGCGCAGCGCGCCTTCGCGACGCATTTCTTTGAGATCGGAGTCGACCATTTCGCGCACCAGCTCGTCGAACGAGACCTTGTGCTGCCAGCCGAGCCGCTGCCGGGCTTTCGACGGATCGCCGAGCAGCGCATCGGTTTCGGTCGGCCGAAAGTAACGCGGGTCGATCTCGATCAGCACGCGGCCGTCGCGCGCATCGATGCCCTGTTCGCTGACGCCCGTGCCGCGCCATGCGATGGTCCGGCCGACGCATGCGAATGCCCTCTCGGCGAACTCGCGCACCGAATGCTCTTCGCCGGTCGCCAGGACATAGTCGTCCGGCTCCGGCTGCTGCACGATGAGCCACATGCCTTCGACATAGTCGCGGGCATGACCCCAGTCCCGTCGCGCCGCAAGATTGCCGAGGAACAGCTTGTCTTGCAGGCCGAGTTCGATCGCCGCCACGGCCCGCGTTATCTTGCGCGTGACGAAGGTCTCGCCGCGTGTCGGTCCCTCGTGATTGAACAGGATGCCGTTCGAGGCATGCATGTTGTAGGCTTCGCGGTAATTGACGGTGATCCAGTAGGCATAGAGCTTGGCCGCCGCATAGGGCGAGCGCGGGTAAAACGGGGTGGTTTCCCGCTGCGGCACTTCCTGGACGAGGCCGTAAAGCTCCGAGGTCGAGGCCTGGTAGAATCGTACTTTGTCCTCAAGTCGAAGAATGCGGATCGCCTCAAGGAGCCGCAGCGTGCCGAGCCCGTCGGCGTTCGCGGTGTATTCCGGCGTTTCGAACGAGACGCGGACGTGGCTCTGCGCGGCGAGATTATAGATCTCAGTCGGCTGCACTTCCTGAACGATGCGGATGAGGTTGGTCGCATCGGTCATATCACCGTAGTGCAGGAGGAAACGCACGCCGGCGCCGTGCGGATCCTTATACAGATGGTCGACTCGCGCGGTGTTGAAGGACGACGACCGCCGCTTGATGCCATGGACCACATAGCCCTTGCCGAGCAACAGCTCGGCCAGATAGGCGCCGTCCTGGCCGGTCGCCCCGGTAATCAATGCTACGCGATCGGTCATGGCTTGGTTCTAAAGGCTCCAGCTCGTCGAGTCTTGCGTTTCTTCTTACTTGGTCACGCCGGCGCCGCGCCGCTGGCCCGCTGTCGCTCCCGCATCTGCTGATTCTCACTCATGCGCCGCTGCGCCTCGGCGTCGATCGCGCGCTTGAGGTCGGGATGGTTCGCCGTGAGCGTGCGGAAGTCGGCGAGATCGAGGATGAGCAGCGTCGACGGCATGGTCGTGGTGACGTTGGCGCTGCGTACCGAATCGCCGAGCAAGGCGAGCTCGCCGAAAAACGCGCCGGCGCCGAGCCGCACCGGCGCTGGCTTGATATCGACCTGCACCTCGCCGGCGGCGATGAAATACATGCAATCGCCGACCTTGCCGCGGCGGACGATGGCGACGCGCTCGGGCACTTCGAGGCGCCGCAGCATGTGGGTGATCTCGGTGATCGACGAGGGCTCCAGCGACTGGAAGAACGGCACTTTGCTCACCAGGTCCCAGGTCTGGATGAAATTGCGCCGCCTGGTTTCGGCGGCGAAGCCGGTGGCGAGAATGCCGGTGGAGAGCCCGAAGCTGACAATGCCGAAGATCATCACTACGCCGCCAAGGAGATGGCCCAGCTGCGTGATCGGCACTTTGTCGCCGTAGCCCGTCGTGGTCAGCGTCACCACCGCCCACCACAGCGCTTCCGGCAGCGAATTGAACGCGCCCGGCTGCACGCGGCGCTCGATCACATACATCGCAGCCGAGGATAGAAAAAGCACCATCAGAAACAGGGCGAACACGCTCGCCAGCGGTTTGGCCTCGAGCACGAACACCCGGCCGAGCTGGGCGAAGCCCGGCGAGTTCTGGGCAAGCTTGAGCACCCAGAACGACGCCAGCAGCCAGGCATTGGGGCCGCTGACGCCGTCGATCAGCGCGAGCGGAACGGCGATCACGCTGACGACGTCAACGAAGAACGAAAACGACAGGAAATAGCTCTGGGCCAGGCCGGCGCGGATCGCGGTCCGCGCGCGAACCGAGCTCTCGACCGCGAAATAAGCGAGACAGCACCACAGGCACGCGGCGAGCCAGTTGCCGGCTGCGCTTTGCAGGGTCGGCACGGTGTAAGCGGTCATCGCCGACAGGCCGACGGCAAGCACAATAACGCCCGCAACCGACGACGCGCTGAAGCGGCGCAACGGCGCGGTCATTTGCACGACGTTTCCGATCGCGTCCTTGAAATTCACGCGAACCCCGAAGAAGCCCTGATGACGGCCAGCCCTTGGGTAAATTACGCCGTCGCGACCGGCTGGGCCAGCCGAAATTGCATATAACAAGATGTCCGGGGCCAGAAAACCCATTGATGGATAAGGTAAATTCCGACTTTGCCGCGCCGGCCCCGCGCTTAATTTAGCGCGTCGTTACCGCTACACTATCGCCGACTCGAAAGACCCCGCGAACCCGCCAGGACATTTCATGAAACGACCGCCGATTACACGCCTCGAGCTCGCGCGCTATCTGCTGTCGCCGTCGCTGTTCGTGATGGTGGTGCTGATGGTGGTCGAGGCCATGCTGGCGGCGGCGACGACCTGGCTCGTCATCAACGCCGGACGCCGGGTCGCGGTCGGCGAATTTCTCGTCACCGACCTGGTCTGGATTCTCACCGCGCAATCGACCTCCTATGTGGTCGGCGTGATCAGTTGGATCTTCGCCGAGCGCGCCGGTTATCGCGGCTTCGGCAAATTCATGCTGCGCTTCGCGCGCGAGAACCGCGGCAAGGTCACGCTGCTCAACGAGAAGCCCTCGCGCGAGCAGGTCGAGCCGTTCCTCACCGGCGAGACCTTCCAGTGCTTTTTCAACGTCATGTACGAGCTGGAATTCGCGCTGAAGCTCTTCCTGGGCCTTGTCTTCAACGCCTTGGTGCTCGGGGCGGAAATCGACCCGAGCCTGCCGTTCGCCTATGTCGGCGCCTTCGGCACGTTGTTGTTGATGCAATGGGTGCTGCAGAAGCCGATCGCGCATGCCTATCTCGAAAACCAGCGCATGAACAACCGCATCACCGCGCAGGGCTATACCGCGTGGGACAATATCTTTTCCGGCAACGGCTATAATCTTCGGCTGTGGCTCGCCGGGTTCAAGACACGCCTTCGCGAAGGGCTGGTGGTGCAGATTCGGGCCATTGTCGCGCGCGAGGGCATGAGCGCGATGAGCGGCATCGTCAGCCTCGCCATCGTCTTTGCCACCATCACCATGGTCGCCATGCGCAATGTCGGCGAAACGGCGCTTCTGGTCGGCCTTGCCACCACACTGCCGCGGCAGATCGAGATGACCTACGAGCTGCATCTGCTCGCCACCGGCTGGAACGACTTCATCGCCATCTGGACCCGGTTCGGCGGCGTCGCCGCCAATATGTCGCCGCAGCCCGATCCGGATTTCGACGACCGCATCAAATACGACCGCCTGGTCCTGCGCGAGGGCGATCACGCCAATGTGGTGTCCTCGCTCGGCGATGCGCTCCGCGTGGTGCTGGCGCACCCGACCGGCCGCATCAATGTGCGCGGCGGCAACGGAGCCGGCAAATCCTCGCTGCTGGCGAGCCTGAAGACCGAGCTCAAAAAGCGCGCCTATTACTGGCCGACCACCGACCGCCTGGCATTTCAGTTCACCGGCGGCGTGGTACCGGTCGACGTCGAAGGCGATGAGGAGGACGAGCGCGTCGTCGAGGAGACGATGGACCAGAAGCTCGGCTTCTCCTCGGGCGAGCGGCAGCTCAAATCGCTCGAAGAGATCGTCAATTCGACCGCCGCGCAGGTCTATCTCTTGGACGAATGGGACGCCAATCTCGATGCCGCCAACAAGGCCAAGGCCGATGCGCTGGTCGAAGCGCTTGCCGCGCGCGCCCGGGTCGTGGAGATTTCGCATCGCGATTAAGCATCATAGCCGCGTGGAAAGGGCCTATTCGTGGCGCGCCGGCGCTTTACCGGCTTGGTTGTGATGGCGAACACAACTCCCGTTCTGGCATGTGGTAGGCTTATCTTGGGTTGTTGGCGCGGCGAACGGCGGCTGGCGTGAAGCGGACTACGAAAACCAGCGGTAAGGCGGCGGGGCGGCGCAAGGCCGCGAGCCGCAAGCGACCCGTCGTCGCCAAGCGCAGGGTCGGGAGCAAGCGTGATCAATCCGCGAGCTCGGCCGACCTGCAGGCGCAGCTTGACCGAAAAACCCGCGAATTAAACGAGGCCCTGGAGCAACAGGCGGCGACCGCTGCAGTGCTCAAAACGATCAGTGGCTCGAGTTTCGATCTTCAGGCGGTGCTCGACACGCTCGTCAAATCGGCCGCCAAGCTGTGCCGTGCCGATCGGGCCGCGATCAGGCTCCTGAAGGATGGCGCCCTGCATCACCTCGCGAGCTACGGCTTTTCCGCGCGGCAACGTGACTTCATGCTCAAGACGCCGGTGCCGGCCAAGCCGGACCGCGGCATGATTGCCGGTCGCGTGCTGATCGAGGGCAGGATCGTTCAGATCGAGGACAGCAAAGCCGATCCCGATTTCCAGCTGACGGTCCGGCCTGGCTTTGCCGACGTGCGCACCATTCTCGGCGTTCCGCTAATGCGCGGCGATGTTCTGATCGGCCTTTTCATCTTCTCCCGCAAGGTGGTCGATCCGTTCGCCGATAAGCAAATCGAGCTTGTCGCGAGTTTCGCCGATCAAGCGGTGATCGCCATCGAGAACGCGCGGCTGCTCGGCGAATTGCGCCAGTCGCTCGAGCAGCAGACCGCCACTGCCGATGTGCTGCGTGTCATCAATTCCTCGCCCGGTGCATTAGAACCGGTCTTCCAAGCCATGCTGGAGAAGGCGACGAGGCTGTGTGAAGCCGAATTCGGCAATTTATTTCTCTACGACGATGGAGCCTTTCGTGCGGCTGCGCTTTATCAAGCGACGCAAGCCTATACCGAGGCGCGACAGAAACCATTTCTGGTACGCGACCTTCACCCGGATGTGCCTCTCGTCCGCATCATCCAAGACAAGACTGTCATCCACGTTGCCGACGTGCGAACCGAACGGGCCTACCTCGCAGGCGATAGTGAATTTTCCAAGCTCGTTGATGTCGCGGGCGCCCGCACCCTTCTGCTCGTTCCGCTACTTCGCGAAACCCAATTCGTCGGAGCATTCGCAATTTATCGCAAGGAAGTCCGACAATTCGCCGACAAGCAGATCGAGTTAGTGCAAAACTTCGCCGCCCAAGCCGTCATTGCCATCGAGAATGCGCGGCTGCTCAATGAATTGCGGCAGTCTCTCGAACAGCAGACGGCTACCGCCGACGTGTTGCGCGTCATCAGTTCGTCGCCGGGCGAATTGGAGCCGGTGTTCAGGACGATCCTCGACAACGCCACGCGCATCTGCGAGGCCCGGTTCGGCATCCTGCAATTCTGCGAAGGCGACGAAGTGCGGATCAGCATGCTGCACAATGCACCGTCCGCCTTCGCCGAGGCTGTCGCAACACGGGGGCCGTTCCGGCCTGGACCCACCACTGCGGTCGGACGGGCGATCGCGACGAAGCAGCTTGTTCATGTTGCCGACTACGCCGCCGAAGAAGCCTATCTCAAGCGCGAGCCTGCCGCCGTCAGGCTGGTCGAGGTGGCGGGTGCGCGCACGGTGCTGATCGTCCCGATGCTGCAGGACGACGTGCTCGCCGGAACGATCGCAATTTATCGTCAGGAGGTCCGTCCTTTCGCGCAGAAGCAGATCGAATTGCTCACCAACTTCGCCGCGCAGGCGGTGATCGCCATCGAGAACGCGCGGCTGCTCGGCGAACTGCGCCAGCGTACCGAAGACCTGACAGAATCCCTGGAGCAGCAAACTGCGACCTCGGAAGTATTGCGCGTTATCAGCTCATCGCCTGGCGACGTAGAGCCGGTATTCAAGACGGTCCTCGAAAATGCGATTAAGCTTTGCGATGCAACGTTCGGCGTCGTTTTTGGCTTTGACGGCGATCTTTCTCATGCGGTTGCGACGTTGAACTTGCCACCCGCGGTGGAGCAATTTTTCAGAGAGCGCGGCCGGCTGAAGCCTACTCCCGGATCGGATTTAGACACCTTAATGAAGACCAAGACGGTAATTCACACCGTCGACATGGCGACTTCCCCTAATCCCAGCCGAATTGCCAAGCTTGCCGATGTGCGAACACAAATTGCTGTGCCCTTGGTCAAAGATGAACGTCTGATCGGCGCAATAAACGTCTTTCGTCGGGAGGTGCGTCCTTTCAGCGATAATCAGATTGAATTACTCCAGAGCTTCGCCGCGCAGGCCGTGATCGCCATCGAGAACACGCGGCTGCTTAATGAATTGCGGCAGTCTCTTGAACAGCAGACGGCGACCGCCGACGTGCTCAAAGTCATTAGCCGCTCGACCTTCGATCTGCAGACAGTGCTCGACACGCTGGTGGAATCGGCGGCGCGGTTGTGCCGTGCCGATCGGACGACGATTCGTCTCGCACGGGATGGACTCTATTATCATGTGGCGAGCTGCGGCTTTTCGCCGGAACACGGGCAACGGATGCGGCGCGAGCCGGTCAGCTTGAGCGATGGTTCGATCGTTGAGCGGGTGGTGCGCGCCGGCGGGCCTGTTCAGATCGCGGATATACACGCGGACCCGGATCCGAAAGTCGCGGAACGGTCCCGCTCGGGCAACGTCCGCACGATGCTCGGCGTGCCGCTGCAGCGCGAAGGAACGTCCGTTGGCGTTCTGCTCTTGAGCCGGAGCGTGGTGCAGCCGTTCAGCGATCAGGAGATCGCGCTCGCCGAGACGTTCGCCGATCAAGCGGTCATCGCGATCGAGAACGTCCGCTTGTTCGAGGCCGAGCAGCGGCGTGCTGCCGAACTGGCCGAGTCGCTGGAGCAGCAGACGGCGACGTCGGAGGTGTTGCGCGTCATCAGTTCCTCGCCAGGTGAATTGCAACGCGTCTTTGAGGCTATGCTAAAGAACGCCACACGGATTTGCCAGGCCAAGTTTGGCGGCTTGTGGCTGTGCGAGAATCAAAACTTCCGCATTGTCGCAACCCACGACTTGCCGCCGAAGTATCGCGAGAAGCTGGTTGCCAATGCGGCCGTGCGGCCGGGGCCAGCCCTGCCGATCGCGCGCGCGGCGAGCGCGCGGCGACCGATTCACGTCGCCGATCTACGCGAGGATGAATCCTACCTCGCCGGCGATCCGGTGGCGGTGAACGGAGTCGAAGCGGGACGCGTTCGCACTTTGGTGGCGGTGCCCTTGCTGAAGGACCGGGAGGTGGTGGGTGCGTTTGCCATCTTTCGGCAGGAGGTGCAGCCTTTCACCGAAAAGCAGATTCAGCTCTTGCAGAGCTTTGCCGCCCAAGCGGTCATCGCGATCGAGAATGCACGGCTGCTCAACGAGCTGCGCGAATCGCTGGAGCAGCAGACGGCGACCGCCGACGTATTGCGCGTCATCAGTTCGTCGCCGGGCGAATTGGATCCGGTATTCCAGGCCATGCTGGAGAATGCAGCGCGCATCTGCGAGGCAAAGTTCGGCACTCTGTACCGTTTCGAGGATGGCGTGTTTCACTTGGCGGCGCAATTTGGCTCGCCACCGGAACTAGTAGAGGCTCAGCGACAACGTAGATCGTTCACGCCCACGCCCGGCACGCCGCTTGATCGACTGCTGCAGACAAAAAAATTGACCCATACGGCTGACGCCACGGCTGAACCGGGCCTGAGTTTACCTGCACGGCTAGGCGGCGCGCGATCCACCGTGGCCGTGCCTATGATCAAAGAGGGGCGATTGGTTGGCGTCTTTGCGATTTACCGCCAGGAGGTCCGCCCCTTCACCGACAAGCAGATCGAGCTTGTAGAAAATTTCGCCGCGCAGGCCGTCATCGCGATCGAGAACACCCGGCTGCTCAACGAATTGCGCCAGCGCACCGACGACCTTACCGAATCGCTTGAGCAGCAGACTGCCACCGCCGACGTGCTGCGCGTTATCAGCTCGTCGCCGGGCGAATTACAGCCTGTGTTCGACGCGATTCTGATGAGCGTTCAACAGATCTGCCATGCCCCGTTTGCCGGCCTGTTCCGCTTCGAAAACGGCGCGGCGCGGCTCGTGACCCAACGCGGCCTGTCGGAGAAATTTGCCGAGTTCCTGCAACGCGACGACAATCGGCCGGGACCAAATCACCCGTTCAGCAGGATGGAACGCAGCAGGCAGGTCGTGCACGTCGCCGACTATTTTGTCGATGAGGCGTATCTCGGCCGCGACCCGATGACGGTCGCCGCCGTCGAAATCGGCGGCATTCGCACCACACTGGTCGTGCCGATGCTCCAAGACGACGAGCTGATCGGCTTCATCGCCACCTTCCGCCAGGAGCCGATCCCGTATACCGACAAGCAAATCGCGCTGGTCACGAACTTCGCCGCACAGGCCGTCATCGCCATTGAGAATACGCGGCTGCTCAACGAATTGCGCGAGTCGCTGGAGCAACAAACGGCGACGGCCGACGTATTGCGCGTCATTTCAAGTTCACCAGGCGAGTTGGAGCCGGTTTTCAAGTCCATGCTGGCAAACGCCGCACGCATCTGCGAAGCGAAGTTCGGCGTCCTGTTCCGTTTCGATGGTGAAAACTATGAATTTGCGGCCGACACTGGCACGCCGCCGCCGCTCGCGGATTTCTTGCGGCAACGCGGGCCGTTTGTCCCGTCATCGAACACGCAGCTGCATCACGTGATGCGGACAAAGCAGGTCAGCCACACGGCCGATTACGCTGCCGACGCGCCGGACGCCGTGCCGGTGAGACTCGGCGGCGCCCGTTCCACTGTCGACGTGCCGATGCTCAAAGATGGTCGATTTGTAGGGGCGATCAGCATCTATCGCCAGGAAGTGCGGCCGTTCGGCGATAAACAGATTGCGCTGTTGCAGAACTTCGCCAACCAGGCCGTCATCGCCATCGAGAACGCGCGGCTGCTCAACGAATTGCGCGAGTCGCTCGAGCAACAAACGGCGACGGCCGACGTATTGCGTGTCATCAGCGCGTCCCCCGGAGAGCTTCAGCCGGTGTTCAGCACGATGCTGGAAAATGCCGCCCGGATTTGCGAGGCGAAGTTCGGCACCATGCTGCTCGCCGAAGGCGACAGATTCCGCATGGCCGCGACTTACGGCGCACCGCCAGCGTGGGCCGAAAAGCGCACGCGCGAGCCTGCATTCAAGCCGGGCCCAAGCAACAACATCGCCCGTGCCGCGCGCTCCAAGAAGCCGCAGCATATCCCGGACCTGAGATTGGACCAGAGCTATATCGAGCAGGAACCGGCGGCGGTCGCATTGGCGGATATCGCCGGCGCGCGCACGCTTCTGGTCGTCCCCATGCTCAAGGATGACGTCGTCGTGGGCGTCATCGGCATTTATCGCGATGAGGTACGTCCTTTCAGCGACAAGCAGGTGGCGCTGCTTACGAATTTCGCGG
>Ga0335081_10004021_pt1 | contig 23223 bp, 20 predicted proteins | sample Lox_Sample_35_FD_206713 | JGI IMG/M metagenome (GOLD analysis project Ga0335081, IMG submission 206713) | Soil microbial communities from Loxahatchee National Wildlife Refuge, Florida, United States - Lox_Sample_3.5 | ecosystem: Environmental > Terrestrial > Soil > Wetlands | place: USA...
TCGGGGTGCGTGGCGAGCACGTAGGCGAGCCACGCGGCCGTGATCGACGGGCCGTTGAAGCCGTTGGACAGGTGCATGAGGATCTGGTCGCGGATGGTATCGGCGTCGAGCAGCTCGCCCGTCTCCGGATCCGGCGTGCTCACCAGGCGGCTGAGCAGGTCCGTCTGCTGCCCGAGCGGGCAGGTGTGCATCCGGGCGCGCACCAGCGCGTCAGCCGTCCGGAACAGCTCTTCGTTGTGGCGGCGGTAGAGCTTGCGGCGCGCGCGGCGCGCGCGCCCGGCGAAGAGCGTGAAGTCGGGGCGGGGCTCGGCGACGCGCAGGATGCTCTCCTTGGTGCTCGCCGGGACGGCCGCCGCGAACGGGTGCGGATCGCCGCTGACCCCGTGACCGTCGAGCAGGCCGAAGTCGTAGGCGCACGCGCCGCGTCCGGAGACCTCGAGGGTGTAACGCTCCATCCAGGCGCGCGCGTCGAGCGGCTCGTCGTCCGGGATGGCGGACCAGGCGGCGACGAGCTTGCGGGCCTGCTCCTTCATCCGCTCGAGTTGCGTCCGCTGATGCGCGGGCGAGTACCAGGGCAGCATCACGCGGCGGATCCGCTCATAGTGCTCGCCGTCGCCGATCACCGAGATGCCGCCGCCGCGGGAGTTGCTCAGCTGGTCGAAGAAGTTGATCTCCTCGACGCGCTTGCCGAACCGCTCTTCGTCCGCCGCCACCTCGTCGAGCAGTTCGGGGTCCGAGACGACGACGAGCCGCCACTTCCTGGCCGGGATCCCGACCGCGTAGATGTGCCCGAACCGGCGGTAGTAGTCCAGCTGAGCGTCGTTGTCGTTCAGGAGGCCGAAGTTCGCGAACCGCTCGCCCCTGGGCACCAGCCAGCGAACCGCGTACGGGATCTCGAGCGGGCCGTGGCCTTCGGCGTCGTCCTGGCCGCTGCCCTCGCTGCCGCCGGGCGAGGCGGCGGCCGGCCGGGGCGCAGCCTGCCCTGGCTGGATGAGCGGCGTCCCGGGCCCGGGCAGGGGCGGCCCGGCCGGGGCGATGGCACCGACCGTGCAGCTCAAGGGCGGCCCGTCGGCGGGATCGCTGAGCCGGACCAGGCATTCCCCGCTGATCTCGATCCGGTCCACCCGGCGGTCTCCGGCGTAGATGCCGTTGGTGCTGCCGTTGTCCGACAGCACCCAGCGGCCGTCCTCCACCCTGAGCACGGCATGCTGCCAGGACACGTGAGGATCACAGATCACGATGTCGCACAGCGGATCGCGGCCGACCAGGTACGCCGGGCCTGGCCTGAGGCTCCGGCCGGATCCCGCGGTCCGCACCATGAGCGGCGGTACGGCCCCCGCGGCAGCGGATTTCCTGATGCCCATAGGTTCGCTCATTCCTCACCGGCGCTTCCCGCGCCATGCCGGGCCGGGAAGGTTGCAGACAGTGGACAGAGCCCGGAGGAGCTGCGCTGATACAACCAAATCGCCAGGGGTACGGGTTTTCCCGGCCCCGGGCATTCCGGCTAGCCGGTAGCGGGATCGGGGGGCCTGCCATGAAGACGGAAGGTTTTGTGAGCGTTAACATTCCGGCAAGGACATGTGGCTGGAGGCGCACCATGAACACGGCATGGCTCTATCACCCTGACGGTTCGGTATGCGTCGATCGCTGGTCATGCCAGGAACTGGAGCACACCAGCGTCCCCCCGCAGTGCGGCGCACGGGCCGATGACCGGCCGGCCGGCTGTGAGCTTCCCCAAGGCCACCCGGGACCGCACCTGCACCTCGCGGACCGGGAGCATCCGGTTCGGCCGGGCGAGGGCGGAGTAGGCGCCCGTCCCGCGGCTCTGGGCTCATCGGCCTCGCCGACCGCGTCGAGGCATCGGGAGGCACGATCAGCGTCTCGAGCCACGCCGGAACCGGCCCGCGGATAACCGCCGTGCTTCCGGTCGGCGGCGGTTAGGGCGTGCGCGGGCGGCGGCCGCGGCCGGGGAGATGGTGGGTGGCGAGCCGGGTTCCGCCGCGCTGGCGCTGGCCGGCGCTGGCCCGCATGGCCGGGATGGTCTCGCTGGTGACGAGCCCGCGCTCGCTGGTGAGTTCGTCGATGACGGAAAACGCCGTGGAGATGCGTTCCGGGGTATCGATGACGACGGTGACGGCGGGAACATGGCGGCCCAGTTGCAGAAGACGGTCGCCGTGCGGCGCGTGATCGCCGTGAAAGCCCCAGATACCGCGCAGGGTGGTGGCGCCGCTGAGCCCGGCCGAGCGCAGCCGGCGGATGATGGCGCGGTGGATCGGCTGGCCGTGGTGCCGTGTCGCCTCTGAGGTGTAGACCATGAGCTTCTGCCACAGGGCCATGCCGTGCTCGTCGGTGCCGGGCAGCGCCTGGGGAGCGGCGAGGAGCCGGCCGTCCCGCTTGCAGATGCGGACGCGTTCGACGGTGAGCAGGGGGCGGCGCAGCAGCGCGCCGAGTTCGGCGAGGGCCCCGCCGATCAGTTCCCCCGAGCCGACGGCGATGACCATCATCGGGACCTCGGCGTTCCGGCTGAAGAACGCGGCCCGCTCACGGCGGCCGTGCGCCGTGCCGTCGACGCCGAGCAGTGCGGTGGCGCCGTCGATGCCCCGCCGGCGCAGCAGGTCGCAGACCGCCATGAAAGCAGGCACCCGGCCGGCCCGTTCCTGGCGGCCCAGGTAGACGGTCAGCTTGGTTTCCTCGTCCGGGTCCGCGTGGAGGGGGACGGGACGGCTGACGTCGGCCAGCAGCCTGGCCCGTTCCAGGGTGACCAGGCCGGTGCGGTTGAGCTCGATGGTCGGGCCGAGAACCGTTTCGATGCGAGACCGGGTGTCCACCGCGATCGCGATCAGCGGCAGGTCCTCGGACAGCGTCAGCGAACGGTCGGTACGCAGGTGGTGCTTGAGTCCGAAGCCTTCGGTGCCGCGGAGCAGGATGCTGGCCGCGATCTCGTGCCGCCCGTACAGTTCGAGCAGGGCGTCCGCGACGAAGCTGCCGCCGCTCCGGTGGCGTTCGCCGAAATAGCTGGTCAGCTTGAGGCAGTCGGCGGTCATAGGTGCGTTCCCGCCAGGCGGCCGAGCGCGGCGGCGGCGATGCCGAGCGCCAGGCTGGCCATCACGTTGAGCGCCGCCATGCGGTGCTGGCGTTCCTCGGTCAGCCGCTGGGTCTCCAGCATCCAGGTGGAGAACGTGGTGTACGAGCCGACCGCGGCGGTGCCGGCCAGCAGAGCCGCGTCATGGCCGAGGGCCAGGCCGGTGATCAGGCCCAGGATCACCGCGCCGGAAAGGTTCACGACCAAGGTGCCGAGGGGGAAATCATGCCCGGCGGCGGAGGCCACCACGCCGTCGGCCAGGAACCGGATCACCGAACCGGCCCCGCCGATCAGCACCACCGCCACCCAGACCAGCGTGCTCATCGTCGCACCCGCACGCGACGGACCATCACGGTGGCCAGGTGGATGGCGGCGTAGCCGACGGCCACGCTGGCCGCGGCGTAGCCGGCCGCCAGGCCCCAGGCGCGGGCGTCGAGCATCTCGAGGATCTCCACCTGCATCGTGGAGAACGTGGACAGCCCCCCGCACAGGCCGGTGCCGAGCAGCGGCCGCCGGTAGCTGGACAGCGGGAGGCGTTCGGTGAGCCGGGTGACGAAGTAGCCGAGACCGAACGCGGCCACGATGTTGACGGCGAACGTGGGCCACGGCCAGGCCGTCGCCGGGTGCGGGAAGGCTTCGGCCAGCGCGGCGCGCAGCAGCGTGCCGATCGCGCCGCCCGCGAAGATCGCCGCGATTTCCCGCCGGTCGGCCCGGGGCAGTACCCGCCGGCCGAACGATCCGGCCAGTTCCGCGGATGGCTGCTGCACGCGACAAGACTCCGTTCCCGTCAGGGTCAGCGAGTCTATTTCAGCTACCTGACTGTCCCGGATCCGGGTCAGTCAGCCCGTCCGGCATCCCGGGCGGAGCGAGAATCGTCCGATTCTGGAACAGCCCGGCCGCATCGCCGCCGCTACCGTCGGTCATGAGGGCCGCCGTCGCGGACGGCCCCGGAGGCAGACGTCAACCCACCGGAGGTAGCGATGAAGGCACTGGTGTACCACGGACCGGGGAGGAAAACCTGGGAAGAGGTCCCCGATGCCGCGATCCAGGAGCCGACCGACGTGGTCGTGCGGGTGGACACCACCACGATCTGCGGCACTGACCTGCATATTCTCCAGGGCGACGTGGCGGCCGTGACCGACGGGCGCATTCTCGGCCACGAGGCGGTCGGCACCGTCACCGAGGTCGGCGACGCGGTCACCGGGTTCCGGGCCGGCGACCGGGTGCTGGTCCCGGCCATCACCAAGTGCGGCCGCTGCGCCTACTGCCAGCGGGGGATGCCGTCGCACTGCCAGACGGTCGGCGGGATCGGCTGGATCTTCGGCCACCTGATCGACGGCACCCAGGCCGAGACGGTCCGCGTGCCCTACGCCGACACCTCGCTGTACGGCGTGCCGGACAGCGTGACCAACGAGCAGGCCATCTTCCTGGCCGACTCGCTGCCCACCGGCTACGAGGTCGGGGTGCTGGCCGGGCAGGTCCGGCCCGGCGACACGGTCGCCGTGGTGGGCGCGGGCGCGGTCGGCCTGTCGGCCATCCTGACCACCGGGCTGTGGGGGGCATCCAAGGTCATCGCGATCGACACGAACAAGTTCCGGCTGGAGAAGGCGCTGGAGTTCGGCGCCACCGACGCGGTGGAGGTCGGCCCGGGCACGGTCGCCGAGGTGATCGCGCTCACCGACGGGCTCGGCGTGGACGTGTCCATCGAGGCGGTCGGCTACCCCGAGACGCTGCTGACCGCGGCGTCGCTGGTCCGGCCGGGCGGCTCCATCGCCAACATCGGCGTGCACGGCACCCCGGTCGAGCTGCCGATGCAGGACATGTGGATCCAGAACGTGCGGCTGACCATGGGCCTGGTGGACACGGTGTCCATCCCCACGCTGCTCAAGATGGTGGCCAGCGGCCGGATCCCGGCCGAGAAGATGGGCACGCACTCGTTCACGTTCGACCAGATGGACGAGGCCTACGACGTGTTCAAGCACGCGGCGGCGAACTCCGCGCTGAAGGTCGTCATCACGCCGTCCTGACCCGGGCGCGGCGGCTCAGGCGATGTAGCTGATGCCGAACGCGTCGATCTTGCGGTACAGCGACGAGCGAGCGATGCCGAGCATGGCGGCGGCCTTGTAGCGGTTGCCCCCGGACTCGTACAGCGCGTGGATGATCGCGTCGCACTGGGCGGCCTCGAGCATGGACATCTTGCGCGGCTGCCGCTGGAAGCACAGCAGCGGCAGGTCCGGCGGCTGGATCTCACCGACCGGCTTGCGGGCGACGACGTACCTGAGCACGTCCTGCAGCTCGCTGATGTTGCCCGGCCAGGCGTACCCCTCCAGCACCCGGATGACCTGAACGCTGAGCCGCAGCGACTGGCGGACCGCCAGCTCGCGCAGGATGGACAGGGCGATGTCGCCGATCTCGTCGTTGCGGTACCGCAGCGCGGGCACCCGGGTGATCTGGTGGAAGTGCCGCAGCAGCAGCCCGTAGGGCCGGGTCGCGTCCACCGCCGTGGTGCCTGCGCACGCGACCACCAGCGGCGGGGAGGGCAGCGCCACCAGCGGCCGCAGCGACTCGTCCAGGCGGCGCGCGCCCAGCGGGGTCAGCCCGTCGATGCCGCGCAGGAGCAGCAGGCGGGGACGGTCGTGGCCGCGGTGCAGCACGTCGGCCACCGGATCGTCGCCCGCGGTCCCCGGGCTGGCCTCGAACGGCGCGCAGCTCACGGTGACCACCTGACCCTGCGGGTAGGCCTGCCGGAACTGGGCCAGCACCAGCGTCCGCTTGCCCACCCCGGGCTCCCCGATCAGCAGGTGGTTGCGGCCCTGCCTGACGCTCGCGGCGACCTCCTGCCTGGCCCGCAGGAACGGCGTCATCAGCTCCTGGTTCGCCCGGATCCGCGCCTCGGCGTGCATCCGGCGCAGGCTGGCCGGGTCCCGCAGGTCCTTGGCGTAGTCCCGGCGGGCGGTCGGCGCCACGTGCGAGCCCTGGCGGCGGACGGCCTCGGGCGGGCTGGCCGACGCCCGGCGGCCGGCCGGACCGCCGGTGAGCAGGCAGCCGATCAGCTCCCCGGCCAGGCAGATGCCCTCGGTGGTGATCGCCGCGCAGCCGCCGGAGGGCAGGTCCACGTGCTTGTCCGCGAAGTCCGGTGAGGTCAGGCCCGCGAGGGCCAGGTCGCTCAGCATCCGCAGGTCGGCGGGCTCGAGACGGCGGGCGCCGGCGTTGGTCAGCATCCAGTCGCCATCGGTGGCCAGCGCCCACTCACCGTCGCGCTCGCCGCAGCGGCCGAACCGGTCCAGGATCACCCGGGACCGCCGGTGCGGCTCGTCGGCCATCCGGTCGGTGATCCGCTGGGCCAGCATCCTGGCCAGCGGGAGCGCAAGCGCGGTCTCGTCCGACTGGTGCCCGACCACCACGACGGCGCCGCAGGCGGTCTCGTGGTGCGGGTCGGGCACCGGCGACGCGGCCTCGCTGAGGACCATCAGCTCGCAGTGGTAGTGCTCGGGCCCGCGGATCACGACGTCGGCCCGCTCGTGCAGGGCGACCGAGGCCGCGGTGGTGCCGACCGCGGCCTCGGAGTACTCGTACCCGGGCACGAGGAGTATCCCGTCGAGCAGCCGGGCCAGCGGGCCCTCGCCGTCCCGGCGGACCCGCACCACACAAGCCGCGTCGACCAGGATCACCGACGCTTCGGCCTCCCCGTTCACCTTGAAGAAGTCGTCGAACACCTCCTCGGCGCAGGCGGACGCCAGCGCCGCCTGGCCCGGATGGCCGGCGAAACGGGCCGCCAGGCGGCCCGGATCGACGCCATGCCGCCGGCAGCGCTGCCAGGACGCCAGAACCTCGGCGCGGACGCTGCCCGCCAGGGCCAGGCTGTCCGGCGCGGCCGGGCCGGGCCCGGAGGCCAGGAACGACCGCCGCGCCGCCTCGATGGCAACGACGCTAGCCATCCTCCGACGCTAACCGGGCCGGCGCCGGCCGGGTGTCCCAGCCTGAGGCACCGGGGGCCGTCAGGCCACCTGCGGGTAGAGGCTCCGGACGCCGCCCGCCGATGTGGCCGTGATCCCGGCAGGCTCGTTACCCTCGCTAGGAGCAGGGCTGGCTCGAGAGCAAGGAGCGGAGATGACCGAACAGCGGGTCACGGTGACGATCACGGACGGGGTCGCGGACGTCCGGCTGAACCGGCCGGAAAAACGCAACGCCCTCGACCCGGCGATGTTCGCCGGGCTGGTCACGGCGGGCGAGCGGCTCAAGTCCGAGCCCGGCGTCCGCGCGGTGGTGCTGTCCGGCGAGGGCCCTGACTTCTGCGCGGGCCTGGACTTCGGCTCGTTCCAGGCGATGCGGGACGGCGAGCGGCTCAGCCTCCAGGCCGACCTTCCCCCGGGCCACGGGCCGGCCCGGGCGGCCGGGCAGCGCGCCGCCTACGTCTGGACCGAGATCCCGGTCCCGGTCATCGCGGCCGTGACCGGCAACGCGCTGGGCGGCGGCCTGCAGATCGCACTCGGCGCCGACATCCGCATCGTCGCGCCGGACGCGAGGCTGTCGGTCCTGGAGATCAAGTGGGGCCTGGTGCCCGACATGACCGGTAGCCAGCTGCTGCCCGAGCTCGTCGGCCGCGATGTCGCCAAGGAGCTGACCTTCTCTGGGCGCGTGCTGCGCGGCGAGGAGGCCGTGGCGCTGGGCCTGGCCACCCGGGCGGACCCCGACCCGCGTGCGGCCGCCCTGGAGCTGGCCCGTTCGATCGCCGCCCGCAGCCCCGACGCCATCCGGGCGGCCAAGCGGCTGCTGGACCTGGCGGGCCGGGTGGACCTGGAGACCGGGTTCGCCGCCGAGCAGAAGGAGATCGGCGCCCTCATCGGCAGCCCGAACCAGGCCGAGGCGGTGGCCGCGGAGTTCGCCAAGCGCCCGCCCCGGTTCACCGACCCGGCCTGAGCCGCGCCCTACACCCCGGCCCCCGCCGATGGGGTCCGGGATTGTCATGGTTGTGACACCCTGGACAATAGAGTATGCACGTTGTCACAACCATACGCGTCCGGCCCGGCAGGGCGTGATGCGCGGGGGGCGTGAGGTGATGACGGGGCGGATGCCGCGTACCTGGGGAGCCGGGCGGGCGGCACCGTTGCGTCAAAAAATATGTGGCGGCAAAGGTGCTCTGCAGGCGGTGCCCTACAGGTGGTGTGCCGCCAGGTGCGCCCCGAGGGCGTCGTAGCCGAAGTCGGCCGCCGGATCCCGCCACACCGCATGGGCGTGGTTGGCGTGGCGCTGGGTGTTGTCGTACTCGATGAGCAGCCGCGGGCCCTGCAGCCGGTAGTAGAGGGGCTGGCCTGGCTCAGTGGGCCCGGCCCAGGCCAGGTGCACGGCGTCCAGCGTCGCCTTGTCCGCGTAATCCGGCTGCGGTGACAGGCCGTCCGGGATCCGGCCCAGGTAGGTGGCCAGCAGCGCGCGCAGCAGGTCCCGCTGCCCGGCGCCGAGCTCGGCGGCCGGCAGGCCCTTCGGGGTGCTGGTCAGCGCGAGCCGCTGGTGATCGGCGCGGTCGTAGCCGGAGGCCCGCTCCGCGCCGTCACCCAGCCGGGTCACGAGCTCATCCAGCCTCGCCTCGGCGAAGTGGCCACGCCAGATGTCGCGCAGGTGGATCATCTGGTCGCCGTCGGACAGCTGGGCCCGGTTGCCGCCGACGATGTCCGACGGTGCCCGGCCGAGCAGGATGGCCCGGGCGGCCTGGCCGGGATCCAGCGAGCGGACCAGTTCGCGGGCCAGGTCCTCGGCTCCGCCCAGCGGGCGGAGCGGCGCGGGACCCAGCAGGGGCGAGGACGCCGGGTCGGCGCCGAAGAAGCACGGGGTCATCGAGCGGACCGCGCCGTCCACGACGAGGTTGTTCAGCGAGACGTGGTGGCCGCCGAACCGCCAGCCCCACGGCCCCGCGCCGCCGGGCTCGCCGAACACCCGCAGGTAGTACATGCCCGGGTCACGCCCCCGCTCGCGGCCCCAGTCGACGGTCCAGCCCTCGACGCGATCGAGCACGTTGTCCAGCCCGATGATGGTGGCCACGGTGACGTAGCCGGCCTCCGACAGCCCGGCGGCGACGAGCCGGTGGGCCAGCTGCTGCTGCCGTGGCCGCTGGGCATGCAGGGTCAGGCCGCCATGGTCGGTGGGAGTGTAGAACCAGCGCCTGCGCTCGGCGTCGGAGCCGGCGTCCGCGCTGGGCGCGCGGCCGGCGGCCACGGCCCGCTGCGCAGGGTCCAGCGCGTCGAGCCAGGCGGCCGCGGCCGCGGCCATCCGGTCCGCCGCCTCCCGGGCCGCGGTGTCTCTATCTGTGGCTGTCCCGGTGGTGTTCACCCTCCCAGTCTCCCCGGCCGGGCCCGGCGTCACACGGGGCGGCACCAGGCGCAGGCAGATCCTGGCCGGCCATTCACCGCAGGCACCGGCGCCGAGGCGGTCAGCTGGTCCGTTCGGCCGGAAAATCCCTGACCGAGGCCAGCCTGGCCAGCCGGGCCGCGGCGGGCAGGTCGGGGGCGCCGGCCGTGCCCCCGGGCGCGCCGGTGGACAGCGCACCGGCGGCGCAGCCCAGCGCGGCCGCCGCGGGCAGGGCCAGGCCCCCCAGCAGGCCGGCGATCAGGCCGGCGTTGAAGCAGTCCCCGGCACCGGTGGTGTCGAGCGGGTTCACCGGGGGCAGGCTGACCTGGTGCCGGACGGGGCCGTCGGCGCACAGGGCGCCGCGGTCGCCGAGTTTGACGACGAGCCGTCGGGTGGTGGGGTTCGCGGGCGGCTCGCTGGAGGTGAGGGTGGCGGGGCGGCCGGGGCCGGTGAGGGAGGCGACCGCGGCGTTGAGGGTGGGGGCGCGCGCAAGGCAGAGGGCTTCAGGTTCGTTGGGGAGGAGGATGTCGGCCTGCGCGATCGCGGCGGACAGGTGCTCGTCGCCCCATCGCCCGGCGGGATCCCAGTTGGTGTCCAGCGACGTGGTGGCGCCCGCGGCCCGCGCGGCCGACAGCACGCCGGCCAGGCCGGGCCCGAGACAGTCCTGGAGCAGGAAGTACGAGCTGGCGTGCACGTGCCGGGCCCGGGCGAGCAGCGCGGCCGGGATGTCCGCCGCGGTCAGCGAGGCCACGGCGCCCAGGGCGGTCAGGATCGCGCGGTCCGCGCCCCGGGACAGCGCCACCGTCATGCCGGTGGGCGTGTCCTGGCGGACGACCACGGCACCGACGTCGACCCCCTCCGCGGCCAGCTGGTCCAGCATGAACTCGCCCGGCGGGTCGGCGCCGACCGCGGCGACCAGCGCGACGCTGAGCCCGAGCCGGGCCGCGGCGACCGCGGTGATGGCCGCGGATCCGCCGATGACCAGGGAAATGCTGCCCACCAGCTTCTCCTGCTGGCCGAAGGCGGGGGTCACGTCGTCGCCGAGGACGAGCACATCCGGATTGCCGTCACCGAGCACCACCAGGTCATGCGGTGACAACGTCCACCCCGGCCTCTTCCAGCTGGGCCGCGTCCCCGGCGGCGATGCCGGTGTCGGTGACCAGGACGTCGATCTCGGCGGGGCTGCAGATCCTGGCGAAGGCGCGCTGACCCACCTTGGAGCTGTCCGCGACGATGATCACCTTGCGGGCCTGCCGGCCCATCAGCCGGTTGATGCTCGCCTCTCCCTCGTGGTGCGCGGTCGCGCCGGCCACGGCGTCGATCCCGTCCACCCCCAGGATGGCCACGTCGAGCGTGACCTGCTCCAGCACGCCGGTGGCCAGCGGCCCGGTGAGCTCGTAGGACTGCGGCCGGGCCACCCCCCCGGTGGTCACGATCTTGATGTGCTGCCGGACCGCGAGCTCGGTCGCGATGTTCAGCGCGTTGGTGACCACCGTGACCGTCGGCGAGGGACCGCCCGAGCTCAGGTCGGGGCGGGTGGCCAGCGCCCGGGCGACCTCCGTCGTGGTGGTGCCGCCGTTGAGCCCGGCCACCTGGCCGGCCCGGACCAGGCTGGCGGCCAGCGCCCCGATGCGCTGCTTCTCCGACGGATGACGCTCGGTCTTGTAGCGCAGCGGCAGGTCGTAGTTCACCGCCTGGGCGACGGCGCCGCCCCGGATCCTGGTGAGCATCTGCTGGCTGGCCAGCTCGTCGAAGTCCCGGCGGACGGTCGCCGCGGACACGTTCAGCGCCTTGGCCGCGTCCTCCACCTGGAGCTGGCCCGCCGCGGCCAGCAGTTCCAGCAGCTCATTCCACCGGCGATAGCGGCTCACCCGCGCCTCCTCCCACCAGGCTGAGCAGCCGGGCCACCTCGGGCGCGACCGCGTCGCGCCCGGCCGAACCATACCTCCTGGGATCGACCGCCGCGGGATCGGCCGACAGGTAGCGGCGGACCGCGGCGGTGAACACCTTGTTGAGCTGGGTTGCGATATTGATTTTCGTCATCCCGGCCCGGACCGCGGCGGCCAGTCCGGCGTCCGGGACGCCGGACGAGCCGTGCAGGACGAGCGGGACGCTGACGGCACGGCGGATCCTGGCGATGAGGCCGAGGTCCAGGACCGCATCGCGGGTCAGCATGGCGTGTGAGCTGCCCACCGCCACCGCCAGCGCGTCCACCCCGGTGGCCGCTACATAGCCGGCGGCCTCGTCCGGATCGGTGCGGGCCAGCGGCGAGTGCACGCCGTTCTTGCCGCCGATCTCCCCGAGTTCCGCCTCGACCCAGATGCCCCGGCCGTGGCACCATCGGGCCACGTCGGCGGTGGCCCGGACATTCTCCTGGTACGGCAGCCGGGAGGCGTCATACATGACCGACCCGAGGCCGAGCCCTGATGCCGCCCGGACCAGTTCCGCGCTGGTCGCGTGGTCCAGGTGCACCGCGACGGGCACCGCGGCCGAGCGCGCGACGGCCAGGCAGGCGTCGGCAATGGGCTCCAGGGCGCCGTGGTAGGCGGCGCAGTTCTCGCTGATCTGGAGCACGACCGGGGTTCTGGCGGCCTCGGCTCCGGTGACGATGGCCTCGGCGTGCTCGATGCCGATGACGTTGAACGCGCAGACGCCGCGGCCGGCGGCGCGGGCGGGCCCGATGATCTCACCCATGGCGGCCAGCGGCATCAGCGCGCCTCATCCCGGTGCGCCGTCACCTGGCGCACTGCCACCCGGCGCACCGCCACCCGGCGCACCGCCACCCGGCGCACTGTCACCTGGGGCAGGGCGCTGGCGTAGTCGGCGTGGCGGAACTCCCCGGCGGCCGGCGCCGCGGCGGTCGCGGCGCCGAGGGCCACCGCGTGCCGGAGCCGCTCGTCCCACGGGCGGCCGAGGACCAGCCCGTGCACCAGGGCCGCCGCCACCGCGTCGCCCGCGCCGGTCGCGTTCCCGGCCACCACTGCGGGCGGCCTCGCCCGCCAGCGGCCGTCCCCGGTCGCGGCCAGCAGCCCCTCGGCGCCGAGCGAGGCCACCACGGCCTGGGCGCCGGCCTTGCGCAGCTGGCCGGCCGCGGCGGCCACCGCATCACGGTCGGCGCCCCGCTCGGTGGACAGCCGCCGCCCGGCCAGGGCCTCCAGCTCGGCCAGGTTCGGTTTCACGATGGCGGGACCGGCCGCCGCCCCGCGCAGCAGGGCCTCCCCGTGCGCGTCGAGCACCGCGGGCACGCCCGCCGCCGTGGCCAGCTCGATCAGCGTGGCGTAGGTCCCGGCCGGCAGCCCCGGCGGCAGGCTGCCGGACAGCGCCACCGCCGCGGAGCCGGCCAGGGCGCTCTGGTAGCGGGCGCGGAACCCTTCGAACTCCGGCGCGCTGACCGGGGGCCCGGGTTCGCTGAACATGGCGGCGGCGCCGCGGCCGTCGACCACGGTGAAGGTGCGCCGGGTCTCGCCGGCGACCGGAGTGAAGGCGGCCGGTATGCCCAGCTCGCCGAGGGCCGCCTCCACCCCGGTGCCGGTGATCCCGCCGGCCAGCCCCAGGACCAGGACGTCCACGCCCAGGGCGTGCAGCGTGCGGGCCACGTTCAGGCCCTTGCCGCCGGGACGGGCGTGCACCGCGGCGGGCCGGTTCACCCCGGCCCAGTCCACGGCGGGCACGTGATGGGTGACGTCCAGGGCCGGGTTGAGGCAGACGACGGCGATCACGGAGTCCCGCTCAGCGGACCTCGAGGATGACCGAACGGGCCAGGTTCCGCGGCCGGTCCGGATCGAGCCCGCGACGGTGGGCGATCGCGACGGCGAGCATCTGCACCCGGACCAGTTCGGCCATCGGGTCCTCGTCGCTGAACCAGGCGGTGCCGCCGGCCGCGGCGATCTCGGCGCCCAGCCCGTCCGGCGGGGTCCCCAGCAGCCACACGATGCTGCGCTCGCCGGTCACGGCGACCGGGCCGTGCCGGTACTCCATGGCCGGGTAGGCCTCGGTCCACATGCCGGCCGCCTCGCGCAGCTTGAGCGCGGCCTCGTTGGCCAGGCCGCAGGTCCAGCCGGTGCCCAGGAAGGTGAACTGGCGGGCGGCCAGCAGCTCGGGCGCCAGCGGCGTGGCCAGCACCCGTTCCGCCGCGTCCGCCGCCGGGCCGGGATCGTGGCCGAGGTGCGCGCGGAGCAGGGCCAGTTCGGTGGTGGCGAACCGGGTCTGCACCACGGATTCCTCGTCCGCGAAACCGAGGTCGATGACCTCGTCGGCGGCCTGCGCCACCGGGGTGCCGGCGGCCGCGGTGATCGCGACCGTGGGCACGGTGCCGCGCAGCCGGCCCAGCAGCTGCAGGATCTCGGTGGTGGTGCCGGACCGGGAGAGCACCAGGACCCGGTCGTAGCGGCGCCCCCGGGGCATCTCGGAGGCGGCGAACGCGTCGGTCTCCCCGTGGCCGGCCTCCTCCCGGGCCGCCGCGTACGACTGTGCCATGAACCAGGAGGTGCCGCAGCCCGCGACCGCGACCCGTTCCCCGCGGGCCGGCAGGCATCCCGCCACGTCCGCGGCCCCGGCCAGCTGCCCCGCGCGGCGCCAGCAGGCTGGCTGCGAGGCCAGTTCCTGCTGCGTGCGGCTTTCCGAGGCGACGTCCTCCTGCATATCGGATTCCCCTCCTTGGGTACTTGGGATCAGGTCCCGGCGAGCCCGGTGGCGGCCACCGAGCGGACGAAGTAGCGCTGGGCCAAGAAGAAGATCACCAGCATCGGGACGAGGCTCATCACGTTGCCCGCCATCATCAGGGTCCATTCGGTCTGGTGCGCGCCCTGGAACGTGGCCAGGCCGAGCGGCAGCGTCATCTGGTTCGTGGACGTGATGGCGATCAGCGGCCACAGGAAGTTGTTCCAGGAGTCCAGGAACGTCAGCGCGGCCAGCGTGGCCAGCGCCGGGGCCGCCAGCGGCAGCACGATCCTGATCAGCACCGTGAGCCTGCTGGCCCCGTCGACCCGGGCGGACTCCTCGTATTCCACCGGCAGGGTCCGGAAGAACTGGCGCAGGAAGAAGATGCCGAACGCGGTGGCCGCGTTGGGCAGGATCAGCGCGCCGAGGTGGTTGATCCCCACCCCGGCCAGCACGTGCACGCCGAGCCATTTGACGATGATGAACTGCGGGATCATCGTGACCTGGAACGGCACCATGAGCGTGGCCATGATCACCGCGAACAGCGCGGTCCGGCCGAGGAAGCGGAACCGGGCGAAGGCGTACCCGGCCAGCGAGCACAGCACCAGGTTGCACAGCACGGTCACGGTGGCGACCACCGCGCTGTTCAGGAAGAACCGGCCGAACGGGGCGCTGGCCAGCGCGTCCGGGTAGTTGGCGAACCGCAGGGTGTGCGGGACGAGCACCGGCGGGAAGTGCAGCGCCTCGGCCGGAGTCTCCAGCGAGGTGATGAGCAGCCACCAGAACGGGAAGAGCAGCACCACGGTGGCCGGGAGCAGCACCAGGTGCCACGGGCTGAACGGCAGCCGCCGGCGGCGCCGGCCCGGCGGGGCGGCGCGGCCCGCGGATCGCACCCTGCCGCGGGCGGGCGCCGAGGTCGCCGTCATGACCGGTAATAGGTGAGCCGCCGGCCCACCCGGAACTGGATGACGGTGACCACGATGATGACGAGGAACAGGAAGTAGGCGATGGCGGACGCGTAACCGAAGTTGAACTGCTGGAACGCCTGGTTGTACAGGTAGTAGACCAGAACGGTGGTCGCGTTGAGCGGACCTCCCTGGGTGCTGAGGTAGACCTCGTCGAACAGCTGGAGCGCGTTGATGGTGAGCCACACGGCCAGGAACAGCGTGGCCGGGCTGAGCAGCGGGAGCGTGATCCGGCGGAACGCCTGCCAGGGGCCGGCCCCGTCGATCGCGGCGGCCTCGGTCAGCGCCTGCGGGACCCCCTGCAGGGCGGCGAGGTAGATCACCACCGCGAAGCCGGTCCAGCCCCAGATCGTCATCACCACGATCACGTAGAGCGCCTGGGACGGGGAGTTGAGGAACTGCTGCGGCGGTATGCCGATCAGGCCGAGGAAGTAGTTGACCACCCCGTAGGACGGGTCGAACAGCCAGATGAAGACGATCGCCTCGCTGATGGTGGAGATCGCCACCGTCGCGTAGGCGGCGGTCCGGTAGAAGTTGATGAAGCGGATCTGCCGGTTCATCGCCACCGCCAGGAACAGGCCCACGGCCATGGTCCCGGGCACGAACAGCGCGGTGTAGACCAGGGTGTGCTGGATGGCCTGGGCCACGACCGGGTCGTGCGCCATCTGCCGGTAGTTCGCCAGGCCGACGAACGGCGTGTCCGGCGAGAGCAGGTTGTTCCGCTGGAAGGACATCACCGCCGACCAGAGGATCGGCACCGCGCCGAACAGCAGGATGACGGCGACGCCGGGGCTGACGAACGCCCAGCCGGTGAACTGCTCGGATGAGACGAGACGACGCCGCGTCACGTCAGCCCGCCGCCAGGACCTGGTTGACCTGCTGGGCCGCGGCGTCCAGGGCCGCCTGCGGCTGGCTCTTGCCGAGCAGCACCGACACGATCATGGTGCCGAGGATCTGGGAGATCTTCGGGTACTGCGGGATCTGCGGCCGGGCCTGCTTCACGTTGCCCAGGTTGGCGATGAACGTGGCCATCCCGGGCACCGAGGTGTTCATCTGCTGGACCACCCCGGCCTGCTGGCCCACCGACTGCCGGATCGGCAGGTCCCCGGTCTGCACCGCGAAGTACTTGTCCTGCGCGGGGGCGGTGAGCCACAGCAGGAACTGCTCCGCCGCGGACACCCGGGACGAGCCGTTGTTGAAGATGACCCAGTTGTCCGGGCCCGAGATGGTCTGGTGGCCGCCGCCCGTGCCCGGGTAGGACGGCATGACCTGCACGCCGTATTTCACGTTGGGGAATACCGCCAGGTCCCACGGCCCGGTGACCAGCATCCCGAGCTTGCCCGAGTTGAACAGGTTGGCGTAGGCCGAATCGGTCGGGTCCAGGTACATCGACTTGTCGGTGACCGCCATGGTCCGCAGCGTGTTCAGCGAGGCCAGCCCGGCGGCCGAGTCGAACGCCGCCTTCTTGTTGTCCGCGGAGAGCAGCTGGCCGCCGGCCTCCCAGAGCAGCGGCTCCCAGTGCCAGACGGTGTCTTCGGTGCCCGGGGTGACGTACGCGGTGCCGTACTGCTTGATGGCCGGGTTGGTCAGCTTCTGCGCGTCGGCCTCGAACTGCTGCCAGGTCCAGCCCGGGCCAGGCGGCTGCAGCCCGGCCTTGGCGAACAGCGTCTTGTTGTAGACCACGGCCAGGTTGTCCACCAGCGCCGGGATGCCGATCACCTTGCCGTTGACGGTGGCCACGGCGCGCTCGCCGGTCCAGAAGTCGTCCCAGTTCACCGCGGGCTGCTTGACCACCTGGGTGAGGTCGACCACCTGCGGGATCTGCGCGACGTTGGGCGCCCAGGAGCCGTACAGGTAGGCGATGTCCGGCGGGCTGCCGCCGCGCACGGCGGTCAGCACCTTCTGCAGCGTGTTGTCGCTGTTGACGTACAGGGTGCTCACCTTCTGGCCCGGATGCTGCGCCTCGTACTCCGAGACCAGGTGCGCGAAGGCCTTGGCCTCCACCTGGGTGTAGCCCTCCCAGATCTGGATCGTCGTGCCGCCGCCGCCACCGCCGGACGACGTGCTGTCCGCGCCGCAGCCGGCCAGCACGGCCGCCCCGGTGAGCACGGTGAGCAGTCCTGCCAGGGGCCCCCGCAGCTGGTTCCTTATCATCCCGTACTCCGCTCGAAGATACGTCAAGCCTCCATGGATTGCTCAGCATTGTGCAGCCCGATTTCGGGCAGATGCAAGATCTTGCAAGAAAATGACCGTGATGGAACACTAACGAGCGTGATCACCGTGACGTTCGTCGGTGCGGGGAGCGTCGAGTTCACCCGGAACGTGGTGACCGACCTGTGCGGCTACCCGGAGTTCCGCGGCGGCCTGCACCTGGCCCTGTACGACATCAGCGCGGAGCGGCTGGCCCACGCCGAGCGGCTGGCCCGCCGGATATCCGCGCAGGCCGGAGCCGAGGCGACCGTGACCGCGAGCACGGACCGGCGGACGGCGCTCGCGGGCGCTCGTTATGTGATCAACGAGGTGCAGGTCGGCGGCTACGACGCCACCCGGGCGGACTTCGACATCCCGGCCCGGTACGGGGTGCGCCAGACGATCGGCGACACGCTCGGCATCGGCGGGATCTTCCGCGGCATGCGCACCATCCCGGTGACCGTCGCCCTGGCCCGGGACATGGAGGACGTCTGCCCGGACGCCTACCTGCTCAGCTACAGCAACCCGATGGCCATGCTGCCCTGGGCGGTGTACGCCGGGACCGGGTTCGGCCGGGTGTTCGGCCTGTGCCATTCGGTCCGGGACACCCAGGCGTTCCTGACCCGGCTGGTCGGCGCCGACCCGGCGCGGGTCCGCTTCCTCACCGCGGGCTTCAACCACCAGGCCTTCGTGCTCCGCTTCGAGCAGGACGGCGAGTCCCTGTACCCCCGGCTGGCCGGCGTCATCGAGTCCTCCCCCGAGCTGCAGCGGCGGGTGCGGGTCGAGATCTTCCGCCGCTTCGGGTACTTCCCGACCGAGTCCAGCGAGCACTCCGCCGAGTACGTGCCCTGGTTCATGCGCCACGACGACCAGGTCGAGCGGTTCCGCATCTTCGTGGGCGACTACCTGGAGCGGTCCGAGGAGAACCTGCGCGAGCTCGAGTCGCTGCGCCGCGACCTAGCCTCGGACGCCCCGCTGGCGCTCGAGCCGGCCGGTGAGCTGGCGTCGCTGTTCATCCACGCGCTGGAGACGGGAACCGAGCGCGAACTGCACGTGAACATCCGCAACGGCGGGCTGATCTCCAGCCTGCCGGACGAGTGCTGCGTCGAGGTGCCCTGCCTGGTCGGGCCGGGGGGCACCAAGCCGGTGCCCGTCGGCGCGCTGCCGCCCCAGCTCGCCGCGCTGAACCGGACGTTCCTCAACGTGGTGGAGCTGACCGTCCGGGCGGCGCTCGAGGAGTCCCGCGACCACGTCTACCAGGCGGCCCTGCTCGACCCGAACACCGCCGCCACGCTGACCACGACGCAGATCGTCGCGATGTGCGACGACCTGTTCGAGGCGCACCGGGACCTGCTCCCCGCGGCGCTGCGGCGCTGACGGCCATGACCAGACGGCTGGCCTTGGTCGCCGTGGCCACGGTGGTCACGCTCGCGTTGCCCGCTGCCGGGATCCTCGCCCCGGTGTCCCGCGCCGCCCCCGCGACCAGCTCGGCCGGGCGCATCCCGCCCCCCGTGCACCGGGGTACGCTGCGCATCTCCGGCGTCCTCCGGGACGGTGCCGTGGTCACGGCGGCCGGCCTGCGCTGGTCCGTGCCCCGGCTGCCGCGCGGCATGACCCGGCTCAGCTTCGAGGTCGCCTACACCTGGCAGACCTGTGACACCGGCGGCCGGCACTGCCGGCCCGGCTCGGACACCACGGCCGCGCCGTTCGCCGCCCGCCGCTACGTCGTCGGCCACGCCGAGGCCGGCCGCCGGCTGCGGGTCACCGAGACCGCATCCGAAGTCATTGAGACCGAACGGGTGCCGTTCACGTTCCAGGTCATCCGCCGCTCGGTCAGTGCGGTGGCTGCCGTCCCGGTCCGCGCCTACCCGAGGCACCAGCCGCCGGTGACGGCGTTCGTCAACGGCACCCCGGAGGCGCGTACCGCCTCGGCCGAGGAGTACTTCCAGGTGGCCGCGCTGCACGCGAACGCGGCCGACGGCCCGGCCAGGCAGTGGTACCGGGTCGACCACGGCCCGTGGCGGGCCATGCCGACGAGCCGCGTCTTCTACACCGGCACGCTGGCGCCCGGCCCGCACCAGGTGGCGGTGCGCACCGCCAGCCGGGCCGGGGCCACCCGGATCAGCTTCGGCTGGCAGGTCGAACCGCCGGCCTCGCCCCTGCCCTGTCAGGGCCAGTGCTGGTACCCGCCGCACCTGGACCGCACCGGGCACCCGATGCGCTGGGACTGGCAGATCGGCCGCACCGTCCCGCTGCAGCGCACCGGGCGCAACGCCGTGGACATCTACGACGTCGACGGCTTCCTCACCACCAGGGCCGAGGTGACCGCGATCAAGACCACCTGGCAGGCGGCCACGCTGCCGCACCCGCGGGCGGTCTGCTACCTGGACCTGGCCTGGGAGGACTACCGGCCGGACGCGACCCCGGGGACCGCCTTCCCGGCGGCCGCGCTCGGCCACGTGTACTACGGCTACCCCGAGGAGCGGTGGGTCGACCTGCGCCAGCTGGACGCCCTCGAGCCCATGCTCCGCGAGCGCATCGGCATGTGCGCGCGGAAGGGGTTCGACGCGGTCGAGCTCGACGACATCGACAGCTTCGACCCGCCGTCCACCACCGGATTCCACCTCACCCCCGGTGACCTGCAGAACTTCCTGGCCTACGCGTTCAACGAGATCCACCAGGACGGGATGACCGCGCTGTGGAAGAACTCGCCGTACCTGTCCTGGTGGGGACGTCAGTACGCGGACGGCGCGGTGGTGGAGGAGTGCTACCTGGACCACGCCTGCTTGGCGGCCCAGTTCCAGGGCAGCCGCCAGTACGGGATCACCTGCACGGGGCTGTCCGGGGCCACGCCGTGCGGCTGGGACGACTTCACCGTCACCGGGAAGTGGGTCGGCGAAGCCGAGTACGCCGAGGACGGCTATGTGTGCAATCCGGGTCAGCAGTGCAAGGGACCACACTCGTTCGGTGCCTTCTGCCGCGTCGTGTACGCGGTCCCGCACGGTTTCGCGGCGGTGAAGTTCGACGTGGACCTGGATGGCCGGATGTTCTACCCCTGTCCTTAGGGACCGTTCAATGGCCGTCTGACGCCGGGCCGGCCGCGCCATCCAGCCAGTTCGCGATGCTGCGGCCCAGGGCCGGCATCGGGAGCGAGCCGTGGTCCAGCACGGCGGCGTGGAAGGCGGGCAGGGAGAACGCCGGGCCCAGGCGCTGGCGGGCCTCCTCCCGGATCCGGAGGATCTCGAGCTTGCCGGTGAGGTAGGCGAGCGCCTGTCCCGGCATCACCACGTACCGGTCGGTCTCGGCGGCCAGGAACTCCCGTGGCATGGGGACGTGCGCCACGAGGAACTCCAGAGCCCGCTCCCGGCTCCAGCCGAAGGCGTGCAGGCCGGTGTCCACCACGAGCCGGGCGGCCCGCATCAGCGACGTGCTGATCGAGCCGAGCAGGCCGCGGTCGTCGGCGTACAGCCCGGCCTCCTCGGCGAGCTGCTCGGCGTACAGGCCCCATCCCTCCGAGAACACGGTGAAGCTGCGCTGGCGCTGCAGGTCGGGCAGGGCGGTGAGCAGCTGGAGGCGGGACAGCTGCAGATGGTGTCCGGGTACCGCTTCGTGGTAGGCCACCACCTCCATGTCCCAGCCGGTCCCGGCGGTGGGCCGCTCGGTGTTGAACCAGAACGTCCCGGGCCGCCCGCCGTCCAGGCGGGGCGGGGTGTAGTGCGGCGCCGCGCCGCTGGTCGCGACGACCTGCGGCATGGGCGTCACGTCGCACGGCGGCGGAAGGGGGTCGGGGAAGAATTCCGCCGCCCGGGCCTCGGCCCGCCGCACCGCGACCGTCGCCTGGCGGATGGCCTCCTCAGGGGGAATGTTTCCGGCCGAGTCCCGCAACGCGGCGAACACCTCACCCAGCCCGTCGAGCCCCAGCCCGGCGCCCAGCTCCACGGCCCGGTCCTCCAGCGCGGCGATCTGATCCAGGCCGGTCTGGTGCAGCTGCTCCGGGGACAGCGGCAGGGTCGTGTTGATCCGGACCGCGCGGGCGTAGTCTTCCTTGCCGCCGGGCAGCCAGGCCAGTCCGGCCTGTTCGGAGGGCCGGGCCCGCGGAAGCAGGTCCCTGATGGTGGCGACCCACCTCGCCAGCGCCGGCTTCACCACCTCCTCGGCGATCGCCCGGCGTTCTTCCTCCCAGCCGGCCGCTCCGGGCCATCCCTGCGGTGGCCGCGGGGAAAGCACCGGTCCGGGAGCCGGCCCGGCCAGGATCTCCCCGGCCCAGGTGATGGCCTGCTCGGCCAGCGGGGCCACCGGGAGCCGCCCCTTCCCGGCTCCGGCCCGCAGCCGTCCGCCGATCTGGTCGAGCCAGGCACCGCTGCGGCGCAGGCGGGTCAGGTAGGCCTGCGCCGCCGCCGGGTCGACCAGCACCGTCCGGGCGGCCACCGCCAGGAAGGTGGCCGGCCCCGCGTACTGCATGGCGGTGACCGTGTACTCCGCCCGCGCCAGGTCGATGTTCTGCAGCTCCTGGGTGGCCGCCTCGGTCGCGCAGTCGAGCGTGACCGCATCGGCCGGCGTGAGCGGCCCGCGCGCGATCCCTTCGGCCTCCCGGAGGAACTGCCCGACCTCGGCCCGCCAGGCCTGCTGGCCCTCCTCGCTCTCGTCCGGGAGCAGATCGTCGTACCCCGGGATGCCGTACATGGTGGCGGCGAACGGATTGGCCTCGAGCCAGCGCCGGTGGAAACGGTCGGCCAGGTCACGCGCTGAGGTCATGGAACGTTCCGGATCGGTCATGATCCCCTATTTAAACGTGTGAGGGGCCCGCGTCAGGCTGAGTCGCGGATGATTACCTGCCCGCCTCTCCCCAGACCGCCCGGGCGGTGTCCGCGACCAGCCGCAGCTTGGCGAACTGCTCGTCTTCGGTCAGGTGGTTGCCGCCCTCGGCGACCGAGGCGAAGCCGCACTGCGGGCTCAGCGCGAGGCGGTCCAGGCCGACCAGGGCGGCCGCCTCGCCCGCCGCCAGCCGGCTCCGCGGCCGGAGCCGCCCGGTGGCCACCCAGGTGTGGCTGCGCAGCTTGGTCACGCCCTCGCTGCTGTGCCAGGGCATGTCCCAGGAACGCAGCTCCAGCCCGTCCACGGCCTCGACGAAGCCGGTGCGGAAGTCCTGCCGGCGGAACTCCCCGTCGGTGATGACGTCGACGCCCGCGTCCTGCTGCCCCTTGACCGCGGCGGCGATCGCCTCGTCCTCGACAGTGCGCAGTTCGCCGTCGCTGATCGTCCCGGCGTCCCGGCGGCGGCGCGCCTCCAGCAGGGGCTCCGGGCGAAGCAGGCTGCCGATGTGATCCGCGCGGAAGGCCGTCATGATGCCACCACCTTGGCATGGCCGCGCACGTCCGGGAACGGCGGCTCCGCCGGCTGCAGGTCGACCTGGAAGGCGTTGAGCAGCATGGCGAGCATCGAGAAGTTCCCGAGGCTGCCGATCAGGTCGACCAGGCCCGGCTCGCCGAACTCGCCGAGCGCCGCGGCGAAGGTCTGGTCGCAGACGAAATGATCCCGCAGGATCTCGATGCCGAACTGGTAGGCGATCTGCTCGTCGCGGCTGGTGAAGTGCGGCTCTTTGTTTTCCGCGAGCTCGGTCAGGGCCTCGCGCGATACCCCCAGCCCGGCCGCCTTGCCCACGTGCGCGTTCCAGGAGTACTGCGCGCCGAAATGGCGGGCCGCGATGAGCAGGCTCAGCTCCCGGATCCGCGGATCCAGCGCGGACTCGAAGCGGCAGTAGGCGCCGAGCGCCTCGACCTTCTCGCAGAGCTCCGGGCTGCGCAGCCAGACCAGGAACGGCCCGCGGGTCCCGCCGCGGCGGGCGGTGATCCGGTCGCTGATTTCCTTCTGCCGGGGAGACAGGTCAGTCAGGGCGGGCAGCCGCATGGCTCACGATTCCCATCTGTAGCTGGTCGTTGCGACCACATTGTGCGCCGCGGACCCGGTTCGGGACCGAACGCTTAG
>Ga0335081_10004024_pt1 | contig 23211 bp, 14 predicted proteins | sample Lox_Sample_35_FD_206713 | JGI IMG/M metagenome (GOLD analysis project Ga0335081, IMG submission 206713) | Soil microbial communities from Loxahatchee National Wildlife Refuge, Florida, United States - Lox_Sample_3.5 | ecosystem: Environmental > Terrestrial > Soil > Wetlands | place: USA...
TTCCGCTGTCACCCCCTCCCGGTTCGCTTCGCGAACCGACCTCCCCCCTCCAGGGGGAGGTGAAGACCGCCCGCGTGCCTGCGCTTTGCGGCGCTTGAGATTGTCGCGCAGCGCGGCTTTGAGCCGCTCCGCCCGCTTCGGATCGCCGGATTCGCCGCTTGCCGCCATGACGCTATCTAGGGGGCGCCGGCTGCGGCCCGCAAGCCTTTGCCTTGCGCCACCGGGGTCACTATGGCAGTTTCCGCCGCGTTCGCGCCGCCCTATATGGCGGTTGCGCGTCTCTCAAGCTGCCGTAGCTCAGTGGTAGAGCACCCCCTTGGTAAGGGGGAGGTCGAGTGTTCAATCCACTCCGGCAGCACCATTCGCGACGCTACGCTGTGGCCGCACCAATAAGCGCGCTTGCCGCCAACAGTTCACGCGATAGCGAGCGTCGATCCGTCGCGCGGGGACAAATGCGATAGAGCGCCGCCGGCTGCGCCGCGTTCGAGCGATTTGCTTTCTGTCCGACAGCCACCGGTATTCGGCTTGGCGAGCGTTCAAGAATGGCCTTGGTAAGACGGCCGTCCGCCTCCATGCCAAAAGGAAGCACCCAGAAATGCGGGGCACTGCCGGTCCACGCCTTGATGGTTTCTTCGGCTTCTTCGAATTGCCGTATTGCGTTCGGAACAAAATGAACGTTCGGGCATGAATGGTGAGCAGCAGAGTGATTGGCAATCTCCCAGCCCAGCCGCTGCATTTGAACAACGTCATCAGGCGTATCGAAGATCTTGAAATGGTCCTCGCGCGTGGCTGCCGATGTGCGCTCGACATATACTTTGTCGATTGTACCGAGAATATCTGCACTGAAAGACGTCAGACTGAAGTCGCGCGTGAAATCCGTGTCGGAAAGGCCGCTCGGCTCCAGGCGCTCGCGCAGCTCGCGCGTGGCCCCGATGGAATGCACATAGGAGAGCTTGAAGCGCCAGAACATCTCGCTGCGCGCGGCAAACCGGGAGCAGATGCTTGTCGCGCCGGTCACGCCAGCCTTGTCGAGAATCTCGACCGCGTACTGGCTGACGCCGCGCAGACCGTCGTCGAACCAGAAGCTGATCAATGGCTCGTCAATGCCCCCGGACGTGAACCGTTCATAGCCGTCGCGTACCGAGACGATGCGCCCGAGATTCCGCGCAGCCTTCACATGCTCGCGGAATATATCGGGCGGACAGGTGCCCCCGATGTGCCAAAGGAGCGGCCCCTCCTCCCAGGAAACGTTGTGGTACAGCAATATGAACCACGCCGGCGCGAGCTTCATTTGCTGCCTAGACACGATGCCGCGCATCCAAGTCGGACCTGATCAGCCCCGGAAGGCCCCGCCTGATTCTACGCTTTGCAAGATTGCCAACCTCAATTGCATTCGCCACGGCGCCCATCGGCGACTCTTCTGCATCAAGCCGAATTTCATGCGATCTCATGGCCTCCGCCACAACGTCACACATCAGATCGGTTCCCAGCGCCACGCTACGGGCGAGGCAGCTTTCAGGCGTGTCATCTTCAGCCAAGCAGCAGGTCGCGCGGCGTACGATTTGGCCTTGATCATTGCCGAGCACGACGATGCTGCTGCCCACCTTTTTCCAATCGCGTCGATACAATGCGGCTTCAAGCGCGTGCTCTCCGGAATAATCCGGCAGCCATCCATCGCAGCGGCTGAGGACCAGGCCGCGAGCACAGCGACGAACTTCTTGGCCGAGAGCGGCGCTTTCTGTGGTCAGTATAAAATAAGGATCGATCTTGCGCAGCCGCGCAATCGTCTCGGGAGCATTCGAATCTCGTACGATATCGGCCTGAGTGGAAATATCCTTGCTCAAGGATTCGATCTCGTCGCCGAACATCCTCTGCTCGACTTCACGCTGCCCGCCGCTTGGCGGGCGTAGAGCAGGAATGGCGGCGACAAGACGTTGCAACAAAGATATTCGATTCGACATCGAGCCGCTTTGAGTTTGCGCCGAGGGCGTAACTTGAAGCCAAAGCTCGACCAGCCCCGCAAATCTTCTTTGGATGCGCAGTGCGAACCGAACGTCGCGCAAGTCGGGGCCGGTAATGAGCGCGATATTTGGCCGCTCCGTGGGCGTTAGCTCGATGGCAGATGGCAATATCGGCTCCCGAAGATCACGAAATGCTCGAGAAAATATTTCGCACCCATCACGCATGGCGTCAAGAAAAGGCGCGAGCAGACTGCCGAGCTGGAAACGATAAGGATTTCACATATCCATCGACCCGAATGCAGCCAACTTGCCGGACATTGGCAAAAACGTTAATTTGCCGCGACAATTTGGCGGACACGATCATCCGATAATTCGCCGAATCCCGAGACGTATCTGCTGGCATTCGAAAGCCAGCGATTGTGCCGCAAGAGCAGGAAGCCGGAAACCAAGCACATTGGCCGCTCCCCGGACAAAGAAACAAGCAGCGGACCGGTTGATCCAAGGGCTGAAAGGTGGATTTCGCCGGCTCTTCACTCGCCACGACAGCGAGTGGAGACTGCGCGAGCGCGTGCTGGCGAGCGGGCTGTTCGATCTGAATTTTTACAGCGAGCGCTATCCCGATGTCATCGCAGGCGGCCAGGACCCGGTTCTTCACTACATCCGTTATGGCGGCTTCGAAGGTCGTAACCCGAGCCTGAAATTCGATTCGGCGTTTTACCTCGCGGCTTATCCCGACATCCGCGCCGCCAAAATCAATCCTCTCGTTCATTACATCGACTATGGACGCTCGGAAGCCCGGGTCGCGCGCGCCCTGCCAAAGCCGGCGCTCCATCCGGCTGCGCCGTCCGCCGCCCAATGGGACGCTCTTGCCGCGGCTTTGCGCGCGCAGCCGCCGAGCGTGCCGACGGTCGACGTGATCGTGCCGGTCTTTCGCGGGTTTGCGGAGACGGCGAACTGTCTTTACACGGCGCTGGAGACGCGGCTGCGCTCGCCCGTTCCCTACGAAGTCGTCGCGGTCGACGATTGCAGCCCCGACGCCGAGCTTTCCACTCTGTTGGATTGCCTTGCGAAGGACGGGCTCGTGACCCTCCTGCGCAACGAAGAAAATCGAGGCTTCGTTGCCAGCGTCAATCGCGGCATGTCCCTGCATGAAACGCGCGACGTGGTCCTGTTGAATTCGGACACGGAAACCTACGGCAACTGGGTCGAACGCCTGCAGAACGCCGCAAATTCGGCGAGCGGCATCGGCACGGTCACCCCTTTTACGAACAACGGCGATTTCTGCAGCTATCCCCATTTCAACAAGGACTTTTGGGGCGCTTTTGAAGTTTCGTTTGCCGAGATCGATCAAATCGCCAGCGCCGTGAACGCGAAAACGGTGGTCGATATTCCGGCAGCACGCGGCTTTTGTATGTACATTCGCCGCGACTGCCTGAACGAATGCGGCTTGTTTGACGAAGAGGCCTTTGGCAAAGGTTACGGCGAGGAGACCGATTTCAGCCGCCGCGTGATGGTCCACGGTCGGCGCAACGTGTTGGCATGCGATGTTTTCGTTCGCCATCACGGCTTTGTTTCTTTCGGCGTCGCGGCGCACAAACTCGGCGGTCGCGCGGCCGAGACGTTGCGTCGGCGTTATCCGAATTACTTTCCGGACCAGGCAAAGTTTCTCGAAAACGACCCGTTACAGGCGTGCCGGCGCAATATCGATATGGGCCGGCTCCGGCGAGCCACATGCGCGAAATCGATGTTGCGCATTCTGCCGCATCTCCGCGGCGGGACCGAGAAATCTGTAGCTACCATAACCCGGCTGTTGGAGAAGGAAGGCGTCGGTTCATTCCTGTTGCGGCCATGGCCCGGTGATAACCGGTTTGGCGAACTCAGTTATCCTTCGGTCAGCGATCTGTCCGTCGTCAATAAAGTGGACATGACACACAACCCCGCCGCTGCAGCCGCACTGTTTCGTGAGTTGGGTGTCTTTCATATTCAGGTTCACAATTTCATCGGGTTCCGGCCCGGAATCTTGCAATTTATTGCGGCCGTCGCCGGCAATGCGGACTTTGCCTACGACGTGATGGCGCATGATTATGTGTATGCCTGCCCGCGCAGCACGATGGTGGACGGCAGCGGCCTCTACTGCGGCAACGACGACGTTGCGGTCTGCCAAGCTTGCGTCAATTCCAACGACTCGTTGTTCGGCAAGGTCGATACGCGGCGCTGGCGGACGGATTGCGAGAGCTTTCTCAGCCGAGCGCGGAAGGTGTTCGTCCCGGACGAAGATGTCGGAACACGCCTGCAATCGTTTTTTCCGGCTATCCATTTCACGGCCCGGCCGCATCCGGAGCCCGTGCCGAAGCATTTGAGCGAACCGAGAGCTTATCGCGCCGGAGAAACATTGCGTGTCGCCGTCATCGGCGCCATCGCCGCCCACAAAGGCTCACGGCAAGTCTTGCAATGCGCCGAGGATGCCGAGCGCCGGCGGCTACCGATCAAATTCGTGTTGTATGGCTTCGACGGCAATACGAACATGCCGCGATTGGCGAGCCTGGAGACGACAAATGCCGGACGCTACGCCGAGGAGGATCTGTCCGCGCTCTTGGCGGCGAGCGGCTGCCAACTCGCGTTCTTTTCATCGGTTTGTCCAGAAACCTATAGCTATACGCTGTCGCAGGCCTTTTTTGCCGGGCTCTATCCGGTCGCATTCGATATTGGAGCGATCGCGCGGCGAATCCGTGAAGCGGGCTGGGGTCTCGTGCTTCCGTTCTCGATGGTTCACGAGCCGGCCAGGATCAATGACGCCTTGCTGGCGTGCCAGATACCGCCGCTGCCGCAACCCTGGCGCCCGGTGATCGGAGAAGCGCGCTACCGCACAATGATGGCCGATTATTATGAGCTCGCGACGTCCTGACCGAAGCCCATCAATTTGCGGCGGTCGCGTGAAACGGGCCTACAGATACGCCTTGATGTCCACCGCATAAAGCCGAGCCAGTCGCTCGCGCGCCTCCGGCTGCATGAACGCCTCGTAGCGAGGCCAAGGCCCATGCATTGCCTGCTTGCGACTGAATAGCTGCGTGCAGAGACCGTCGCCGTCGGACATCAATTTTTCGGGCCGATTGTGCTGACGCAGATATTTGATCCAAGGATCGCTGGCCATGTCGCTGCGCGGCAGGCCGACGGCAGCTTCCACCTCGTTCAGCCGCGCAAACAAATCCTCGCTGGTGACATTGATCAGATAATGCACAGGCAGCTTGTCCTCGATCGGATGCCGCTGGAACGAAAAATGCGGATCGCAACTGCCCAGATTAAGCCGCTCGAGAAACTCGATGAAGATCGACAATGAAAGCCCCTTGTCGGCGACGCCGTGATAGCCGAGCAGTTTGGCGATTTCACTGTCGACATGGCCGTGCTTGAGCGCGTGACGAAAGCTGCTGACCGCCCGCTCGTATGGATTGCGCACGACGCGAACCACCGTGAATTCTGAAAAATCGAGCTCATAGGCCTTGCGGTAAAACTCCGAATAGTTGAGCACCTGCGACAAATAACGATGCGGCCAGTAGTGAAAGTCGCGCGCGGCTTGCGCGTGGCCGATCTGGCGCAGGTACCAGATCGCGACGTTGGTGGAGGCCGACTTCTGCGAATGGATCACCAGCAGCCGCGCTTGCGGATGGATAAGCGGGCGCGGCCAAGTCCAGAGCAGGCGCCCCATCTCCGTACTCGCCCCTGGCGGCGGCGCGGTTACCAGCGCGCCGCCGCTGACCACGTGGTCAATGGCATGCGGCAGCGCCATGGCCACCTTCTTAAGTCGGGTTAGAATGGCGAAGTCCATGACGTCAGATTAGCCCCTGCTCGCCCCAATTCCAGTAGTTATTACCTAATGTTGCCGGCCGACCGCGTTGCGTTGGCGTGCCGAAATCTTGGCGACCGGCCCATCAAAGATAGGTGAACACTTGAAAAACCGGAACGCAGCGATCAACTGACAGTTAGGGCATGGGGGCCAAAAGGATATTCCGGATGGCCAAGCTCGATCGAACCACCGCCCGCGCTCTCGTCGATGCCGGCTATATGCCCCTGTCGGATTACCTCGACATGTTCTCCGGCAGCGCAACAAAATTTGACGGTCATTCCGAAACATCAATAACGCCGGAGGCTGAGGATCGTCATGAACTGGCGGTTGGCGACTGGTATCGCAGGAAGTCAAGGTAACAGCCGACGGGCTGCCCCAAAATTCGGATTTTTGAAGCGCTCAAGAAAGCGTAAGACCTAGCCGCTCCGGCGCGTAGCCACGACGCAGGATCGCCTGCCACCAGAACTCGTTTTCCAAGTACCATTTCACCGTCTTTGCCAATCCGGATTCAAATGTTTCGGACGGCTTCCATCCGAGCTCGCGCGCGATTTTCGTCGGATCGATCGCATAGCGACGGTCATGGCCGGGGCGGTCGGCAACGAATTCGATCAGCGATCGCCGGGATGAACGTTTCGATGGGCACAATTCATCGAGCAAGTCGCAAATGGTCTCGACGACCGCCTTGTTCGTTCGCTCGCTGCGGCCGCCAATGTTGTAGGTCTCTCCGACGCAACCGCGCCGCAAAACCAGGGCAAGCGCCCGCGCATGATCCTCGACGTAAAGCCAATCCCGGACGTTCATTCCGTCGCCATAGACGGGCAACGGCTGATCGGCAAAGGCGCGCAGTATCATGTGCGGGATCAACTTTTCCGGAAATTGATACGGGCCGTAGTTGTTCGAGCAGTTCGTGATCAGGGTCGGCAAACCGTAGGTTTCCCGCCAAGCTCGGACAAGATGATCGGAGCCGGCTTTCGTCGCGGCGTAGGGAGAGTTTGGCGCATAAGGTGAGCTTTCCGAAAATAACCCACCCTCGGGCAGCGAGCCGAATACCTCGTCGGTCGAAACGTGCACAAGCCGAAAGCCGTTGCGTCCTTGGCGGTCGAGCGCGCGCCAATACCGGAGCGCCGCATCAAGGAGGGTGAATGTGCCGACCAGGTTCGTCTGAATGAATGCACCGGGGCCGTCAATCGAACGATCCACATGGCTCTCTGCGGCCAGATTTAACACGGCATCGGGGCTATATTGTTGAAACAGCCGGCGTATACCTACGGCGTTGCAAATGTCGATTTTTTCGAGCCGGTAGCGCGGGTGATTTTCCGCTTGTGGAATGGATGCGAGGTTGGCCGCATAGGTCAGTTTATCGACGTTGACGACGTTTGCGTCCGTCTCGCTGAGCAAATGTCGAATGACCGCAGAGCCGATGAATCCGGCACCGCCCGTCACGATGATCGTGCCGCCGAGGCGGCCATTGCTCCCAGGCATCGCGTTTATTCCGCTGCCAGATCGCTGTTGTCATCTTCAAGCGAAGCGTGCACCGAAAGCAGATACTGACCATAACTGCTTTGCGCATAGCGCTCCGCAAGATCGAGGAAGTCCCGCCGCGAGATATGGCCAAGACGAAGGGCGAGCTCCTCGGGGCAGGCAATCCGCAAGCCTTGTCTTTGCTCGAGGATTTGGACGTAGGTGGCCGCCTCGAGCAGTGAGTGGTGGGTCCCCGTATCGAGCCAGGCAAAGCCGCGGCCCAATGTCTCGACCCGCAACATCCCCTTCTCCATATAAGCCCGATTAACGTCCGTAATCTCGAGCTCGCCGCGCGCGGACGCTTCGAGCGAAGCGGCTATCCGAAGCACGTCATTGTCGTAAAAGTATAATCCCGTAACCGCGTGGCGGGATTTTGGCTTTGCAGGTTTTTCTTCGATCGATAGCGCGCGTCCCTGTTTGTCGATTTCAACAACGCCATAACGCTCAGGGTCGGTCACGACGTAAGCAAAGATGGTCGCACCCGCCTTTCGCGCGGTCGCGCGTGCGAGGACCTCTTGTAGGCCGTGACCGTAGAAAATATTGTCGCCGAGGATGAGCGCAACTGAATCTTTGCCAACAAAATCACGGCCGACGATGAAAGCGTCGGCCAATCCGCGCGGTTCGGCTTGTGCCGCATATGAAAAGCTCAACCCGAGATGTGATCCGTCACCGAGCAGAGACTCGAACAGCGGCAGATCATGTTTTGTCGAGATGATCAATATTTCGCGAATCCCCGCCAACATTAGCGTCGACAAGGGATAGTAGATCATCGGTTTATCAAAAACCGGCAAAAGTTGTTTTGAAAGGACTGCCGTCGCAGGATAAAGACGGGTGCCTTTTCCACCTGCGAGTATTATCCCCTTCATTATGCACGCTTCCCATTCCCTTGTCGGTTGTTATAATTATATTTCTTGGACGAGTGGAGCAAGTTCAATCTGCAACCAATCGCCTCAAGTGCAAACATCGTAAATCCCACGGACGTATCGTATAAGCCGATTGACACCTTGCCTCTAACGGCCGGTTCCGTGCGGATTTGGCACTAACATGAAAAGCGGTTGACCTAGTGTCATGATCCCGACGGATGTTCACAAGTCCCCTGATTGGGCGCGCGCATTGAGCGATCACGCGGCATTCGAGCAAGAGCAAACGCGACTCGAGACGATTTGGACGCTTCTCGGCCTAACCACCGACATTCCCAACGATGGCGACTGGTTCCGGGCGAAGCTCGGGGGACGTTCCGTCTTCGTGCAGCGGTTCGGCGACAGTCTGCGCGGCTTCGAAAACGTCTGCGCCCATCGTTTTTATCCGCTGCGTACCGAGGACAAAGGCAGCGGTCCGATTCGCTGCGGCTTCCATCATTGGCAATACAATAAAGATGGTTTGGCCGTCGGAATCCCAAAATGCCAGGAAATGTTCGGCGTCACCCCTCGTGAGCTTGGCGCGAGACTGACGCCTGTCGAAATCGCAACGTGCGGTATTCTGATCTTCGGGCGTTTTGCAAGCGCCGAGCATGGGGAAACGCTGCAAGAGTCGTTTGGCGAAGCGTTTCCGATTTTAGAAACCATGTGGAGTCTGAAGCGCGCGCCCTATTTCATTAAAACGGATATCGCCGCAAACTGGAAACTGCTGTTTCACATCACGCTCGACGACTACCATATCGTCGCGGTGCATCCCGACACCTTCGGCAAGCACGGCTATCTGCCGCTCGACGCGGTGCGCTATTTTCGTCTTGGCCAGCACAGCGCCTACTTCTATGGCGGCGACGATGACGAAGTTGAGAAAATGAAAGACGAATGCCGTCAGGGCCGGTATCATCCGGAGAACTATCGCATTTTCCAGTTTTTCCCGAATTTGCTCGCGCTGCACATCGAAGCGGCGGGGACATGGTACGCGCTTATCCAGCAATACGTCCCGATCGCGCCCGGCCGAACCTTGTCGCGGAGTTGGTTCTCCCCGGCGCCTTTTCCACCGCGCGATCGCACTTGGCTGCATGCCCTGTTCCGACGCATCGCGGCCCCCTTCGTACCGTTCGTATTCCCGTTTTACGCCCGCAAGATCTTCAGCGAAGACAACGGCGTCTGCGAGCAAATTCAGACGGTTGCGCATCAGATCGAAGGCTTTCCCATCCTTGGTCGGCACGAACAGCGCATCGCCTGGTTCGAAGAGGTTTACGCTGAGGTCATGGCCGGTGCGCGCCCCGAACGTTCGAAAAGCGTTCGCGTGCCGATTGCCGGCTTAGTCGGCGACGGTGAAGCGGGAGCCCGCCAAGAGCAGCCGGCGAACCCGATCCGGCAACAAGCCGTGTAGCCTGGCCGCCAGCGCGTAAAAGAATGGAAAAGCAATCACCGCACGATTGCGTAAAAGCCCTGCGGCTATCAATTCGGCCGCCCGTTCGGGTGGCATGACAAAGGGCTTGCGCCCCGATTCGCGCAACATCATCGGCGTGCTGACATAACCCGGGCATACCACGCTGACGCCGATGCCGTGCGAAGCGACAAGCGTTCGTAACGACAGGCCGTAAGCGAGCACCGCGGATTTGCTGGCGCTGTAGCTTGGACAATCGGGCAACGGGATAAAGCCGGCGATCGAGCTGACGATCGCAATCTGTCCGCGCCGCCGCGCCATCATCGGCGAAAGCAGCGGCTGAACGGTGTTAAGGACGCCCAAGACGTTGGTGTCGATCACCGCGTGGCCTGCATCTGCGGGCTCGATCTCGCCGCTCGGCGGCGTCCCCGCCATCAGTCCGGCATTGGCAACCACCAAATCGACCTGGCTCGCGCGATCGAGCTCGTCGAGCCAGCGTGCCATGCCGGGACGGTCGCGGACATCGAGCAAAGCCGTCCGCACACCGGCGCCGATCTTGCGGCATGCTTCGGCGACCGCCTGGAGTCGTTCTTCATCGCGGCCAAGCAAAGCGAGCGTGCCGCGCTCGCGTGCATAGTGCAGCGCCAGCGCCTTGCCTATCCCGCTTGACGCCCCGGTAATGACGATGGTGCGGGCCATTTGCTTGTTCCGGCGTCCTGCCGCGAGCAACGCTCGCCTGCGCGGGGTCAACAATAATCAGCCGGGAAACTTCAACATGCGCAGACGCTCGGGCAGCGTCGCCATCGCCTCGACCGTGGTGTCGATGGCGTTTTCGATATCCTGCTCGGTGTGCATGGCGGTCAGGAAATAGCGCAGCCGCGAGGTCTTGACCGGCACGGCCGGATAAAGCACCGGCAGCACGTTGATGCCGCGCTGGAACAGGTCCTGCGACAGCATCACCGTGGCGATCGAATCGCCGACGATGACCGGTGCAACAGCGAGCCCCTGGCCGAGTCCGGTATCGAGGCCTTTCGTCTTGGCGTATTTGCGGAAATAGGCGCCGTTGGCCTGCAGCCTGGCGACCCGTTCCGGCTCGCGATGCATGATCTCGAGCGCCTTTTCAACGCTCGCTGCAATGACCGGCGGCATGCCGACGCTATAAACGAACGCACCGGCCATGCATCGCAAATAATCGACCATGACGGCGGAGCCGGCGATGTAGCCGCCGCACCCGGCGAGCGTCTTGGATACCGTTCCCATCCAAATGTCGACCTCGCCGGGATCGGTGCCGAAATGCTCATGGATGCCATAGCCGCGGCGGCCCATGACGCCGAGCGCGTGTGCTTCGTCCACCATCAGCCAAGCGTGGAAACGCTTCTTGATCTCGATCAGCCGCGGCAGATCCGGGTAATCGCCGTCCATGCTGTAGAGGCCTTCGACCACGATCAGCACGCGCTCGAATTTGTGGCGGATCGCCGAAAGTATCTGTTCCAGATTGTCGAGATCGTTATGCGTAAAGCTGCGCCGCGCCGCACCCGACAGAACGCTGCCAATGACCGCGCTGTTGTGGACCGCCGCATCCGAGATCACCAAGTCCTTCGAGCCGGCGAGTTGCCCGATCACGCTGACATTGGTCGCGTATCCGCTGACGAAAAGCAGCGCATCCTCGCAATTGTAGTGTTCAGATAGAGCGCGCTCGAGCGAGCGGTGCACCGGGCGCTCTCCCGCGACATGGCGGCTTGCCGAGGCGGAAATCCCGTAGCGGTCGATCGCCGCTTTGGCGGCCTCGACGACCTCGGGATGGCCGTTGAGGCCGAGATAGTCGTAGCAGGAGAAGTTGAGTAACTCGCGGCCGTCGACACGCGTGCGGGTGCCCAGGCGTCCCTCATGCATGCGGAAGTACGGGTTTTGCAGATCGAGCCTCTCGCCAATCGAGCGCTGCAGCCGCAGTTCCTCGTAGCCGGGTAGCGTCGAAAAATCCGTGAACCGATTGCCAAGCGCCGGCCGCTGCGCGGGCTCGACCCGTTCGAGCTGCTCGGGCTTGCGCATAGAGGCAACGCGCGAGAACAGACGCTCGCGCGCAGTTCCGGTAAGAGCCGATTCCTTGCTCAAGAGAGCAACCTCTTCGGGGTTCGCGCCTCTTCGTTCATCATGCCCTTGAGCGCTTCGAGCTGCGCGGGCTCGACGTCGGCATGGTGCTGCTCGGCAAGCGCGGCAACTACTGCATCGTCGCGGTCACGGTCGAGGCCGACATGCGCGATGATCTCGTCGGCAATCTCGGCGATCGTCATGCTGCCGGACGAGCCGGACAGCGGAATATGGATGCCGAAGCATTCCTCGAGCTTCATCACGAGCTCGAGCGCCATAAGCGAGTCGAGCCCGATCTCGCCCAGCGGGCGCACCTGACTGATGTCTTCTTCGCGCAAATGCAGGACATGGGCGAGCTGCGCGCTGATCACGTCGGACACCTTGCGGCGGGCCGCCTCAATACCGTCCTTGGCGGCGAGCGCGTGCAGATCGATGCTTTCAGCCTCGCCCTCGCCCAGCCGGTGGCCGGCGCTGACGAAGGCCTCATAGGTCGGGGAACGCAGCACGGCGAGCCGCTCGGCGCTGAACGAACCCTCGTTGGGCGAGATGGTCATCACCGCCAAGTCGGCCGTTGCCGCGGGCTGTTCAAGCGCCTGTGCCATCAGCGCCAGGGCCTCGCGGGCCCGCATGCCCGCGACGCCGGTCAGCTTCTGCAGCCCACTTTGCAGGCGCTGGTTTTGCGCCACAACGCCGACGTCCAGGATCGGCCCCCAGCCGATGGCAAGCGCCGGCAACCCTTTCTGCCGCCGCCGCCGCGCAAGGCCTTCCATATAGGCGTTGGCGGCGACGTAATTGCCCTGGCCCGGGTTGCCGATCAGGGTGGTGACCGACGAGAACAGAACGAAGTAGTCGAGATGCTCGCCGCGCACAAGGTCGTCGAGATTTTCAGCGCCGGCGACCTTGGGCGCCAGCACGCGATGGAAGCGTTCGGCGTCGAGGTTGGCGAGGATGCCGTCGTCAAGGACCATGGCGGCGTGAATGACGCCGGCGACGGGCGGCATGGTCGAATGGATGACCCCAAACAGGCGTTCGAGCGCGTGCCGGTCGGTGACGTCGCACGGGTTCGCCAGCACCTTGACGCCGCGATCGGCGAAGTCCTGCAGAACAGCCTGCGCCTCCGCCGTGGCTGCGCCACGCCGCCCAATCATGACCAGATAGCGGGCGCCTTTCTCGACCAGCCATTTCGCAGTTTCCAGGCCGAAGCCGCCAAAAGCGCCAGTAACGATATGTGTGCCTTCCGCGCTGACGCGGAACGGCGTCTTGACGTGCGCTGCCAATCCCTTGGAGGGCGGCCGTACGACGATTTTCCCGATATGGCCGGACTGCTGCATCAAATGGAAGGCTGTCGGGACATTGTCGCCGTCGAATACGCTGTAGGGCAGCGGGACGAAGGTGCCTTTCTGGAACTGCTGGACGATCCTCGCGAACACCCGGTCGCCCAACGCCTTGCGTGCGCCGATAACCTGATCGACGTCGATGCCGAAATAGGTCAGGTTTTTCCGGAACGGCCGCAAGCCAATATGCGTATTGGTGACATAGTCCCGCTTGCCGAGCTCGACGAAGCGTCCGAATGGGCGCAGCGTCGCGATCGAGCGTTCCATGGCCTCGCCGGCCAGACTGTTCAATACGACGTCGACGCCGTCCTTGGTGAGCTTGCGGACATCGTCGACGAACGTGGTCGAGCGAGAATCGAAGACGTGCGCCACGCCAAGCGCCCTGAGCAAGGCGCGCTTGGCCGGCGACCCGGCCGTGGCGATGATGCGCGCGCCGCGCGACTGCGCGATCTGGATCGCGGCCATGCCGACCGCGCCGGCGCCGCCATGGATCAACACCCATTCCCGCCGCATTAGCTTGGCCTGGGTGACGAGCGAATAGTAGGCGGTGAAGAAGGCCACCGGGATGGTCGCCGCTGCGACGCAGGGCGTGTTTTCCGGCAGCTTGACGGCCTGGTCGCTCTTGATCGTGACATGAGTGGCGAGCGCAGACGCAGCGAACGCCATCACACGATCGCCAAGCTTGAGCTTTTCGACGCCCGGCCCGACCCGGGCGATCCGCCCGGCGCACTCGAGCCCGAGCGTGGGGCCGCTGAATCCGTCTTCCAGCATGTCGTCCGGCAACAACCCCAGGCTCCACATGAGGTCGCGGAAATTCAGGCCCGCCGCTTCCACTTCGATCTCCACCTCGCCGAGGCCGGGGCGGTTGCGTCCGATCGGTTGCCAGGAAAGTCGCTGACCGGCCGCCGCACGTCGCTCAAGCCTAGCGGCCATGTGACGCGGCGGCTCCTCGGATTCCAGCGCCCGCTTGAGACCGGTCACGCGCACCGCTCGAACCGTGTGGTGGTCGACATGCAGCTCGGTTTCGGTCGTGCCTGAAGTCACGATCCGGTGGATTAGATCGGCGGCGATCTCATCCGGCAGCTGCGGGGCGACGTCGATCCGTCGCACATCGAGCTTTGGAAATTCGTTTGCCAGGGTGCGCGAGAAGGCCCAGGCGCCGGTTTCGACCGGCCGGATCTCCATTGATCCCACCGCCAGCGCGCTCGAGAAAACAAGCCAGAGCGTCGTTGCCGGCGATCCGTTGATCCTTTCGGCACAGGTCTTGATCTCGAGACAGCGCCGCGTCAACGCGGCAACCGGATCGGCGGGATCAGCGTCGAACTTCGGAACAAGGATGACGACATCCTGGGCGGCCGCGGGATATTCCGCAAAACCAACGATCTTCGAGGTCGACCAATCGGTGCCCGACAAGCCGGTCTTTATGCTTTGCGCAAGGGCGCAGTCGTCGCGTGACGCCACGACGAGCGCCATTTTGTCTTTGTCGGGCGCTGGCTGCGACGCGACAACTTTGAGTTGACCCAACGCGTTCGGCGCCTGATCCGTCTCGGCGACGACAAGATAGCCGATATCGGAACCACAACGGATCGCGCGAGCTTCAGAATTGCGAAAGCCCGCTTCGTCGAGCGCGGTCGGCCAATAGCCGATCGGGCGCAAGGGCGACATCGGCCGATCCGGCCGCCCGGGCAAGAACCAGTCGGCGTCCAACCCGAATACCAGGTCCTTGAAGAGCGACGATCGCGGTTCAACCGCGACCAGCAGGCCGCCGGGGGCAAGCATGCGTTTGAGGTCCGCAAGGCCGGCAGCATGCGGCAGCCGGTGCAGTGCCGCTGCCGCCACAATGAGATCATACTCGCCGAGATCGTTGGCATGCTCGGCGTCGACCAGGCGAATTTCGCGGTTTCGCGACAGCGCGAGATCGGCACCCTCATAGCGGCGCCGATCGGGTTCGAAAACGGTCAGCAGAATTTCTTGCTGCGACGTGATCAGCGAATGCGTCAGCGGCGAGAACCCGACCTGCAAAACGCGCAGCGCTCGGTTCTTTGGCCAAAGCTGTTTGTTTGCCAGCAACACCTGGTAAAGCGCGTCGCTCGCTTCGCGCAGTCCGACGCTGGTCGCGTTATAGAAGTCGAGCGCCGCTTTGGAGATAGCGGTTTCCGATGTCGTGATCGTACCGCCGCTTGCAACCTGCTTGGCGAAATCGGAAACAGCGGCCGCCAGCAGCATCTCCGCCGCATGTGACTGCTGTTCGGTCGCAAGTGCTTTAACGACCGAAGCCGAGCTTGGCAGAGAGGAATCGTAACTTAGGGCCCAAGCGGCATTGTCGCGCTTGGCAAGACCCGCCGCCTCAAGCCGGATCAGAATATTGGCAACCCAGTTGCGCAGGCTTTCAGGGATGCGCCCGGCCGCGACCAGCGTTTCGACATCGATCGTGCCCTCGTGGGCCAAGGCCTGCGCGATCTCATAAGCCGCAGCCGTCGCCCAGCCCTCCATAAGCATTTCCGGCTCGCTGGACGATTCTGAATCGCCGGGAGCGATTCCGAGCGAATTCGCTGCGGCGATGATCTCTTTGGCGTCCGCTCCCGCGCCGGTCTGCGCGAGGATCGTCCCATCGATCAGCTCGGGGAGCTCGACGAATGCGACGGCGTCGACGGCGACCGCCCGACGGACGGGCACAGCCTGGATACGAACGCCGCGCAGGATAGCGACGATTTCCCGGCCGGCGCCGAATACGTAGCAATTGGTCAGGATCGAGCGATCGGACTTGCTTATGACTTCAATGAGCGCCCCAGCAGGAGCAACACGCGGCCGGTACAATGCGACTTCATCAAGCCGCACCGGAATATAGGTCACGCCACGCTCGACCGCGCGCAGTTCCGGCAACAGCGTAAAGAAGCCGTGCGCCGAGCAGTCGAGCCGGATCGGATCGAGCACGAAGGGCGATTCTTCGTTTTGCAAGGTCAGATCGACGCTGATGAACCTCTCATCATGCACGGTGATCTTTTGAGCGAGTTGGAACTCGGGCCCATAATGCAGGCCGCTAGCGCTGGTGAGCGCATAAAGCGCCGACGGCGTCATTTCATAACCGCCGTTGGGCGGCTCGGGACTGGTCGCCGTGTTGGCGGGATTGCCGCCCTCAAACTTACAGCGGCAGTGCAGCAGCCAGCTGACTTGCGACAGGCGCGGCCGGCTGAAAATTTCCAGCGTATTGGAGCCCGGCGAAACGCGTGTCATGACTTCACGCGTTTCGTCATTCGTCAAATCGAGCGGGTTGAGAATCTCAAAATCCGCGACGGCAACGTTATCGGTCTGCAGCCACTGCCGCGCCACTGCCAAGGCGATCTCGAGGAAGCCGGTGCCCGGAAAGATCGCTTGATCGCCCAGCCTGTGATCGGCGAGCTTCGGATAGAGCACCGTATCGATAAGCGCATGCCATTCCAAAGCATCGCCGCCCGCTCGGGCTCCGGCGAACGGATGGCGTTCGGCCAAGCTGCCGATCGCCTCCACAGTCGGCTTGAACCGGAACGAGCTTTGCTGCCATGGATAGAGCGGCAACACTACGCTCGACCCAGGATTCGGTCCGAATATCTTGGACGTCTCGATGCGGGCGCCGGTCACCATCGCGTGCGCGCGGGCCTTCTCGAACGGGTCGCTGTCCTCGTCGACGCGGTCGAGCGCGGCATAACAGGCGCAGCCGTTCACCTCGCCCTGCAGGCTATCGTTGATATGTTTGAGCAGGGTCGCCCGCGGGCCGATTTCGATAAAATAACGCGCGCCGAGCTCGGCCGCGGCGAGCACCGCCGTGGTAAACTGCACAGGCTCACGCACATTGCGCCACCAGTAGCTCCCGTCCAGCCGAGAGCCGGGCAGGCAAGCGCCGGTGACCGTCGAGACAAACGGAACGTCCGCGTCATGCGCCTGAATGTCGCGTAGATCCGCTTTCAGCGGGCCCTCGATCGGCGCCATCAAGGCGGTATGGAACGGATAATCGAGATCGAGATCGAGCACGGCGACACCCTGCTCTTTCGCCAAGCGCTTGAATGCGGCGAGCGCCTCGGCCGAACCGGCCACCGTCACGGCGCGCGGACTGTTGATGGCCGCAATCTCGACGCCCTCGACCTCCGCGATCAGCTCCTGGACATTGTCGGCAGCGGCCAGTACGGCCGCCATCCGGCCCGCGCGATGCACGTGCTCCTGATGCGCGCTGCGGAAATGGATCACCTTGATAGCGGTGCGCAAGTCGAGGATGCCGGCGGCCTCCGCCGCCGCAACCTCGCCGACGCTGTGGCCGAACACCGCCGCCGGCTGCAACCCGGCCGCGCGTAAGGCCGCGGTCGAAGCGCTTTGAATCGCAAAAATGAGAGGCTGCGCAACGCTGGTCAGCGGCAGCCGTTCATGCAGCGCGTCGCTGAACAGGGCGTCTTTCAGAGACCAGCCGCCGATGTGCTTGAAGTAGCCGTCGACCTGTTCGAAACGCGTGCGGAAGGCGGCATTGTTGCGATAGGCCGCCACGCCCATCCCGACCCATTGGCCGCCGTTCCCCGAATAAACGAAGGCCACCGGCATTTCGTCGCCGATGGCGGTGCCCGCCATGAGCTTGGGATCGTTCGCGCCCGAAATGAACGCATTCAACGCCCTCGCCACTTCCTGATTGCGCGTGCTGGAAATGACAACGCGGTTCGATTGCCGCTCGCGGCGGTGCATAATCGCGCTTGCAACCGTCGCGGTGTCTTGATCCGACATATGGCTGATGCGCTCGGCATACTCCCGCGCGAGCTGGATCAGCGATCCGTTGCTATTGGCTGACAACGCGAAGACGTCATGGCCGTTTTTTGCCTGGTCGGCCGCCGGTGCAGCCGCCTTACGGCCGCCGGCAACTACGACATGCGCGTTGGTTCCGCCAAACCCGAATGAATTCACGCCCGCGTATTGCTCGGACGAGTTCGGCAGCAGCAGCGGTTGCGTGCTGACGTTGAGATTGAGGCCAGCAAAGTCGATGTTCGGGTTCGGCTCGTCGAAGTGCAGCGATGGCGGCAACAGCCCGTGATTAAGCGCGAGCACCGCTTTGAGAACGCCGGCGATGCCGGAGGCGGGCTCAAGATGCCCTATGTTCGTCTTGATCGAGCCGATCGGCAGCCGGTGCGCACGCTTCTGGCCGATGCTGCGGCCAATCGCGGTTGCTTCAACCGGGTCACCGACAGGGGTCCCCGTTCCGTGCGCCTCCACAAATGCGAGACGATCGGGATTGATTCCATTGCGTGCATAGACGCGGCGAAGGAGGGCTTCCTGCGCGTCGATACTCGGAAGCGTAATGCCGTTTGTTCGTCCGTCCGAATTCACGTCGCTCGCCAGCACAAGGCCGCGGATCGGGTTCTGCTGTGACTGGGCGTGGGCGGCATTGCGAAGAATGAAAACCACCGCTCCTTCGGCACGCACGAATCCGTCTGCTTCGGCCGAAAATGCCTGACAGAGGCCCTTGGTCGAAAGCATGTTGGCTTGAGAAAAGGCGATAAACGACGCCGGGCTGGCGATCAGGTTGCTGCCAGCGACAATGGCGGTGTCAATTCTGCCGCTACGCAGAGCTTCCATCGCCTGGTGCACAGCGACGAGCGACGAGGAGCACGCCGTGTCCACGGTGATACTCGGACCGTGCAAGCCGTAAATGTAAGAGATACGGTTGGCGAGAATAGCGAGCGCCGTTCCCGGAGCGAAATGCGCATCAGCGATGGACGGGTCGGTGAAAAACGCGTGGCCATAGTCGGTCTGCGATGCCCCGACAAAAACGCCAACCTCGGTATTGACAATCGAAGACGGGGGAATGCCGGCATCTTCCAGAGCTTCCCACGTCAGCTGAAGCAGAATTCTCTGTTGCGGATCAATTTGTACCGCTTCGCGCGGAGAAATTCCGAAGACAGCGGGATCGAAGCCCCAGATATCATCGAGCACACCGGCAGCCCAGGTATAGCTCTTTCCCCTCTCCTGCCGACCGGGGTGGTGATATTGATCGAGGGAAAATCGATCCTCGGGAAGCCGCGAAATCGCGCAACGCCCCTCGAGCAGCAGGGACCAGAGCTCGTCCACCGACCGAGCGCCTGGCAAACGGCAAGCCCACCCTACGATCGCGACATCATCGCGAAGATGATGCACTAGCGAGCTTTTCATTGCGGCAGCGGCCCCCACAGAAGATTGAAACTAATAGCTTTTTGACGTTAAGGCTGCAAGGAGTTTCGCTTCTCTGACATTGACAATAAAAACAGTAGCTTGGGAAAACCCAATAGCCAGATCGCCGGTTCCGATCGAGGAACAGCGTCGTATGGCCAAGAGCAGGCGGTTCATGCCGAACGTTTCCGTCGCCTTGGCGACTTGCAACGGGGAGCGCTATCTCGCGGCTCAACTCGATAGCCTCGCCCGCCAGACTTCTCATCCCTCTGAATTGATAATTGCGGACGATTGCTCATCTGACGAATCGGTAAAGCTGATTCGCAATTTTGCGGCAAAGGCAGCATTCCCGGTCCGGGTCATTCAAAACACGGTTCGAGTGGGCTATCGCGCCAATTTCATGCAGGCGGCGGAGGCGTGCAGCGGGGAACTTATCGCCTTTTGCGACCAGGACGACATTTGGCATGCAGAAAAACTCGGCCGCATGCGGCAGCCATTCCAAGATCCAAATGTTCTGCTTGCCTATCACAACTCTACTTTGATCGACGATGCTGGATCGGCAATCGGAACAGTTTATCGCAACCGTCGCACCACCAAAGCTTTCGGACCGCTGAACCTGCATCCATGGACGATCATACCCGGCCACGCCCAGGTCGTGAGGCGCTCGTTAGTGCGCTTCACGTCGCTGCACCGCCACTCAATCGATCCGTATTGCACAACAGAACCGATGCCCCACGATCAGTGGTATCCGTTCTGGGCGTCCGTGCTCGGCACCATCACCTACATCCCCGAATGTTTGGCGCAATATCGCCAACATGGTGCCAACCTATCTGGCTGGCCTCACATCGGCTGGATTGCGTACGTTCTCGATCACATTTCAAACGCTGAAAAATACGTGAGCGGTGAATCTCTCGGTGCGCGAAACAGGCTGGAATTGCTGCGGCGTTGTGTTGGCCAGCTGCATCCAGACGAAATGGCGCGGGTCGAGAGCGCTATTTCATACTATCAAGCATTATCGAAGAGATCCGATCAACGTCTCGCCGTCTATGACAACCCGACATGGCGCGGCCGGGCGCGCGCTTTGTACACACTCGTTAGACAGGGCGATTATGTGGGGAGAGTGTCGGAAACGCTTGGCATTCCTGCCCTGCTGCTTGACGCGACAATTGGACTCGCTTTCAGCAATTATGCCCGCAAATAGCGCGCCAAATCTATCGCGCAGGCAACTCGCCGAAATTCATCGGTCGTCGCCAAAAGGCCCAGCGATAATGCCGAAGGCCAATCATGTGAGCAAGCAAGAGAACGAAAAGCTGTAGGTATGAAACCGTGAAGGCCTTGCTGGGTTTTGCGCGCAGTGCAAGTCCGAGAAACCGCAACGCTTGTATGAACTCGCGCTGCCGGATCGCGAGGAACGCAAGATACGCGTCGACCGTATAGCTTCGATCGCGAAGCAAATCGTGTGAAAGCCGAGGCCACGTCCTCACGATCCAAGCGGTGACCTTCTCGATGGCTTTTTCCATCGACAAAACATCCATTGACGCGCTTTCTTCCCGGAAGCGATAGCCGGTCAGATATTCCGGCACGACCGCAAAATCGCAGACGCCGGCCAGCGCCGTGTAGAACTTCCAATCCTCGCAAAGCGTCAGGTTCACATCGTAGCCGCCGACGGCGGCTATATATTTTCTTCGAATCAACGGCGTGCTCCCATTACCGGCGATTCCGCTCATGATGATGTCGCGAAGAACAGCGCCGGCGGCAGTGCTGTTGTTCCAGGTCGGCAAAATAATGCGATCATGTTCGTCGATGCCGACCGACCAGCAATAGACGACGCCTACATTGGGACTGGACGCGCGCAAAACAGCCGCTTGGCGCGCAAGTTTTTCAGGATGCCAAATGTCGTCGGCGTCGATTGGCGCGATCAGCGCTCCACGCGCTTCGCTAATGGCCGAATTTCGCGCAGCCGACACGCCAAGATTTTCGGTGCGGATGAGGCGGACGCGTTGGTCCTGCTTCGCGGCCGCCCCGACGATTTCTGAGGTTTGATCGGTCGAGCCGTCGTCGACCACAATTACTTCAAGCGTGCGATACGTTTGGTTGAGAACCGACGCCAGCGTCCGCCCAATAAACCGTTCCACATTATGAGCTGGAATGATGACGCTTATGAGATCCTCTTCGGGCATCTTCAGTGTCGGCCAGGGCTCAAATAAATCCATGACGGTAAAGCAGGCGCGCCAGCACATTCCAAGCCTTCGGCGCGGGACGACGATCCAGGTCATCAATGATTTCACACGGCATGGCCATGCCGAAATCGGCGACGATACGCTTCACCTCGGGCAGCTCGAACAGCTCTCGATAGACGATATCACGCTTGAACAGCGGCAGGCCGAGGAATTTCATGAATAAAAATCCGGCCGCATGCATTTGGTTTGCTTTCAAGACCTCCTCGACGGCTGCGGCTGCACGATTGTTTGCTGTTACGTTTACCTCGGCCGCGCGCAGTGACAAGTTGCCACGAACCTGCTGCGAAAATAGCTGCGTTGCTTTCCTAAATTCGGAAGCATCCATGCTTTGCAATTTGGGCAGAAGGTGCTCGGCTTTGAACAAGATATGCGGGCGATAGCCGGCGCCCATCAAGCGTTTGGTCAGTTCGCCCTCGCCCTTAATAATGGCCCACATTCGAGTCTGGATCGGGAGATAGTCCGCCCAAAATCGGAGAAACACGGAATTTTTCAGAACGCGCGGTCCGAACGAGACCAAGAACGACGCAACGTGATAGTGGTGCTCGAGGACTTCGGAAATGCCGATGAAGTCTTGCGGGCCGTCCAACGCCTTTATGAGCTTGTCGAGGCCGTTCTCGATAAAGAAGACGCTATCGTTGGCGATGACCAATCGCTCAATATTTTGAAAGCGCCTAAAAGCAATACTGATGCCGTCCTTGTAGCCACCGAAATCCCGCCCCATGTTCTTTCTTTCGATCAGCAGGCAGCAATTTTGCAGCAGATCGCGGCGTGCCGACGCAGTGAGCTCGGTATTCGATACGACTATCAGATTGAACGGACTGTTGTTGAGCGCGGCAACGAAGTTCGCCGTAAAGCTCGGTAGATCACTTCGGGCATACAGCACAAAAACGACGAATTTTCCGGTCGGCTCGCAAGCCCTGCCCTCAGTGATCTGTTTAACCCGCGCGCCCTCGAAGTAAATGCGTGGGTCACAGCGCCGAAGGGTGCGGCGCGCCAGCTCAATTCCGAAGACAATGACGCGCTCGACGGAATTGCCGACCCAATCGAGGATCCCTATCGTTCGAGAAACGAGCGCTCGGGAATCGAGTGGCAATCGTCGGTTCCGGGGTTAGACCACGCACAATCAGTGGGGTTTTGATCCGACAAGCGAGCGGGTCCGTTCGAATATATCCAAAACCTGGGCGCGCAGGCGATCGACCGAATATTCCTGCACCAACCTGGCTTGCGCACGCCGAACCTGTTCGAAGCGTTCGTGCGGGTCGTTGATGAGTTTCTCGAACGCCGCGAGCCATTCGGCAGGAGTACTCGCGAGGATGCCGCAGCCGTCGGCGCAGCAGTCATCATAAACTGTCCCGCGGCTTGCGACCACCGCCATCCCGGCCGATGTGTACTCGACCCACTTCGTGTTTGCTTTCATCAGATTGAAGCTGATCGGCGCGAGCGGACAAATCCCGATATCCCACTCGAGCGTCGCAAGTTTTTCACGAAAGGCATCATAGTCATTTACCGGAGGCGTCGTCGTAATCCGGTCACCGAATTTTTCCAGCGCACTCAGTTTTGGTATCGATCCGAAGAGTTCAAACCGCACGTTGGCGTTTCGGTGAAGTAATTCGACAATCGCTGGCAGAATCATTTCTAGATTATGCACGTGATCTGCGCTTGCCATATAACCGATTTTCCGAACCGGCCGCTCACGCGCGGGAGCCATCACCGTGCCGGAACAGTAGATTTCACCGGTGGTGATCGGAGCTTTAGTGTCAAGC
>Ga0335081_10004025_pt1 | contig 23210 bp, 14 predicted proteins | sample Lox_Sample_35_FD_206713 | JGI IMG/M metagenome (GOLD analysis project Ga0335081, IMG submission 206713) | Soil microbial communities from Loxahatchee National Wildlife Refuge, Florida, United States - Lox_Sample_3.5 | ecosystem: Environmental > Terrestrial > Soil > Wetlands | place: USA...
TCAGGTCGACCAGCACGTCAGCCAGGAGAAGGCCTACCGCGGGCGGCTCTCCGCCGACCGGCAGGTGCTTGCGAGGCTTCTGGCCGCGCGCCTGCGTGCGTGGGCCGCTGCGGTCAGTTCCCCGCTGCCACGCCTGGCACTGGCACCGCGCCCGGCAGCGAGCTGCGATGTACGGGCCGACCTGGCCGGTGCGGTCGGCTATTTTTCCAGCCTCCAGCAGGCTGGAGTGGCTCTGGGGTCGCGCAGGGTCATCGTCTTGTTCTGGCCGAGCGGCTGCCCTAGCTCGGTGGTTCCGCTGAGCGCCGAGAGCCTCTCCGGGACTACGGTCGTGCTCGCTGGCTTCCCCGGCGACCAGCGGCAGCAAGCCGAGTGGCAGGCCGACCTGCTCCAGGCCGGCGCCAGCCGGGCGATCGTCCTGGTGCCTGGGGCTTCGGCCGAGCTGAGCCCGGTCGTTACTCAGGCACTGTCAGGGAGAGCCGGGCCGCTGCCGACGGTCGTCAGGTTCGGGCTCGACAGTGCGCGGCTGAGCGCCGCGGCACGCGCCGCCCTGCTGATCCTCGCCCAGCAGCTTCGCACCACTTACGTGACCGCCCCGGCCACCGTGCTCGGCTTCGCCGACCCGCTCGGTAGCTATGCGCGCAACCTCAGCCTGTCGATGCTGCGCGCGATGGCGGTCCGGGACTTCCTGGTCAGTCATGGGGTCGCGCCGTCCAGGCTGTTCGCCGTCGGGTACGGACCCGGGCTGCCGGCCGCGCCGAGCGCGGCGGACGGCAGCCAGCCACTTGACCGGCGAGTCGTGATCGTGATCGACCCGGCCGGCTAACACCGTTGGCCGCACCGTTACCACTGGCGGGCGAATCTCAGCAGATCGGCAAGCGTCGCGTGCACCTCTGCGGCCACTCCCCAGGACAGGGCTACCCCGCTGCCGCCATGCCCGGTATTGTGCACGATCGGCACCGTTCCGCATGCCGACCGGCCCACCCGCACGAAGCTGCCGTGCTCGCTGTACGGCCTGACGCCGGCCAGGGCTACCTGCACGTCCGGCGAGTCGATCCGCAGCTTCAGCGAGCGCAGCACAGGTGACCGGGACCACATCTGCAACTCGTCGAGTAGCCGGCGGGTGTCGATCACCGTGGCGTCCCCGCTCGTCCGGCCGCGCTGCCAGAGCGAGCCGAACAGTATCCCGTCCTGACGTGGCGCGATCATGAACTCGTCGCCGCCCAGGGCGAAGTCCAGCGGCGCCTTGGGCAGCAAGATGGCCTGGCCGCGCACCGGCTCGATATCACGCGAACCGAACTCGAAGATGCTCCAGTACCCAGTGCAGTTGACCACGGCGACCGCGTCATCGGCGGATACCGCATCAGGCGAGCACATTCTGTCCATGAACCGCACGCCCGCTTGGGCGCAGCGCCTTTCGAGATAGGCCATGTAGATCGGCATGTCGATCAGCCACGTCCGGAAGTCCCAGACATAGGAGAAATCCCGGGGAAGGTCGAAGCGCCGGTAAGCGCGGACCGGCGTCAGACGCTGCAAGACGTCTGGAACCGGGACCGGCTCCCGGTACATCTCGATCATCCGGATCGGCCGCACGCCCGAGGCATCCACCGCTCCGATTCTGGAGAAGCAATCCCAGGACAGCCGGGTCCATTCGTCCATCCGGATGCCCGTCGAGGTGCCGAAGTACGGCAGGAACAGGGCGCATGCCGCATGCGACGACGGCCTGCGCCTGGCCACCGACCACACCTCGACATCCAGGCCCATCAACGCGAGGTAATAGGCGGTCGTCAGCCCGACAACGCCACGGCCCGCGATCACGATTGTCTGAGGCGATCCGCCCGCTGTTGTCACCTAGCTGTGCGCACCACCCGGAAGTCAGGATTGTTCACATAAGGCGACGTACCCCCGGCAAGTACCGCACACACTCCCTCTGCCGTTCGCATGCTCGCTCGCAGATTGGCGTCCTGGGTGTTGAACGCCATCGACGGCACGGCAAGGAATCTGTCCGGGCCGAACGCCAGCAGCTGATCCCAGGCCGGGCCCGAGCCCAAGCCGTCTTGCGCCGCCCTGATGCCCTTCGTCGAGATCGCCCAGGCCAGTCCGGCCGCATCGATCAGCGCGGGATGCGCGGTGTTGACGACGAGCGCTCCGTTCTTCATGCGTGCGAAGTCCCGCTCCGTCAGCTCATATGCCTCGCCGACGGCGAGACTCGGCCGGTGCAGCGAGATCGTGTCGGAGGTGGCCAGGAGATCATCTTTCGCCAGGTACTCGATGCCCAGCGCGTGCTCGAGCGGCTCATGTCGTTGCGGACCGCAGTACACTACCTCCATCTCCAGGCCGCACCGCGCGATCCTGGCAAGCCGACTTCCGATCCGGCCGAGGCCGATGATGCCCAGCCTGCGCTGGTATACGTCGGTGCCTGGAGCGCCCAGATCGCTCGGCGGCTGACCGGGCATCGCTATCCGCGACACGAACGGCCTGGACATGGCGAGCATCATCAGCACGGTGAACTCGGTCACCGACACCGCGTTTGTGCCCGGCGAGTTCAGGAACGCGATGCCAAGTTCCATCGCGCGCTGCCATCCGGGGACGTACGCCTTGTAATCCGTGCCCACCCAGGCAACGGCCTCAAGATGCGCGGCAGCCTCGAAGTGGGCCGCCGACGGCTCCTCGTACCCGCCGATCAGGTAGCCGCTCACCTCCGCAAGAGACTCGGTCAGCTCGCTATCGGTGAACGTGTCTTTCGGGATGTACCGAACCTTGAAGCCTCGGCTTGCGATGTAGTCCCGCGCTTCCTTCGGCACCAGTGATGTGCCGGTCACCAGGACTGTCTTCACTCCGACCGCCTTCTCAACCACATCCAGCTGGCCGCAAGGCACTGGATCTGCGGCGCCGCGGCTCGCCGGTTCGCGGGCCCTCAGCCCTCAGGCCACTCGCCGACGCCCCGCCAGCACAGCTCTCAGGATCTCGCAGCCAGCCTCCACCTGCTCTGTGTCGCGCATCAGCGCGATCCGGGCGTACTCGCGCCCGTTCTGCGCCGATTCCGCGCGCCAGAAGAATAGCCGTCCCGGCAGCAACTGGAGGCCGCGGCTCGCGCAGTCCCGGAGGATCTCCTCGCAATCAGGACCGAAACTGACCCATTCGACGCTCATTTCCTCATCGGGCGACATCGCCGGCACCACCCCACTGGTCCGCAGGGTGTCCTGCACGATCTGCCGGTTGGCGGCGACCAGGGTGCGCACGCGAACCAGTTCGTCCGCGCAAGGGCCGTGCGGATCGAGGAACCTCGCCAGCAACTCCATCTCGAAGGCAGAGGTATTGAGCAGGATCTCCTCGCAGATGCTCTCGACCTCGCGGGCGAGGTCCTTGGTGCAGGCGACGACGCTCATCTTGGTGTCGAGCAGCGACAGCACCTTGCCGGTGTCATCGATGATCAGGGCCGACGCTCCCCTGCTCTCCGCCTCGGCGAGCAGGTCGATGGCATAGTCAGGGATCAGCAAGCGGAAGGACATGTCCATGATGAGCAGCACGCCGTGCCCGGCGCACCAGTCGAGGAGCCTGCCGATGTCCTCGACGGACAGCCGGGCGCCCGTGGGGTTGTTCGGCAAGATGACGAACAGGCTGGTGATGCCCTGCTTATCGAGGTAGTCGAAGTCGGTGACCGGGCAGATCGCCTGCTCGGGGATGGACTTGACCGGCACGCCGTTCAAGGTGACCAGGGCAGCGAGGTTGTCGAAGGCCGGCTCCATAAGGTGGACGGTCTGCTGCCTGCGCAGCAGCAGCTTGGCGGCCAGGTCGACCGAGATCGACGCGGAATACAGCACGTGGCTCTGGCCATCGGGGTACTTGGTCGTCAACCTGGCCCCGAGGGCGTCGAGGAAGGCGAACTCCGAGTCGATCACATCAACGGTTCCCGCCGCGAGCAGCCTGTCGCAGACGTCCCGAAGCGCGCTGCTGGCCTGCTCCGACAGCCGCTGGCGGGCGTGCCCGTCGGCCAGGTTCACGAACTGCCGCAGCCCGCGTCGCTCGATGGCCGTCAGGTTCCTGTCATGCATCGACCGTCGCCTGCGCAGCCCTGGCTTTAGCGACGATGTGGTAGAGGGTGGTCCCGGTGAAGTTGCCCGTGTCGATGATCCCGCGCACCTCAACGCCTGGCATCCGATCGAGCGCGCCCACCGTACCGGCGAGGCTGCTCCTCTCCACCTGGGACTGCCACTGACACTGGTCCTGGAACTCGATAATCGCCGTAAAGTCGCCGCACGCACGCTGGCAGGCGGCCAAGGCCGACCGGAGTATCGCGGCCGTCGCCCAGCGCTTCGATGTCCTCACGAGTTCCGGCGAATAGCGGTCCCCGGCACCGAAGACCCGCTTGGCCACCAGCCGTCGCAGGCTGCGCATCTTAGGGTCGCCCGCCGACTTGTCCCAGGGCTTGGCTGCCACTGGCCCGAACGGCGGCGAGGTGAAGATGACGGTTCCTTCGCCGCGCGGCGCCTCTGCCCAGGTGCCGTCGCGACGAGAGTCGCCGCACCGGACGGTCGATGATATGGCCGGGAGATGCTCCCGACCCAGATCTGACCTCAGCATCGCTAGCAGGTCTTCCCGATGACGACCTTGTGGCCGCACGCCGGAAACGCCGATCAACGCAAGCGCGAGGACCCTGGACGGAATGGGATTCTTTAGCAGCCAATCAACGGTTATCCACTCGGGCAGCAAGGCTTCAGCGCGTGCGATATCAGCCGCTGAAAGCGTCGTCTTCGCCAGCGTCACGGCCGCCAGGATGGGATCGAGTTCGACACCGTAGAAGGAAGCGCCCAGCCGACGGGCCGCCAGGCCCGCACTGCCCGCACCGCAGAACGGGTCAACGATAACGTCAGGGACCGCGCCAAAGATATCCCAAATTACACAGGCCGTGGTCAGCGAATTAGTGGAGTACTTCGTCTGCAGCCATCTATCAACCGGGTCCTCGGCATCCGGGTTGTAGTCATTATCCGTATACTCATACCCAATATCTGCGAGGTACGTGGTACTTTGCGGCATCATTGCTTTCTATTTCCCATCCAAGCCCCCGTCGCTGCTAATTTTAGCACAATCAGAAGAGCAGGCCCGGCTACACGCCAGGTTTCTTTCTCGCAGCGCACACCTGAACCGGAAGTTCCAGGGTAGTGCCGAAAGGGTCAAGACACTCCCTGTAGGGGAGATAATCAAAGTAAATCTCCACGGCCAGGTTCCTCTTTTCGAGAGCATCGGCAAGCCATGTTCGGGACAGCCCGAAATACCGCCAGGTGCGCTCGGTAGTCCAGTTGAACGGGCAGCTCGCTACCAGCAGGCCGCCTTCGGCGAGCACTCCGGTAGCAGAGTCGACGGCGGCGCGCACTTCTTCGGGCGCGCGGAGCCTGTCGAGAAGCATACTCACCAGAACCAGGTTTGGGTATCTGGTTGAGCGGGTATCAGGCTTCGCCACATCTGTCGGCGGTCCTTGTTGGGCGACGCTTGCGATGACCGGCCGTTTGAGCGGCGGAGAACAAGCGTTTGCCTGCGCGATGAAAACGTTACCGAGCGGTCGCTTCCTGAACTCGGTCTGCGGCCAGCCGTCTTCGCTGGCACCGCACCGCACGGAATGGCCTGCGCAGATATCGCGGGCGCACCTGGCGAGGGTCGCGGAGAGGTCGAAGCCGATGACGGTGGCACCCGCGTGCACCGAGGCGATGTCGTAGACGGTCCGCCCGACGCCGCAGCCCATATCGACGACCATCGGCGCGGGGGTGCCGCTCGCCAGAAGCTCGCCGCGGCAGATATCGGAGATCGTCCGGTACAGGCCCTCCGACCGCCCGTCGGGCGGGATGCCCCGATCCGAACGCGATAGCTGAGCGCCGAATGCGTACTGCACATAGCGCGTCGCCATGGCCACGGAATCGTACTTATCGGAGAAGTCCTTGCTTGCGAAGGAGATCAGCCCGCCCTCGACCGGGTAGTAGCCGCCGCATTCGCAGATGCACGCATCGGGCCAGAAGGTGAGAGCGCCGCTGCACCGCGGGCACGCGAGCAGGTCCATGACCGCCGACGGGACGCCGATCCCCCCGCTGCGCGGCTGGCCGATCCCTGCGGAGGGCATCGCCTACCGCCGCCTTCGCACATCGGCCAGGACGGCGGCCGCGGTCGCCGTCGCGGGAGGCGCGGACGGATCCCCGTCGACCTGCCCCCGCGCGCTGTCGCGGACGATCTCGCTGGGCTCCTCGCTGGTGGCGAACGGCCTCAGCTCGTCCCTGGGAAATCCCGGCAACTTCCCCGCGGCCTGGATGGCCCGCGCCTGGACGATGCTGTCCTGGTGCCCGAGCAGGGTCCGGACGGCGGGGATCGCCCGGTCGTCGCCGAGCTCGCCGATCGCGAACAGGACGTCCTCGAGCAGGAAGGGGTCGGCCGCCGGGTCCTCGGCGTAGGAAAGGAGCGTATCCAGCCCGGCGATCACCCCGAATCGCCCCATGAGGTAGGCGAACATCGCGCGCGCGTACTTGGTGCCGACCGAGAACTGCTCGATGAGCATCGCCTGGAAGTCCTCGCTGCGGGCAAGCAGGTCACCGGCGAGCCCGTTCAGCGACCAGGCGGCATCCTCCCTGACCGACCCGTCGAGATCCTCGCCCGAGCGGATGAAGTCTTCGATCGCCGGCAGGCAGTTCGTCGCGCGGATCAGGCCGATCGAGGTGAAGCACGCCGAGCGTAGGCTGGCAGGCGCGCTCCGGTCAAGCGCCGTGTTCAGCAGCACCTGCGAGCCGCGCCGCGCACGCAGCTTGCCCAGGGCCAGCGCCGAGACCATGTCCAGCTGATCCACCCGGTCCGCCAGGAACCTCTCCAGATACGGCACCGCATCCGCCTGCCCGCGCACGCCCAGGGTCCAGACCGCGTTCACGACCTGCGGCGACCCGTCGTCCCCGGCCAGCAGGTCGAGCAGCGCGCGGTCATCGATTCCGCCGAGCTCGGTGTAGGGCTGCGGCGGGTACTTCTCGCGCCAGTAGTGCATCTCGTCCACGATCCGCGGCGGGATGTCGGGCGAGCACTTGTCGGCGATCGCCAGCAGCGCCGAGATCAGGTCGTAGTTGAAGGACATCTCGCCGAACTTGTACTCGTACAGTGCCTCGACCACGCACATGTCCACGAAAACCGGGTCCACATGCCACGCCGTCTGGATGCACTCCGCCGCCAGCACCCGGTTCTTGAGCCTGAGCTGCTCGACCAGCTCGGTGGCATCGGCCTGCAGGCCGGACAGGAACACGATGCTGTTGCGCCACTCCGGCTTCGTCGACAGGTCAGCCACGTCCTCGGCGGTCACCTCACCGCGGTGCAGCCGACGGTGCAGCGCCACCGCCGCCAGGAACTCCTGGACCGAGTAGTGGACGAACCGCAGCACCCGGCCGTCGAACCGCAGGATGCCGTCGCCAACGAGCTGGCGCAGGACCTCCACCCCGTCCACCGTGGACGGCAGCAGATACTGGCTGACCATCTCGGTCATCATCGGCCGGATGACCTGCTGCGCCCGCGGATAGTCGAACGTCGCCGTCCGGTTGGCGCATGCGTACGCCAGCTCGGCGACGACCTCCATCTTCGCTATGTACGAGACCTTGGGCAGCACGTACTTCGTCTCGTCCCGGTCGCCGATCAGCGCGTAGACGAACTCGCGGTGCAGGCTGATGTGATCCGCCGAGATCACCCCGTCCTCGGAGAAGGCCTTGAGCACCATCCGCAGCACCAGCGGCGAGCTGCACAGCTCGATGGTCTGCTCGTCCATCTGGCCGAGCAAGTCCTCTGCATCAGCCTCCAGGCCCGCGATCGCCTCGCGAACCTCTTCAGGAGAAAGGGGTGACACCGCGTACTCGGTGCTGCCAAGCAGCGACCGCGTCGGCGTATCCTCCGGCCTGGCCAGCACGGCGAGATGGACATCCGGATACCGCCGCCGGATCACCCAGAGACTGGAGTCGAAGGCGGACCTTGCCTCGTCGCTCTGGAGCGCCTCGAAACCATCGATGATCAGCGCGACTTTCCCCAGGGCCAGCCCTCTTTCCAGGTCTCGGCGGCGAAGCCATTCGCTCAGCGCCTGATCGAGGAGCTGCTCCTTGGGGTTGTAGGCCGAAAGGTCGATCCGAAGAGCCAGCGGCGTCGCCGACCACTGCACTGCGGTCAGCGCCGCGACGCTGCTGCGACCCGATCCCGACTCCCCCTTGACAAATATTCCCTTAGTGGCGTCGGCAGACGCCAGCGCTTCGGCAAGCGTCACCTTCATCGAGCTGACCTGCTGATCCAGCGAAGCCGGCACCAGCCGTACCTGGCCGACGTGCCACATCGGGTCTTTCTCGTACTGCGCCATGATGAAGTCACGCTGCGCCCTGGCGATATCCCTCAGCCGACCCACAATCTGCGGTCTGAGGAGCCCGTAGCCCAGCCTGCGGATCCAGACGTAAGAGGGAGGAGCAGCAAGCTCGCCGACGCTGAACCGGCGCCGCCATTGCCGGACCAGGTAGGCCGCACCCTGAACGGCCAAGATGATGACGCCGACGATAACGCCGCCGAGCACGGCAACATCGAGCTTGTCCACCGTTTGCGCCGATCAGTCGTCTCAGTTCAGGCTGCCGGAGTACGGCGTTTGCGGCATTGTATATGACTCTCATGCGGCTAAGTACCTTCGGGATTGACTGTCTACTTTCTGTCTGTTGCCGACCCGGCCGCGCGTTCGGGCCGCTCGCCGTCACTGGCTGAGCAGGACGGCGAGGGCGCCGTTGGTGGCGCGGATGAGCTGGTGGTGGCCGATGCCGGCCGACTCGTGAGCGAGCGCCCAGGCGATCACCGTGTCGGCCAGCGCGGCCTGCGACATGGCGGCCTTGGCGCGCAGGTCGTCCCCGAGCGTCTGGTCGTGGCGGCGCCTGCTCTGCTGCGCCGCGCTCTCCGCGCTCGCCACCGCCTTCGGAACGCGGTGGGACAGCAGCACGAAGCCGACCGCGACCAGCGACGCGGACAGGCCGGTCAGGGCCAGTGCCTGGATCGAGGCCGACCAGACGTCCGACCCATTGGTCACCATCAGGTAGTCAAGCCGCAACGCGAACATCCCGACGAACCCGGCAGCGAGGGCGCACCCGAGCACGGCGGCGGCCGTGCGTCGGCGCTTGTCCACGAACAGGTCGAGCAGCCACATCGCACCGCCCAGGGCAGCGCACAGCAGCACGGCGATGAAGACCGTGGACACCTGGTTGAGCCCGAACGCCTCGGCGCTCCAGTACGCGGGCAGCGCGTCGAGCACGGCCAGGACGATCGCGAGCACGGTCCCGAGCCGGCGGTTCACCTGCTTGTGCGGGCTGGCCTTGTGCCGCTCGGCGACGGCGCGCGCCTGCGCCTCCCGGCCTTCCTTGGCAGACTTCGCGGCCGCCTCGTCGAAGTGCTCGGCCCTGGCGCGGTCATGTCTTGCCTCATGGAACTGCTCGCGCGCGAGCTCGGAGTCGGTCAGCAACTCGCCGATCAGGCTCATCATGGCCGAGACGGCGGGATCATCAGCCGACGACGCCGGCGCCGCCGGCGCCTTCGCTGCCTGAATGCCAGGTAGTTGCCCCGAGTGGTTCGTTTGGGTCACTCTGTCAATAGACACTTCGCATCTCCTCTCCTTCGCTGGCCCAGGTAGGGGGAGCGCCAGGAATGGCAGCTAGGCGCCTGCGCGCCCGGCAGCAAGGACAGGACCGTGAGCGTGCGTTCTGCCGACCGATATTTGCGCTGGCTCTACGTCCAGGCTTCGCAGCGGCCGGACCTCAGCCTGCTCGCCCGCGTCGCCGGGGCGATCGCCGCGGTTGAGCACCCGCCGGAGGACCTCGCCGGGATCGTGCACGACGAGCTCGCCATCGTGCTGGCCGCGCTGGACGAAAGGCGGACCGAGGCGGCCATCGCCATGGCCAGGATCCGGCCGCGGTCGGCGGTACTGGTCGAGGCGCTTGAGCATCCGGAGCTGCGGACGGCCGCATGCGCTGGGCTTGCCCGCCAGCTCGCCGACGCACAGGTGCGCAAGCGCTACCTTCAGCTCCTGGCGTCGGCCGACCCCGGTGCCGTCGCCGACGCCTTGCTCGCGCTCGGCACGCCGCTACCACGCGACCGGTCAGTGGCCGAACCGTCGGCCCAGCTCGTACGCGACGCCACTGGCGAGGTGCTCGCCGCCGTTGTCGGGCTGCTTAAGCACGCGGATCCGACCGTCGTGGCCGCCGCGCTCGCCGCGCTGGAGCGCAGAGAGCTCTCCGACGAGCTGGTCGGAAGAGTGACCGAGCTGCTGGGGCGGGAGGATCGCGCGATCGTCGATGGTGCCCGGCGCGCCCTGTCCGGCCAGGACATCCCCGATGACCTGCTGGACCAGGTCGCCGGGCTGCTCAGCCACCGCTCACCGGTCGTCGCAGCCAGCGCCACGCTCGTCCTGTGCAGCAGAGAACTGCCCGAACCGCTGCTTATCCGCATAGCCGCCCTGCTCACGTGCCACGACGGCCCGGTGGTCGCGCGGGCAGTGTCGATACTCAGAGGCCAGGAACTCACCACGTCGCTTGGTATAGGTCTCGTGCGCCTACTGGCCGACGGCGACCCGCTGGCGGTCTGGGGAGCGCTTGGCGTCCTGGGGAGCAGGCAGCTCAGCGGCCCGGTCGTCGAGCAGGTGGTGGCACTGCTGCGCCATGCCGATCCGCGGGTGCTCGGCAACGCGCTGCGCGTGCTGGCCGACCGGGAACTGGCAGCGACGCTGCTCGACGAGATCGCTCTCCTGCTCGAGAACCGCGACCCGCTCGTGGTCGCCGACACGCTTAGCCTGCTGCGGGGTCATCCGCTGCCCGAGGACCTGCTTAGCCGAATAGTCCGCCTGCTCGAACATGAGCAGCCGTCCGTGGCGAGCGGCGCGTCCTCGGTGCTGGCGATGGCCGATCTTCGGGCCGATGTGCTCTCCGGTGTCGTCAGCGGACTTGACCACCCGCACCCCGCGATTGTCTCCCGCTCACTTGCCGTGCTTAAGGGTCAGCCGCTGCCACCCGAGCTCGAGGCAAGGATCGCGAGACTGCTCGGACATCCCGACCCGCTCGTCGTCGCAGCGGCGCTCGACCTGCTGGCCGACCGGCCGCTGCCCGATGGGGTGCTCACTACAATCGCCGATCTGCTCGGCCACCCTGACGACTCGGTGGCCGTCGGCGCTCTGTCGGTGCTGTCGTCTCGCCCGCTGCCCGACGACGTGCTCGTCCAAGCGGCGCGACGAATGCTCGGCCGAGATAAGGACGGGCGGGCGCTGTCTAGGCTGCTGAACGGGCAAATCATGCCTGCCGCGCTAACCGCCCTGCTCAGCGACTGGCTCCGTGCCGACCCGCCGACGCGGTGGGTGACCGCGGTCGAGCTCGCCTGGCCGCGCGAGGACGCCATCAGGCTCGCTGCCCAGGTACGGGCCGCGGCCGCGGCCACCGCCGTGCGCCGGACGCTGGCCTTCGACGGCCTTGTGGCCGCGGCCGCCCGGCGGTGGCTCACCGGCGAGCCCGAGGCCGACTGGTCGCGGGCGGCTCGCCAGGCACTCGACCAGCTTCCACCGCCTGCCGCCGCGCCGGGGTGACCGGCTCAGGCGGGCCTTATCCCTACCAAGGCTCGTGACAGCAGTCGCTACCGACTCCGCTACCAAGCCGCACACAACAGGCAGTCCAGATGATCGTGGTACATCAGGAGAGACTGTGAAGGACTGGGTGAACGTCATCGAAGCGGTGGCCCGGGCACTGGCCTATGACCGGTACGAGCCGGGCACCCAGGAGAGCGCCGGGCAGTCCATGCTCGCCATCGTGACCGGCGTCTCCGCGCCGCGCCTGCGGCACAGGTTCGAGCGCCAGCACCAGCCCGGGCTTGGCCACGAACCCACCGCCGAGCCGCTGGTCCACCCGTACAAGGTGCCGCTCTACCTGCTGGCACGGCACATCGTGGACATCGCGGCGGCAGCCGTGGCAGGGTGCACGCCCCAGGAGCTCGCCGGTCTAGGCGAGGAGGAGCGGGAGCGGCACCGGATTACCGGGATCGTCGCCGTCGCAGCGCTGTCGACACAACGGCCGCAGGGGAGGCTATCCGGTGAGCTGAACGGCGAAGCCCGCGATCTGATGCGGCCGTTCCGCTCCGGCAAGTGGCCGACTGCGCTCGACCGGCTTGCCGCGCGGACCGCCCAGCTGCACCGAGTGATGCTCGCCGCCGATCACGATCGCAGGCACGCCTGGCGGGGCGTGGACCAGGCCGACCGGATCCTCGCCGAGGCGCTTGCCGCCGCACTGGTGGGCGGCGCTGCCGACGAGACCGGCGTCCCGCCGGAGCGCTGGCTGTTCCCGTTCCACATCTTCTGCAAGCTGGCGCTGAGTGCCGCGCGAGACGGGCTTGTCGCCATCGAAGACTGGCTCGGGATCGAGTTCAAGCCTCCGCCGCGGACCCCGGAGCGTGAGGTCGACCTGATGGTGCTCGTCGCCGGGCAGGCCGGCAACCTCCACCAGGGCTGCCGGTGCAAGGCCGGCATCGACCCGCGCGTGGTCGCCTTCGTGCCGCGGGGACCGTGCCGACAGGCGGATCACGACCTGAGGAACTGGCTGCCCGGCCAGCCCAAGCCGGGCGGCGGGGGCGGGCGGTATGCCGAGACGCTCTGGGGCTGGCTCCGGCGCTGGCTGGGCGGTTCGAGTACTAGCCGCGCGCCGGACGGCCGACCCCGGCTGCGTCCCAACGACGTTGCCGGCAGCGTGCTCGCCAGGTGCTGGCTGCCGACGGACCGCGGCTACGGCGGCCCGCTGCTGCTGTACGACCGCATCCTGCCCGAGTACTGCCAGAACTGCGGGCAGCCCGCCCGCCCGGTCACGACGGTCCAGCCGGACGGTCACGCCGCCGTCGGACGGGCCAGCTGCTGCGCGAACCCGCGGCGGGTCTACCGCTGCGACTTCGTCGAGCGGGCCGGCAAGCGGGTCCTGCGACCCAAGCTCGGCCTGGTCGTCGCGTCCGAGCAGGGCGGCGCCGGCTACCGGTCCACCCAGGCGCTCGGCCCGCTGTGGCTGTGCGCCGCGACCGGGCGGTACTTCCTGTCGCCCGAATACTGCCCCGACTGCCAGACCGAGGCGGCGACGGACCGGCATGAGCCAGTCGGCCATGGATGGGTGCTGCTGCCGCTCGCCGACGCGTGGCAAGACCTGCTCGACACGAGGCACCCGGCGGCACCGGCAACACCGGTCCAGCCCGCAGAGGAGACGCCGGTCAGCAGGGAAGAGCTGATGTTCCTCGAGCAGGCCATCGGCGAGATGGGTCCCGATTACGCCTGCGTACTGCGGACGTCGGCGGACGCGTGGGATGTCGCCGAGCGCTGGTCGCGCGACGAGATGGACCAGTTCTGCGCCATTGCCGGAGAGCGCGGGCTTCGGTTGCTGTTCCGATGCAAGCAGGAGGCGGAGGCATTGCCGCCAGGAGAGCGCGGAGAGTCGCAAGGGGAGGATGGAGATGAATGAGAACTATGCCCGGGCACTGCTCCAGCAGGCCGCGATTTTCCTTGATAGCGACCCCGGAAGTCCAGGGTTCCTCGAGCGCTTCGCCGCGACCGTGGGTGGCAGCCCGCCCGAGGCGGCCCGCGCGCTCGACACGGCGCTGACGGCCAGGAACCTGGCCGGGACGGCCAGGTTCGCGGTCGGCGCCGGCGACGTGCGGACCGAGACCACCTCGTCAGGAGCGCACCTGAGCGTCGGCTTGCTGTCTGAGGGCGACGATCACCTGGCGGCCTCGGTGCGCGTGGTGGATTCCGACCGGACGGCCCTGGCCGGCGTCGCGCTGCGGGTCACCGACCACGACGGGCACCGCGCGGTCGTCACGGACGAGGCCGGCCGGGCGAGCTTGAGGGCTACGGGTGCGAGCGTGTTCATCCAGATTGGTGACTTCGGCGAGGTGGGCGGCCGCGGCGAGCCGGCGGGAGCCGTCGTGCTTCCGCTGCGGGCGGCAGTCCCCGCAACGACCTATGTGCTTGCCGCCGCGGACCAGACGGCAGAAAAGTCGGCCACGGAGCCCAGCAGGTGGCAGACCGAGGCCGGCGGCGTGCAGTTCACCTGCCTGAGCCGCATGGGCGGCTCCGACCTGACCCTGCTGCTGCGCGAGGATCCGCCCGAGGTGGCGGCGGCCGCCGCCGGGACGCACGGCGTGCTGTTCCGCACGTGGGGCAGGGCCGGCTCCGCGCGGCGCTGGATCGTGCCGCTGGCGCCTGGCCCGCTCGGCTTCACCGGGGCCCTGTACGGCACCGACGAGGACTGGCTGCATGAGTCCAGCGTCCAGGTGTACGGGGCCGACGAGATCGCGGGCGAGCTCGGCGACCCGGAAGACGACGAGGCCGGGGCGGTCCTCGCCCGCAGCGTTCGGCACGCCGACGCTCTACACGCATGGCGGGCGATGAGCAACCGGATCACCCACGAGCGCCAGCGCGCCACCATCAGGGCCGCGCTGGACCGGCACGGCACGTCGACATGACGGGCACCCTGCGGTACGACCCGGACCTGTGGGCTCACGACCTCGGGCAGTGGTGGACACCGCTGGCCGCGCTGGCCCGCGGCGCCGACGGCGCACCCGGCGACTGGCTTGAGGTGCTCGGCGTCGGCGAGTTCTTCGACCATCACCTCCTCGTCCAGCCGGCCCTGCTGACCCCGTGGATCTGCCTGGCCTCGTCGGCGGTCTGCGCGGCTAGCGCGTGCCGAGCCGCTCACTTGGCCAGGACCGCGCCGCACACCGCCGACTGGCGCGATGCGACCGCCTCGACGGTCCTTGCCTTCGAACTGGCGGTCCAGCTCGAGCGGCACCGCTGGTCGGGCGGCACCGTCGGCTCGGCCCGCACCTCGTCGGGCGAGCTGATATCGGCCGGGCGGGCCGCGCTCGACCGGGCCGGGCATGCGAGGCCCGCGGCCGACGGCACCGACGCCATCGCGCTCGTGGCCGGCTGGCTTGCAGTCGACAACCACCCCGCGCCGAGCGTCCCGGCCGAGCCGCCGGCCCGCGGTACCCGCCCGCCCGCGGCAACGACTCCCGACGGGATCCTCGCGCGGATCGCCCGCCAGGCGCAGCGGCGCGTGCCAGACCTGGACCCGGTGATATGGGGTACGGCGCACCTGGCCGGGCGGCTCGCCCGCGGCAGGATCGACGACCCGCCGGCGAGCGGCCCGGCCGAGCCACCCGCCAAGGCGTCGGCCAAGGTGCTGCTCGTCTCTGGCCACCACGGGCAGCTCGGGCGATTCGAGGCCCGCCGGCAGCACTCGACGCTGGCCGCGCCCGCCGCGCTCGCCGTTCCCGACCTGGCCAGGCTCGCGTTCGTGGTGCCTGAAGCCGACTTTCTCGAATCGGTCGCCGACGCGCTGGCGGCGGCGTGCCGGCGCGACGGTACCAAGTCGCTCGCGCGGCCGGGCGAGATCGTCTCGTGGAACCTGTTGCTTGCCGAGGACGGGCACCCGCTGGCGCAGCGCCGGGTCTCGGGCCGGTCGGCTGGCCTCGGCGCGTACGTGGCCTTCCGATCCTTGTCCAGCCCCGGCATCTTCGCCGAGCGCGACGTTGCCTTCAGCGGCCAGGTCGCACGCGACGGGACCCTGGGCGAGGTGCAGGACGCCAGGGCCAAGATCCGGGCCGCGGCCCGGCACGGCATCCGCCTGGTGGTACACCCGAAGGGACTCGCCTGGCTCGATCCGGGCGACACGGTCGAGCTTGAAGGCGTCACGTCCGCCGAGGACGCCGTGATCACGGTGACAAGGCAGCTTCATGACCTTCGCAGCTACTTGGAGGCCGCCTGTCGCCTGGTGACGCCGGAGCCGTGGATGCAAGCCTGGCTGGACCGAGAAGGCTCCGCCGTGCAGCCGCCCATGCTCGAGGTCTTGTGCCGCCCGATCACGGAAGACGAGACGGCGGGCTGCGTGGCGGACGGCGCAGGCGCAGCTGATCTGGCTGCGGCATGGGGTCCGACGTCCGCGGACCGGGCCGACGACGCGGCGGCCGCGCCGGGCACGGCGGCCGTTCAGCCGTGTGCCGCGCACCTGCTGGCCGAGACCTACCCGGACGTCTCCTTCGCGATCAGCGCCGACCCTGGCGCCGGCTGCACCGTCACGGCCAAGCGGATAGTCGCCGAGGCCGCCAGGGTCGCACTCGACTCGCTGAGGGCCGTGGAGCCGAACGCGAGCAGTACGGCGATCACCCTGCCGTTCTACCTGCCGGTCAGGGAGCTGCCAGACAGCTGGGAACACCTCGTGCTGGGCGCTGTGGACGCGGTTCCCGCCCTCAGCGACAAGCTGGACGTCACGGCCGCGCTCGCGAAGGCCCTGCGCGGCGTGACCAGGGGCGGCTACCGCGCCCTCGTCGTGGTCGACGGGACCGATCGGACCGAACCGGCAGACTCCGAGGGCGGGCAGCGCGCGATGTCCGACCTCGTCGCGCTGATCGCCGGCAGCGCGGCGGCGGGCGGGCCGACCTGGCAGCCGACCCTACCGATCCAGCTCGTTCTCTGCGGCCGGGCCGACAGCCCCGCGCACCAGCAGGCGGTGGCATCGCTGCGCCGGCTGAGGGGCGGGCCGACCGGGTCTGTCGCGGCCGTGGAGCTCAGGCCGCTCGGCGACCGTCAGATCGACCGCTTCCTTGCCGCGTTCGGCCTCCCGCCGCCCTCCGCCGACCTGGACCGGGACCTTGCCGCCAACCCGCTGCTGCTGGCGCTCAGCGTCGTCGCCGGCCATTCCTCCAGCGACCGCGGCGCGGCCGACCTCTTCGACCGGGGCCTGGACGTCCTGCTGGGCGCGGACCGGGACCAGCGTGCGCCGCTGGCCGAGGTGGCCTTCCGCGCCGCCATCTCGACGGGCCATCCCGCCGGGGAATTCAGCATCCGCGACATCGCGACGCCGGGATCGACCGCGGAGGTCGATGCGGCACTGCTCGAGGGTGACACGGATCGCGCGCTGACGGCCGGGCTCGATAAGCGCGAGCGGACTGCCGTCACTAGCGCGGTACAGGTCACCCACCTGCTGACGAAGACGCCGGCCGGCTGGCGGTTCTTCCACGACCGGGCGTTCGCGTTCCTGGTGGCCGACCGGATCGCACGGAGCGCTGCGCAGGCCGCGTCCGACGCCACGGCCTCGGACGACGTCGTGTTCGGCGTGCTCGGCGACCATCTGGGCGATCCGGCCTGGGCCGAGGTCGTCGAGGCCACAGGGCGGCTGCTCGAACTGCACGGCACCGCCGAAGCCCGCGGCGCCGCCGAGCTGCGCGGCACCGGCGACCTCAGCACCGCGGCCGATCCCGGCTAGCTCTCCGCGGGGGTCGCCGACTGCCGGGCGATCTGTATGCACTCCGCGATCCACTGCTCGCCGTCCGGCCCGGCCGGGCGCATGAGCCTGCACTCCTCGACGACCAGCGACTCCCAGGCACCTCCGGCCGCCACAGCGTCGGCCTGGTCGGAGAAGGCGAGCGCGGTCAGCTGGTCGCGAGCCCCGCCTGCCCGCTCACTGCGCACCCGGGCGCGGCAGCAGGTCAGGCACTCGCACCGGTCCGCCACGAGCACAGCCCCCGCGATCGCCATGACCAGAACCACGCCGAGCACGACCGCCTCGATCAGCCGCAGTGGTGCCGGCGGGCCGCCGCTGAGCACGCGCAGCGCGACCAGACCTGCGCACAGCATGCCGACGGCGATCGTCATGCCCGCGGCGAGACCACGCCGCGCGGGCTGGCGGCGGTGCGCCCACACGACGACCGCGCCCAGCGTGACGGTGGCGGCGGCGAACACCAGCCGCCCGGCCCAGGGCAGCCCCCAGCTCAGAACGAGCGCGGCTGCCACGGCAACCAGCAGCAGGACTCCGGCGGCGGTCGCCGAGCCCCAGAAGCTGCCGCGTAGCTCGCCCCTCGGATCATGAACGCGCCTGACCTGCTCGTATCCGATCTCGGTATCCCTCGCGACGCGGGCAGCCCGGTCGGCGGCGGCGGCCGAGTTCCCGGCAAGGACCGCCCGATGCCGCGCCTCCGACAGCAGCCGGGGAGCATGCGGCTGCGACCTGAGCAGGACGTGCAGCGCCTCCGCCGGGGTCGGCGGCCTGGTCAGCCTGCGGTCGATCGCCGCCGGGAGAGCCATGGGCATGCTGGCGAGTTCGTCGGGCATCGGATGCACCTTCGCTGACATGGCCACCACCTGCTGGTGGCTTGCCAGATCGGTAGGGAGAGCCGCCAGGTGCTTCAAATATCCGTCACCCGACCGATGTCTTCGCGTGCAATTTTCAGCAGCATTTGTAGTGCAAGCGGTGCTGAGTCAGGCACCGGAACTCTCGACAAGATCGACCGGTCCGGCCGCGCAGCGCGGCGCGGCACTGCGGACCGCACCACCTACCCCGGCTCGGCAAGGAAGTCAGATGGATACGATCGCGCCGATCCGCCCGGCCGTGCAGCGTCCGCTCCGCATCCCGCTCGCCGCGGGCCCGAGCGCGGCCGCCCAGGCCCGCGCTCTGGTCAGGGAGGCCATCCGCGCCTGGGAGGTGCCCGTCGACGCGCAGGTCGCTGAACTGCTCACCAGCGAGCTGGTGACCAATGCGATCAAGCATGAGAAGAGCGAGACGATCAAGCTCTTCATCACCTGCTCATGCGGCCACCTGCGGGTTTACGTCCACGACAGCTCGCGAAGCGCGCCGGTGCCGATCGACGCGCCAGTCGACGCTGAGACGGGCCGCGGGCTGATGCTGGTCGCCAGCCTGTCGACCGACTGGGGTCACTACCGAACACCGGCCGGCAAGGCCGTGTACTTCACGCTCGCCTTCCAGATCGACCCCGACGACCTAGCAGAACGCACCTCGAACGGCCACCGTGGCTACCTCAGGTGATCTCGCCGTCCGCGGCGGTCACTTGGACGCCGCGGTGCGCAGCGCAGCCTCGCGCGCGATGTCCGTTCGGGAGTGCACGCCGAGTTTCTTCAGAATGTGCGAGACGTGAGTGGCGACCGTGCGCCTGGACAGGAAGAGCTTCGTGGCGATCTCCGGGTTGGACATGCCGTCTTCCACCAGGGCGGCGATCCGCGCCTCGGTCGGGGTGAGGCTGTCCCAGCCGCTGCGGGCCTGCCGGTGCTTGGCCCGGGGGCCGCGCCGGATGCCGTGCCCGCGGAACGTGGCCTTGAGCCTGGCCGCGTCGGCGGCCGCGCCGAGCGATGTGTAGATCTCGCCAGCGGTGGTGAACGCCGCCCGCGCCTGGTCACGGTCGCCCGCCCTGACGAACTCCTCGGCCGCCGCCTCCAGGGCCCCGGCCCTGCGCAGCGGCCTGGATGCCTCGCGATACCGGTCGGCGGCCGCGAGCAGCGCGGCGGCGTCGTGGCCGAGCAGGCCGCGGCAGTACAGCGCGTTCGCCCGCCTGCGGGACATTTCCGAGTCGGCCGCGAGCGCGGTGCTGTGCCCGGCGAGCGCACGCGCGGTGCCGATGTCCCCGATCGCGACGGCCAGCCGCACCGCGTCGGCCAGCAGGTCCTCGATTTCCTCAAGCTCCTCGGAGTTATCAGCGAAACCGGCCGTCAGCACGGCAAGTGCGTCCGGCAGCGCACCGTCATGCTCCCGGTCGAGGCTGCGGGCAAGCGCCAGCGCGGGGACGATCCGGTTGCCGATCCGCTCGGCGTGCGGGGCAGCCGTGGCCAGATGACGGCGGGCCTGGTCGAACTCGCCGCGGTGGAAGCAGATCACGGCGGCGACGCCGAGGTCACAGCAGTTCGCCGCTGGCTCCTTGAGGTCCTCGTGCAGTGCCTGAACTTCCGCCATGGCCTCGTCCCACCGGCCGGTGTCGAACAGCATCTCGCCGAGGGCGCTATGTGCCTGCGTCAGCCTGACCAGCGTGCCGGCCTGCTCGGCGAGATGCCGCGCCTGCCTGGCGGTGGCCAGCGCCTCCTCGTACCTGTCCAGGTTGCTCAGCGTCACGGCCTTGTTGATCTGCAGCAGCAGCCGCAGGTCGGTCAGCGCGGGGTCGGCCTGGGTGACGCTGAGGGCCCGCTCGAACAGCGGCAGCGCGTCGGTCATCTGGCCCTGCACCGCGGTCACGATGGTCAGGACATGCAGCGCCCAGCCCATCGCCCAGCTGTCGCCGGCCTCGGTGGCGGCGGCGAGCGCGCGGGAAGCGACCTTTCCGGCCGTCTCCACCTCGCCCAGGTTGCTGTGCATGCGGGCGGCGAGCACAAGCAGCCGCGCCCGGTGCCGGTCAGATATCCCCTCAGCCGCGAGCGCCCGATTCAGCGGGGCCAGCGACTCGGCGGACTGGCCGAGCTTCATCCTGCACTGGGCGAGCGTCCAGTGCAGCCCGACAAGGACATCGGGGTCGGCGATGTAGTCGAGCGCGCTGTTCGCCAGCTGCTCGGCGCCAGCCGCATCGCCGGCCCGGTAGAGCGCGTCGGCTAGCTGGCCGAGCAGCCAGTCGTGCTGCGGCGACCCGAGCGGGGAACTCGCGACCGCCCGGCGGAGCAGCTCGGCGGCGACCTGCGGCGCCCGGCCGATCAGCTGCTCGGCGCTGCGTGTCAGCCACGTTCGCATCCACTCGGCCATCGGCTCCGCCGGGCCGCCTGAGCCGCTAGCCGACCAGAGCAGCTGCCTGGCGACCCGGTCGGCCGGCGCGCCTGCCTCGGCAAGCGCGCGACCGGCATCGCGGTGCCACGCGGCGCGTACTGGCACCGGCATGTTGTCGTACAAAGCGGCCCTGATCAGCGGATGGCGGAACCCGAGGCTACTGCCAGACTCGGTCAGCACGCCTGCGGCCCGGGCCTCGTCAACCGCAGGGAGCAGGTCGGCCACGCCCCGGTCGAGCACGATCGCCAGGTCCGTGACGGCGAAATCCACCCCGAGCAGGGCAGCCGCCCGCAGCACATCGCGAGCGTCGCTCGAGACGAAACCGAGCCGGTCGGCGATCGCCGCCGACAGCGAGCTCGGCGCGGTGCCGCTGGTCAGCGTCGCGACGCCGGCGCCGTCGACGGTCAGGCCTGAGCCGCGGGCCAGGGCCGCTACCAGTTCGGTAACGTAGAGCGGGTTGCCCGCCGCGCCGTCGGCGAGCCGAAGCAGCTTGTCGTCGGGCTGTCCGCCGACCAGGGCTGCCACCAGCTCGGCGACCTGCGCCTCGGTGAGCCCGGTCAGCACCAGCCGCTCCGCGTCGGTCGCCGACCGCCGCAGCGCGAGCAGGTCCTCCCGCTGCGGCACCGGCCGCATCGTGCCGATCAGCAGAAGCGGCATCTGCCGCACCGACCTGGCCAGCCTGGACCACAGGCCGACGCTGGCCTGGTCCGCCCACTGCAGGTCGTCGATCACCAGGATGACCGGTCCGGCCGCGCACTGCTCGGCGATGAGCGCGATCAGCTGCTCGGCCAGCGCGGCAGCAACGTCCCAGCCACGGTCGGCGGTGGCCTCGCCGCGCAGCAGCCGCAGGATCGCGCTGCGCCTTGGGTCATCCGACGGCTCGCGTACGCCTAAAGCCTCGAACAGCGGCAGCAGCGGCAGCGCCTGGCCGAGTTCGTCCCCAGCCCCCCAGAACACCTGGCAGCCGGCCTGCCGTGCCCCGGCCACCGCAGCTCGCACCAGTGCGGACTTGCCGATGCCTGGCTCGCCCTCGATGAGGATCGCACCGCCCCGCCCGTCAGCCACATCGTTCACTCGCCCGGCCAGCACTGCCAGCTCGCTGTCGCGGCCGATCAGCACACCGGCCGTGGTCACGGTGGGCACGGAGCGGAGTTTACCGCCGGAACATTCCGTTCACAAGCGATGTTTTCGGTGTAAGTCTCCCAGAGGATTCCCGGACTCGGATCATAGGCCGAACCTCCGCAGCTTGCGCTGCAATTGCGCAGGTAATTGCAGCGCAGGCATCTCCGAGATTTTCCGGAACCTTTCACTAACCCTTTCCAGCAAGGCGCAATGACAATTTTCTTCGCGAGTTTCTCTATTGAAAAAATGGTCAGAAAAAGCGTGAGTAAGCCGTAAAGTGGGAACCAACGGGACAGTACGAAGATGCGCCGGTAAGGTCGGCAGCCCAGGTGGGCCCCTGGGTCCTGACCTCGGGGAACGTCATGGAGGAATTATGCGCATCGGCCGAGCTCTCATTACCCCCGCAATCCTTGTGCTTGGCACAGCCGGAGTGATCCTGGCTGGCTCGGCAGTACCGGCGACAGGTGCGATGGCACCCGCCGCTCACGTTCACGTAATCGCACTCTCCGGTAACTCGCCTGCCATTTACTACCACGTGTAATCGGGTTATCCGGCCGGGCCAGGTACGCCGATCCCCTGCCATCGTGGCGGATCGCCCGGCGGGCTGAGGTTTGGCGTGAAAGGAGTGACTCGATCACCGAATCCGCCCGCCTGCGACCAGCGGGCGTGGTTGTCTAATGATGCTGGCGTGACCGACGACCGCTGGCGTGACCGCCGTGGCTGGCGACGCTGACGTGACCGACGTGGCTGGCGACCGCTGACGTGACCGACGTGGCTGGCGACCGCTGACGTGACCTGAGGTTGCCGCCGCTGCGGCCGACCGCCTTAGCGCCTGTCCCTAGATCTCCGCTGGCACCGACGGCTCTGCCGCGCGGCATCACCGGCCACGGACAACCCGGAGCAGCGCGGCTGGTCCTCGCGCCGCGCGGCTGGTCCTCGCGCCGCGCGGCTGGTCCTCGCGCCGCGCGGCTGGTCCTCGCGCCGCGCGGCTGGTCCTCGCGCCGCGCGGCCGCGGCCGCCCCGGGCGAGCACAGCCCCCGGATCGGTGCATACCAGCTAAAACCGAACGTGATCATCGGAGTGGCGCTGGAATGAATGCCACATCCACTGCGTATTCTGGGACATCCGCCACATCCATCAAGATCATCTCCGGGCGGCACAGGGCGCGGTGGCCGACGGCGGCCTCGGGCACGGCCGACAGCGCTGGCCGACATGGCCGCCGGGCTGTGGCATGGCTGGTGCTGGCTGGCGGACAGAGAGGTGCCCGCGACGCGCTCCGACGGCCTGCCCCGGCCCCGGACCCCCAACTGCCCTACAAGCTGGGCACTTTGCTGTCGCCATGGCGACAGCAAAGTGCCCCCGATAGTCGGACCCGAGGTGGACCGGGCCGAATCGGGGCGCGGATGAGGTGGCAGATCGCGTAGTTGCGCTGGGCCGCGCGGCGAGGTGCAATGAAATTTGCACCATTACCTTCTTATGTAGGATCTACGTCACGTGTGGCAGCGGGGCAAGCCTCTC
>Ga0335081_10004026_pt1 | contig 23209 bp, 11 predicted proteins | sample Lox_Sample_35_FD_206713 | JGI IMG/M metagenome (GOLD analysis project Ga0335081, IMG submission 206713) | Soil microbial communities from Loxahatchee National Wildlife Refuge, Florida, United States - Lox_Sample_3.5 | ecosystem: Environmental > Terrestrial > Soil > Wetlands | place: USA...
CCAATTTGGGTAGAACGGTGAATCAGCCGAATCTGAACTTTGCTCCGCAACTCGGTATTGCCTGGAGCCCACACAATGATGGAAAAACTGTGATCCGCTCGGGTATTGGATTGTTCTATGAGAACTCAATCTGGAACATCAATCTTTTTGATCCTGCGGCGCGCCTACCAAAAGGGCTGTTTTTGGGCTTAACCGGCGCTTGCTCGAGCGGCAAGGCGACGGCAGTTACATTCCCTGACGGCACCGTACACAATCCCCAGTTCTGCGGCCAGCCGATCGGGAGCGTGGCCTCGCAGATTATTCAATTCCAACAGGCGTACCAGGCGGCAGTGCTCGCTGCGGGCCCCTCTGTCAATGGTACTTACATCGGAGCCATAAAGGCTGACGATTTCAGTACCGGCACGGCAGTCATGGCGCCCAACTATGTCACACCACGCTCGGTGCAGATGAACTTCGGTGTACAGCGCGAGCTTCGGCGAGGAACGGTCGCCACGGTGGATTTCCTGCGCAACGTCTCCACCCACAACTTCCTGCTTGTGGATTCGAATCACGTCGGCGATGCGCGATTCTTCAACAAAGCGGCAGCGCAGGCAGCAATTGCCGCCACCAACGCCCAGTTTGGCTGTGCCACTGTCAACTGCGCAATTGCAGCGGGTGCGCGAATCGCGGATTTTGCGGCGAATGGCCTTGACTCTGGCTACTCACTCTGCGGTGGGTTTCCATGCTCACTCCTTGGAGCCCCGGCGGCCGCATTTCCGGGCATAAATCCGAACGTAGGGGCGAACGAGATGGCGTCCCCCATCGGTCGATCGGTGTACAACGGTCTTCAAGCCAGTTTGAAGCAGGACGTAGCCAATCCGCTTCCCGGTATCAGGCACGCGAACCTGCAGGTTTCCTATGCCTTCTCTCGCTATGTTGCAACTGCCAGGGACGGCGATTTCAGCACCGCGGCCACGGATTTTGCGAATCCGACGCACTTCATCGGCCCCAATGCGTTGGATCGGACTCACCAGATCTCGTTTGGTGGATACATGGACTTGCCGTGGGGCTTCCAGATTGGCGCTGCCTCCCACTTTGACAGCCCGCTGCCCGCCAGTACGCTCTTGCCCGCGAGCGGTACAGCCGGTGGAATTTTCCAGACGGACGTCACAGGAGATGGCACCGGAGATGGCGCTTCGTCCAACAACCGGGGGTTAGGGGATCCTCTCCCGGGTACCAACCTTGGGTCGTTCGGGCGCGATTTTGGTCCCAAGGGACTCAACCAACTGATCTCAAACTTCAACAGCAACATGGTCGGCCAGGCAACTCCAGCCGGCCAGATGATGATCCAGAACGGCTTGTTGACGTTGGCCCAACTTCAAGGCTTGGGGGCTGTCATCGGCGGCAACACGCCTTCGGGTGCATTGGCCTATGGTCCGCTCAATCTGGCTCCGGCCGGTGCGATTGGGCAAACCTGGCTGCGCACCTTCGACATGAATCTCCGCTGGGCTTACAAGATCAAGGAGCGATTCACGGTCCAACCCGGCGTTGGGTTCTTCAATTTGTTTAACTTTTCTAACTTCGACGGGCCTGCCGTGCCCTTCAACAACACGTTAAATCTGGGCTTAGGTTCTGCCAATGGAACGACCAGCGCGGCTTTGCATAGTGGCGCTGGAAACTTCCTGCGGCTCGGTCTTGGTTCGGGCGTGAACGCCCTGGGTGCTCCTCGCGCCATCGAGTGGCAACTGAAGATCGCGTTCTAGAAATCACGGGAGGTTCAACTCAAAGGCCATCGCTTCTGCGGTGGTCTTTTTTTGCCTGTCGCGGATGAATGCCAGGCGAAAGATCTCTGGCCTCCGCCGCCTACGCCAAGGGCATCCCTGCTGAAAAGAATCGTGACATGTTGGTGGCGAGCCTCGATTGGCGCACGTTACCCGAAGGTTTGGCCATTTTCTTGCCTTGCAGAAAATCCCGCTTGCCTCGCGGTACGAATCTATGATTTGAGTGCGCGGACCTTCTAAATTTCATAGATTTCTTGGCCAATACATTCGGCTGAACACAACAAGTGCCATAACAGTCAGCAACTTGCAACCTACTGTTGATTGGCACGCTGTGTGCAGTTTCGACTGTAGGAATACACCATACTCTTCTGGTCAAACAGACATACTGTGTTTGGGGCAAGTCACTATTTGTTGGCAATTACTCACGGGGATCAAGACAGTAAACCCAAGGTTTGGAAGGCACTATTTCATTACGCGCACGCTGTTAGGAGGACTTTTCATGAGAAGAAGCACGTATAAATGGGGAGCGTTTGCTCTCATCGGCGTATTAGTTTTTGCGTTTGCCTGGAGCACACCGGCGCACGCGGATAACCTTTATGCCAGCATTCGAGGCACAGTAACGGATCCATCCGGGGCTGCTTTGCCTGGAGTCAAGCTGACCGCCAAGAACATCGCAACAGGTCTCACTTACAACGTAACGTCTGGAAATGATGGGCAGTTCGCGTTTCTACAGCTTCCGATCGGCGATTACGATGTAACCGCTGAAAGTTCCGGCTTTAAGAAGTTCACTGCGGGACACATTCATCTCGACTTGGACCAGGTCTATAGCCTGAAGCCGATGATGGAAGTTGGCGCGACAAGCGAAACCATTACAGTTGAGGCCAATCCTGCCCAAGTTGACACGACCAGTATGCAGTTAGGGACCACCGTTACCGGAAATCAGATTGTGGATGCACCTCTGAACGGACGGAACTGGGTTCAGTTGATGCAGCTTCAGCCCGGTGTCATGGCTCCCAACGACCGGTTTGGTGCTGGCTCGTACTCCACCAACGGATCGGAGACTCAGCAGAATGCGTTCTTAATTAATGGTACTGATTCGAACGACGCTGCACTTAACGTCCCGCTGGTCATTCCCAGCCCGGATGCTATTGGTGAATTCAACTTGGTCTCCAGCACTCTCAACCCGGAGTATGGCCGCAACTCTGGCGCAACTGTTAACGCTGCCATCAAGAGCGGCACGAACCAGTTCCATGGCGATGTGTTCGAGTTCTACCGTGACACATTCCTGGATGCCAAGAGCTGGTTTGAACCGCAAGCCTCGCCGTTCCACCAGAACCAATTTGGTGGCACATTGGGCGGACCGATTTATAAGGATCATGCCTTTTTCTTCTTCTCGTATCAGGGCACGCGCGCGACCACGCCCGAAAATGTTTCTACTTCGACAAAGGTTTTCAGTGCGGCGGAGCGGGGTGGAGATTTCTCAGCGGACACGGGAGGCGCGGCCTTCGGCGTTGGGTCGGGGCAAGCCACTGATGTTTCGCCCGTTCCCTTGGTCGGGGCGGACGGTGTAACCCATCCGGCAGGCACGGCGTATTCAACCTTGTTTCCGACCGGTGTGATTCCGAAGGCGGATCTTAATCCGCTAGCGTTGAAGGTAATGAATCAATATGTCCCGCTGCCGAATGCGGCGGGCAACCTGTTCACCTTCAACCCGGTTGAGACGCTCAGCCAAAACCAATACCTAGGCCGCATCGACGGGAAGGCCTCTTCCAAGGACGCGCTCTGGTTCTACGGTCTGTATGAGAGTTTCCCGTTTAACGATACAATCCCCTTTACCGGATCAACTCTTCCTGGTTTCGGCAACACAAATCCAGAAAAAACCTACGAATACACCGCTGCCTGGAACCATACGTTTTCACCAACTATGCTGAACGAAGCGCGTATCGCCTACCTGCGCTTCAACTATGTGGCAAATGAGCCTGCGAGTACCATCGATCCCACGGCCTATGGTTTCAGCGGAATCACGCCGCAGAACCGTGCGTTTGAGTCACTGCCGGTCATGGATTTGAGTCAGGGCGGATACTTTGAGGTGGGATTCAGTACCAATGGACCGCAACCGCGAGTTCAAAACACCTATCAGCTTACCGATAACCTCAGCAAAGTTATCGGGCGCCACACTCTGAAATTCGGCTTCAACATGGACCGGTTGTCAATCAATAACCCGTTCTACAACAGTATCAACGGCCACTACGCGTACAACGGTTCCGGAACATTTTCCACCGGCAACGCGGCAGCCGATTTTCTCCTCGGTTTCCCGGACACCTATTCCCAAGGCAGCGGCTCTATCCTGCGGGATCGCGCCCAGGAATACTACTCCTATGCCCAGGACCAGTGGCAGGTTAGACCAAGCCTGAGCTTAACCATCGGTGTGGGTTGGGACATCGAAACTCCACAGAAGAATATCTATGCTAACGGAGAGGCGATGGCGGCGTTCCGTGAAGGAGAGCAATCCAAAATTTTCCCGACTGCCCCAATCGGCCTTGTGTTTCCGGGCGACCCGGGTATCAACGGCTACGGCGGGCCTACCGTGCATTATAAGGACCTAGCTCCCCGGCTTGGCTTCGCATGGAGTCCCGGCGTTTCCCACAACTGGAGTATCCGCGGCGGCATTGGGATTTACTACAACCGAACTGAAGGCGAATCGGTCCTGCAGACCCTGGGCACTCCTCCGTTCTCTCTAACATCTTCGGGAGTCTCGGGCACAACGGGCGCGCCGCCGAATTTCGGTAACCCGTTCACTACGCAGAACACCAGTCCTATAGTCGTGGGAACTACGACAATTCCCAACGGCACCGTCGCGCAACAGTTCCCATTTACTCCGGCAACACCCGGGAGTTCTCCGGATTTCCGTCCCTTTGAGCCCATCGGCTTCAACGTGAGCGAGTCAGATCCGAGGATGACCGCTCCGCGCGCTACTAATTACAACCTCAACGTCGAGTACCAGGTTTCCAAGTCGACAGTGGCCACGGTCGGATACGTGGGATCTGTTGGCCGGCACGAGGAAGGAAACTATAACCTCAATCCGGCGGGTGTGGCTCCCGGCGTGAACTTGAATCCGGTGGCGCAAGCCTGTGGTAGTGACATCTTCCTGGCCACGTGTACAGGCGGCGCAAGCTTCCCGTTGGGCGCTTATACCAACGTCATGGGACAAGTTGGTGTTTTCGCCACAGATTGGAGTTCCAACTACAACGCGCTGCAGGCGTCAATCAATCGACGTTTTAATAATGGCCTGCAGTTCCAGGTTGCGTATACCTGGTCGCACGCGTTCGACTATATTTCCAACTTCGAAAACGGTGGCGAACTCTTTGCCGGCCCGGGCCTGAATCCGCTAAACTTCCGCGGGAACTACGGGCCCACAGCAAGCGATGCCCGCAACCGCCTGGTTGCTAATTACACCTACACTCTGCCGTTCTACAAGTACGGCCATCACTGGAAAATGTTGACCGACGGTTGGAACCTTACTGGTATCGCGACATTCCAGAGTGGCTTCCCGGTACAGGTCACCACAAACGCATACAACGACCTGCAGTGGTCATACCCTGACGCGTTCTATGAGCCACCGGGTCACGCCGAGCTTACCGGGACGCCAATCCACGTGTTTCACAATCCGAGGCATACCAGCATCGGTGGCATACCAAACATGTGGGTCGACCCGGCATCCTTCGCAACTCCGGCCACCGGTACGATCGGCGACGCGAATCGCAACCCCTTCTATGGCCCAGGCCTGAACTTCTGGGATACGGCCATTGAGAAGAACATTTACTTTACGGAATCGAAGTATCTTCAGCTACGGCTTGAGACCTTCAACACCTTCAATCATGCCAACTTCAACGCACCGAACGGCACGGCAGGTACCAACGTGGTCGGCAACTCCAATTTCGGGCAGATCACCAGTGTCCAGCAAATCACAACCAACGGTGACGGTCGCGTGGTTCAGTTGGGCGCAAAGATATACTTCTAACCTAGCTTGCATTCCGAACGGGGAGCCGCAAGGCTTCCCGTTTTTTCTTGGTCGCTTCCAATTCATGGAACGAGATCAATCTAAGATTTTCGGCGGCCTTCAGCGAAATTTAATCGTAGTGTTCCCGCCTCGACCTATTGCCCGCGAGTTCGGCTTCCTGCGGTAAGGTGGAATCTCATGCTTTCAGCTCCACAGAACTGTGCCTGCGCCGCCGAAGTAGATTAGTTGTGGCAACCCCGTGGGCATAATCCGCATGATATTTTGTATAGCTGAATCAACTCAGGAAATCTGACGCCGAGCTGGCCTTTAGTGTTTTCAAAAGGAAAGGGATGATGTCTGCCAATCAGTATTTGAAGCGAACTGCATTTTTCATTTTGTTCTTCGGCATAGCCAATCTGTATTTGGCTGCTCAGACCACGATTTCTACCGGAAGTATTCAAGGCACCGTGACAGACCAGAGCAGCGCCGTGGTATCCAACGCAAAAGTAAGCATTACCAATAAATCCACCGGGCGTGTTGTTAATGTTTCGAGCACCTCAGCCGGAACATATGCCTCCGGGGCGCTCATTCCCGGCACTTACACAGTCAGGGTCGAGGCTCAAGGATTCAAAAGCACGGAGCTGACACTCACAGTACAGGTGGGTGTCACGGCGTCTGGAAATGTGAAGCTGCAAGTAGGACAGGCCAACCAGGTCATCGAGGTGCAAGGGTCGGAATTCCAGGTAAATACGGAGCAAGCCACGGTTGAGGGTGTCCTCACCAGCCAGCAGATCGAAAACCTTCCCATCAATGGCCGCAACTTCCTCGATCTTGCTCAACTCGAACCGGGCGTGCAGATTCAAGATGGCGGCAACTTCGATCCCACCAAGAATGGCTTTTCTTCAATTTCATTTGGCGGCCGATTCGGGCGGACCGCGCGCATTGAGGTTGACGGCCTGGACATCAGCGACGAAACCGTCGGCACAACGACACAAAATGTGCCCGAAAGCGCCATTCAGGAATTTCAGATTCAGCAGTCGTCGTTGGATTTGTCAACGGAGTTGACTTCTTCGGGGTCGGTCAACGTGACTACCAAGTCTGGTACGAATGCTTACCACGGGCAAGGTTATTACAGCTTTCGCGACCAGAGATTCGATGCGAATCTTCCCGGCGCTTCTGACAATTATTTTCAGCGCAATCAATTCGGCGGAGACTTTGGCGGAGCGTTGATCAAGGACAGGTTGTTTTTCTTCCTCGATGCTGAGCGGACGAAGCAAGACCTGCTGAACCCCGTGTTATCCAGCGGTCCTTTCCAGAGCATCACCGGAAATTACAACTCGCCGTTCCGTGAGTCGGAGGCAGTTGGCCGGCTCGATTGGCAGATCAACAGCCGGTATCACTTTTTCTATCGTTTTTCTTATGACCAGAACAGGGACGTGTTGGCCATCCTTCCCAACACGTTTCAGCCATTCGCGAACGTGAATCACACGCCGGTTCATGCTGCTGGGCTCGACTTCAACACCGGCCCTTACACTCACAGCATTCGCTTTGGATACACGAAATTCCGCAACGGAATTGTGGATGCGACTGCAGGCACCAGCATTTTCAATCCACTTCCGAACATCGAGCTGGCGATTGGGAGCGATCCGACATGTCTGACCTCAGGAGCGGACTTCTTTTGTTCTGGTCCAAGTTTTCTGGCACCACAGCAGACTTATCAGTCTGATCATCAAATCAAGTATGACGGCAGCCGCGCCAAGGGAAAGCACATCTTTCGCTATGGTGCCGGGCTGAATTACATCTGGGGCGGAGGGTTTGCCAGTTTCCTAAAGCTGGCGCCGGCGGTGGGCGCGAATGTTCAAGATTGCAATGCTGCCTGCCAAGCGTTGCCCGGGGGAGCCGCCGATCCGCTCAATTACCCGGTGCAGACTGTCCAGTTGGGGAACGGCATCGGTTTCGCAACCGAGATACCAAGATTCAATTTTCCCGCTGGAGGAACCGGACCTGATTACCGCACCTCCGGGTACATAGGTGATGCATGGAAAGCTCTTCCGAATCTGACGGTCACCTACGGCGTGCGTTATGTGCGCGACACATTTCGGTCCGACGCCGATCTTCCGCCCATTCCTTTCCTCAATCAATTTGGCCCGGGCCTTGGCAAGAGCGTGAGTCAGCCGAACAAGAATTTTGCTCCGCAGCTGGGAATCGCGTGGGATCCGAGCAAAAAAGGAAAGACGGTTTTGCGTGGCGGCATCGGCCTGTTCTACGAAAACTCGATCTGGAACAATACGGAATTTGATAGGCCCGCTCGGCTGGCAACGGGACTGTTCCTGCAGAATCCGACGATCTGTTCCAGTGGAACGCCAAGCGCACTTACTCTTCCAACTGGGCAGATGGTTACCCCAAACTTCTGCGGTGAGACCATCGGGCAGGCTGCTCCTGCAATTGCGGCTTTGCAAGCGCGATATCAGGCGGCAACCGTCGCCGCCGGTCCAGCCGTCAATCCGGGTTACATCGGCACGGTCAAGGCTGACGGATTCGATCTTAACGGCGAAGACTTGCTGGCCCCGAACTATATCAGTCCGCGTTCTGTGCAAATGAACTTTGGTTTGCAGCACGAGTTCGGTAAGGGCACCGTCCTCGAGATGGACTACCTGCGCAACATCGAAACCCACACTTTGCTTGCGGTCGATACGAACCATGTGGGTGATGCGCGCTTTCTTAATCTGGCGGCGGCAAACGCAGCGATTGCGGCAACCGAAAAACAGTTCGGGTGCACCGGCGTAGCTTCTCCCATTGCCTGCACTATCAGCAAAGGCGCTACCATCGCGGACTTTGCCACGAATGGCCTGGATTCCGGCTATACACTTTGCGCCGGGAGCCCATGTTCCCTCGCAGGAGCACCGGCGGCGGCATTTCCCGGCATTAATCCCAATGTTGGTGCAAATCAGATGCTGTTTCCGATCGGCCGCGCCGAATACAACGGTGTGCAAGTATCACTGCGACAAAACCTGCAGAACCCATTCAAACATGTGCGAAACATGAACCTGCAGGTGGCGTACTCGTATTCAAAGTATGTCGCTCCTGTCGCGGACAATGATTTCATCAGCATTGCCACCGACTTCAATAACCCACTTCACTACATTGGCCCGAACGGTTTGGATCGGAGACATCAGGTCTCTTTTGGCGGCTGGCTGGATTTGCCATACTCGTTCAACCTCGGGCTGATTGGGCACTTCTATAGCCCACTGCCTGTGACCCTCACGGTGCCGACTACGGGCAATGCCGGCGGCATTTTTCAGACTGACATCACCGGCGATGGTACCGGCGATGGAAGCTTCGCTTCGAATGGGGGCACTGGGGATGTGCTGCCGGGGACAAATATCGGTGCCTTTGGACGTAGCGTCAAGGCAAGCAACATCAACGATGTTATTCAAGACTACAACCAGAATTTCGCAGAGCAAGCGACTCCCGCAGGTCAGACGCTCATAAACAACGGCTTGTTCACGTTGGCTCAGCTGCAAGCGCTGGGAGGAGTTCAGCAGCAAATACCGCTCGCACCTTCCAACGAGGCCAACATGTCATGGCTGAAAGCGTTCGATTTGAGCTTGAGCTGGAAATATAGGCTGAAAGAGCGGGTGGACTTCCAACCTGGCGTGTCATTTTTCAACGTGTTGAACTTTGCCAATTTTGATGGTCCGAACTTACCGCTCACAGGGGTTCTCAGCGGAACCTCGGGATCGGTGAATGGCACGCCCGGTGAACAGCCCAACGCGTATCGGCTGGGGTTGGGTTCAGGAGTGTTTTCGCTAGGATCGCCGCGAGTTATCGAGTTCTCATTACACGTGAGCTTCTAGCGCTTGTGGAACACGATGCTGACGGCGCAATCCGCGGGCATGCGTGTAGAATGAGCGAAGCATGGGATTTCAGGGATCAGGCCAGGCCGGACGTAAACCGAGAGTTGTTCCGCCGGAGGAGACCTCACAAGAGGCCGCATATCTCAAATCGCTTGGCGAGAAGCAGAAGCCGGTCAGCATCAAGCTGTCGGATGGCGAAGTGGTGCAGGGCTGGATCGAGTATTACGACAAAAACATGCTTCGGCTGACGCGCGACAAGCAGCCAAATCTTTTTATTTTTAAACACCAGATCATGTACATCGCGGAAGACATGGCAAAGCGCAGCTGAAGGAAGGTTATTGCCGAGTGTTGATTTTCGATAGCAGATTCTACAAAAGCATGAACCGAGAGGCGCGCCGCAACTGCCCAATCTGCTATCCAAAATCTAAATTCAATCAAAACTAAACTCAGCATTTAATCTGCTTTACGCGTTAATCTAAACCTTGACGACTACCTCAACGAGCCCTACTTCGTTTGTTCCAACCATGTCCGAGATCGCCCGTGAAGCAGGCGCGCTGCTGCTGGATTATTTTCAGCAGCGGGTTGCGGTCGAGTACAAGGGCGAAGCCGATCTGGTCACGGTTGCGGATCGTAAATCCGAGGCACTCATTCGTGAGCGCATCCGCGAACGCTGGCCCACGCACGACATCCTCGGGGAGGAAGAAGGTTTTAAGGATACGGGCAGCGAGTACCGCTGGTATGTCGATCCCCTCGATGGGACAACCAATTTCGCCCACGGATTTCCGGTGTTTTGCGTTTCGATGGCGCTGGAGTATAAGGGCAGCCGAATTGCGGGCGTAATTTACGATCCCACGCGTGACGAACTGTTTTCAGCTGAGCAGGGAAGCGGCGCGTATTTAAACGGCCAACGAATTCACGTCTCTAAGATTCTCCGTTTGGCCGAGTGCCTGGTGGCAACCGGGTTCCCTAGTCACAAACGGCACAAAAACCCCAACATCTACTTTTATCACCAGATCACATTACGCACGCACGGGGTGCGGCGGGCGGGATCGGCCGCGCTTGATTTGTGCTGTGTGGCCTGCGGGCGCTTTGACGGTTTCTGGGAATTCAATCTCAATCCCTGGGACACGGCAGCGGGTGTGCTGATCGTGGAAGAGGCGGGAGGTAGGGTCAGCGACTTTCACGGAGGCCCTTTCCAGATCAATAGCCGCGAGACCTTGGCTTCAAACGGATTGGTGCATGGCGGGCTCCTCAACGAATTTCAACAGATCTTTGCGGGCCGTGACCTGGAACCGTTGCCCAGTCCGGTTCGCTGAAAGAATTACCACAGAGGACACCGAGGATCACAGGGTAGCTTTGCCCAAGAAGTGCTAAATATCAAACTATTCGTTCAGGTCATCCCGAGGAGCGCCCATGGCACGGGCGATGCATGCATTCGTACGATCCCTCGCTTCGTTCGGGATGACATTTCTCTCAAACCGAGTTGTTAGGCCGCCCGCAGAGCTAAATCGTTTGCAGTCGAGGCCCTCCGTTGTTTCCCCTGCGGTTTGACTCGGTTTCCCAACTCCACGGGCCAAAGCGATAGAATAAAAAGGTTGGGTGAGGTCCTAACGTGATTGATTTCCTTCTGCAGCGCAAGATCGAGAAGCGCCCCGATAAAGTCCGCTTCACTGGACGCATTCTTTTTCTTACCGAAGATCCAGAGTTGATCAAGCGCCAGTTGGCGGGCGAGGACCTGTCCTGGGACACGAGAAATCCAGCCAATAATCCCAAGCTGCGCGACGACATTTCTACTGACGAGATTACGCCCGCGCATTACTGCTTCTATTTTGATGAGACGCTTGGAGAAATTCCTTACCTTGGCCTGAAATGCGGCGGCGTGCTTCCCGTCGGACGCTCGGACGTGAAGAAGGGCGGTTTCGTCTGCGCGGTGAGCGGGAAGCGGCGCGGGAAAGGCTCCAGCCGCGAGCAATCGCCCTACGCCGAAATGTGCGCGGGAATTCGTGTGGTGATTGCCGAGAACATCGAACGAATCTACAAACAGAATTGCCAGAATCTTGGCCTGCTCACCTCCACCAATTTCTCTCTGATCGACAAAATTCGCAGTGGCGAAGAGATTCCGCTCGCCGAATTCACCGCGGGCGAAGATGAGATCACACGACAGGTCATCGAGTACGGTGGTCTCTTCCCGTTCAATGTGGCGCGCATGCAGAAGAAGGTTTTCTTGCCGCCGATCATAACCGCCAAGCGTCCGATGACCCTGGCGGAGAAAATCTTTGCGCGACACATGGTTAACGAAAAAGGTGAGGTCGGTGTTCCGTCCGTCAAGCCGGGAGACACCGGCTTCGCCCGCGCCGACCTCCGTTTCAGTCATGAATACGTTACGCCGATGGCGGCGATTTTCTTCGAGCGCTATGTCGGCAAGGATGCGAAAGTAAACGATCCGTCAACCATTCTCTTCTTTCGCGATCACCTGACATTTCTCGACGAAGTCATCTCGGAAGAGAAGAAGAAACTTGGTCTCCTCGACCTTGCGACGCAGCTCAAGCTGAAACAACAGGAATTTGCAAAGAAGCAAGGCATAAAGCTGCATGGGGAATTGAAAGATCGCAAAGGCTCGGAAGGTATCTGCCACTCCATTGTTCTCGAAAGCTACGCATTACCGGGGCAATTGAACGTTGGCTCGGATTCTCATACTCCGCACGTTGGCGCGATCGGCTGCGTGGCTTTCGGCATTGGCACAACAGATGTGTTCAATAGCTGGATCACCAAAGATGTTCGAGTAAGAGTGCCGGAGTCAGTGAAGATTGCGATTCGCGGCAAGAAGCATCCGAATGTCACCGCGAAAGATTTCATCCTCAAAATTCTGAGCCTCGATTACGTTCGCAGCGGCAAGGCGCTTGCCAAAGTCATGGAATACTGCGGCGAAGCCATTGAAGAGCTCAGCGTCGACGAGCGCGCGACGATGACAAATATGGCCGCCGAGATTGGCGGCTTTACCGGTATCGTCGCGCCGGACCGCAAAGCGGTACAGTTTCTTGTCGAGCGTCGCGGAATGGATCGTAAGAGTGCTGCGGCCATGATTGAAGGACTTTACAGCGACTCCGAGGCGCAGTACGCGCATGTGATCGAACTGGATGCGGCTGAGATCACGCCAATGGTTGCTACTCCCGGAGACCCTGGCAATGGAAAATACATTCGCGAGCTTAATACGCCAGTTCCGGTCGAACTTGCCTACGGCGGCACGTGCACTGCAGGCAAGAACGAAGACATGGACATGTACGCCGCAGTATTGGCCGAGGCTCTTAACCAGGGCAAGCGGGTTGCGGACTGGGTGAAGTTCTACATCCAGTTCGGATCGCAGGAAACCCGAGAGTATTGCGTGCGCAAGGGGTATCTGGACGTTTTTCAGAAAGCAGGGGTGCACGTCATCGAACCCAGTTGCGGCGCCTGCATCAATGCGGGACCGGGGGTCACAACTCGGCCCGAGCAGGTCGTGATCAGCGCACAAAATCGAAATTTCCCCGGCCGCAGCGGCCCCGGACAAATGTACCTGGCGAGCCCGTTTACGGTGGCGGCAAGCGCAGTTGCGGGCTATATCGTCGAATATCAGCCGAGCGAAGAAATGGTCACGGCTTAGAAGGGCGCAGCCGGCGCAAGCTCCACAGCGCAAACTGCGTCGTCAGCAAGATGGTTCCACCGCCCAGCGAACAGCCGATCGGAACCAGCCACCAGCCCAGCAGTTCTCGCTCCTCACCCGTATGTGGAGCGAATCCTCCAACGTGCAATGAAAAGTGCCCCGTATCCGGGCCCTGATACCAGAGTCCGACTCCTTGCGGATGAAACGGTTTCATGATTGCCGCCAGAAAAAAGCAAATTCCAAAGCTATATCCGATGAGGCAAATGCAGAAAACGAAGAATCCGACAATGCTCAAGGTGGACCAGTAGAACAGAGAGCGCAGGACTGTCCCTGGGGTGCGGCTGCTCTCGGCGCGCAGCACGAGGCTTTCCGAGACATATAGGGCAGCAATCTTTTCGGCGCGCCCGAAGGATTGCAGAACGGTGTCTACAGCGCTCTCGGGCGGTCCCGGGGCCAATTCCAGCCGCTCCATGATGTGTGTGCGGAGTTCGTTCAGGATATCGGAGACTTCCTCCGCGGGGAGGCCGCGCAACCCGTTGCGAACGCGCTTGAGGTACGTTTCGATCTTCTGATCCGGGGTCGTCATCTAGCGTTCCTCCTTCAGCAAGGGCTTGAGCAGGTCGTCCAGTTTGGCGGAGAATCGTGACCAAATGCGTGCCATCATGAGCGCCTTTTTCCGCCCGGCGCTGGTCAGGCGATAGTACTTGCGCGGGTGGCCCAGTTCAGCCTCCACCCACTCAGAATCCAGCAAGCCTTCATTCCGCAGACGGCTGAGCAGGGGATAAACCGTTCCCTCGGTGATCACGAGATCGGATTCCGTCTCCAAAGCGCGCAGCAGTTCGAGGCCGTAAAGGCGTCCCTTCCACAAACTGGCGAGAATGGCTAACTCGAGGCAGCCCTTTCTGAGCTGGACCTCCCACTTATCTTCCAGTTCAGTTGCCATTGCATTATACTATGCATTACATAGTATCATGTTGTCAATAGAATCTGTGTCTGCAGGATAAGGCTGAGGTACCGAATGTGCGGGGTAAGATTTCAACGGCGAAGGGCTGGGCGAGTTATGATAATAGACAACGCCAGGGTTTTGGACGAGCACAGCCATTCTTGCTAGAATGTCGGCTTACGTTTAAATCTGGCAAGACTCTCAGGGGAGAATTACACTCATGACATATGTGATTGCAGAACCATGCATTAATACGAAGGACACGGCATGCGTGGATGCCTGTCCAGTCGACTGCATTCATCCCAAAAAAGATGAGCCCGCTTTTGCTGAAGAAGAGATGTTGTACATTGATCCCGTCGAGTGTATCGACTGTGGCGCTTGCGTGCCCGTTTGCCCGGTTTCGGCGATCTTCGCCTTAGACGATCTTCCGGAAAAATGGAAACAGTTCACGGAACGCAACGCGAAATATTACGGACGTTAAACTCCGGTTACGAATATCTTGGAGCGCGGAATTTGCCAGCCTGCGCTCCTTGTTTTTTTCTGCTGGCGGGAGAGGCAGAGGAAGGAACCGCAGCACTGTCGGAGTCACTATTAATTACATCTTCGATCATGGGTTATCCACGCAGCAAGGGCCTGGTTAGACAGGTAGGTCCGCCACCACCGTTGATGCAGAGTTCCGAGCCAGGAAATGTCCGGGCGTCAAAACCAGCTGCGCGGAGCTTCGCGTTCGTCTTTTCGTTTTCTGCCAATGCCAGCAGGCGCTTTTCTCCCAACGCGAGCACGTTACACGCGAGCCTATCTCGCTCGGAATAATCAATCTCGATGAATTTGTATCCCCTCCCTTGCAGTAGGTCCACGGTTTCCACCGCCAGCCAGGGCAGATCCACCAGAGCCGTATGATCATCGAGCAGGCTAATGAGCGACATCAGATGCAGGCAGGTGGATGGGCCGGTGCCATAAGGTAGCGGTGCCGAAATTACCTCAATTCCTTTCGGTCGCAGGAGCGCTCGCATCTGAGAAATGCCAGCATCATTGGTCCGATAGCTGCGGCCGATCAGCAACGTCTTGGGATCGAGCCAAACCATGTCACCCGCTTCGGCCGTTCCTGGAGGAGTGATTTTGGCCAACATTGGTATGGTCAGAAGAGAGCAGAAGGAGCTATGCCATTTTCTTTCAGGCACGCGGTTCGGTTTGCCGGGGCGCAGGGCCAGAATCCCGAAGTCGGTGGGCAGCGCCGCATCGTGAGCATAGACTGCGTCCAGTGTCAGTTCGTGGCTGGGCGGCAGCTCCAGCACCTCTGCTCCCGCAGCCTCCAACTCTCGGCACAAGGCTTCATGTTGTGCCTGCGCTATATCGAAATCTGGAGCGTGTAAGAAGCCGAGATCTCGCCATCGGGCGACCCGTTCCGGCTTATTCCAGCCCGCAGTTCTGGGCGAGCAGACGCTGACTCGCTGAAGCCGGTCAACCATCGAATGACCGTTAAAGCGGACGTCTTTCTCGGCAGAAAGCATCTCGGCAAGGAATTTTCCGTACGTGCTCATCAATAGAGAGAATCTAAACTGGCGCTATAGCAAAAGCAATCCGGGAAGGCGCGCTGCTGGCGGAGCCTGAGCGGTTCGGATCAGTGATTCATCAGCCGCAGGTATTGATTTTCGTATGAAGTGGTCGTGTTCTGCACCAGGGCAAGAATGCGTTGCATGTGACTTCTGTCCTCGCGGTTGAGTTCTTTAAATTGCAGAGCCACACCTGACCCGAGATCAAGCCGGGTAATCGTACCCTCAACCGTCAACTGCTCTTTCTGATCGGAAAAGATCAATTTGAGTTTGGACCCGGCAGAAAGCACCGCGCTGGTCTCCACGTAGCAGCCGCCCATGCTGATATCGAGCACTGTGCCATAAATGGGACCTCCGTTCTCCGGCTGCAATTCGATGGTTGCGCGGCATCGGCTGCGTGGATGCAAGCGGCGATTCTTGCGAGCGGGTTGCTGCTGCTTCTCCACGTACATGCGACGATCGGCTTCTGCCAAGAGTTCCTCGGCATCGCTTCCGTCAGTGGGATAGATAGCTTGTCCGACGCTCAGGGAGAGAATATCTTCCGCACAAACCTCCAAACCGGCCTGTTTGGCGAGAGCCCGGATCTGGTCAGCTCTTTTTGCAGCGGTATCGGAAGGTAACCCCGGTGCAATCACGACGAACTCGTCTCCGCCCATACGCGCAACGTAATCGTACTCACGGCAGCTTTCTTTTAGCGCTTGGGCAAAAAGACGCAACACCCGGTTGCCTTCCAGGTGGCCAAACCGGTCGTTGATTTGCTTGAAACCATCCATATCGCAGACCATGACGGTGAGTGAGCTTTCATCGCGCTTACAGCGGGCAAGTTCACGCTCGAGCTCGAGGAATAGGGAGCGGGCGTTGGGCAGGCCCGTCAAGTAATCGGTGGTTGCAGAATTTTCTGCCTGCTGATATTTCAGTGCGTTCTCAATGGCCAGTGCCATCTTCGAACTTGCAGCCAACAAGATGCGCAAATCATCGGAAGTGAAGGCGTCGCGCTCTCCGCGATACAGAGCCAAGACCCCGATCACACCCGCGACACCTTCCAGCGGGACTGCCAATGCTGAGCGAAGCGTGCTGAACTTGGTGGCGTCGTTCAGGTATCCGGGTTCGACGGACGGATTCCCATTGATAATAGGTTTCTTGTTCTGCGCTACCCACCCGGAGAGTCCTTGTCCGACCGGGATCCGCAACGATGAAAACAGGCGGAAGTTGTCGCCATTCACGTACTCGGGGATCAGCTCCTGATTGCGGCGCAGATAAATCGCGATCGCTTCGTAGGGGACCAGAACTCGAAGCTTCACGGAGAAAACGGAGAGGGTTTCACCCAGGCTGAGCGAAGCTCCGAGATCCTGGCTCAACTCAAAAAGGGTTTGTGCCTCCTGGCGTGCGGCCGCAATTGACGCGAGGAAGCTTGCCTCTTGCCCGGGTCCGCCCGTTACCGCGCTCTTCTCAAAGCCAGCAGCTGGCGCGAGACCGCGTTCGATCTTTAATGCAGTCGAGAGCTGGAGCTCGCCTTCGGCGGCTACTTGAGCATGCACACGTTTCTCGAGACTGCGATAATGCTTGAGCAGAACTTCCACAACTCTCGGGTCGAAGGATTTGCCCGATTCCGCGGCTAATCGTCTTACCGCTTCCTCCAGCGGCAGTGCCTTGCGATACTGCCGATCCGATGCGAGTGCGTCCATGTAGTCCACTGCGGAGAGAATTCGCGCCCCTAGAGGAATTTCGCTGCCTCTCAATCCAAGCGGGTAGCCTGAGCCGTCCCACTTCTCGTGATGAGCGCGCACAATCGGTACCACCGGGTAGGGAAATCGCACGCGTTCCAGGATCTCGGCGCCAACGACGGGGTGGATCTTCATCTTCTCGAATTCTTCCGGGGTAAGGCGGCCGGGTTTCGAAATGATGTGCTCAGGAACTGCCAGCTTGCCAATGTCGTGTAGGAGTGCTGCCGCCTGGAGCGCTTCCATTTCGCCGCCGGCTAGACCCAACTCTTTGGCAACTTCGATAGCATAGACGCGCACGCGTTGCAGGTGATCGTGGGTAGTGTGATCTTTGGCTTCAATAGCCAACGCGAGCGCTTCGATCGTCCGGAGATGCAGGTTGGCCATTTCCTCAACGTGGATCTTCTCCGCATCCAGTTTCCCCAGGTAAAGACGATAAGAGCGATAAATCACCCAAATGATAGGCGCCACCAGCAGCGATGTTTCCCAGTTGAAAGCTTGATCCAACCAGCCGATGAAACCGGCGACGGCCGCGCCTACCAAGTAATAGGGAAATGACCAGAAGTAGCATTCAACGATGATTTGCTTCAGCGACCGGCCATCGGTCAGCGAGATTACTGTTGCCGTCGAGCCTGTGTTGGCCACAAAGTAAATTGCAGACCCGACGCCTAGCGCCAGAACCTGACTTTCCACCAGATGATGCGACTGCACCAGATGGAAGGCGAGATAGGCCAGCGCGGTTGAAACCGCGCCCGAGCACAGATTGAATGTCTCTTGAACCGCGCTGGGCCGGTCCGGATACAACATTTGAACCAGCGTCGAAGCGCATCCCAGAATCAGGGTTTCGGTAAAACTCAGTTGCAGAATACCAAGCAGAATGAAGAGGAAACTCACCGACATCGTGCCCGCGATGCCAGGCAGGCTGACCTTCAAACGTGAAGCGAGAATGGCGATTCCGAAATAACAGATGAACTCCGCAATGTTGCGGCTCGACGGATGCAAAGTTCCGTACACGAGTACGGACGTGCCGGAGATCACCATCAGGCCTATGAACGCCTTGGCCTGGGCAGAAAGCTTCCGCCAAGATTGTGCCGGACCTGCTAACTCGCTTCCCATGACTTGAAACGGCTCCCAGGCAGGAGAGCATGCAAGGGGGGCCGAACCCTCAAGAGATATCAGCTAATCCGAACAGAAACAATCGCTTACGAGGGAAAAGCGAAACTTCGGTAATTTGCAAACAGTGACCGCAGAACTGGCGAAACGCAACCCTATTCATTTTCCGCAGGTTCTCCGCTGCCGTGATAAATTGGCGACGAGGGCCCTTAGCTCAGCGGTTAGAGCAGCGGACTCATAATCCGTTGGTCCCAGGTTCAAATCCTGGAGGGCCCACCAGAGCTTGAGGTCCTTCGACTCGCTGCGCTCGCTCAGGATTTCGGCTGCGGACTCGTGCCCGCGGAGCTCGCTCACGCCCGCAAGACGCCCCAGGTTCAAATCCTGGAGGACCCACCAAGTTGAGGTCCTTCGACTCGCTGCGCTCGCTCAGGCCGCAAAGTCAGATCTTGTGGCCCACGCGCCTCGACCGTTGCGGTCCACCCTTGGACATCTCAATGGGCCAGCGACCTACAAGAAACCATATTGATAAGAAACCTAAGCTCCAGTAAATCGGAGACGTCCATTCCGCATGCTTCGTAAGTCATACAAAAACATAACGAATAAACGAAACATTTGTTTGGATAGACAGTTGCATGTTGTTGGGCTTTATTCCTGCCGCAGTACTTGTTTTCTACTATAAGAACGACGTGAGAGTTTGATGTACGAGTAAGTGGTTCGATGTTGTGGGGGCAGTTGAACTACACCGTTTCTTCAGCAAGTAAGGTTCTGTTCCTGTATTTGAAAGCGTGAAAAAAACTGAGGTCCGCGTTTACCTTGCCTGATCAGGGATGCGCGAATCACTGCTGGTTATTGCTCGGGATTTTCAACTTCCAGGTAGGAGGAAGCAATGCGCGTAGGCAGCATGAAATGTCTGTTTCTCCTGTTTGTATTCTGTTTGGCTGGTCAACTTTTGTGGGGGCAAAGTGCGAATAGCGGCATAGTTGCCGGTACGGTCACTGACCCGTCGGGTGCGGTAGTTAACAATGCAGATGTCACCTTGACGGACGCAGCGAACGGAGTGTCCCGGACCGCCAAAACCAACAATGCCGGACACTACGTGTTCGTCGATGTTCCACCGAGTACCTATAACATCACCATCGCCAAGCAAGGATTTGCTACTACCAAAGCACCCAATCTTCAGGTGCTGGTGGGACAGGCAACCACGTTCAATACTTCCTTGCAGGTTGGCGGTACCGCGGTTGAAGTCGAGGTCAGCGCGGCCGGCACAGAACTACAAACAATGAACGCCACGGTGGGAAATACTGTTCCGTCAGTTGCGTTGGACTCGTTGCCCACCATCGGCCGAGACGTGAGTACCTTCGTCGAGATGCAGCCCGGTGTAAGCCCGGACGGTAGCGTGGCCGGCGCTGTGGTTGATCAGAGCTATTTCTCGCTCGACGGCGGCAATAACACCAATGATATGGACGGCAGCATGAGTGTATATACAACAACCTATGCTGGCGATCCCACGGGTGGCGTCGCGAACGAGAGTTATGGCGTAGCGGCCGGGCCGACGGGTGTCATGCCGACGCCTGCCGACAGCGTGGAGGAATTCAAAGTAAACACCGCCAACCAGACTGCCGACTTCAACAGTTCCGCCGGCGCTGAGGTAAAGGTGGTGACAAAGCGCGGAACCAACGCCTGGCACGGCACCGGTTACGAATACTACCTGGACAATAATTGGTCCGCTAACAGCTGGGACAATAACTTCAACAAGACTCCGCTTCCCGCCTACCATTACAGTCGTTTCGGTGGGGCAATTGGCGGCCCGATCATTTCGAAGGACTTTCTCGGTGGAAAGACCTATTTCTTTGGCAACTTCGAAGGTTTCCGCTATCCAAACTCGCAAACAATTTTCAGGAATGTGCCTTCGCCAACCCTTGAGCAAGGCATAATTATCGATCCTTCCACGGGCAAGCAATACAGTCTCAAGGCAAACGACCCGCGTGGGATAGGAATCGATCCAACTATCCAAAAGCTATGGACTACCTACGAGCCAAAGTCCAATTCGTCGTGCCTTAATAGTCTTTGCGACGGGGTGAATGTTCTCGGATTCGCGGGTAACGTGAGTACTTCCCAGCACAGCAACTTCGGCGTCGCCCGCCTGGACCATGACTTTGGAGCCAAATGGCATTTCATGTCCAGCTATCGTTATTACGATCTGCGATTGGCCACTATCGACCAAGTCGACATCGGCGGTTTCTTCTCCGGAGACCAACCTGGTGTTCCGGCTTCACAATCCGGTGATCCGCAAATTCCCTGGTATCTGGTAATGGGCTTAACCACCAATATCACATCGAATACCACGAACGATTTCCATTACAGCTTCCTACGCAACTGGTGGGCCTGGAACCGAGCCGGAGATACGCCTCAATTCTCTAACTTGGGCGGCGCACTCGAACCGTTCGGCGGCGAGTCCCGGTCTCAGGACTTGCTTCCGTACAACGTCAACGCGCAGCAAACCCGTACCCGGTTCTGGGACGGGCACGACAATATGATTCGGGACGACATTTCGATCTTGAAAGGCAATCACCTACTCCAGGTGGGTGGACAGTATCAGCACAACTACAACTTCCATCAACGAACTGACAACGGCGGTGGCATCAACTATCAGCCCGTGTATCAGCTTGGCTTAGGTACAAAAGGATCAGGACTCGTTAGCGGACCTGGCGCTCCTTCACCCGAGACGGGGATGTGCGCCAGCTTCCAAGATCCAGTACCTTGTGCCGCCCTATACACCGCGGCGCTGGGCATGGTTTCGGTTTCTCAGATCGCCTATACGCGCTCTGGAACGAATCTAGCTTTGAATCCGCCGTTGACTCCGGCTTTCGACCAGGCCACGATTCCCTACTACAACGTGTACTTCAGCGACACCTGGCACATGAAGCCAACCTTCACTTTCACCTATGGTTTGGGTTGGACGCTGGAAATGCCTCCGGTCGAAGCTAACGGGAAACAGGTTGAGCTGGTAGATTCCTCAGACCAGCCGCTTAGCGAGTCGACCTATATAGCGCGGCGTCAAGCGGCTGCGTTGCAGGGTCAGGTTTACAATCCCGAGGTTGGCTTTGCCCTGGTGGGTAACACCGCGAATGGATTGAAGTACCCATATAATCCGTTCTACGGTGAGTTCAGCCCTCGCGTTGCTGCGGCCTGGAACCCACATTTCGACAGTGACAGCATGGCTGGCAAGATTTTCGGCCATGAGGATACGGTCATCCGCGGCGGCTACGGACGTGTTTACGGGCGCCTCAACGGCGTGGATCTGGTGCTCGTGCCTCTTCTCGGCACCGGCCTGATTCAGCCGGTGCAGTGCTTCACGAACCTCAGCAATGGCACCTGTGGTCCATCGACGCCGAGTGCTACTCCTCTGACCGCATTCCGGGTAGGTATCGACGGTCTATCGGCCCCAATTCCACAAGCGTCGAAGACGCTGGTACAACCTGACTTTCCCGGATTCAATGCAATCGCCGCTGGTGCAGGCGAGAGCTTGGATCCGAACTTCCGTCCGAACGTGGTCGATTCCTTTGACCTGACCATTCAGCGCCAATTGGCGAAGAAGGTCACATTGGAGTTCGGCTATATCGGGCGCAGGATCACTCACGAATACCAGCCGATCGACATCAATGCTGTTCCCTACATGATGACGCTTGGCGGGCAGCGCTTTGATCAAGCGTACAAGAATGTGGTCTTGCAATACTGCGGCGGCGTTGCGGGTATGGGCGGCGGTAAATGTGCAGCGAACGCAGGTGCGGTGACGCCCCAGCCGTTCTTTGAAGCCGCTATGAATAAAGCTTACTGTGCAGGATCCGCAAGCTGTACTGCTGCCGTCGTGAAAAACGAAGGTAGCAATTTTGCCAGCGCGCAGGTCTGGAGCCTCTGGAGTGACTTGGACAACGGCGGGTTCAACTTCCCCCGCAGCATGATGAACACGCCCATTCCTGCTTCCGAAAGCCCGGTCTTCGGCAGCGGCGGGCAGCTTTCGTCAGGTGTCGGCGTTAATGCCAGCATCGGCCACGGTAACTACAACTCCGGCTTCGTGTCGTTGAAGATGAACGACTACAAGGGCATCACACTGCAACAGAACTTTACCTACTCGAAAGCTCTGGGCACCGGTGCTGAAGTTCAGGCAACCAGTGAATACACGGCCGACGACCCATTCAATCTTGACTTGATGTACGGTCGGCAGCCGTTCGATCGTAAGTTCGTGTACAACCTGTTTGTTGTCTACCAGCCGCCGTTCTATAAGGGACAGAACGGACTTTTGGGACACGTCCTGGGTGGCTGGAGCTTTGCGCCAGTGTTCACAGCGGGCAGCGGCTCGCCGATTGAGGTCTATACGACGACTGGCGATGGACAAGAATTCGGAGGCAGTGATAACACCGACTTCTTCGGCAACCAAAATGCCATCCCGCTCGGACCGATTCCGGGCGGCTCGGGCAAGGTGCACTATTTCCCGGGCGGCATCACAACCACGGCTGGGTCAGGCGGCGAACCGATCAGTATATTCGGCAACCCGCAGGCTGCGTTTAACGACTTCCGCAACCCGATTCTCGGCTTGGACACGCACCGGGATGGCGGTTTCG
>Ga0335081_10004027_pt1 | contig 23207 bp, 18 predicted proteins | sample Lox_Sample_35_FD_206713 | JGI IMG/M metagenome (GOLD analysis project Ga0335081, IMG submission 206713) | Soil microbial communities from Loxahatchee National Wildlife Refuge, Florida, United States - Lox_Sample_3.5 | ecosystem: Environmental > Terrestrial > Soil > Wetlands | place: USA...
AACCGGATCGTCAACGAGCTCGAGAAGCAGATCGGCGGGCTCAACGAGCACATCGACCGCGCCAGTGCCGACCTGGCTCTGGCTCAGGACAACCTCGCCGAGAAGCGCGCCGTGCTGGCACGGCGGCTGGCGGAGATCTACAAGCGGGGCCGACTGTACACCTTCGAGGTACTGGTCTCGGCGCAGTCCTTCGGCGATCTCCTCTCCCGGTACAAGTACCTCTACCTGCAGTCGCGCCAGGATCAGGCCCTCGTTGACGATGTCGAGCGCCTCAAGAACCAGGTCCAGCGGCGACGGGAGGAAATCATTCAGATCAGGGCCCAGCTCGATCAGAGCCGAGAGGACCGGCAGGCGGAGCTGCAGCGTTACGGGCAGCTGGTAGAGGAGCGCGCCCAACGCCTCCAGGAAACCCGACGCTCGGCGCGCAACACTGAACAGAAGCTGACGGCCCTCCAGCGCGACGAGGCGGACCTGAACGACCTGCTCCAGCGTCTCGAGGCCGCGCGCAGAACGGCCGAGGCCCGGAACCCAAGAGCGAGCACCGCCACAACCGCCTCCCTTACCACTGCCGACATCGGCAAGCTCGACTGGCCGGTGGATGGAAAGATCCTCTACGACTTCGGTCGGGAGCAGCTCCCCTCGGGCGCGGTCATCAAGCGCAACGGCATCGGCATCGGCGCGCCGCTCGGGACGCCGGTGCGGGCCGTGGAGTCCGGTACCGTGGAACGCCTCCAGACGATGGGCACGTACGGGCTCGTGCTCATCCTGTCCCACGGCGATGGCTATCGCTCGCTCTACATGCACCTTCAGGAGGCCAAGGTCAGTCTGGGAGCCAAGGTCACCAAGGGCCAGATCATCGGGACCGTGGGCGGGGAGAACAGCGACGAGGGCCCACACCTCTATTTCGAGATCCGCGGGGAAGGTGGAATCCCGCTCAACCCGTCCGACTGGCTCAAGCGGCGGCGCTAGCGCGCGCTCAGGAGGCGACGGTGTCAGCACTGCCGACCCGTCCGTCGGTCTGGGCCTTGCCGCGGAGCAACGCCGCCTCTGCCAGCGCGAACAGATCCGACGACCCCGTCACGGCCGGATGCGGAAAAGTCACGACGCCGGCCGCCAGGGTCGGCCGGTCCTCGACGGCCAGGTCCGCGAACTCGTGCTGCTCGATCATCTGTCGCAGGCGCCCGATCGACGCCCGCGCGCCCGGCAGATCGGTCTCGGGGAGTACCACCGCAAACTCGTCGCCTCCGTAGCGGCTCACGAAGTCGGGTGCGCGCACCTCGCGCAGCAGCACCTTGCCCAGCTCCGAGAGCACGCGGTCCCCGACCGAGTTGCCGAAGCGTTCGTTGTAGCGGCGCAGGCTGTCGACATCGAGCAGGATCAGGCTGAACGTGAGGGCGTAGCGCCGCGCCCGCTCGAACTCCTCCCGTACCCGACGATCGAGCGCGTCGAGCGTCCCACACCCGGTTAGCAGGTCGGTCGCAAGGGCGCTCGCCTGCCGGCGGGCCTGTCCCGCTCGCTGCTCCTCGTTTTCGAGAAGGCGGGACGCAACCTGCAGCAGCCGTTCCGCGAAGCGGAGCTGGTCCGGCGTCAGCGCCGGGTCCTCGTTCCTGGTCCGAAGCAGAAATGCGCCGGCCGGCTTCCCGTGGAGGTTGACCGGGATCACCGCCACGCTGCGCAGGTCCGCGGTGACGCCGAGTTCGTTCCAGAGCCGGCGGATATCCTCGAACAGGGGATGGCTCGCCAGGTCGGGAATGAAGACCGTCTTGCCGGTTCGGAGCGCCTCGCGAATCTCCGGATAGCGGTACAGATCCACCCGCAAGTCGCGGGTCCCCGGGCGCTCCAGAACCGCGATGACGCGCCCGTAGCGTTCCCAGGGAGACGCGAGGAGGAACGAGCAGCGTGCGAGTTCCAGCGCCATGCCGACCCGCCGCACCAGGGTCTCGACGATGGCGTCGGACTTGAGTGCCGCCGAAAGCTCCTCGAGGATGTCGAGCATCACTTCCTGGCGCCACAACGTCGACCGCTCGGCGCCGTTGATCGACGTGCGGCGCAAGCGGGCCGCCACCCTGGCGCTCAGTTCCGTGAGGTTCACCGGCGCGGCGACGACATCGTCGGCCCCCATCGCGAGTGCCCGGGTTGGCCCCTCGGGATCCGGTTGAGCTAGGACCACGATGCGCGGGATCGCCTGCCAGGCCTCACCCTTCAGCGCTGCCAGTGCCTGCTCGAGCGGGGCATCGGCGCGAGGCGCGGTGACGACGATGAGGTCGGGCGGGGCAGCGGGGGGATGGGAGGCTTCCCCGTTGTCGGATTCGATGATGTGATACCCGCCGCGCGCCAGCGCCCGCTCCAATCCTTCTGGTCGCGACACGGCGTCACCGAGCAGCAGGATCCGTCGGGGGGGAACGAGGTCGGTCATTGGGAATCGGGAACCGGACGCGGCGGACGGGAACGTACCCGGCCTCTGCTCCCTGTCAAGGAAAACCGGACATGGCGCGATCGATAAGGCCACTGGGCGAGATGCTTGGAGCGCATGTCTCCGCACAGGGCGGGGTCCAGCACGCACCGGCGCGCGCGGCCGCGATCGGCGCCACCGCCTTCCAGCTCTTCACCAAGACGCCAAACCAGTGGCGGGAACCGGTAATCGACGCTGCCACCGGCGAGCTGTTCCGCCTGGAACTGGAACGTACGGGCATCGGCTGCGTGGTGGCGCACGACTCCTACCTGATTAATCTGGCTTCTCCGGACCCAGCGCTCCAAGCCCGGTCCGCCGCCTCGTTTCGGGCCGAGCTTGCCCGGTGCGAGGCCCTGGGAATCCGGTACCTGGTGTCTCACCCGGGCAACTATATGGATAACCGCGAGGCGGGCCTGGAACGCAACGCCGCCGCCTACGCCCGCTGCCTCGAACGCGTACCCGGCTCGGTGATGGTGCTCCTGGAATCCACCGCCGGGAGCGGGACCGCGCTCGGGGCAACCTTCGAGGAGCTGGCCGAGCTGCGTGCGCGGATCCCGGCATCTCTCCGTGAGCGAGTGGGGTTCTGCGCCGACACCTGCCACCTCCATGCGGCCGGCTACGATCTGGTGCATGACTACGAGGGCGTCTGGCAGGCCTGGGACCGCGTCATCGGCGGCACCCACCTGCGCTGCCTGCACCTCAACGACTCGAAGACCCCCCTGGGCTCCCATCGCGACCGCCATGAACTGATCGCCGAAGGGACCATCGGCGCGGACCCCTTCCGCCGCATCATGCGCGACCCGCGCTTCCGCCTGTCCGTGAAGATCATCGAGACCCCCAAGGGCGACGACCCGATCGCGACGGACCGGAGAATGCTCCGGCGCCTGCGTGCATACGCCAGGGGCACCGTACGTCACCCTCGTTGACCCCACCCCCGACTCACGGCATCTTAACCGAATGCGATTCCTGACGTTCGCGCTCGCGTGCGGAACCCTGCTGCCGTCCGTCCTCTCCGGCCAGGGCCGATACAGTCTGACCGTGACTGGCGTGGCCGGCACCCACCTCGTCACCGATCAGATCTTTCAGAGCATCAAGATCACGCAGCTCGTCGCCCCCACGCTCACCCTGGGAGGCTCCCTGCCGGTCTCGCCCCACCAGCGGATGGGGATCGAGATCGCGCTCGGCTCGACCAAGACCCGGGTGCTCGAGACCGGCTACCCGACCACCGAAGGCCCGGCCTTCCGGACCCTATCGGTAACCCTTGGATTCGAAGGGCCGATTCTATCCCGGTTCACCTACCGCGCCGGCGCCGGCCTCCTCAAGTATATGCCGGACCATCAGGGAATCTTCCTCCAGGGCGGCCCCCTGTTGCTGGTCCTCACCGGCGGTCTCGACTACCACTACCCGCTCCACGGTGGCCTCGGGCTCCTGGCCCGCGCGCGGTACGACTATCAGCGGTTCACCACCGACCAACTCCAGGCCATCGGCTTCTCGCGCACCCAGGACGTGCATCGGGTGGGCATCGGCCTCGGCATCGAGTACCAACGGCCATGACCCGAACTACTCTCTGGACGGCCCTGAGCCTCGCGGCCGCGGCCACCGCCCTGGCGTGCAGCGATCTTCTTCCGCCCACCCGGCTCATTTCCTATGATTGGCGCCTCATTGTCCCCTATGACAGCGCCGGCCAGACCTACGTCGACACCCTCTCCTTCCACTGGCCCCGAACCAGTATTCCGGTACGGATCTGGGTCGAGGACCAGTTCGATCTTCCGACCCGCGTGCAGGAGGGAATCGCGCTGTGGCGCCCCATCTTCATCTACGGAGAATGGAACGCGGTGCTGGTGAACGATTCCAACCAGGCGGACGTTATCGTGCGCGCCATTCAGCCGCCCCCGACCGGCTTCAGTCGGGCCGCGCGGGTGCACGCGATGGCTCGGTCCTGTTTCGGGGCCACCGACGTCGACACCGGGGCGACACGCTTTCAGCTCCAGATCCCGATCCACAGCTACATCTTTCCCAGCCTGCCTAACGCCCCCGACATTCTCCAGTGCATGCGGATCGTGGCGGCCCACGAGCTGGGCCATTCGCTTGGCATCCTCGAGGAGTCGCCGGATTCGCTCGACCTCATGTTCTCCAACCCCACTGTCGACTACCTGAGCGGCAACGACACGGCCGCCGCCATCAATGCCTACCACTACCCGGCGGCGATGGTACCGGTCTGGCGTTGAGCGGCCGGCGTCGGCCCCTGAATAACTATTCACCACACATCATCCCGTTGCCTCCGACCGGGCGGCTGTTGAGATTCCCGGTTCAGCGCGGCTCGTCCGGCGTGGACCGGCCGCCGCAGGACCGCCCACGGAGCCCAACCCGATGACTGTTGCCGCAGATCCTCGCCTCGTCCCCCACGAGTCCCCCGCGTGGGTCACCCATGAACGGCTGCGGGCCTGGGTAGCGGAGATCGCCGCGCTCACCCAGCCGGAGCGGATCCACTGGTGCGACGGATCGCAGGCCGAGACCGATGCCCTGCTCAAGCAGATGGTGGCCACCGGCACGCTGCGCCAGCTCAACCCGGCGCGCCGCCCCAACAGTTATCTCGCGCTGTCCGATCCCAGCGACGTCGCCCGGGTGGAAGACCGCACCTTCATCTGCAGCCAGCGGCGCCAGGACGCGGGGCCGACGAACAACTGGGTGGACCCCCGGGAGATGCGATCCACCCTGCGCCGAGTGTTCAGCGGCGCAATGCGCGGCCGGACCATGTACGTGGTCCCCTTCAGCATGGGCCCCCTCGGTTCGCCCCTGGCTCACATCGGCGTGGAGCTCACCGATTCCCCATACGTCGTCGTGAGCATGCGGATCATGACCCGGATGGGCCGGGCGGCCCTCGCCGCGCTTGGAGATGGGGAGTTCGTGCCGTGCGTGCACTCGGTCGGGCAGCCCCTCGCACCGGGAGAGCCGGACAGTCCGTGGCCCTGTAACCGGGAAGAGAAGTACATCGTCCACTTCCCGGAGGAGCGGAGCATCTGGTCTTATGGCTCGGGATACGGCGGCAACGCCCTCTTGGGCAAGAAGTGCTTCGCGCTCCGCATCGCGTCGGTCATGGCTCGAGACGAGGGATGGATGGCCGAGCACATGCTCATCCTGGGGCTGCAAAGCCCCGAGGGCGAGAAGCGCTACGTAGCGGCCGGCTTCCCCAGCGCCTGTGGCAAGACCAACCTGGCCATGCTCCTCCCTCCCGAGGGCTGCGAGGGCTGGACCGTGACCACGGTCGGAGACGACATCGCGTGGATCCGGCCCGGCTCCGACGGGCGACTCTACGCGATCAACCCCGAGGCGGGATTCTTCGGGGTCGCCCCCGGCACTTCGGAGAAGTCCAATCCGACCGCCATGGCGACCATCCGTGCCAACACCATCTTCACGAACGTTGCCCTCACGCCGGACGGGGACGTCTGGTGGGAAGGCATGACCGAGCATCCGCCCGCAGAGCTGATCGACTGGCAGGGGCAGCATTGGACGCACGCCTGCGGCCGCAAGGCGGCCCACCCCAACGCCCGCTTCACCGCGCCCGCATCCCAGTGCCCCTCGATGGACCCGGACTGGGAGAACCCCGAGGGCGTTCCCATCAGCGCCTTCCTGTTCGGCGGGCGCCGGGCGGCGCTGGTCCCGCTGGTCGTCCAGGCAGTCAACTGGAATTTCGGAGTCTATGCCGCGGCGACGATCGGTTCCGAGACCACCGCCGCCGCGGCCGGGGCGGTCGGAACTGTGCGGCGCGACCCCATGTCCATGCTCCCCTTCTGCGGCTATCACATGGGGGACTACTTCAACCATTGGCTCCAGCTGGGCCGCCAGATCGTCGATCCGCCGCGCATCTTCTGCGTCAACTGGTTTCGGAAAGACGCCGAGGGAGAGTTCATCTGGCCCGGGTACAGTCAGAACCTCCGCGTGCTCAAGTGGATCTTCAATCGCGTGCGGGGGCGGGCCGCCGCCACCGAGAGCCCACTCGGCTGGATGCCGCGGTACGAGGACATGGATTGGACGGGGCTTAAGGAGTTCGACGAGGAAACCTTCCGCGACCTGATGTCGGTTCCGCGGGAGGCCTGGAAGACCGAGATCCTCTCGCACCAGGAACTGTTCGAACGCCTGTACGACCGCATCCCGAAGGAGTTCATCCTGATGCGGGAGCTGGTGCTGTCGAGCCTCTGGCGCTCAGCTGAGGAATGGAAGCTCGCCCACGAGACGGATGCCGACTGACCGGCTGGCCGCCACGCTGACCCGCCAGCCGGGATCGCTGCCGTGAGCGACTTCGAGGTCATCCGCGATCCTCTCTGGGACAATATCCGCCTGGATGTACAGGCAGTGCGGCTGCTCGACACCGCCCCGATGCAGCGGCTGCGATACATCCGCCAGCTCGGCCACGCCTTCCTGGTCTACCCCGGCGCCACGCATACCCGGTTCGAGCACGCCCTCGGCGCGTACCATCTGACCCGGCGCGCCCTCGCGGCCCTCGAGGAACGGGGAGAACTCGGGGTCGTTCCCGAGACCCAACGCCAAGCCGCCCGACTCGCCGCCCTCCTCCATGATGTCGGTCATTACCCCTTCTCTCATACTCTCGAGGAGGCGGGGTTCCCGCATCATGAACGGCTCGGCGTGGCCCGACTCCACCGAGATCCAATCGCCTCGGAGCTCGCCGCCGCGGGAGATCCGCGACTGGCTGAGGAGGTCGGTCGGTTCATCAGCGCGGAGAGCACCAGCGCCCTCCGCGGGCTCATCTCCGGTTCCCTCGACCTGGACAAGATTGACTACTTGAGCCGGGATGCCCGCATGTGCGGGGTGCCCTACGGCGCGGTCGACGTCGACCGGTTACTGGCCTCCCTGACACTCATCGAGACCGCACCTGGCCGGCTGGAGCTCGGGGTTCAGGAGAAAGGGATCAGCGCCCTCGAGTCCCTCCTCTTCGCCAAGTACCAGATGTACCGCAACGTGTATTGGCATCACGCGGTCCGCAGCGCCACCTGCATGTTCAAACGCGCCGTCCGGGCCGCCGTTCATGCCGGCGCCCTCAGCGCCGACGCCATTGCCGATGCCACCGACGACGGACTGATGGAGCGCCTTGTCACCGCGGACCCGACCGGGCTCGCCCGACTGGTGGCGGCCCGGCGGCTCTACAAGCGCGCCCTCGATCTGCCGGCCAGTGAGGTGCCCGTCGAGCCCGAGCCGTGGGTGCGGGAACGTCCGGACCTGCTGGAGCGGGTCGAGAATCGGCTGGCCAGGGATGCGGGCCTCGCGGAAGGCGAGTTGCTGCTGGACTTTCCCAGCAATCCGTCCATGCTGGCGGTTGACCTGCCGTTGCGGACTCGCACCGGAGCCGCCGAACGATTGACGGGCGAAGGAGTAGCCGGACAGTTCGGGCTCCCGCGGGTGGCGGGAGAGCTCTATCGGAGCGCACGGCGCCTGCGGGTCTTCACCGCAAGGCCGGTCTCGGTCCAGCTGGGGCCCGTTCGCGAGCTCGTAGCTCTTGCGCCCGGGGAGATGGAAGCGCGCCTCGCAGAAGCTACTCGGCTGATCGGCCGCTGAAGGCGCCGCGCCGGGGCCTCAGGAGGTCCGGGCTGACTGGGGAAGGACGGGGGAAGTCACGTCGGCTGGAACGTCAGGTTCTATCCGAATGATGAGCGCCGTGATATTGTCGAGACCACCCCGGCGATTAGCCTCGTTGATCAGTCGGTCGACCCACTGCTGCGGGCCCCCCTCCCCCTTGAGGATCGCCGCGAGCTGCTCATCCTCCAGCATCCCCGTCAGGCCGTCGGACGCAAGAAGGAGCACGTCACCGGCTCGGAGGTGGCCGAAATAGAGGTCGGGAACCACCTCCGCGTTCGCACCGATGCACCGCGTGATCACGTTGCTGTACGGGTGCGCCCTCGCCTGCTCTGGCGTCAGCAGGCCCAGATCCACCTGCTCCTGAACATAGGAATGGTCCTTGGTAATCTGCAGCAGACGGCCGCCACGCAGCAGGTAGGCTCGGCTGTCACCAACCTGTCCCAGGATATAGCGCTCGGGCAAGAGAATCAGCGCGGTGGTGGTGGTCCCCATGCCGCGCTTGTCGTGCTCCGTTAACGTCCGGTCGAAAATCGCGGAATTGGCCTCGATGATCGCGTGACGCATCCGCTCGCCAGCCTGATCATCGGACAGGCCCTTGAGGGCTCCCAACTCCCGCGACACGATCCGGACCGCCATCTCGCTGGCGACCTCGCCCGCCGCATGCCCGCCCATCCCGTCGGCAACGATGAACACACCACGATCCGCCAGCATCAGATAATTGTCTTCATTCCCGGACCGGACGATGCCGGTGTCGGTGCGGGCAGCGCAGGAGAAACGCACGGTAGGCGTGCTACCTCAGCAGCAGGAAAGCCGCCAGGATTCCGAGCACGACGAGAAGCGCGGCTGGTATTAGCCACTTCGGCAGCTTCTGCTTCTCCGCCGGCGCCATGACCACCGGGGGACGTCGCGGAGCGGGGGGCTTGACGGCGACATCCCCCTCGGCGGGCTCGTGCATGTCCGGGCGTGGCAGCCCGGCTCCGGGCGCGGGAGCCTCCGCCGCAGGAACGGGAGCGGCCATGACCGGCTGCGGGAACGGCGCGCTGGGAGCCGGGCGCACGGCTCCCATGACCTTCGTGCCCGAGCCGGCCTCCGTACCCAGGTGGTCGTCAGTGGGCTCGAACATTACCGACACTTCGCCAAAACGCACCACCGTCCCCGGACTCAAGGCCACGTCCTCCTGAATGCGCTCACCATCGACCCACGTCCCATTGGTCGAGCCGTTGTCGGACAGGATCCAGACCCCTTCTCGCCGGGTGAGCTTGGCATGGGAGCCACTGACGCTGTCGTCGGGAATCACGAGATCGTTGTAATCCGCCCGGCCGATGTTCACCACCGGCACCCGTACCGTGAGCCGCTGGCCCTTGAGCACCCCGTTGCGGACCAGGAAGGTCGCCATTGGGACGGTGCTGCCCGAGGAGCGGATGACCGGACGCGGTGCGGACGGGGTCGGTACGGGCATGCCGTGCATGGTGTGCGAGAGCCGCTCGGCGGCCCCCTCGGGAACCGGGGCGGGCACGATGGGCATCCCCGGTTGGGAAACGGGAGCCCGCGCGGCCGGGGCCGCCTCAGGAGCCTTGTCCGCATAGAATCGGAACTCGTGATCGCCGATCTTGATCACGTCCGCCCGGGCCAGCAGGCGCTGGGCTTCAATCCGTTCCCCGTTGACGAAGGTCCCGTTGGTGCTGCTGTCCACCAGCACGTACCCCTGTGGGGAGACGAAGATCTCGGCGTGCCGCCGCGAGACGTCCTTGTTCGGCACTACGATGTCACACCCAGCCTCCCGGCCGATCACCAAGGGGGTGGACCCGATCGTGTATTCGCGGCCGTCGGTCAGGCAGACCATGCGGCCCCCGGTGGCGGCCGTCGGCGGTTTCGGGGCCGCCGGCTTCCCGGCCACCGCCGCCATCTTGGCAACGTCCGCCGCGCTCACGAACTGGGTGCTCCCGCTGCGACGCGGATCGTGGACCAGGAGCTCGTGAATCCCCACCTGCACCCGGTCACCATGCAGGATGGGAGCAGGTTCCGGGCCCAGTTTGACGCCGTTCAGAAGCACATCGTTGTCACTCAGCCGCCGGACCGACGCCGATCCGTCCGACGCGCCGATAACCACGGCGTGGGCCGCCGCGACTCCGGTGAGCCGAAGCCCACAGGACGGATCTGCGCCGATCACCATCTCACCCGTGGGAATCGGGGTCCGTTGACCGGCAAGCTCCAGTTCCATCATCCCTCACGCCTCGTCTCGACTTGGATGCCAAACGTATGTCCCGCTTCGTAACCACGCAAGCGATACAAGCTTACGCGCTCAGAGGCTCCGACCGCTCCTGACCGCGCAACTGAAGTCGGTAGAGCCGCTCGTACAGGCCACCCTGCTCCAGCAGGCCCCGGTGCGTCCCCCGCTCCCTGATCTCCCCGTGATGCAGGACCAGGATCTCGTCGGCATACAGGATCGTACTCAGCCGGTGGGCCACGACGAGACTGGTTCGCCCTGACATCAGCTCCCGAACCGCGCCCTGAATCTGCAGCTCCGCCTCCGCATCGACCGAGCTGGTGGCCTCGTCCAGGACCAGAATCCGGGGATCACGCGCCAATGCCCGAGCAAAGGAAAGCAACTGTCGCTCTCCCACGCTCAGGTTACGACCCCGTTCCCCAAGAACATGGCTGTAGCCGCCGGGCAGCCGCTCGATAAACCGGTCGGCGCCGACCCGCTGCGCTGCTTCCCGCGCGGCCTCGGCACTTACGGCCCCGTCCAGGGCCAGGTTCCGCAGGACATCCCCCGTGAAGAGAAAGAGATCCTGCTGGACAAACCCGATCAGGCCCCGGAGCTCGCCGGGATCGAGATCCCGGATATCCACGCCATCGATCGTGACCCGCCCCCGTTCGGGGTCGTAAAAGCGGAGCAACAGGCTGATGATCGTCGTCTTGCCAGCCCCCGTATGTCCCACCAGGGCAACGGTCTGCCCCGGTCGCGCCCGGAAGCTCACACCCTTGAGCACCCAATCTCCCGAGGAACCGTAGCGGAACCAGACGTCCTCGAATGCCACCTCGCCCCTGACCGGCAAGGAGAGACGCACCGGGGGCATCCGCGTTCTCACGGTGGGCTGGGTATCGAGCAGCCGGAAGATCCGCTCCGAGGAGGCCATGGCGCTCTGCAGCAGGTTGTACTTCTCGGAGAGGTCCTGCAGCGGCTGAAAGAACCGTCGCGTAAGCTGCAGAAAGGCGGCGAGCACACCCACGGTCAGCGTCTCGCTGATCACGCGCGCGCCACCGTACCACAGGAGCAGCGCCAACGCTACGCTGGTCAGGAATTCAACGACCGGAAAGAACACCGCGTAGATAGTGATTGAGCGGAGATGGGCCGTCAGATGGTCCCGATTGATGCTCGCAAAGGCCGCCGCCTCCGCTTCTTCCCTCCCGAATAGCTGCACCACGCGCATCCCCGAAAGGTGCTCCTGCAGGAAGGCGTTGAGCCGGGCCAGACGGGTCCGGATGTCACGAAACGCGAGTCGCACCTGACCGCGGAAGGTGGCAGCCACGATGATCATCACCGGAATGACCGCGAAGGCGACCAGGGCCAGTCGCCAATCCACGTACAGCATCATCGCCACGATGGCCGCCAGGGTGAAGACGTCCCCGAAGACGGTCACCACGCCGGAAGAGAAGAGCTCGTTGAGCGTCTCAACATCCGAGGTGACCCGCGTCATCAGCCGGCCCACCGGATTGCGATCGAAATACTCCACCGACAGATCCTGCAGATGCTGGAACAGCTGGAGGCGGAGATCCGCCATTACTCGCTGCCCCATCCAGCTCGTCAGGTAGGTCTGGGCGTAGTCCAGGCAGAAGTCGAGAACCAGGGCGCCCAGCAGCAGCAGGGCGAGGGTCATGAGCAAATGCGTGTCCCGGGCCGGCACAGCGACGTCGAGCGCGCGCTGGGTGAGCGCGGGACCAACCAGCGTGAGGCCGGCCGTTCCCAGCAACAGCAGCACCGCCAGCGCGGCCAACGGGCGGTAGGGCCGCAGGTACCCGAGCAGTCGACGCATCAGGGCCGCGTCGTAGCCCTTGACGTCCGCCTCGGCGTGAAAATCAGGAACCGTCATCGCGGCTCAGCGTTGGGAACTCGGCCTGCAGCCACCGCGGACGGCGGCGGGGCCATGGACTCATCCTCCCCATCCAGCGCGTCCCCGCCGCGCAGGCGGGATCGCACCCACTGCGAGAACACCACGAAACCGAACGCCAGAGTGAAGTAGGAGAGAATCGACCGCCAGATCAGAGTATACAACGGGCTCAGCGACCGGGGGATGTACACCGAGGACATCACCGCGGTCGACAGCAGCTCCGCGATGCCCGACGCTCCCGGCGTCGGGGCAAAGTAGAGAAGGAACGTGATGAGCGTCTGGACCAGGAGCACATCGACGAACTGAGCGTGAATACCGACTGCGCGCAGCGCAACATAGCCCGCGAGCAGCTTGTTCGCATGGGACGGACCAGACAGGATCGTGGCCCACAGGAGGGCCAGCCAGCCCTTCGGGCTGTTGAACGCGAGCACGCTCTCATGCGCCTCGTCGATGCCGGCTCGAAGCCCCTCGATCCGCTCGGCGACCCGCCGGCTGTGACGCGACAGTCGCTCCGCGATCCCATGGAGCCAGCCACGCGCCAGACCGGGGAAGACGATCACGATCACCAGCAGCACCCCGATCCCCACGAAGAGGCCGAGGCTCCCCAGGAAGAGATCGTACAGCGTGAGACCGAGCACGTTCCCATGATGGCCCAGCGAGTGGCCCGCCCCCAGCGCGATCGCGAGAGGGCCAGCGATGGCGAAAAACAGTACGGTGGCGATGAAGGACATCAAGGTTGTCGTGACCGCCACGGGCAGCGGCACGCCCGCGCGCCGCATGGCGTACATCATCATCGGGCCTGCACCGGAGTTGAGCGGTGTGAGGTAGCCTGCCCAGGCCCCCATCCCTCCCGCCAGGATCATCCCTCCGAGCGGAGGGTTGGCGTGCACGTGGCGCACCAGCACCCAGTTTCGCAGGCCACCGCCGAACCAATCCATCGACGCCAGACCCACTCCGACCACGATCCAGGCCCAGTGAATGTGATGCAGCGCCTGGGCAAAGGCGGTCAGATCGTGGCCGTACAGCAGTACCCCGGTGTAACCGAGGACCGAGATGCCGATGAAGAAAACGAAGCCGCGACGCAGCAGTCGCGGAGTGAGGGCGGAGGCCATTGCGGAGCAAATCTAGTATTCTTTCCTGCCCATGTCGTCCCCTGTACTGCGCATCGTCAACGCCCGGCAGCACAATCTGAAGGGCATCACCGTGGACTTGCCACGCCGGTCCCTGGTGGTCATCACCGGTCCGTCAGGGTCGGGGAAAAGCTCCCTGGCGTTCGACACGCTCTATGCCGAGGGCCAGCGACGCTACATCGAGTCGCTCTCGACCTATGCAAAGCAGTTCCTCGAGCGCATGCCGAAACCACAGGTCGATCGCCTCGAGGGACTCTCGCCGGCCGTGGCCATCGAGCAACGGAACCCGGCCGTCTCAAGCCGCTCCACGGTTGGCACCGCGACGGAGATCTACGACTACCTCCGGCTCCTGTGGGCACGGGTGGGCATCCAGCAATGCCGCCGCTGTGGAGCCCCGGTGCGGCGGGACACGCCCCAGTCGGCCGCGGAGGCCGTGACCGCACATGGAGGAAGCCGCGTCCAGATCGCCTTCCCGCTTCCGCAGACCGCGCGCCAAAGCCACGCAGCCATCGTGGAGAATCTGGCCGCCCTGGGCTTCGTCCGCCTCCTCGCGGGAGACACCCTGGTCCGCCTCGACGAAGTTCCCCCGGACCTCGACCTCGCGGCGGTGAGCGACCTGCGGGTCGTCGTCGACCGCCTTACTCTCGATTCCGGCGGGAGCGCGGCCCGCGGCCGCCTGGTCGAGGCTCTCGCGACCGCGTTTGCGGAAGGGGAGGGGATTGCCCTTGCCCTGTTGGACGACGCGGAGCTCCGGTTCACCGAGCGCCCGGCCTGCAGCCGCTGCGACACGCCGGCCGTCACCGTCACGCCCGCTCTCTTCTCCTTCAACAACCCGAGAGGCGCCTGCCAGGCGTGCAACGGCTTCGGAGCGATCCTCGAGTACGATGAGTCGTTGATCGTCCCCGACCCGACCCGCAGCCTGAGCCAAGGGGCGATCGACCCCTGGACCAAGCCCCGCTACGAGACGCGTCGCCGCCTCCTGCTCGGCGCCGCCAAGGCGCTCGGCGTCGACGCCGAGCGGCCCTGGGCTCGCCTCACTGAGCGACAACGCCGGGAACTGCTCCACGGCAAGCAGGGTCGCTACCTGGGCATCTTCCCCTTCCTCAAGGGCCTGGAAGAGAAGCGTTACAAGCAGTATATCCGCGTCTTCCTGCGCCAGTATCAGAAGGCGCAGACCTGCCCGGCCTGCCGCGGCACCCGGCTCAACGAGAACGCGCTCGCGGTGCGGATCAACGCCGAGCCCATCGCGGCGGCCAGCGCGCGATCGGTCGACGAGCTCCACCGATGGTTGGAGCAGCTCCAGCTCTCCGAGTTCCAGCGTCAGGTGGCTCATCTGATCCTGGATCAGCTCCGGCGACGCATCGCCTACCTCAGGGATGTGGGCCTCGGCTACCTGACGCTCGACCGACTCACCCGCACCCTCTCGGGTGGTGAGGCCCAGCGCATCGCGCTAGCGAACGCCCTGGGCGCCAACCTGGTAGACGCGCTCTACGTCCTCGATGAACCATCGATCGGGCTTCATCCGCGCGATATCGATCGCCTGCTTGCCCTGCTGGAGCGTCTGCGCGACCAGGGCAACACCGTCGTCGTCGTAGAGCACGACCCCGCCGCGATCGCGCGCGCCGATTTCATGCTGGAGTTGGGGCCCGGCGCCGGCGAGCAGGGCGGTCAGATCGTGTACGCCGGGCCGGTCGCCGGCGGCGTGGACTCGCTCACCGGGCAGTACCTGTCCGGGCAGAAACGCATCGGTGTTCCCAGCGCCCGCCGCCAGCTGGGTCCGTGGCTGAAACTCAGGGGCGCAGAGCTGCACAACCTGCAGAATGTCGACGCCCTGATCCCTCTGGGCGCGCTCACCGCCGTCACCGGCGTGTCGGGGTCGGGCAAGAGTACGCTGGTGCATGACGTCCTCTACCGTCACCTGGAACAGCGCCTCAAGGGCGGTCATTCCGCCAAGGAGCACCTCGGCGAAGCCGTCGGGACCCTGCGGTCCCTGGAGGGGATCGAGCAACTCGATGACGTGCTCCTCATCGACCAGTCACCAATCGGCCGCACACCCCGCTCGAACCCCATCACCTACGTGCGGGGGTTCGACGAGATCCGTGAGCTCTTTGCCAGCCAGCCCGACGCACGACGACGCCGTCTCACGGCCGCCTCGTTCTCCTTCAACATGCCCGGCGGACGCTGCGAGGCATGCGAAGGCGCCGGGGCCGTTCTGGTCGAAATGGTCTTCCTGGCCGATGTCTACGTCCCCTGCGAAACCTGCGGCGGGTCGCGCTACCGTCGCGAGGTCCTCGATGTTCGGATCCACGGCAAGTCGATCGCGGATGTGCTGCAGTTCACGGTGGACGAGGCCATCACCCGATTCCGCCACCAGCCGCGGCTCGGCCAGGCCCTATGGCACCTGCAGCAGGTCGGCCTGGGCTACCTTCGCCTCGGGCAGCCTGCCACAACCCTGTCAGGCGGAGAGGCTCAGCGCCTCAAGATCGCCCGCGAGCTGGCCCACTCGGGGCGCCGGGGAGGGCGGAAGCTCTACCTGCTCGATGAGCCAACCACCGGCCTTCACCTCGACGATGTCCGCGTGCTGATCCAGGTTCTCGATCGCTTGGTCGACGCCGGCCATACCGTCGTCGTCATTGAGCACCACCTCGATGTGATCAAGCGGGCGGACTGGATCATCGACATGGGCCCGGAAGCCGGGCATGAGGGGGGAAGAGTCGTGGCCCAGGGCACGCCGGAGACGGTGAGCCTCGTGGAGACATCACATACCGGCCGCTATCTCCGGGACGTCCTTCGCCCCCTGGAGGTGGCAGCGCGATGACTCGGCCCCAGGCGATCCTTGCCCTCTGGGTCGCCTGCGTCATCTGGGGCGCGGCCTTCCCCTTGACCAAGTTGGTTCTCCACGATGCAAGCCCGATGGCCTTCACCGCCGCGCGCTTTCTGGTTGCTACACTCCTGGTCGCGCCGCTTCTTCGCGACCTCCGCCCCGAGGAATGGCGCGGTGGAGCCGTGTTGGGCGGCCTCCTGTCAGTGGGCTTCGCTTGTCAGACCATAGGCCTTCTGTGGACCACGGCCAGCCGGTCCGGCTTCCTCACCTCACTGTACATCCCGTTCACGCCACTCATCGTTCTGTTGGTCTACCGCCGGCTGCCGGATCGTCGAGCCCTGGTCGGCCTGGCGCTCGCCGTCGCCGGCATGATCGTTCTGACCCACCCGCGACACCTGGAGAGTGGCCTGAATCGGGGAGACGGGCTGACCATCCTGTGCGCCTTTGCGTTTGCCGCCCACATGGTAGCGACCGGCTACTTTGCGACGCGGGCCAGGGTCCTGCAACTGATGATGGCTCAAGTCGCGGTGTCGGCGGTGCTCACGGGGCTCGCTACCCCGTTGATTGAAGTTCCTCGGCTCTCGCCAACGCCGTTCGTGCTCGGCATGGTCGCTTACGAGGCATTACTCGCCAGCCTCATAGCGATTCGGCTGCAGATTGCTGCCCAGCAGGTCCTCTCGCCGACCTATGCCGCCCTGGTCTTCACCCTCGAACCGGTGATTGCCGCCCTGTCCAGCCTGGCGCTCCTGGGCGACCGACTATCCCCCCTGCAGTGGCTGGGCGGGGCCGGGATCCTCGTGGGGAGCCTGCTCCCCGAATGGCAGCGGCGGGCCGAGGATCCGCCAACCCGTTGAGACGCCGCGAGGGCACCGCCCACGGAGCGATGCCCTCGAGAAGCCAGTGCCGCGGCTACGGAAGACGACTACGCGCCGCTCGCCCTCCGCGCACCACCCGCGCCGCGAAAGCCTCGCAGCGCCTGATCCGCCTCCCGAAGCAGGCGCTCGGTAGTTCCCCAGTCCAGGCAGCCGTCGGTGATGGAGACCCCGTACGCCAGGCCATCGTTGCCGTGTACCAATCGTTGATTGCCCGCGTTCAGGTGGCTCTCCAGCATCGCACCCATGATGTGCGCACTCCCGCGCGCGAGCTGGTCGAGCACGGCGCGGAAGACGACGGGTTGTCGCGCGTATTCCTTCCCGGAATTGCCATGGCTGCAGTCCACCATCAGCCGGGAAGGGAGGCCACGCGCGCCGCACAAGTTGGCGGCCTGGGCGACGGAGTCCGCGTCGTAATTGGTCCGCCCCCCGCCGCCGCGCAGGACCAGGTGTCGGTCGGGATTGCCCGTGGTGTGAACGATCGCCCCGCGCCCGTCATCGTCCATTCCCAGAAACGTGTGAGGCGTGCCGGCAGCCTGCATGGCGTCGAGAGCCACCTGCAGATTCCCGTCGGTCGTGTTCTTGAATCCGACCGGCATGGAAAGGCCACTGGCCATTTCGCGGTGGGTCTGGGACTCGGCGGTCCGCGCACCGATGGCCGTCCAGGCGACGAGATCCGCGATGTACTGGGGCACGACCGGGCCGAGCAGTTCGGTGGCGGCCGGAAGCCCCAGTTCGCTGATCTCGAGCAGCAGCCCTCGGGCAGTGCGGAGCCCCAGCATCATGTCGCGAGTGCCGTCGAGATGCGGGTCGTTGATCAATCCCTTCCACCCCACGGTGGTCCTGGGCTTCTCAAAGTAGACCCGCATTACGAGATAGAGCGTTTCGGCCAATTCGGTGTGCAGACGGGACAGGCGTCCGGCATATTCCAGTGCGGCCCGGGGGTCGTGAATCGAACACGGGCCCACGATAACCAGGAGCCGCCGATCTTCCCCCGCCAGAACCCGCCGGATCACCTCGCGACCCTCGAGAACGGTCGTCGCGGCACGCCGGGTCAGGGGGAGTTGCGCCAGCATCGTCCGGGGCGGCAGGAGGGGCTCGAACCGCGTGACGTGAACGTTGCTCGTCTCGGGGACGAAGGGCCTCAACTGCGACATGACCACTCCAGTCAAACGCTTAGGGAGCATAAAGATGCAGTCCCGCGAACGGCCGCGCCAGTCGCTCACGCCGCGGTCTCCCTAGGATAGCCCCCACCATGCCCGAATTACCGGACATCCGACTCTACCTTTCGGCGCTCACGTCTCGCATCCATGGGCAGACCCTCGAGCATGTGCAGGTGAGCGGTCCCTTTCTGCTCCGCACGGTCACGCCTCCTCTGAGCGAAGCGGAGGGACGGCGCGTGGTGTCGATCGAGCGCATCGGCAAGCGGATCGTCATCGGCCTCGAAGGGGACCTCTTCCTTGTGATTCACCTGATGATCGCCGGCCGCCTGCGGTGGAAGGAGGCCGGCTGCAAACCGTCCGGCCGCATCGTGCTGGCGACCTTCAACTTCCCGAACGGGACTCTGGTGCTTACCGAAGCGGGCACCCGAAAGCGCGCCTCCCTGCACCTGGTGGGGAGCAGGGTCGCCCTCGAGCCGTTTGATCGGAGCGGTATCGATGTGGAATCAGTCGACGCCGGCACCTTCGCCGCGGCCCTAAGGCGAGAGAATCACACTCTCAAACGGGCGCTCACCGATCCTTGCATCGTCGACGGGATTGGGAACGCCTACTCGGATGAAATCCTGCACCGTGCTCGGCTATCCCCGCTCTGCCTCACCAGTCGGCTGGATGACGCCGCCATGGACCGTCTTTACCTAGCCTGCGTGGAAGTCCTGTCGGAATGGACCCGACGGCTCGAGGAGGAAACCGGCGGGCGGTTCCCCGACAGAGTGACAGCTTTTCGGCACGGGATGGCCGTGCACGGCCGCTACGGGCTGCCCTGCCCCGTTTGTCGGACCCCGGTCCAGCGAATCCGCTATGCTGAAAACGAGACCAACTACTGCCCCCACTGCCAGACCGGAGGCAGGCTCCTTGCGGACCGGAGCCTCAGCCGTCTGCTCCGTCAAGACTGGCCCCGTAGCCTGGAGGAGCTCGATGAGCGCTTGCGTGGATGAGAGATAAAGAGGGAGGGCCCTGCCGCAGTCTGATCCCCGGAAATCGCCCGAACGGTCCCCGTCCTGCGCGCGAACAGGCCCCGAAATCGGCTGGAGCGGACGGGCGAAATGCTTGGCCGGCCTGACCTGAGCTAACGCGCTGTCGACGCAAGGAGTTGCGGAACCTCGAGCTCCCGAGGCAGGACTCGAACCTGCGACCCGCTGATTAACAGTCAGCTGCTCTACCAACTGAGCTACTCGGGAAGGCGCGAGAGGATACAGATATTGCCCCACAATGGCAAGCCATTCGGTCACTTGCGGCAGTATGAAGCCAGTTATCGGTCAGTCATACGGCATTGAAATGACATATTGGCGTGCGGCCAGCACTTGGTCCGCAGCAGATCCATTCCTTCCGGGCTCAGCAGCAGCCTGCTGTTCTGTTCCAGTTGTCTAACACACTGCAACAAAATGGATTGCGTTAGCTGCGAGTAGCTGCTCACATCGACATATATATAGTGAACGCTCACTTCTAACATGACACAGCTTTCTCTGCACGCTCAATGGTTTTCTGATGCCAGTTTGGCACCTAAACGATTGTGGAAAGTGATTTTACACTGCCAAGCACTACCACACACCATGCCGGCCCTTAGCTTGCACACATGACTCTGCACCCGCTGGTCGGGCATGAAGCGCAACGGGAGAAGGTCCTTCGCGCCCTGCGGGAAGACCGGCTCCCCCAGGTGATCCTGATCACGGGCCCGCGGGGCGTAGGGAAGCAGCGGTTCGCGCTTTGGGCCGGTGAGGCGCTCCTTTGTGAAACGCTCGAGGCAAGGCCGTGCGGGAGTTGCAGGGCGTGCCGGCAGGTCCGGGGGCTCGGGCATCCCGATCTCCATTGGGTGATGCCGGTGCCAAGACCGAAAGCCTCGGACCCGGAGAAGCAGCTCGAAGAGCTGGCAGAGACGATAGGAGCAGTGGTCGAGGAGCGGCGCAGGCAGCCGCTCTTTCTCGGGGGGGACGGGCTGGCAGGGCACTTTGTGGCAACCGCGCGTCTGCTCCAGCGAAGGGCTAGTCTGACCCCGGCAGCCGGGACGAGAAAGGTGTTCATCGTCGCGGAGGCAGAACGGCTGGTACCGCAGGAGTCGAGTCCGGAGGCGGCCAATGCGCTCCTCAAGCTCCTCGAGGAGCCGCCGGCGGATACTCACTTCCTGCTGACGACAGTGGACCCGGGTCGGCTGTTGCCAACCATTCGCTCTCGGGCGGTGCCCCTTCGTCTTGGGAGACTCCCGGACGCTGTGGTCGAGCAGTTCCTGGCGACATATGCGGGGTTGGCAGGAGAGGAGCTGCGCCGCCGTGTGGAGATGGCCAGGGGAGCAATCGGCTTGGGGGTGATGCCCGATGATGCACAGGCCAGACCCGTCCAGGCCGCGGCGGAGTTCCTCGCCGCAGTCCGGCGAGGGTCGGGGAGTCGGATGGAGCGAGCGTTCAAGCAGGGCACCTGGGCGGCGCGAAGCGATTTCAGCGCGATGCTGGATGCGGTCGCTGAGGCCTTGGCCGACGCGGTCCGAGGGGCGAGCGGCGGAACTCCGAGGCGGCCCGTACCCGAAGCTTTGCGGGATTGCGCCGATCTCGCGGCCCTGGTGACGGCGGAATACCGGGTTGCGGCGGCTCGGGAAGCGGCGCAGGGCAACGTAAACCCGCAGCTGCTTCTGGCGACGCTCGGCGAAGATCTCGCGGAGGTCCTGTGAGCCTGAGTCATGTGGATGAGGCCGGCCGGGCTCGGATGGTCGACGTGGGCGACAAGGCAGAAACCCGCCGGACCGCGCTGGCGGAAGGGCTCGTCCGGATGAGCGACGCTGCGTTCCAGAGGGTGCGAGAGAATGCCATCGCCAAGGGTGATGTGCTCCGGACAGCTGAGCTGGCAGGGGTAATGGGGGCAAAGCGTACCGCTGAACTGATTCCCCTGTGCCATCCACTGGCTCTCGATGTCGTCCGAGTGGAGTGCGCGGCGGATGCGGGGCTCCCTGGGGTACGGATCCGGGCGAGCGCCGTGGCGACCGGTCGGACCGGGGTGGAAATGGAAGCACTGACTGCGGTCTCAACAGCGTGCCTGACCGTCTACGACATGGTCAAGGCAGTGGATCGTGAAGTAGTAATCGAGGGAATCCGGCTGATGGAAAAGACCGGAGGCAGTAGAGGCGATTGGCGGCGAGAACGCCAGGTGCCGTCAACCACCGCTTAATAAGGAGGACGCATGCACATCGAAGAACCTGATCCGTGCGGTCGTGCTCGATGGACCCGAAAACTGCTCACCCGGGGGGCCGTGCTGCTGGTGGCCACCCTGCTGGTCGGTGGCTTGGCGGGATCCAGCCCGAGCGCGCGCGCCGCGGACGAGGCGCCGCCCCCGAGCCTCGGGATGGTAGCGGACGAAGTGCGCGCTCTCACTCAGCGACTGGAATCAGTCAAGGGGGAGTTGGCCGTGGCCCACGCGCAGGTCGATCGGGCCAACGCGGTCATGCACTACTCCGCGGAGTACCAGATCCCGGCGGACCTTGCCGCAGCGATTTATGATATCGCATTGAGCGAGGGCGTCGAGCCTGACGTGGCTTTCCGGCTCGTCAAGGTCGAGAGCAACTTCAAGCCCAAGGCGGTCTCCGCCAAGAGCGCGATCGGCTATACGCAGGTGCAGCCGGCGACGGCACGCTTCTACGAGCCGGGGCTCTCCGTGGCCCAGCTGTACGAGCGTGACGTCAACCTGCGACTGGGGTTCCGGTTCCTCAAGGATCTCATGCGCCGCTATGACGGCGATATAGAGCTGGCGCTGGTCGCCTACAATCGGGGGCCAAGCCGCGTCGAGGAGATTCTCCTGCAGGGCGGCGACCCGTCGAACGGTTATGCGGAATCGGTGCTCAAGGGAACCCGCCACAATAACTGAACTGGTTGGTCGCGGCGGCGCGAGCAGCAACGGGGCGGGTCGTGAAGACCCGCCCCGTTGCTATCTCTCGTCTCCAGTGCTCGAACCTACTCCGGTATGGTGAGGCGAGTGCCGATCTTGATCATCGAGTGGTGGCTCAGCCCATTCACCTGTCGCAGCGCCGACAGCCGAACCCCGTATTGACTCGCGATGGAAGACAGGGTCTCGCCGCGGCGGACAATGTGAACGTGCGGGTCCGCGCTGACCAGGGCTGTACTCTCCGGTGCGGACGGGGTGGCCGCGGCCGTCGGCGCCGGCACCCGGATCATCTGCCCCGCCTTGAGCACCTCGTCCGACGCCAAGGCATTGAGCGTCCGTAGCCGCTTCACGCTGGTCCCGTAATCGTCCGCAATGGTCCACAGCGACTCGCCGCTCCGGACGCGGTACCGGATTGTGGTGCTCGATGTCGCCCCGCTCGCCGCGACCAATCGCCTGCTTCGGCGGGGCTCGGCCGGCGGGTCCACCTCTTTCGGAACGAAGCTGGTGGGGATGAGGAGGCGGGACCCAGGACGCAGCCGTGTGATCCGCACTCCTGGATTCGCGTCGGCAATCAGCCTGGGCGACACGTGATAGAGCCGTCCGATGGTCGCCACGGTCTGCCCCCGGGCAACTGTATGCTCCACAAAGCTTACCCGGTCTCGAGGGGCGAGCGCGGCGTAGCGGGCGGTCACCAGGTCGCCTTCCCCGGCGGGCACTCGGACAACCGACTGCTGCTTTGGTGGCGTCACGAGGCGAATGTACTCAGGATTGAGGTCGCGAATAGCGGCCACGCTCGTATCTGCCAGACGCGCCACGACGTCGAGCCCGGTGGCATCGGGAACAACGATAGAGTCGTATGATAGCGGCGCAACGTCAGTGACTTTCTCGAACCCATACTTCTCGGGCTGCTTGGCAATCAGGGCAGCCGCAATCAGCTTGGGCACATAATCCTTCGTCTCCCGGCGGAGAAAGCGCGTATCGTAGAGCCGGAAGAAAGCCGCGTCGGGGTTATCCTCGTCCTCGTCCTCGTCATCACCCAGTCGCCGCAGCCCTCGGTCAACCTTACCCGCGCCGGCGTTGTAGGCAGCGGCTGCGAGGTACATGGAGCCAAAGCGGTCCCGCAGATCAGCCAAATGGCGCG
>Ga0335081_10004028_pt1 | contig 23205 bp, 21 predicted proteins | sample Lox_Sample_35_FD_206713 | JGI IMG/M metagenome (GOLD analysis project Ga0335081, IMG submission 206713) | Soil microbial communities from Loxahatchee National Wildlife Refuge, Florida, United States - Lox_Sample_3.5 | ecosystem: Environmental > Terrestrial > Soil > Wetlands | place: USA...
TCCGCATTGCTGAGGCGGATTTGAAACTGCGCGGGCCGGGCGAGTTGCTGGGCCGGCAACAAAGTGGTCTGCCCCAATTCCGCTTTGGCAATCTGGTTGAAGATCTGGATTTGATCAGGCAGGCGCACGAATGGGTGGCGCGGGTTTCTTAATTCCGGCCTGGAATATGCTCAAACGCGATACACCAACGGTATGAAGACGCAATTTTTGGTTTTGACCACAGCCATGGCTTTACTGGCCGGTTGTGGAAACAATAATTCCGGCACAGCCACGAGGTCTACCAACGCAACAGTCCGCTCCACCAACGGCGGCAGTGTGCTCACCGCGCCGGTGGACTATCTGGGCGCGGCGGTGCAGGCGCAGAAGAACATGACCAGGACGATTGACGTTTCGTATCTCAAGGAAGCGATCCAGCAATTTAACGTGCAGGAGGGGCGCAATCCGAAAACGCTTCAGGAGCTGGTGCCGAACTACGTCGCGAAGCTTCCGACCCCGCCCTACGGTTACAAACTGGACTACGATGCCGGCAGCGGCAGCGTGAAGGTGGTACCGCAATAATCCCTCAGCAGGCAGGGTTGACACCTGTCCCGTCCGACCGCGCAAATACAAATCAATTCGCCGATTTTATTATCCACGCGTGTAAACGGTTCTTTGAGCAGCAGTTACCCGGACTCCAAGTCGTGCTCGCCCGGAGCTCTGGAAAGAATCCAAGCCGCTTCGGCGCTGATGCGGCATCAACCTCTCTTTTGAATGCTGTAACCAAACGGTTACATCTTTCGTCTCCCCAGGGATGAGGAATTCAGCAACGCGCCTGCTTGTGGCGGTTTCCGCCATCGCCTCGGCCTTCGCCCTTTTACCTTGCTCCCGCGGCGCAACCATCCTGTCGAACCTTTCCTTTACCCCGGCCATCAACGCGCCACTGGCCGGACTTCTGTCAGTGACTACCCCGATAAATACAAGGATTAGCGTCTTGATCAGCGATGGTACAGATATCTTGGAAAAGGATTTCTACGATTTTGCCACGACGCATTCGATACCGTTGCTCGGATTCAAGCCCGGTCGAACGAATCAGATCCTGGTCACCGCGTACGACCAGAACCGGAATGCCTATCCGGCCGACCAAGTGTTGACTTTTGTCACTGCCCCCCTCCCGACCAACTTTCCCACCAGCGTCGTATTAAAATGCGAACCCGACCAAATGGAGCCGGGCTATACTTTATTCCTCGTTCGGTGGGGAAACGGCCCGCCCGGTTACTATACCATTATTGACAATTCCGGGCAGGTGGTCTGGTACAGCCCGGCCTCGACGCCGACGCTCAATGATGATTTGCGGCAGCTTGCCGACGGCGATTTATATACCGAATTTGAGCCGCCAACCAATCGTTTCGTGGAGTTCAACATGCTCGGACAAACGGTCAGCACCTTGTCCCCGCCCACCGCGTACCCGATAAATCCTCACGACGCCCTCCCGACCGGTCATGGCACGATTCTGTATTTAAGCGATGTCAGCGAGGTCGTGTCCAACTTCCCCAGCAACGATACCGTCTCAAATGCACCGTTAGTGACGGTTCATGTGGACGACAACCCGGCGGTCGAAATTTCCGCTACCAACGGGGCGCTCATCAATGCCTGGTCGCCGCTGACCATGTTGGAACCAACGCGGGTGACTTACCTGACCTACGAATTTTCCACTGGTGACGGAGTGGATAATGAGCACGGCAACGCGGTGCTTGAGGATACCAACGATAATAATTCAATCATCGTCTCCCTGCGGGACCAGAATGCGGTCTTCAAATTCGCCCGCTCGGGGCAATTGAAATGGATCCTCGGCCCGCCGGCTGGCTGGAGCACGAACTTTCAGCCGTACCTGCTCACGCCGGTGGGCACGCCGTTCGAATGGAATTATGGCCAGCACGCGCCGAGCCTCACGCCCGAGGGCACCTTGTTTGTTTATGATGACGGCAACGACCGGGCCAGTCCCTACGCCCCGCCCTTGACCGATGCGAATAATTACAGCCGCGGCGTGGAATTCAATATCAACGAAACCAACATGGAGGTTTCCCAGGTCTGGGATTCCAGCCTGGCCGATGAGGACCGGCTGTTTACCCCGGTCGTGGGCAAGGCACAGTGGCTTCCGCAAACCCGGGATGTCCTGGTTACTTACGGCTCCATCAGTTATGTCAACGGAGTTCATCCCAGCACCAATTCACCCGGTGCGACGATGGTTCGGATTGTCGAGTACACGCACGATCCCGTGCCGCAGGTGGTGTTTGACCTTGCCTTTTTTGACTACACCAACACCAGCAAGACTTACCCCGGGTATTTCACTTATCGCGCAACGCGCATTCCGGATCTCTATGCCCATCCCGCCGAGCCGGTCGGTGACCTGACGATCAACGATGACAACGGCATACCGCTCCTGGAATTCTCAGCGGACCCGACGCACAGTTATTCAGTCCAGGCTTCAACCGACCTGGCGAACTGGACGACGGTTGGAACGCCGGTGCAGGAAGGGGGCGTGGGCGATTATGATTTTGAGGACCTGAACGCAAACCAGTTCACGACCCGGTTTTATCGCGTAGTCACGCAATAGAAAATCACGGGCACTTTGCGGAACCTGCTTTCCGCCGAGCCGCGCAGAGGGCAAAAAACGTTTCGCAGGGCTGGCACCGCCTTTGCTGAGGCCGAATGAGGGGTCATGATCGGCGTAGTTCCATGCTGGACCACGAGTTCAGCCCGGCTTACTGTTACTTTGTGAAAAAGGATAGGCTGCAAAACCTGCCGTGCATTCTAGGTTATGCAGCTCGGAGATCACACAATACGAACCAAAAAGAACAATAATCAGATTAGAATACTCCTGTGAAAACTATAATATTGGCTTTCACAATGTTTGGCACAGCCGTTTTGTCTTTTGGGCAAGTTTACGTGGGTGGCATATCTGGTTTCAATACAGATACCAATGTCCTCGGCCCTATTCCCTTGTCAGGCACCCTTCTCGTTGATTATGATTTTTTTACCTTGCCTGACACGATGGATGTTTATTACGACGGCAATGATATATTCAATTCCGGGTCAGTCAGCGGCAACGGACAGTTTGTGATACCTTACGGGCCGGGCGCCTCCAGCAGCGTAACAATTATTATGGATCAAGCCTTCACACCATTTCCTGAGAGTACTTGGACTTACAATGTTTCGGTCGCTCCTGAGCCAGAGACGTTTACTCTTTTCGTTTTGGGGATCATAGGTCTTGTAGCTTTGCTTTCACAGAGGCAGCGTCGTTTTGACATGTTGCCGCCGCCTCATATCAGGATAGGCTGCAAAGGTTGAACAAAATTGAATCGCTGCGTTTTACCACGCTACCCGTAAGAGCCTACCCCGATTAAAGCAACCCCGTCCGTTTCGCTGGTTCACAGCGACAGGAATTTCAGCACCTGCACTTCTTTCCTGAAGACGAACTGGATGGTGTTCCGGCTGAACTGCACGTCGAGCGGCGCGCCGTTCTGTTGGTAGTCAAACATGATTTCCCCGTTTCTCGGGCTAATGCGCCGGATGCGCACGTAGGACGGCGTGGGCGTGATCCCGGCAAGGTCCGCCAGGCCCGAATCACTGCCGGAATGGTTCACGTAGTAGGTGTAGATGAATTTCCCCGACAGATACGATATGAAATTGCCCGGTTCGGCTTTCCACAAGATTTTGCCGGTCTTGGGATCCACTTTCAGGAAGACGGCATCGGTTTTCTGGCTGATGTCAATCTGCTTGGAATACTTGATGTTTTCCGGGCTGGCCGTCGTGCTGTTCACGTAGAGGATGCCCTTGTCGTCGAAAAACAAACCGGCAATGCCGACGGACGGCAAACGCCAGCGCGGAGTGCCCGTGGCGAGGTCAAACGCCGTCAGCACCGCCTGGTCATAAACATAGAGCGTGTTGCCGCGTTCAACGCACGGCCCATCGCCATACTCCGTATTTCCGGCGCCGAAATCGCCGTATTCCCCGTTCAGAATGCCGGCCCCGGCCACGACGCTGTAAGCGAGCGTGGCCGACCACATCTTCTTGTTGGACTTGTCCAGGACCACGACGTTCTTCCCGGCTGTCACCACGTTCACGGTTTTCAACGGAAACAGGGCCGGCGGGCCGACCACTTCGCCGGTCCAATCGGTTACGCTGGCGTCCGGGGAGTGAACGGTCACCTGGTAGCGGCTCTCGTCCTCCGACACCGTGCTGCCGCCGCGGTTGCGCTGCATCTCGTTGAGAATCTCGTTGGCGACATCGGCGGTCTTGGTCGCGTTCAAATTGCCGCTGTCCAGCACGGATTTTGACGGCGGTGCTTTCATGGCTTCGCGCTCGACGATATTCGTCTGCAGGATGCGCACGGCGAATTGAAGGTTCCCATATTCGCTGGGGACGAGCGCGAAGTTGCCCGTCGTCCAGGGATTATCAAAGAACCCCAACCCCGACGCGCCCGACCACGAGGAGGAGCCACCGTCCTCCGAATCATCGTTGGCCGCCCGCAGGATCTGTTCCTGGTGCATGCTGTTGGCCAATATAGCGGGCAAGGCAATCCGTCCGGGCAATGGGAGGTTTTGCGCCTGCGCCGCGACTTTTCCCGGATCCAGCGGTTTGCTCATATCGGCGCCGGGCTTCACCGGCAGCCCCGCGGTTTGCGAACCGGCCGCGGCCCGGGCGATAGCCGCTGCCATAGCCTTGCCGGGCTTGCCGGGCTTGGTTGGCGCCGCCGCAACCTCGGGTTTTCCCGGTTGGATGATTTCTTCCGTGCGCGATTCACCGGTAGCCAGATCGATATGCTGGATGGTTTGTTGCCCGGTTCCACTCTGGCCCGTCACCAGCAGTTCATTGCCTTCCACCAGCATTTCGCCAAAGCCGCCCGCACGCGGGACTTCCTGCAACACTTTGCCGGTGGCCCAGTCAAAGTGCGTCAATTTGTCCAGCCCGCTCACCCAGACATTCGAACCGACCACCTGCAATTGCAGTCCCGCAGTCATTGCCTGTTCAATATATTGGTTGACGTCCATGTCTTTGCCCATGGAACCGATCAAGTCCGCGTCCTGGCTCGCCTTGGCCACCAGGTCTTTGAAGAGTTGCTGGTCAATGAGCTCGTGGGACCAGATTTCCTTTTTGGACTTGATATCGTAGCGTGCCAGGGTGCCGCCATGCAGGAACACAATCTGGTTGTTGCCGCAGAGTTTGGACTGGCCGGTGCGCGCGGAGTTGGGGAAGCGAACGGAAAAAACCTGGTGGGGAACCGAGCCAAACCACGCGTACCAGAACCAAAGCGCAACCAACGCGGCCACGCAGGCGCCAATCACGGCGGAAATCCGGCCGACCTTCTGCCAATACTGGGCTTCGACCACCCATTTCTGGCCTTCATAGACCGGAACTTTGATTTTTCGCGCGTCGGCCCTGGATTTGCACAGCGGCGAACAAACGAAACCGAAATTTTCCATGCACTTCCGGCAAATCGGCTTTTGGCAAACCGCGCAGCGTTCAACGCAAATCTCGCCCGGGTGCCGGAGGCAGGTTTGCGCCGCAGCCGGTGCGGCTGCGACTGCCGTGGTACCTTCAGCTGGCGGGGCGCTTTGCGCCGGCACCAAAACTCGCAGTCGGGACGCCGGGACGGACACCGGCCCCGGTGGAGGGGGCGCGGCTTCGAAAACGGGCGCGGCTGGTGCCGGCTCGGCAACGGCGGGCGGCACTGCGGCGGTCGCACCCAGGCCAAGCTCCTGCCGGATCAGGCTGTTGACAAAATCGGAGGCATCCAACCCGCAGCTTTGGCAGATAAACCGTACCGGGTGGTCCGCCATTTCCGGCGTCACGTCGAAGGCATACTTCGCACCGCATGCGCATTGGATCTTCATGGTTGCCTAAGGTCTCGGGTTCAATAACACGACGCCCGGATTGGTAGCGAGCGAAAACGGGACGTGCGACGGGGTCATTTCCATGTGGCCGTCGCCGAACAGAAAATTCCCGCCGTATTTGTGATGGTTGTTGCCCGGCGGCTTGCCGGTGAGGGAAAACGCCTGGTCCCCGGCATTCTTCGGCAGGGTGTTCACCTGCCGGTCGGACATCAATACCTGTTGCGCGTCGTTGAAGTGCGCGCCCATGTAATAGGCGTAACTGATTGTTCGTTTGCGGAAAGAGACGCCTTCGGGCAAGGCCGAATCCCGGCCGCCCGGACAGATGAAAATTGACGTGTCCGCCGTGTAACGCGGCACCAGGACATACAGCGCTTCTTCCGAAGTCACCGCGTTGGTGTTTACCGGCAATTTCCCGGAATAGTCATTGGCATAAATCTGCATCGCCAGGTAAATTTTCGAGAGGTTCTGCTGGCAGGCCTTCTTTTCGGCGCGTTGGCGGCTGGGCGAACCAAAGCCGTACATCATCGTTGCCATGATGAGGATCAGCGCGAACACGACGAGCAGCTCGATGAGCGAAAAGCCAGCCCGGGCTGAATATGAGTCACGGCAAACTTTTTGAAAGCCGTTCGCCTGAGTGCGCCCGCCTTGCCCAAACGCCGTCATAGTTGTCTTATATCTGAATCTTGGACTTCTGGCAACGCAAAGTTGCTCAGCCGGATGTTGAATTTCCCTGCGAATGCTGTCGTTTTGCGCGGCTCAATCCCTACACGTATCGTTACCGGGAACCCTGGGGAGTTGCTTGTGCCTGTGGCCCAAATTCATACACGGTTACGCCCTCGGGCGGCACGCGGCCAAAGACAAACGGCAATGGCCCCCATACCGACGCATAAAAACCCGCCCCCATCGTTTCATTCCAGGTCGCCAGCAGGCTGGGTCCTGAAACCGTGAGCGTTTCGCAGACCGTGAGCTTTTGCGGCTTCGCGGAAAAGTGATTGGGATCAAAAATATTGGAGTTGTTGCGGGGGACGGCGAGATGATCTCCGGGATTGGCCCCGGACTGTTCCAGGTCCAGCGCTGAAGCGCCCAGCACATCCATGTAGTATTGAAATCCCCAGTGCCCCTGAAACCACAGTGGCCCGGTCGCGTGACCGTATCTGGCCCAGACCTGCCGGGCGCTTTCGCGGACGGCGCCGGCCAGCTCAAAATCTGCGCGCGCCGACATCAGAGCAAGCACGCCACCGGCAGCGAGACAAATCATCACGCCGCGCGGCCACGTTTCACGGACGGCCAGAACATTTCGTTCCAGTTGCCGGACGAGCAAAATGCCCATCGCCGGCGCCACCGGCAGGAGCGCACGTCCATTCGCAATCCAATTGAACATCGCCGCAAACACAATCGTTCCCAACACCCACAAACCCAGCAACCACGAGGCAGCGTCGCGCCGCGTCCAAATTTCCGCCAGGGCCAGCGCCAGCACCCAGGCGCCGCCAATCGCCCAGAACCCGATTTGAATTTCCATGAACGGTCCGGTTACGTCCGGCAAAAGCTTTGATCTTGGCGTCGCCACCACGATGGCGAGAACGGCGATGGAAATCAAACCAACCGCCACCGCAAACACGGTCAGCAGGCGCGTCCGCCACAACAGCGGCGCGAAGAAAAATACCACCGCCAGACAGCCACCCGTGAAGGCCAGCCCGGTCAGCACGGTCCCTATGCGCGAAAATCCGTATTGTTCCTTAATGGACAACGCGTAACCGGTTGCGCTGGCGAACAGCGGATGGCCGTAAAGCAACACGGTGGCCAATTGATAAACGAACAGCATCGCCAGCGGGATGAGCAGGCGCAGGGCCCACCAGCCAGGACGGCGTCTGTCAATCAGACTGAAAGCGGCCAGCAAGGGAACCAGACAAGCGCCGTAATATTTCGTGAGTGCCGCCAGGCCGATTAAAAGTCCCGCGGCGGTCAACTTCCAAAGATGATTCTCTTGCATTCCTTCCAGCCACAACACCACCGCCCACACCCAGAACGCCAGCATCATCACATCGCACATCACGGTCGTTGCTGAAATCAAAAAAACCGGTGTGGCAAGAGCAGCGAGCGTCGCCAGCAACGGCCAATGGCACAACCGGCGCGCCAGTCGGTACGTCCCCCAGGCCATGGCCAGCGCGGGCAGCAGAAAAGCCGCGTGCAAGCCCGCCTCACTCCAACCGAAAATTTTAGCCGCCAGCGCCAGGTAATAGCACGCCAAAGGCGGATTTTTCGTTACGAGCGACATTGGCATCGCGGTCCCGTACCAATTGACATTGAATCCGTAAGGATTGCCGGGATGCGCCTGGATTTGGCGGGCGGTCCAGAGGAAAAGCGGCTCGTCAATGTTGAACGGTTTTGCCAGGAACGGCGCCAGTGCGGCGAGCACGACCAGGGTGAGCGTCCAGCAGGGATGCAGCGCGGACCATTGCCGGATTTTAGTCAACAGCTCTTTGCCGGAGCGCCATGTCGGAGCGGCCATGCCAATCCCTTCTAGCGAAATCCCGTCCGGGTGAAAACACTTTTCGCTCGCCAAAACCGGCTGGCGCAGGCAAAGAGTGCGTTTCGGTTTTTGATTTCATGATCGAACAAATTGTCATCCTTGATTTCGGCGCGCAATACACGCAGGTCATCGCGCGTCGCGTCCGCGAGTGCAACGTCTATTCGACCATCCTGCCCTACGACACGCCGGCCGCAAGCATCGCCGCGCTGGCGCCCAGAGGCATCATCCTTTCCGGCGGGCCGGCCAGTGTGTATGCGAAACGGGCGCCGCTGCCCGATCGCGGAATTTTTACGTTGGGGGTCCCGGTGTTGGGCCTCTGTTACGGGGAACAATTGCTGGCGCACCTGCTGGGCGGCAAGGTCGAGAAGGGGCGCAAACGCGAATTCGGCAAGGGCACGCTCCGGATTAACGACCGCAAATGTGCGCTGTTTCGCGGCCTGCCGCGGCAAATCCGGGTCTGGAATTCGCATGGCGACAAACTCACGAAACTGCCGCGCGGTTTCAAAACCGTCGCCGTCACCGAGAACTCGCCTTACGCCGCCATCGAGCAGCGCGCCCGGAAGTTCTTTGGCGTGCAGTTCCATCCCGAAGTCGCTCACACGCCGCGCGGCCGGGAAATCATTGCCAATTTCGTCCACGGTGTTTGCGGCTGCGGCCGGAACTGGACGATGCGGAATTACATCGAGCAGGCCGTCGGAGAAATCCGCGCGCTGGTCGGCAAGGAACGCGTCATCCTGGGCCTGAGCGGCGGGGTGGATTCGAGCGTGGCGGCGGCCTTGCTCCACCGCGCCGTCGGCAGCCAGCTCACCTGCATTTTTGTCAATAACGGGCTGTTGCGTGGACGTGAAGCCCGGACCGTACGGGAGGTATTTGGGCGGCATTTTCACGTCCGGCTGCAATACGAAGATGCTTCAAAACTGTTTCTGAAACGGCTCAAAGGCGTTATCGACCCGGAACGGAAACGCAAAATCATCGGCCGGACGTTTATCGAGGTGTTTGATGCCGCGACGAAGCGCGCCGGCCGCGCAAAATTTCTCGCACAAGGAACGTTGTATCCGGACGTGATTGAGTCCGTGCCCATCGCCGGCAATCCTGCCGCCCTCATCAAAAGCCACCACAACGTCGGGGGCTTGCCCAGGAAAATGAAGTTTCAGCTCGTCGAACCGCTGAAACGTTTGTTCAAGGATGAAGTGCGCCAGCTTGGGCTTGAACTCGGGTTGCCAAAGGAAATTGTTTTCCGCCAGCCGTTCCCCGGCCCTGGCCTCGCCGTGCGGATCCTCGGCGAAGTCACGCCCGAACGGCTGGAAATTCTGCGCAACGCGGATTCCATTGTCCTTCAGGAAATGAAACACAGCGGTTGGTATTACAAAATCTGGCAGAGTTTTGCCGTGCTGTTGCCGGTGCGCAGCGTGGGCGTGATGGGCGACGAACGGACTTATGACTTCACGGTTGCCATCCGCGCGGTCGAATCGCAGGACGGCATGACGGCAGACTGGGTCAGGTTGCCGTACGCCTTGATGGAGAAACTTGCCGGCCGCATCATCAACGAAGTCAAAGGAGTAAACCGCTGCGTCTTTGACATCACCAGCAAACCGCCGGGGACGATTGAGTGGGAGTAGCCGGGCTGGCCGCAAGCCGGCAACTGTGGCCAATCGCGCGCGGCGGCCGCGTCGAAATCCTCGCTGCTCCTCAGTCTGAAGCCGCCACAGCGTTGCCCCGTTTACCTGCCGGCATTTTCGGTGATTTTTTTGTTGGTTCGCTCGCCGGGTGAAGTTAAGCTGGGAGCGTAATCAATCAGTTCAGGCTTATGGAAATCATCTTCAACTGCCCGAATTGCGAGCAGGAACTGTCCGTGGACGCCGAGGGCGCCGGCTCGGAAATCAAGTGCCCGACGTGCGGCGAGAAAATCACCATCCCGAACAAACCACCTGATGCCGCCCCGACGACTCCTCCACCGCCGGCCGGTGGCGCGCAACCCATCAATCCCATCGCCTCGTCGGCTGCCGCCAAGATTGAGATGCATCTCAAGGTGCCCGTGCGCGACAAGCCCGCCGAATCCCTGGTAAAAAAGGCGGCGCCGTCGGTGATCGCCAAGGCCGGAGACAAACGAATTCGTATTCGCACCATTCGTCATGCGCAGTGCATCGAAGCCGGCCACGACAAATTCGATGAACGGATCACGGAGTTCTTGAACGAGGTCGGTGAGGCCAACGTTATCAGCGTTCACATTCTCAACTACGAACACTTCGATGTCGGTCTGCAAAAGATATTGGTGGATTTCGGCATCATGGTGGTGTTCCGGGGCTGAATCCATTCGCGCGCGTCTTGACTTGCCGTTTCGAGGTGGTTACCGTCGCCGCATGAATCGTCGGCTTGTTTTCTGGATGTTGCTCTTCGCGGGCATGGCCTTGCTTCCGTTCCGTTCGCCCGCGCCGCTGATTTACACGCCGGGCGAGGGCTGGTACTACGAACCTTACGGCCAAACTGCGAAATGGCAGCGCACCCGCGCCAAGGATCAGTTGGACGTAGCGGACAAGGCTTTCAAAGCCGCCGATTACAAAACTGCGTTGCGCGCGGCGCACCGCGTCCTGCGCGTTTGGCCGCTATCGGATTACGCACCGCATGCCCAATACCTCATCGGGCGCAGCCTCGAAGACACCGGCAAGGATGAGGCGGCCTTCAATGCCTACCAGAACATCATTCAAAAATACCCCAAGAGCGCGGAATACGAAGAGGTGCTGTGGCGGCAATACGCCATCGCCAACCGGTTTCTCCACGGCCAATGGTTCAAGCTATGGGGTTTTATCCCTTATCCATCGATGGACCAAACGGCAAAGATGTTTGACAAAATCGTGGGCAACGGCCCTTACAGCGATGTGGCCCCGCACGCCCAGTTACGCATCGGCGCTGCCCGGGAAACCCAGAAAGATTACGCGGAGGCGGTGAAGGCGTACGCCACCGCTGCCGACCGCTACCACAATCAGCCGGTGATCGCCGCCGACGCGCTCTATCGTGAAGGCATCAGCTATTATAAGCAGGCTGCCACCGCTGAATACGACCAAGGGACCGCCGGCCAGGCGATCGCAACCTTCACAGACTTCATCACGCTTTTCCCCGACGACAAGCGCGTGCCCCGCGCACAAAAAGCCATCATCGCCCTCAAGGCCGAGCAGGTACGCGGCAATTTCGAAATCGCGCAGTTCTACGAGAAGAGCCGCAAGTGGGCGGGCGCAGTGGTGTATTACAACGAAGTATTGCAACTTGACCCGAACTCGCGTTTCGCCGCGGAAGCACGCCAGCGCATCGAGTCGCTCAAACTGCGTCTCCAATCCCCGACCGGTTGAAATGCGCGCGCCCGGACTTTTACTGACCTGCGCGACGGCGATGTTGCTGGCGGGGTGTGCCGGATATCACGTCGGCCCGGTCAACCCTGGCGCGGGGGTTGGCGGTGAAAGATCCATTGAAGTCATCCCCTTTAACAACCAGACGCTGCAGCCGCGGCTCGGGGATGCCGTGACGCAGGCGCTGCGCGAGCAGCTCCAAACCGATGGCACGTATCAAATCGTCACGCATGGCGGCGGCGATATTGTGGTTACCGGTGTCATCAAGCGTTACGGTCGCGAAGCCTTGAGTTACTTGAACACCGATGTTGCGACCGTGGAAAATTATCGTGTTGACGTTACTGCCCATGTCACCGCCCGCCTGCGGAGCACCGGCAAGCTGCTCCTCGACAAGGACGTGAACGGTTACACGCTCGTTCATGTCGGCACGGATTTGGCCAGCGCGGAACGCCAGTCGCTGCCGTTGCTCGCGGAGGATCTGGCGCGCAACACCACCCAATTGCTGACCGAAGGCGCCTGGTGAATTGTCTTGCTTCTGCCGTGACTTGCGCTCATCCTGCCGTGTCTCATTTAGACAGAAAACTAATCGTTAACCATATGAAAAAACAAATTGTCAAACTTACCCTAAGTCTTTTCGCCACCGCCATTATTGCCGCGCCCTTGCTTTCCCGCGCCCAGGAGAATGGCGCCAACCCGCCGGCAACCCCCGGACAAACCGAGCCGGTCAAACCCAAAAAACATGAAGGCTCTGTCTTTAACGGCAAGGTCAGCGCCGTGGACACCAAAGCCATGACGTTGACGGTTGGCAAGCACACCTTCGAAGTCACATCCGAGACCAAAATCACCAAGGACGGCAAGCCCGCGATTCTGAGCGACCTGACCGTGGGCGACAAGGTGGGGGGCGCCTACAAGAAAAAGGCTGAGGGCAAGTTCGCCGCCACCACGATTAATGCCGGCAAGAAGACAGGTGAAGAACCCAAGCCGTGATCGGAAATCAAAGGCGTTTTCAAGGCGGGCGGCGACGCCCGCTTTGTTTTTTATCCCCGCTTCCACCAACTGGTCAGGCTCTTGGGCTTGGCCTGCGGCGCCTGTGATTGCTGCACCAGCAACTCGCTGCGCGACTTCGTCAGCTCCATGATGAACTCGTCGTAACTGAGAAAACGGTCGGCCGGATTTTTCGCCAGCGAACGCACGAGCGCGTCGCTCGTGGCTTGAGTGATTTCCGGGACTACGAGGTTCGGCGGCGTGAGCGACGCCTGCACCTGCGCTACCACCACTTCGTCAACCGTCGGCGCATCAAACGGCACGTGACCGGTCATGGCGTGATACAGCGTCGCCCCGAGGCTGTACATATCAGACAAAAAAGTTTCCGGTTCGCGTTTGATTTTCTCCGGGGCGACATAATACGGTGTGCCCCAGGTAATATCATCGCCTTCCTGTTCCGCGCCGGCCTTGCGCGCCAGGCCGAAATCAATCAGCTTTGGCTCATGGTCCGCGTTGAACAGGATATTGCCGGGCTTGATGTCGCGATGGAGCAAATCGTATTTGAGCGCCATATCGAGCGCGGAGGCAATTTTGATGCCGATATCGAGCACGTCCAACTCCGGCAGGGCGTGTAATTTTTCAATGCGCGCGTCCAGGCTGCCACGGTCGGCGAGTTCCATGACGAGGTAGCGCTGGTCCTCCGCCTCGTCGAATGTGTAGATGTGGACGATGTTCGTGTGATTGAGCTTGGCGCATGCGCGCGCTTCGCGGTAAAAACTTTCCAGCGCCTTCGCATCCTGGAGGAGGTCCTTCTTCATCAATTTCACCGCCACCATCCGCTCCAACGTCGTGTCCCAGGCGCGATATACCGTGCCCATGCCGCCGGCCCCGATTTTGCTGCGCAGTTCAAATTGCCGCAGTTGCATCGGCATCATGATGGCGTGCCCGCACTTTTTGCACGATTCGGTGGCCAGTGGCGGAAGGTCGCCCGGAATGAACACCTTCGCGTCGCACCCCGGACACGTGACCATGCGTAATGGTGTGTCGCTCATGCTTGCTTCAATTTACCATCCTCCGTCCGGTGGACAAGTCCTGAGAGGCAAGGTTTTTGCAATGTAGAAAACCTTTGACAAACGGAGCAAAATGGTGTTTCTTGAGGCCGGTTGAATATGAAAACCACGTTTGCGAACACACTGAAGCACGCGCCAGTCGCCGGCTGCACGACTATTTGGCAGCGCGACTCCCGTCTTTGGGGCATCGTGGGAAAGAAATTGTAACTTCAAACCTATAGATTTCAGAAACCCGCGATTGCCCGTCAATCGCGGGTTTTCTGTTTGTTAAACCGAAACCAAAAAATGAAAGGCAAAATATGAACAAAAACCTGAACAGGGTACCGACCCGGTTCGACCCCGAAACGCGCTTTGAGCTGCGGCCCGCACCGGCGGCTCCCTTCCGTGCGCTTCAGGAAACCGAACTGGAAGGGCTCAAAAACCGGTTGCTGGCCGCGCAATTGGCGCGCGCCACCGAGCCGGAGTTGAATGCACGGCTGCGACATGCTGCCAACGAGGCGGCCGCGCTGGCGTGGGTGACGTTTTATCCCCTGCTGGTGTTCCCGGTGTTGTTTGAGGAAAAAACCCGGGCCGCCGTCAGGTACGCCAGACGCCAGGCAAGCATCCTCACCAATCGCCGTGATCTGATCGTCATATGAAATCGTCAGATTCGGGTAAAACGGCGACAGAGCCCCACCGGCTTGATGTGAGGTCCCACGCGCAGGCGGGGAGCCGTTTGCACGGGCGAAAGTAATCTCGCGCTCGCGCCAACGGCTTCTCGCCGCGCTTTTGGGACTCTGTGGGGAACTCAAAATTGGCAGGGACGCCCCGCCGCGAAATGGAAGTTGAACCTTCCGCCGGATTAAGTGGCGCCGGCCCTGCCAGTCACTTTTCCTGGACACGCTGAATCCGCGCGCCGAGCTTTCGCAGTTTTGCGTCCATCTGCTCGTAGCCGCGGTCGAGGTGATAAATTCGGTTTACCAGCGTCGCGCCTTTGGCCGCGAGGCCGGCAATCACCAGCGCGGCTGACGCGCGCAAATCACTCGCCATCACCGGCGCGCCGCTCAATGGTCGTCCGCCCTTCACAATCGCGCTCGGCCCTTCGATTTCGATGTCCGCCCCCAGCCGCGCCAGCTCGCTCACGTGCATGAAGCGCGATTCAAAAATCCGTTCCGTGATAATGCTGATGCCGGGCGCCAGCGTGAGCAGCGACATCATCTGCGCCTGCGCGTCCGTGGGGAATCCCGGATACGGCAACGTGGTCGCGTCCACGGCTGTAAGCCGGCCATTGTGGCGGACCACCAGATCGGCACCCCGCCGCGCCACACAAACGCCGGCTTCATCCAATTTGTCCAGGACCGCCCGCAGGTGGTCGGCGCGCGCGCCTTTGAGCGTGACTTCCCCGCGCGTCGCGGCCGCCGCAATCGTGTACGTCGCGGCTTCAATCCGGTCGGGGATGACTTCGTGTTCCGCGCCATGCAATTTTCCGGTACCCGTGACTGTGATGGTTGGACTGCCGGCGCCGGAAATACTCGCTCCCATCGCGGTCAAAAACTTTGCCAAATCCACCACCTCCGGTTCGCAGGCCGCGCTTTCGATTACCGTCACGCCGTCGGCCAGCGTCGCCGCCATCATCACATTGGCCGTGCCCAGCACCGTCGAACCGGCCCGGCCGCCCAGAAACATCGCATTACCGCTCAATTTCTTCGCCGTCGCATCAACGTAACCACCCTCAATTCCAATCTTTGCGCCGAGCGCCTCAAATCCTTTCAGGTGAAGGTTGATGGGCCGCGCGCCGATGACGCAGCCGCCCGGCAGTGACACCCGCGCTTTTTTCAATCGTGCCAGCAGCGGCCCGGCGATGCAAATCGAGCCGCGCATTTTGCGGACCAGATTGTAATCGGCGTAACCGCGGATTTTTTGAGAGCGGACCGTCAATGTGCCACGCTCAAATTTCACCTGGGCGCCGAGAGATTCGAGGATCCGCGCCATGAACCGCGTGTCGCTCAACTGCGGCACGCGGCGGATGACGCAGGGCTCCCCGGTCAACAACGTTGCGGCCATGATCGGCAGCGCGGCGTTTTTACTGCCGCTGATGGCCACTTCGCCGTGCAAGGGCACGCCGCCTTTAATCAAAAAACTGTCCATGTAAATTTGAATTCAGGTTCAGCCACAGATACACACAGATTGGCACAAAAGAGAAAATAAAATCCCCTCACCCGTCCTGCGGACACCCTCTCCCCGCCCGGCGGGGGGAGGGGCCTCAATTTTTCCTTGCTTAATCCGTGCTTACCCGTGCTCATCTGTAGTTGAAAAATTCATTCAGCGTCGCGCTATCAAAATTCTCGCGCGCTGACTGTAATCTTCCCGTACCGCTTCGACAATCCACTTTTCATTTTCAAAAATCTGCCGGACCGCCTCCGCCTGGCCGTCACCGAATTCCAGCATGATCTTGCCGCCCGGTTTCAGAAAGGCCGCGGCCTGGGAGGCAAATAAGTGATAAAAATTCAGGCCGTCGGCGCCGCCGTCCAGCGCGCTGCGCGGGTCAAAGTCGCGCACCTCCGGCTGGAGCGTTGGGATTTCCGCTGACGGAATGTAAGGCGGATTGCTGATGATGAGGTCGAATTGGGAGGGATGGCGTGCCGCCGTCCCTGAATTCGCGTCGCCGACACGGCGACCCTCCCACATTGAATTCAGCGCCGCAAACCCATCGCCCGGTAAAAACTCAATCCGTTCTGCGACGCGGTTTCGAGCCGCATTTTCCTTTGCCACCGCCAGCGCATCCGGCGAGACATCCGTTGCGGTGATTTTTGCTGTCGGGCATTTCACGGCTAGCGCAATGGCTATGCAGCCCGTGCCGGTGCCGAAATCGAGGGCAGTGACGGGTGACGAGTGACGAGTGACAAGAAAATTCCAGCCGTATTCCGCGAGCAACTCCGTTTCCGGCCGTGGCACGAGGGCGTGGCGGTTCACGGCGATTTCCGATCCGCAAAACGAGACCGTCCCGGTGAGGTGCTGGAGCGGCTCACGCTGGCCGCGGCGTCGGACGAGTTCGCGCAACGCGTCCACTTCTGCCGCCGTAAGGGTACGCTCGAAATTCAGGTACAATTTCATGCGCGGCAGTTTGAGCAGGTGCGCCAGCAACAGCTCGGTCTGCAGACGCGGCGATTCGACGCCCTTTTTCGCCAGGAAATCCGCGCTCTTCTGAATGGCTTCGAGGACCGTCACCCGGCCAATCTAAATCTCCGGCGCGGAGTTCAAAGCTTAAAGTGCCGGCTGCCAGTTCGGAGTTCCGCCTTCAGGCGGTCTGTTCGCCGAAACCGCGTAAACGCGGAACTCCAAACGCGTATCGCTAGTGGACAGGCTTTCCGTTTTTGGGGTTCGGCTCATCCGTTTGCCCATTGCAAACCCCGCCCGCTCGTCCTAGACTTTTTTCAACCGGAACGCGCATGGCCGAATACAAAGTTCAATTCGAGGTCTTTGAAGGCCCGCTCGATTTGCTCCTTTACCTAATCAAAAAGGAGGAGGTGGATATTTACGATGTCAACCTCACCAACCTCGCCACTCAGTTCATCGCATACATTGACCTCATGCGCGAATTCGACCTTGAGGTCGCCGGCGAATTCCTGGTCATGGCCTCGACGCTCATGTACATCAAAAGCCGCGAACTGCTGCCGGTGGACCAGCAGGTGACCGCCGAAGGCGAGGAGGAAGGCGAAGACCCGCGTTGGGAACTCATCCGCCAGCTCGTCGAATATAAAAAGTTCAAGGACGCCGCCGTGCAGTTGCAGACGCTGGAAGCCCGTCAGGAAAACGTTTTCCCGCGCCTGCCGGGCAAGCTGGAATTCGAAAGCACCGCGCCGTTGCCGAAGCCGGATGTTTCGATTTTCGATTTGCTCAATGCGGTCAATTCCGTCCTCAAACGTTTCGGTCAGCGCGAAGGTGGCGGCGCCATTTTTGAGGACAAATGGACGGTCAGCGAAAAAATTGACTACATCCTGCGCGCACTGGCCGAACGCGGCCGCCTGCTCTTCTCGGAATTATTCGCCACCGCCGCCAGCCGGTCGGAAGTCGTCTGCACCTTTTTGGCGTTGCTGGAGCTGATCCGCCTCAAACAGCTCCTGTGCGCGCAGAGTGAAGAATTCGGCGAAATTGAGGTCCACGTGGTGGCTGCTCCGGCCGTGTCACTTGCGGCCGGTAAAAACGACAGCAGCGGCGAGGTGGCAAGCAGCCAAGCCTGAATTAACCGCGCACCCGTTGGTACAGTGCTTCGTAACGCGGCACGATGGCTTCGGCGGAGAAACGCTCGCGCGCCCGGCGTTGCGCAGCTTGACCCATTTCCTTTCGACGCTTTGGTTCCTGAATCAAACTTTCAATCGCCCCGGCCAGCGCACCGGGATCATCTGACGGCACTAGAATACCGCTCACGTTGTCTTCGACTACCTCTGGAATTCCGCCGGCGCGCCGGGCGACGCTCGGGCAGCCAAAATACATTGCCTCGAGGACGCTCAGGCAAAAGCTCTCCGTCTCGGACGTGAAGAAGCCCAGGTCGGCAGCATGAAGGTAATCTTCAATTTCATTTACCTTCTCGCGTACGATGACGCGGCCTTTCAACCCGAGCCGATCTACTTCTTTCAGGTAAGGTTCAAAACTTCCGCCCGCCAGCACCACGAGCTTGAATGATTCGCGCGGACCGACCCGGGCCACGCTTTCCAGCAAAAGATCAATGCGTTTGACCGGACGCAGATTCGACGAGTGGATTATCATCGCCTCGTGTTCGGCCACTCCTAATTCCCGGCGCACTTCTTCACGCGAACGTCTCACGGGACGCGGGGCAAAAAAATTGTGGATGACTTCCAACGCCCCAGTGAATCCCAACACGCGCTGCGTTTCCTGTTTCAGGAATTCGGATACGACAGTGACGGCATCGGATTGGGTGAGCGCGTGATGAATGGCCGGTCCGTATCCCGGATCGGAACCAAGCAGCGTGGTGTCGGTGCCGTGCAACGTCGTGACGACCCGCGGCTGTTGCCCGGGCGGAAGCATGGAGCGCGCGAGGATGGCCGCCGTGGCGTGCGGCACGGCGTAGTGGACGTGTAGCACATCCAGTCCACGGTCGCGACTTACTTCCGCCATGCGGACCGAGAGCGGCAGCGTGTAATCCGGATATTTGAACAACTGGTATTCGTTGATGACCACCGGGTGGAAATGCAGTCGTGGCGAATTTTCCGGCAATCGGAACGGACGTTCGTAACTGAGGAAATGCACTTCGTGGCCGCGCCGTGCCAGTTCCTCGCCCAGGCCGGTCGCGAGAATGCCGCTCCCGCCCACGGATGGATAACAGGCGATGCCAATGTTCATTCGAGGAGAAGTGACAGGTGACAGGTGAGGGGTGACAGGAAACAGAATTGGAATATCGGTCTGACTCGCCGCTTTTTCATGTCACTTGTCACTCGTCACTTGTCACGAGTCTAGAATTGTCGTGCACCTCGGCCAACCGCCGCCAGCGAATCGAGCACCAGCGGGTCGTTTGGAAAAAGAGCGATGGCGTGACCGCAACCGGCACGCAATCCGCGCAACCGCGCCCGCGTGAGCTGCAATTCAACGTAATTTCGCGCCGCGGCCTGCGAAACGTGCGCTTTCATCGCAGAGGTCCACGCCTTGAACACATCCGGCGCGGACACATCAATCAACACCGGCGTGAGGCCGGGCGGTTCGGCTTCGGGCGTGACGGCGTAATAAAACAATTGCTCGATAGCATACGACGGCAACTTGCACAACTCCTTGACGCCGCCATAACGGGCGAGCCGACAGCCGTCGCGCACAAGCTGTCCCAATCGCGGATGGTCAGGATGCTGGTTCCCAACCAGACTCGGCGCGAGGACAATGCCCGGCCGCTGGCGCCGGATGATACCCGCCAATTTAAGCGCGTGAGCACTGCTGACCTCGAGATGCGCATCGCCGTCCAGTTTGACGAATTCCACCGTTGCCCCCAGCAATCTGGAGGATTTTTTTGCCTCGGCGACCCGTTGCCCCGGTCTGCCGTGGGAAGAAGCTTCACCGCGCGAGCAAATGACAAGGTGTGCCGCGCGACCAGCGCGAGTTTCTTTGGCGATGACGCCACCGCACCCGAATTCGATGTCGTCGGGATGCGCGCCAAAAGCCAGCAGCAGCGGGAGCGCCGGTCTCCGATCCGGCGCGTTTGTAAAACCAACCCTTTCGTGCCGGGTCGGAGACCGGCGCTCCACGGGTTGGTTTTCGTGCTCAGGCTGGGATTTCAGTCCAGGCTTCATCGGAACGTTCGATCGTTTCGCGATTCACAAAGGTAATTTCCGGCGCTTCTTCCGGGCGAAGATAGGCCCTTTCGCCCGCCCCGGCAACGTAATGCGTGCAATGCACGACCGATTGCATCCAGCGCAGCCGGCTGTCACGGGCCGGGCTGACTTGTTCCTTGTTGAAAACCACCGCCCGCAAGGTCACGTAGGAATCCCCGCCTTCGTGGAGCTGGAGTTCACGCTTCAGCGTGCCTCCGGAACAATCCCGCAGGTCGCGGGATTGAACTCCAACCGTTCGAGCACGAACAATTTCGCCTTCATGCGGAACGTCCACGAAAAAATCCTGTGTCTCGCACGCCGCGCGCCGGACGGCGGGGTCGCTGGAACGCACCACCCGAATCTCTTCGAGCAAGCCCAGGGCGCGATACATCTCCAGGCAGAAATCAGCGACGTTGGAGGCCGAGACATTTCGGAAAAGTTCGATCAACCGGTTGTCCACGTAGTTCGGCAATTGGAGCAATGTTTTGCCCTGCCAGTCGGCGGGAATGCGTTTCAGGTATTGCGGCGAAAATTTTCGCTGGAGCCGGTTTTCAAAGGCGAAGTTGAGCTGGGCGGGTTCGTTCGTTTTGCGATGACGCAAGGTAGTCCTGGTTTCGCGCGGGTCATGGTCGCTGTCGTGGTAGAAGAAAACGATCTCCCCGCCGAGTTCTCCTCGCAACCGCCGGGCCGTTTGAATCTTGGCAAACAGGAAACGCCGCGGGAAAAATCCGCACGGTTGCTGGCCGAAACATATCACCGGCGCAATGTTCATGAAGCGCGCATCACATTGGTCTTTCGACTCGAACCGAGCACGGCCTGCAGGATCAGCCCGAAGACGACGCAAGCGGCGCACCCGATGAAGTTATACCAGAGGTAGCTGATATTCAGCGAAAAGTAGAGGACAAAGACCAACGTCTGAGCCGTCAGTGCGGCCCAGAAGATCGCGGTGCCCCCTATTTGCTTCACAAAAAATGCCACCAGGAACAGCGCCAGGACCACGCCGTAGAAGACTGAGCCGACGATGTTAACGGCCTGGATTAAATTTTCCACGAGGTTGGCAAACAGCGCAAAACCGAGCGCGACCAGTCCCCAGAATAAGGTGAACCATTTGGAGGCGGCGACGTAATGTGCGTCGCTGGCTTTGTGCTTGAACAAGTGCCGGTAGAAATCCACGGTGGTGGTCGAACCAAGCGCGTTCAATTCGGCAGACTTCGATTGGAGTGCCGCGGCAAAGAACGCCGCGATCAACAGTCCAATCAGGCCGTGCGGCAGATGGTCGAGGATATACGTCACGAAGACATAATCGGCATCGTTGCTTTTTACGCCGGGGTCGTCCGTTTCCATGACAGTTTTGGCTTCGGCGCGCACGGCGTTGCTGCGGTCCAGCGCCGCCAACGCCTGCGCCCGCACGGCGGTTTCGGCTTCCCGGTTGCCGGCGTGCCGGGCGTCGAGCCACTGGCGGATGTATTGCTCCTTCTGCGCGCAGGCCGCGGCGAATTCCTGCTGCAGCCCCTGGAGTTTTCCATCCGGATCGTGCCGGACAGCTTCCCGCCAGGCAGACTGATTGAAAAAGACCGGGGGTTGTTCGAATTGGTAAAAGACAAAAAGCATGACCCCCAGCAGCAGGATGAAGAACTGCATGGGAATCTTGAGCACGGCATTGAACATCAATCCCAGCCGGCTTTCGCGCAAGGATGGACCGGTGATGTACCGCTGCACCTGGGATTGGTCAGTGCCGAAATAGGACATGGAAAGAAACAAGCCGCCCAGTAAACCGGTCCAGAACGTGTAACGGCGGTGGACATCGAGCGAAAAACTCACCGCTTCCAGTTTTTTGAAGCCGCCCGCCACAGTAAAGGCATCCGCGAGACTGGTCGGCAGCTTCACCAACACAATGACAAAAGCCGCCACCATGCCGCCAAAAATGACAGCCATCTGATATTTCTGTGTGAGGCTCACCGCCCGGCTGCCGCCGGCGACGGTGTAAGCGATTACCAACAACCCGCTGAGAATAATGGTGAGGTCGAGCCGCCAGCCCAGCACGGTGGAAAGGATAATGGCCGGCGCATAAATCGTAATGCCGGCGGCGAGGCCGCGCGACAATAGGAACAGGGCCGCGCCCAACAAGCGGGTTTTCGCATCAAAGCGATGACCGAGGTATTCGTAAGCGGTATAGACATTCAACCGTCGATAAATCGGCAGGAACACGGCGGCGATGACGATCAACGCCAGCGGCATCCCGAAGTAGTTCTGCACGAAGTCCAGTCCGCTCTCGTAGCCCTGGCCGGGGGTGGAGATGAACGTGATGGCGCTGGCTTGCGTGGCCGCGACCGAAATGCCGATGGTCACCCAGCCTTCGGTTTTGTCACCCTTCAAATAATGGCTCAGGCTTCGCTGGGCGCGGGTGCGCCACACGCCGTATGCGGCAATTCCCAACATGCTGCCGAGCAGGACGACGAAATCGAGCAGGTTCATGAAAAACTCACCGTCAGCACGAGCAACAACATGACCCACAAAATGAAACAGCCGAAGACAAAGAAGTAAACGCCACGCCAGGTGCGCAATCCCGGCACGCCGGTCATTTCGACCTCGCCATCCGACGGCGCGTCAACCGGCATTGGCTCATTCTCGGAAGGCGTCATTTCCCAAGTGAAATCAGATTGGCAAAGAGCCGGTACGCGCCGGGCACACCGTCGGGGAGCTCGCGGAAAAACACCAGCCCGGTATAAACGAAATAGCCCTTGCCATATTGCGCGACCAGCAATCCGCCCTTGAGCGGCGCTTCGCCGGGGTCACTGCAGGCGATGATGGGAGTGAAATGTTCATCCCACTCACCGGGATAATAAATCCCGCGCTCCTGAATCCAGCCGTCGAAATCGGCGCTGGTGATTTTGTTAGGTGTGTTCAATACCGGATTTTCAGGCGCGAGGAATGTCACCGGCGCGGTTTCGTCGGTGACGCGGCTATTGGAAAGGCGCAAGCTGTAAGGCGCGAAATGGTCGGTTTTTAAATCGTTTCCGGGCCGGTTATATTGCTCGATCAAATTTCCGCCATTGGAAACAAAGTCGAACAACGCCGGCAAATGTGAAACCAAGTCGGTGCGGACGTTGAAGG
>Ga0335081_10004029_pt1 | contig 23205 bp, 20 predicted proteins | sample Lox_Sample_35_FD_206713 | JGI IMG/M metagenome (GOLD analysis project Ga0335081, IMG submission 206713) | Soil microbial communities from Loxahatchee National Wildlife Refuge, Florida, United States - Lox_Sample_3.5 | ecosystem: Environmental > Terrestrial > Soil > Wetlands | place: USA...
ATCGCCGGGTTCGGCGATTTCTCCAGCAACGCCAACGAAACCGATCTGCTGATGCGCAACAGCAATACCGGCGCATTCGAGATTTACGATATCGGCCACAATCAGATCATGCGCGTTGCCGGCATGGGTCAGGTCGGCCTGGAATGGCAGATCGCCGGTTTTGGTGATTTCTCCAGCAGTCCTAACGAAACCGACATGCTGATGCGCAACAGCAATACCGGCGCATTCGAAATCTACGATATCAGCAACAACCAGATCACGCGCGCGGCTGGCATGGGTCAGGTCGGCCTGGAGTGGCAGATCGCCGGTTTCGGCGATTTCTCCGGCAATCCTAACGAAACCGACATGCTGATGCGCAACAGCAATACGGGCGCATTCGAAATCTACGATATCAGCCACAATCAGATCACGTTGGCGACCAGCATGGGTCAAGTCGGCCCGGAATGGTCGATTGCCGGCAGCCAGCTGGCCCAGGCGATGGCTGGGTTTGCGCCAGCCTCTTCGATGTCGACACTCGCGCCGGCCTTCGACGAAACTGCCCAGAGCGCGAATCCAACTCTGACCGTGCCAGCGAATGGCGAGATGCACCCGATCGTGTAAGCTTTTCCCGCGCCGCAGCCTCTGTTAGCCTTGCGCGTTGAGGGCGGCCGAGCGGCGCCCGAAGCATGGTGGCAGAACTCGCCGCCCAAAGCGACCAGCCGGCGGTGCGTCGTTGTCAAAGAATATCCCGAATCGTTCCGAGGTTGCCACCGCTATGGATGAAAATGGCGGCGCGCTCACGGCGCTTCGCCAGCAAGGCGCGGATCAGCTGAAAGCCGGACAATTTGCCGAAGCCGTCGACCTTCTTGATCGAGCCAGAACGCTCGACCCAAGCGATCCACAAACGCGGCTCAACCTTGCGCTGGCACTGCAAGGGGCAGGGCGGCATACCGAAGCGCTGCAACATTTTATCGCTTTGCAAAAGGAGACGCCGGATTCTCCTGCGCCATTTTTATATGCCACGGCATCATTGTTGGCTCTTGGCAAACCGGAAGATGCGCTGGGGGTGGCAAAAGAAGCGTGCCGCAGTGCGCCGGAATCGCCACAGGCATTGTACGTTCATGGGCAGGCCCTGCTGGCACTCAGCAGGCTGCCACAAGCCGAGCAGGCCTTCGCCAGCGCGCTTCAATATGCACCGGCCTGGGCTGAGGCATGGGTTCAGTGCGGGATCGCGCGCTACAGGCAGGGTGCGATCGAAGGCGCCAAAGCTGCCATGCGGCAAGCGCTTCATGTTGCGCCCGGCCACGCCGTCGCGAGCGCGAACTTGCAGGCGTTGATGCGTGTCGGCGATCAGCCAAAGAGCAGCTCGGTCTCGCCGGCGGAAGCGGCGCCCAAGCCGATGCCGGTTCGAGCGGCCACGGCCGACGAAATCAAATTGAGTGCTTGGCGGCCGCAGAATTCCGCCGTCGCACTGGGTCTCGCGGTCGAATATCTGAGAAAGAAGCCGGCCTTCGCCAGACTGGCATTCGGTGAGTGGTCTCAAGTGCTCGTCGGCCAGATCAATCGGGGCCATTATTATTTCATCGTCGATCAGCAGCAGCGGATTCATGGGTTTTTCGGCTGGGCGCTGACGCAGGAGCGTTTGGCGGAGGAATGGGTCGAAGGCCGCTCCGGGCTGCGCGACGAGGAGTGCCGGGCAGGGGATTGTGTGATCTTCAACGCCTGGGCAGCCGAGTCGCCGCGCGCCCATCGATTCATGGTCGATACGGGCCGCACGATCATTGAAGGCAAGCGTACTCTTTATTTCAAGCGGCACTATCCCGACGGGCGCACGCGGCCGGTGCGTCTTGCGGCGACGGATTTCGTGACGAGCCATCTTGCGCGTGCGGCGGGCCGGCAGCGCCAACCGGATTCCGACCCAGGCGTCCCATAAGTGTGGGTGCTGCCGACGTCGTAACCGGCGGATGAACCGGAATCAGCCCTTGGCGTAGAAGACCGGCACTGGGACGCCCTCGGTGATTGCGTCGATGCGGGTGTCCTCGGCTTTCTTCTTCTTCTCGCAGAGTTCGAGCACGCGCATGATGTCGGTGCGCGGGACAAAGCAGATGCCGGTATCGTCGGCGATCGCCAGATCGCCGGGATTGACCCGCACGTCGCCCATCTGAATTTCGCCGTTGATCTCGACGGTCTCGAGCCGCCACTTGCCGGTGACCGGCGTGATCTCGCTGGCCCAGATCGGGTAATCGATCGAACGCGAATGGCGCACGTCGCGCACGCCGCCCATAACGATGGCGCCGCGCTCGCCCTGGCGCTTTCCGGTCATCGATGAAATGCCGCCCATGTTCGACATGCCGGAGACACCCGCAATTACCAGCACGTCGCCATCCTCGGCGAGGTTGTGCGCCTCGAACTCGGCCATGCGGTTCACGTGGGTCGCGGCATTGAGCGGGTCGGAGCGCTGCCGGATGTTGCGCACGGTGAGCGCCGGGCCGACGATCAACTTGCCGGGCAGGGTCGGCCTCAGCACGCTCGCGCCGATGGCGCCGCCGGAAATACCGAGTTCGTCCATCACGTCTGAAATCAGGCTGCTGCACTCGCCAAGCGCCAGGAAGCGTTCGACGGCGCCGGCCGGCGGCTTCGGCGTCGAGAGCATGCGAATGCGGTCGGCGGCGAGGCGACCGATCAGTTTTTTCTCAGGCATGGCGCTTCCTATGCGACTTTCCGGAATTTATGCAGCGAACGCAGATTGTCGGGCCGCGGCGTGTCCTTGTAGGTTTGCGGCCAGTTGGTCCACGACACCTCGCCGACATAAAGATCGCCGCGGCTATCGACTGCAAGCCCGTGCGGCGCCAGAAATTCGGTTGGACCGAGTCCCGGACCTAGTCCGCCGAGGCGCGAAATCCGCTTGCCGTTGTTGTCGACGATGGTGACGCGCGGCCCGAGGTTCGGCACGTTGCGGCTTACCGGCTGCGTGGCGCCGAGTTCGCCGATGTAGCAGATCGGGCACTTGCCGGGCGGCATGAACAGGCCGCAGGGCCGATGCAGGTTGTTCCACTGTGCTTCGTATTTGCCGTTGCCGTCGAACACCTGCACGCGATGGTTCTCGCGATCGGCGACGTAGACCCAGCCGTCGGCATCGCAGGTGATGTTGTGAGCAATGTTGAATTCACCTGGATCCGTGCCGGGCGCGCCCCAAGATAACAGCAGCTTGCCATTCTGCGCATATTTGTGGACGCGTGAATTGCCGTAGCCGTCGGACACGTAGATGTCTCCCTGCGGAGACATCGCGGTGTGGGTACAGCGGTGGAAAGGCTCGCCACTCATGTAGGGTGCGGGTTTGCCGGAAATGCCGAGTGTCAGCAGCACCTTGCCTTCCAGTGTGCACTGCCGGACAGTGTGGTCTCCGTCGTCGGTGAGCCAGACGGTGTCGTCCGGCGCCATGAACACACCGTGCGCGCGCGGAAACAGCCCTTCGCCGAACGAGCGGAGGAAATTGCCGTCGCGATCGAACACGATCATCGGGTGTTCGCCACGGTTGAAAACGTAGACGTTATCGCTTCTGTCGACGCCGACCCCTCCGATTTCCTTGAACGACCAGCCGGGCGGCAATTTTGCCCAGTTTTCGACCGGTTCGTAGGTGTATGCGCCGTTGCCGACGGTCGCCATGCCAAGCTCCCCGTATTCCTCGCCGAACGCAAAGCTTGTCACGAAGCAGGGTGTTCTGCCAGCCGGACAATTTAGCAATGGTGCGGTGGCTATTGTCTTTCCGCTCCCAAGGCGCACAATACCAGGAGCACGCTTTAAGTGAGATATGACTGCGTGTCTCGTGCGCGGAAGAAAATTGCAAAGGGAAAGCCTTATGCCGGACATCAAGGGCGTCGCACATTTCAGCATTCCGGTGAGCAATGTCGATCGCAGCGTCAAATTCTATACGGAGATCGTGGGCTGCAAATTCCTGGCGCAACGGCCGGACAAGGGGATCACTTTTCTCGATGCCGGCGGTGTGTGTGTGCTTCTGATCAAGCGCGAGCCCCCGATCATCAAGGGTCCACTCGACATGTCCGACGGCGTGCATCATGCCTTCATGCTCGCGGCCGACGAATACCAGGCCGCGGTCGACAGTCTGCGCGCCAAAGGCGTTGACGTGTTTTTTGAGGAGGACCGTCGCGGCGGCACGATCGACGGACCGCGCGCCTATTTCCGCGATCCCGACGGCACGGCCTTGGAGTTTATCAACCGCACGGCTTACGCCGTTCCGAAGTAGCGGGCTGCGGCGGGGACGCCGCTTTGGAGGAACGCCGATATGCTGCACATCCGCAAATCGTTGATGCTGCGCGAAGTGCTGACCTCGGAGATGGGAAAGGGCGGCGCTCGGCCGATTGTGCGCGCCGCGGCGCTGGCCGCAATCAGCAATCCCTTTGCCGGCCGTTACGTCGAGGATTTGACCGAGCTGTTCGAAGCGGGCCGCGCCCTTGGCGAAAAATTCGCGGCCGATCTCGTCGGCCTGCTGGCGCAAAGCCCTACTTCATACGGCAAGGGCGCGATTGTCGGCCTTGATGGTGAATTCGAGCACGGCGGCGCCTGCCTGCATCCCATGCTCGGCAAGCCGATGCGTGCGGCGGTCGGAGGCGGCAAGGCCGTTATTCCGTCAAACGTCAAAGTCGCTGCGTGTGGTGCGAGCTTGGATGTGCCGCTGAGTCACAAGGACGATTCCTGGGCGTTCGATTATTTCGATACGATTACAGTGTCGATGCCGGATGCACCGAAGCCGGACGAAATCGTCGTAGTGATCGCGGTCGCCGATGGCGGGCGTCTGCATCCGCGCTGCGGAACTGCGCCGCGATAGGCCGGCTGACGAGTGCGATCATGATGAAGCTTGGCATGTTCCTCGAAGGCACCGGCCACCATGTGGCCGCTTGGCGCGATCCGGATGTCGATCCGCACGGCCGGCAATCGCTGCAGCATTATCTCGACATCGCGCGGCTGGCCGAACGCGGCAAGTTTGATCTTTTGTTCATGGCCGACACCAATGCGACGTTCGGCGCCGACGATGTGGAGTCATGGACGCGCACAACGGCGGCCTCGCGGCTCGAGCCAATCACGCTGCTTGGTGCGATCGCCGCGGTCACCGAGCGGATCGGTCTCGTCGCCACCGCCACCACGACCTATTTCGAGCCCTTCCATGTCGCGCGTTTCTTTGCCTCGCTCGATCAGATCAGCGGCGGGCGCGCGGGTTGGAATCTGGTGACGTCGCTCGCCATCGCCGAGGCCTATAATTTCGGACGGCAGACGCATCCCCATCACGGCGACCGCTATGCGCGGGCGCGCGAGTTCGCCAAAGTCGTGCTCGGACTGTGGGACAGCTGGGAGGAGGGTGCCGTCATCGCCGACAGGGAAAGCGGTCTTTATCTCGATCGCGAGAAGCTGCATTTCCTCAATCACGCCGGCAAGCATTTTACAGTCCGCGGGCCGCTCACCGTTCACCGCTCGCAACAGGGCCATCCCGTGATCGTTCAGGCCGGTCAGTCCGACGATGGCCGCGATCTCGCCGGCGAGACCGCGGAGGTTACCTTCACGGTCCAGCAGGATCTGGATGCCGGTCGCGCTTTCTATGCCGACATCAAGCGGCGCGCCGCGGCCTATGGTCGGCCGCCCCACGCCATCAAGGTGCTGCCCGGGGTGATGACCGTGATCGGTCATACGCGCGCTGAAGCGGCTGACAAATATGAGCGGCTACAGGCCTTGCTGTCGCCCGAACTGGCGATCAAGGACCTGTCGTCCTACTTTGGCATCGATCTATCGGCGTATCCGCTTGACGGCCCGGTGCCCGATCCCAGTCCGGCGATCGAACAAAAGGGCCGGGTCAAGATGATGGTCGAGCTGGCGCGCCGCGAAAATCTGACGATCCGTCAGCTCTATAGGCGCGTCTACGGCCAACGCGGCCACAGGGTCGTGATCGGCACGCCGGTCGAAGTCGCCGATGCCCTCGAAAGCTGGTTCCGCAGCGGGGCTGCCGACGGATTTAACCTTATGCCGCTGACGTTTCCGCGCGGACTGGAAGACATTGTCGACCTGCTCATTCCGGAACTGCAGCGCCGCGGGCTGTTCCGCAAGGAATACGAGGGCAAGACGCTGCGCGAAAATCTCGGGCTGCCGTATCCGGATAATCGCTGGGCAGTCGAGCGCGCCCAGAAGGAAGTTGGCTGAGATGGCGAAGACCTTCTCAACATTAGGCCGGCTGCAAATAAAAAAGCTGACACAAAACCGAATTACCTTGGGGTCGGCTGGGCACATTTGACGATGCCGATGCCTGACGTCGCCTAGTCTAAGCACGGCTTATGCGGCTCGTGCTGCGACACCAAGGCATTGCGCGAGGTATTGCCCTGTCCAAATCGGAACCTGATGATCGTTTTCTCATTAAGGGGAGGGGCTAATGAAGGCTGCAATCGTATCCGTCGCACTCCTGAGTGCTGTTCTCGTCGGCTGTTCTGGTCCGCAGGGTGCACAGGGTCCGCAGGGTCAAGCAGGACAGCAGGGCGCTGCGGGGCCGATGGGCCCGGCCGGTTCGCAGGGGCCGAAAGGCGATCCTGGTCCGCAAGGCGCAATGGGCCCGGCCGGACCGCAGGGACCAAAGGGCGACCCCGGCCAGCAAGGTGCAATGGGCCCAGCCGGACCGCAAGGGCCGAAGGGCAATCCGGGTCCGCAAGGTGCGATGGGCCCGGCCGGACCAGCTGGGTCCGCTGGCGCGACGGGTTTGCGTGTCATCACCGGCGAGAAATCCGTCGCCTGCAATCAGGACGAAGTGTTGGTGTCGATCGTCTGTTCGGCGGGAACTGCCGACGGCACCTCCTGTCCGTCAGCGACCACTACCACCGGGCTGTGTATGCGGAAGTGAGCCTCGGCGGCGAACTTTCGAAGAAATATGAACGTTTGACCGCCCAAGCGCGCGTGGCAGCTCCGGTGCGCGCGCCCCAGTGGTGAAGAGAGAGCCATTGCAGTATTTAGCTCAACGAACCGGCCGTCGGTACACACGCTGGCCCGTCGGCCAATTCACTGTACGCCGCCCTTGTTGGCCACCGGGCCGGTATAGCCTTCGAAGCGCCTGCGCAGCTCCGTGATTTGTTTCTCGTCGGTGACAAATTCCCGATAATCGTTGGCGACCTTGTAGGACGACAGCGGCTTAAGGCCTGGCGGGGGCGGTATGTCGACGCGCGGGGAGAACACGCCGAGTCGGCTCTGCTGCTCCTTTGCCATGTACCAGCTCAAGAACAATTTGGCGGCACTGGGATGTGGTGCGTCTTTAAAGATGCCGGCCGTGAGCGTGAACAATGGTGTCGGATCCTCCCGTGAAAACACCGATTTGATCGGCTTTCCAGTCCGGGCGACCGCATCAGCGGTCGAGGTGCCATCAAACGTCGCCACATTTGTGCCGTCGCCAACGCTGCGCGCGACGCTGAGATGGCCTTGCACGAAGTTCGGCTTGTTGGCCATGTATTGCCCCATGTAGCCCCAGCCGTATTTCTGCACGATGGTATGGAACAGATAGAGCGTGGCATCGTCGTCCGCCGGGTAGCAGGTGATGAGCTTGCCGGCGAAGATGGGTTTCAGGAAATCCAGCGCCGATTTCGGCACGTCTGCCGGCGCCACGAATCTGGCGTTGTAGGCGTAGGTGATGGCGCTGACCTTCACGGTCGTGTAAGCGCCATCGGGATCGCGAAATGCCGGCGCGATCTGATCGTAACCGCCGGGCTTGAAATTTAAGAGCACGCCTTCGCGTTTCCAGGCGACAAAATCCTGTACCGTCTGGAAGAATGCCATGTCGACGGCGAGCTTCTTGGCGCGCAGCTGGTCATTGATCTTGGCGTTGAGGACGTTGCTGAAGCCCCCGGTAATCGAAACCGTCAGCCCCGGAAAGCGCTGCTTGAAGTCATTGATGAAGCGCTCATAGGGGGCGATTGGTCCTCCTGAGTAGAGTTCCAGCGCGCCCTCTGCTTTGGCCTTGCCGTAAAGCTCATCCAGGGACTGCGCTGCAGCGGGCGCTGTGACGCTGAAGGCGACACAGAAGGCAAAGGCCATTGGGACAAGTCCGCGGCATTGCCCATTCATGACGCTTATCCTCATGGGGACGAACTTGCGTTTAGCGCACGAATTTATAGTGGAAGCGTTCGCCGTCCGGCTCGATCAATCCGGTTGTCGGGTGCGGGAAATGGATCGGCAGCACAAAGCGGCCGGTACCAGCGGTCTCAGTCAGGAACTTGCGGCGCGACTGCGCTGCCCGCTTCGGATCCCAGTCAAACACGGTCGACCACTCGGGTTCGCGGCACTGCAAGGCGTGGTGCATCAGGTCGCCGATGACGATCGCTTGTTGGCCGCGCGAACGGATGTTGACGCAGCAATGGCATGGTGAGTGACCGGGTGTCGGAGTGAGCCACAGCGTATCGTCGAGCTGGAAATCGTCGTCGACGAGCAGCGCTTGGCCGGCGGCGACCACCGGCTCGCAATTGTAGCCCCAGACATTGCCGCCGCCGCCGGGCCGGTTCTCGCCACGTTTGTTGGACTCTTCCCAAGCGGCGTATTCGCCCTTGTGAAAAATATATTTGGCTTTCGGAAAAGTCGGCACCCAACGGCCATTGCGCAGCATGGTGTTCCAGCCGGTATGGTCGATATGCAGGTGCGTGCAGAACACGTAGTCGATGTCTTCGAAGCGCAGGCCTTCGGCCGCGAAACGGTCGAGCCACGGCTTTTTGGGAAAATCCATTGGTGGCGGATAACCCTTGTCCTCGCCGGTGCAGGTATCGATCAGGATGGTGTGTTTGGGCGTGCGCACCACATAGGTCTGATAAGTGATGACAAGGAGGCCCGAGGCCGGATCGAACACTTCGGGATCGAGTTCGGCGAGATGACGTTTGCCGAGCTCAGGCTCGTATGGGGAGAACATGTCCTGTGGCTTTCGCCACGGCCCGTCGCGTTCGATGATGCTGGTAATGGTGACGTCGCCGATTGCGAGTTTCTTCATGGCGTATCCGTTTGCAGGAGGATCACGGCGCGGCGTACCGCCGCGGCGCTTTATTGGCCGACCGGAAGCTGATAGTGGATACCGCCGCGAAGGATATTGCTCTTGCTTGGCTCATTCGGGGCGGCGTCGAACAGCGAAAGCTGCGTGCCGGTAGGGACGGCGTAGAGGTATTCAATTTTGGCCGATACGTTGTGATCGAGCGCCAATTCCATGCCGCCGCCGATGGCCCAGTTGATATTGCCCGCTGACAGATCGACGAAATTTGGTGTGGCGCCGTAGGTTTGAGCGTTAAGGTTATCCGCCGTGCCAAACGTCGCGAAGCCGCCGGTGCCGTAAACAAAAACGCGATCGAAGGATTTTCCGGCGCGCGCACGCAGCGTCCCCATCCACGGCACCTTCATCCGGTCATTCAAGCTGCACCCGATGCCACACGCTGTGAGCGGACCGGACGACTGCCCGGTCCACTGCATATCGCCTTCAAAGCCGAACACCGTGCTGCCGTTTTGCCAATTGGCGCCGACCACCCCGCTATCGATGCCGCCCTGACTGGAAGGTCCTGAACTCGCCAGGCCGGACAGGCCGGTAATGGCGTTGGTGCCGCCAGGAGATCCGCCTCCTGGTGCAAGATTAGGACTGCCGCGGAGATAAACCCCCGCCCAGCTGTAGGGCAGGCTGGAAGCGGGCGGCGGCGTCTTTTTCGGGGAGACTTGCTGCTGCGAATCCGCTCCCCAGGCGAGGCCTGTGGCCGCCAACAACGCGCAAGTTGCGATCAACGTCCGCAACTTCCGACCCCTCGAATGTCGCAGCCCTGGCTACGCATATAGGCCCAAACTGCCTGGCATCCTACAAGAAATTGTGAAATTTGCACATTCAGGCTGTGCGGACACTCAACCAGCAGGCGAGTTCTCTCATATAACCGGCCTCGGGCCGGTTAGCCGCGCTCGACCGGAACGTCCGGTCGCGATCCCCATTCCGACCATGAGCCGTCGTAAAGGCGCAGTGCGGTTTTGCCGATCGAGTCGAGCGCCAGGGTGAGTATCGCCGCAGTCACGCCTGAGCCGCACGATGTGATGATGGGCTTGTCAAGGTCAACCCCGGCCGACGTGAACGCCGCTTCAATGCGCTCACGCGACGCCAGCCGGCCGTTTTCCAACACGTTTTGGAACGGCACGTTGAATGAGTCCGGCATATGACCCGAGCGCAAGCCCGGGCGCGGCTCCGGCGCCGTGCCGGCAAAGCGCTCGGCCGAGCGGGCATCAACGATCTGTGCGCTGCCGTCGGCCAACGCCATGCGTACGTCGGCGAGCATCGCCACCGGCCCGATATCCATTTCGGCTTGAAACTCTCTTGGCGGGCGCTTGGTCTCGCCGGTCTCGATCGGCCGGCCTTCGGCTTTCCATTTCGGCAGGCCGCCGTCGAGAATGAAAACGTTCTTGGCGCCGAAGACGCGAAACGTCCACCACACCCGAGCCGCCGAATAAAGGCCCTGGCTGTCGTAGACCACGATGGTGTCGCCATTACCGATACCCAGCGCGCCGGCCGCTGCGCCGAATTGCGTCGAGCCCGGCAGCATGTGAGGCAGATCGGTCGAGTGATCGCACACCGTCTCGATATCGAAGAACACGGCGCCGGGAATGTGACCGCTGCGGTATTCAGCATGCCCGTCGCGCTTCTGGGTCGGCAGGAAGTACGAAGCGTCGACGGCAACGACGTCGCGGTCGCGTAAATGTTCGGCCAGCCAGTCGGTCGACTTGAGCCAGCGGTTGGCGGGGGAGGCAGGAGGATCGCTTTCAGTTCTCAACATGAGGTTTGCCTGATGATTTTGCGGAACGAAATGCAGGTCAATGTGTGTCAACGCATCTGCCTAGGGGAAGTTCACTCATACGGCACCTTGATGGTAGGTCGGCGAACGAGCCATTCCGGCACAGGCAAATTTTTCTCGCGCAGGAACGCCGGGTTGAACAGTTTCGACTCATAGCGTGTGCCGTAATCGGCGAGAATCGTCACGATGGTGTGGCCGGGCCCAAGCTCTTTGGCAAGCCGCACGGCACCCGCGATGTTGATACCGGACGAGCCGCCCAGACACAGACCTTCGTGCTCCAAAAGATCAAAGATGATCGGCACCGCCTCGGCGTCCGGAATCTGATACGCGGTGTCGATCGGTGCACCTTCAAGGTTTTTGGTGACGCGGCCTTGGCCGATGCCTTCGGTGATCGATGAGCCCTCTGATTTGAGGACGCCGGTCGTGTAGTAGCTGTAAAGTGCAGCGCCCATCGGATCGGCGAGCGCGATGCGCACTGACTTGTTGTGCGCCTTCAGCGCAATGGCGATTCCGGCAAGCGTGCCGCCGGTGCCGACGGCGCAGGAGAAGCCGTCGACCTTGCCGTCGGTCTGCCGCCAGATTTCCTGGCCCGTCGTTTCGATATGGCCTTGCCGGTTGGCGACATTGTCGAACTGGTTGGCCCAAATCGCACCGTTCTTTTCAGTCTTTGCCAGTTGCGCAGCGAGCCGGCCGGAGATCTTTACGTAATTGTTTGGATTCGAATACGGTACGGCCGGGACCTCGATTAATTCGGCGCCGCAAAGCCGGAGCGTATCCTTCTTCTCCTTGCTCTGGGTTTCCGGAATGACGATCACGCTGCGAAAGCCCATGGCGTTGCCGACCAGGGCGAGCCCTATTCCGGTATTGCCGGCGGTGCCTTCAACGATAATGCCGCCGGGCCGCAGCGCCCCCTTCTTGACCGCATCCTGGATAATAAAGAGGGCGGCGCGATCCTTGACCGATTGGCCCGGATTCATGAATTCGGCCTTGCCGAGGATATTGCAGCCGGTCGCCGCCGAGACGCGGTTAAGACGGATTAACGGCGTATTGCCGATAGCTTCGATAATTCCGTTGCAAACCTGCATGATCGCGAATTCCACCGTAGATCGAGCCTAGATGATGTAATCCTTGGAAACAATGCAAGGTCAAATGCAATTGAATGCCGCAAGATTATTGAAACCATAGGGCCGCAAGCCGTCCTTCTAACTAGCAGCATTCACCTATTGTTTGGGGCCGCTGGGTTAAGCGGATACGGACGGGGTTTGCCGCTATTCGCAACCCTTTATTCTGCCCATGGTCGAACGAGATGAGTCTCGACGTCAACACGCTTTTCCTCGTAACAATCTACGTGGAAGTAATCCTCGGATTGCTGCTCTTGTTCGCGTGGGTGCAGAACACCGCCATCACGGCGGTGGCCTGGTGGGGATTTGCGCACTTGTTGCGCGCTGCGTCGGTCGTATTGTTCGGCCTGTACGGCTCGGCGCCGGATGTCATCAGCATCGATCTCGCCAATGCCCTTCTATTTACGGCGTTCGCGCTCACCTGGACAGGCGCGCGCGTGTTCGATCATTTGCGGCCACAGCCGATTCTTATGTTCGCCGGCGCCGCATTGTGGCTGGCCGTCTGCCGTCTCCCGATGGTGGAGGCATCCTTTAACGTGCGCGTGCTGCTGTCGTCCGGCATCATCACCACCTATACCTGGGCAACCGCGTACGAATTCTGGCGCGGGCGCAGCGAGCCGCTGGTGTCACGATGGCCGGCGATCTTCATGCTGTTTGCCCACGGCGCGCTTTATCTGTTGCGCACGCCGTTCGGCGCCATGCTGCCGTGGTCGCCGACTGGAAACCAGGTTTTCGAGAGCGTGTGGCTTACCGTGCTCAGCTTCGAGGCCCTGCTGTTCACGATCTCGATTGCGTTCATCCTGCTTGCCATGGCCAAGGAACGTACCGAGCATCGTCACAAGACAGCCGCCTTGGTCGACCCGCTCACCGGCATTTCTAACCGCCGCGCGTTCCTGCAGGACGGCGAGGCGCAGCTGAAGCGGCAGTCGACTAATCCGCGTCCGATCGCTGTGATGCTGCTCGATCTCGATAATTTCAAATCGATCAACGATCGCTTCGGGCACGCGACCGGCGATCATGTGCTGGAGCTGTTTGCCGAAATCGGCAACCGCCACATGCGGCGTCACGATCTGTTTGGCCGTCTGGGCGGCGAGGAATTCGCCGCAATGTTGTTTGACACCGGTCGGGATCGGGCACTCGCTGTTGCCGAAGAGATTCGGGCCGCCTTTGCCGAAGCAACCCGCGAAGTGGAGGGGCGCTCCGTGGTCGCCACGGTAAGCATCGGCATCGTCATCAGTCACGACGCCGTGCTCGATCTCTCTGCGCTCTTAGCGCAAGCAGACCATGCGCTTTATCGTGCCAAGGACAACGGGCGCAACCGCATCGAAGTGGCTTCGATCGAGCTGGTGCTCGACCGTATCAAGCGTGCCACGGCCGAGCGTCCGGCCGCGCGTGGCGCCAGTGCTGCAGCCAAATCCGCCGCGTGAGCGGTCGACTAAGCGGCAGTCGCGCCGCGCTACTTGACCTCGGCCGGCGTCGACGTTCCCGGTCCCTCTCCGACAATCAGCAGAACGGCGTCTTCTTCCTTGGCGCCGTCGAAATGCACGTGTTTCCCGAAATGGGTGACGAACGTTCCCGCAGGCATCGGGACGGTCGCACTGGGATCGAACTTGGTGCCGGTGCCGACCCACCAGGTTCCTTTGAGAACGGTGATGAACCGATCGCGCGGATGGAAATGCGGATGGCTGAAATGATTGCCGGCGAGCCATTTGACCATCTGCACGTAAAGCCCTTCCTTGGACGGGTTTCCGGCCAGCACCGCATTCTGTGCGCCGGCCGGGCTCGGCGGCGACCACTTGATTTGATCGGGCAATAGATAGGTCACCGCAGCCGCGTCGAGGCCGGCTGCACGCGCGTTGCCGCCGGAAAGGGCCGCGGCGGCCAACGACAAAAGGCTCAACTGGCGGCGCGTGAGCGATGACATGAATTCCTCCTCGGCGTGGACGCTCTGCTGCGAGCATGTGGCCAATAAGGTATCTCGCTCCAGCCACCGAGGCGAGATGGGACCATGCCCATTCCCGCGGTTTGCCGTGCTGGTCCAATCCTGTATTAGCTTGCCGGCGGTCAACGTCCGCCCGATTTGACGATCGTACAGGTACAAGAAGGAAGTCCAATGAAGCGTAGCAGCAGCCGCATTCTCACCACCCACGTTGGCAGTCTTATTCGTCCGCCGGCGCTGCAGGAGTTTCTGCGCTCCAAGCAAGCGGGCAAGCCTTATGATCAGGCGGCCTACAGCAGGTGTTTGTCGGATGCGGTTATGGCGGTCGTGCGCCAGCAGGCCGAAGTGGGAATCGATGTGGTCAGTGACGGTGAATTCGGCAAGTCGATTTCCTGGTCGCAATATGTACTGGAGCGGTTGAGCGGCTTCGAGCGGCGGCCGATCACGACGGAAGGCAAAAATCCGTTCACCCGGGGCGTCGATCGTGACGCCTTCGCTGAGTTTTATGCCGAGCTCGATGCCCGCGAAGGTGTTGCGACGACGGTCGAGGCAGTTTGCGTCGGACCGATCACCTATACCGGCCAGGCCGAGCTCAAGCGAGACATCGATAATTTCAAATCCGCGCTCAAGGGTCTGCATATTGAGGAAGCGTTTTTGCCCGTCGCCGCGCCTGCCAGCGTCATTCCCGATCGCAAGAACGAATTCTACAAGAGCGACGAGGAACTGATCCGCGCCATCGGTGCGGCCATGCGCACAGAGTATCGTATGATCATCGACGCCGGGTTTCTGCTGCAACTCGACGACGCGCGCGCCGCTGTTACCTACGACCGTATGGTGCCGCCGAAATCATTCGCGGAATACCGTAAATGGCTCAGGCTGCAAGTCGAGGTACTTAACGAGGCGATTGCCGGTCTACCGCCAGAGCGGATCCGCTATCACGTCTGTTGGGGTAGCTGGCCGGGCCCGCATACCAGCGATGTTCCACTCAAGGATATCGTCGATCTCATTCTCGGCATGAAAGTCGGCGCCTTTGTCATCGAAGGCGCCAATCCGCGACACGAGCACGAATGGCGGGTTTGGGAGAGCGCCAAGCTGCCGGAGGGCAGGGTGCTGATCCCCGGCGTGATCAGCCACGCCACCAACGTGGTCGAACACCCGGAACTCGTGGCCGAGCGGATCGTGCGGCTGGCGGGCCTCGTTGGGCGCGAGAACGTCATTGCCGGGACCGATTGCGGGTTCGCCCAGGGCCCGTTTCACCGCCGGGTCCACCCTTCGATCATGTGGGCGAAGCTCGGCGCGCTTGTTGAAGGCGCCAGGATCGCTAGCGCCGAGCTGTGGAAATAAAACGGAAGCGACAGGACGTTATTCGGCGGCGACGGCGTGGACCGGCTCGACTGCTTCCTCGATCGGTCCATGCTTGGGACCGAACAGCCAAGTCTGCAGCCGGTCGAGATAGAGATAGACGACGGGGGTCGTGTACAGCGTCAGCATTTGACTGAGCGCCAGGCCACCGACCATCGCGTAGCCGAGCGGTTGACGCATCTCCGAGCCGGCGCCATTGCCGATCGCAAGCGGGATGCCGGCAAGCATCGCCGCCGCCGTGGTCATCATGATCGGACGGAAACGTAAGAGGCAGGCTTCGCGAATCGCCGCAAGTGGGGCCACCCGGCGCTGCTCTTCGGCGGCGATGGCGAAATCCACCAGCATGATGCCGTTCTTCTTGACGATGCCGATCAAGAGAATAATGCCGATGATGCCCATCACCGAGAGGTCCATGTGGCCGAGGCGCAGCGCCAAGAGCGCACCGATGCCGGCCGAGGGCAGCGTTGACAGAATAGTCAGCGGGTGAATGAAGCTTTCATAGAGTATGCCGAGGATGATGTAGACCACGATCAGCGCCGCGCCGATCAAAGCTGGCTCGCTCCTGAGCGAGGTCTGAAACGCTTGCGCGTTGCCCTGGAAGGTTGGGATGATGGCGGCGGGCATGCCGATCTCGCGCGACGCCTGGTTGACGGCGTCGACGGCCTGGCCAAGCGCCACTCCCGGCATGAGGTTAAACGTGATCGTAACCGCCGGGAATTGCGCCTGATGCGAGATCAGAAGCGGGCCGACGCCGTTGCTATCGATGCTGACCAGCGCGGATAGCGGGACCGCCCCGCCAGTGAGCGGTGACTTCACGTAGAGGCGATCAAGCGTCGCGAGGTCCTTTTGCAGTTCGGGCAGGATTTCCAGCACCACGAAATAAGTCTTGAGCTGGGTGAAATACTGCGTGATCTCACGCTGGCCGAACGCGTCATTGAGCGTGTCATCGATGGCCTGTGGGGAAATGCCGAAGCGAGAGGCCTGGTCGCGGTTGATGGTGATCTGCAGCCGCGGCGCATTGGCCAGGAGGTCGCTCGTCACGTCAGCAAGGAGCGGAACTGTCTTAAGCTTGTCAAGAAGCTTCTGTGACCATTCGTCCAGCTCTTCGATATTCGTGTCCTGCAGCGTGTATTGAAAGCTGCCGCGGGCGATGCGCGCGCCGACATTGATATCCTGCGCCGGCTGCAAGAACAGATTGGCGCCCTCGACCTTGGCAAGCTGCGGCCGCAATCGATCGATGATCCGCGACGCATTGAGCTTGCGCTCGTCGCGCGGCTTCAGCGTGATGAAAAAACGCCCGGTATTGGCCGATTGTGCGCTGCCGGTCGAGCCGGTCTGGGAGCCGAAACTTTCGACGTCGGGGTCGCGCAAGATGACGTCGCCGAGCTTGTGCATCAGACGCATCATCTCCGCCGGCGAGGTCTGTTGCGCCGCCTCGCCGAAACCCTGGATCAGGCCGGTGTCCTGAATCGGAAAGAAGCCTTTCGGAATCTCGATCGCCATCACCACGGTCAGCGCCATGGTGGCGAAGAACACGCCGAGCGTGATAGCCTGATGGCGCAACACGATATCGAGTGTGCGGCGGTAGAAGCCGAGCATGGCGTTGAAGCCGCCCTCGATCACCCGGTAAATCCGGCTGTGGTTTTCCGACTCCCGTTGCATGAAACGCGAACACATCATTGGCGCCAGCGTCAGCGACACCATCGCCGAAACCACGATGGAGGCGGTAACGGTCAGCGCAAATTCGCGGAACAGCCGGCCGATGATGCCGCTCATGAGCAGCAGCGGAATAAACACTGCAATCAACGAGCAGGAGATCGAGACGACGGTGAAGCCGATCTCGCGGGAGCCGCGGAGCGCCGCTTCGAATGGCCGCTCGCCGTGCTCGACGTGGCGATAAATATTCTCCACCACCACGATGGCGTCGTCGACCACGAAGCCGACCGCGATGGTCAGCGCCATCAGCGACAGATTGTCGATGCTGAAATGCATCAGATACATCGCGGCGAATGAACCGGCGATCGCCAGCGGAACGGTGATGCTGGGAATGAGCGTCGCCCAGAAATTGCGCAGGAACAAAAGGATCACCATCACCACCAGGCAGATGGTGAGGACCAACGTGAACTCGACGTCGGCGACCGAGGCGCGGATGGTCACCGTGCGGTCAAGAATGATATCGGTCTTGACCGCCGGCGGGATGCGCGCCGTCAATCTCGGCAGTTGGGTTTTGATCTGATCGACGGTTTCGATGACGTTGGCGCCGGGCTGTTTAAAGATCGCCAGGATGACGCCATCCTTATTGTTCTGATAGCCGGCGACGGTGCGATCGACCGGCTCGGCGATCGCCTGACCGACATCGCGTACTCTGATCGGGGCACCGTTGCGGTAGGCGAGTACGACGTCGTTGAATTTGGCGGCGTCAGTGATCTGATCGTTGGCGGCGATCATGAAGCTGATCTTGTCGCCGTTGATGGTGCCTTTGGCCGCATTGGTCGTCTGGCTGACCAGAGTACCGCGGATCTCTTCCAGCGTGATACCGCCGGCGGCGAGCTTGGCGGGATCGACCTGAACGCGGATCGAGGGCGCGCGGTCGCCGAACACCAGGACTTGAGAGACACCGGAAACCTGGGAGATTTGCTGCGCCAAAAAGATATTGGCGTACTCGTCGACGTTGATCAGCGGCACCGTATCGGAATGCACCGAGATCAGCAGAACGGGCACGTCCGCCGGATTGACCTTCTTGTAGGCCGGCGGCGTCGTCAGCGACTGCGGCAGTTGTTTGGTGGCGACCGTAATCGCTGCCTGCACGTCCTGTGCGGCGGAGTCGATGTTGCGGTCGAGATCGAACTGGATGACGATCGTCGAGGCGCCAAGCGAGCTTTGCGACGTCATCTGCGTGACGCCGGCGATTTGACCGAATTGCAGTTCGAGCGGCGCGGCGATCGAAGTCGCCATGGTCTCGGCGCTCGCCCCAGTCCAGGTGGTGGTGATCTGAATGGTCGGAAAATCGACCTGGGGCAGCGGCGCCACCGGCAGGAAGGGAAAGGAGACGATGCCGACGAAGGCCAATGCCGCCATCAACAGCGTGGTCGCTACCGGCCGCCGGATGAACGGTTCCGAAACGCTCACGTCTGGTTGCCCTGCTTGGCCAAAGTGTGGGGCTCACTGACAACCACGGCCGCTCCGGTTTGCAGCTTGTACTGGCCGTCGGTTACGACACGTTCGCCAGCCTCGAGCCCGGAAACCACAATGGTGCGATCGCCGGTCGTGGTGCCGGTCTTGATCGGCCGCGGCTCGACGGTGTTATCGGTCTTCACCACCCAGGCGAACAGCCCTTTTGGACCGCGCTGCACGGCGAGCGGCGGGATGACCACGACATCCTTGCGAATTGTCAGAAGGAGGCGCGCGTTCACGAACTCGCCGGGCCATAATTTTTCATCGGCGTTGGGAAAAATCGCCTTCAGACGGTATGTGGCGGTTGCCTGATCGATCAGGTTGTCGATGGTCGACAGCGTGCCCGTGCTCAGCAGACGGACGTTGTCGCGATCGAAGGCCGCGATCTCGACCGTGCCGTCTGCGGCCGCGTCGCGCACGTCGTCGAGCGTTTGCGCCGGCAGCGTGAACAGCACGGCCGCGGGCTGTGTCTGGGTTAGCACGGCGATCGCGGCGGAATCGCTGGCGTGCACGATATTGCCCGGATCGACCATGCGTACGCCCATTCGGCCGGCCGTCGGCGCGACGATATTGGTGTAGTCGAAATTGGTCTGTGCGGTCTCGATCGCGGCCTGATCGGCATCAATCGAAGCTTTGGTTTGATCGACCTTCGCTTGCTGCAGATCGAGGTTTTGCTGCGTTTCGGCGTTCTTGCGCACCAAGGTCCGGAATCGCTCCAGATCTTTCTGTGCCGCGATTAGGGTCGCCTGATCCATAGCCTTTCGCGCCTTCGCCTGATCGAGCGCGGCCTGATAGAGGCGGGGATCGATTTTTGCGAGTACGTCGCCTTTGTTGACGCGTTGGCCTTCCTTGAAAAATACGTCTTGTAGCTTGCCATCGACTTGGGTGTGGATAGCGACGGTATACAGTGCCTGAACAGTGCCGAGCCCCGTCAGGTAGATCGGCACATTCTGCCGCGCTGCAGCGCTGACGCTCACCGGGACGGCTTGCCGCGAGGACTTGCGCGCAGCCTGAGCTGCATCAGCCCCGCTCGGCCAAAGTCTGTAGCCTACTCCCGCAGCTGCAAGTGTCGCGCAACACGCAAGAATTAACGCGATGCGGCGTCGGCGCCAGCCCGCGTCGGTGGCATTCATATCCAAAGGTACCCCTCAGCAGCGCCGTCTTGAGCTCGCAGCGCGCATCACCTGTGGCAAATTAGCCCAACTCCTCTATAGCTTCGAGAAAATCCTACTGGAAGCCAAAAGCGCATAATGCTGCGTTGCGATATGATAAATTTTGGGGCCATACCTATATTCGCTGCATAACTTCGAGAGATCGGGCGCCTGCGAGGTCGTCACACAGGGCCCGGCAGGACTTTGTCGCGGACCGCAATCTGGCCAACGGGTTCATTCGTCTCTGTTGATTTGCTAGGCTCGCGTTCAGCCGCGAGTGGCGACTGCCAGGAGATTGACCATGCTCGATGTGACCAAGCGCGGAGGGATGGCGCCATTCGATACCGCGCGCCTTGACCGGCTGATGGACGAGGCCGGGATCGATGTCCTCGTTGTCACTTCAAAGCACAACGTCCAATACCTGCTTGGCGGCCATCGGGCGTTCTTTTTCGAATCCATGGACGCGATGGGGCTGAGCCGCTACTTGCCGGTATTTGTCTATGCGAAAGGCGCACCGGAAAAGGCCGGTTTTTTCGGCCATCGCATGGAGAATTTTCAGCACGAGGTGAAGCCGTTCTGGGTTTCGGAGGTTGACGTCAAAAACTCGGGTTCCATCGACGTGATGGAGAAGGCCGCCGACTATGTGCGCAGGCTCGCGCCGAAGCCGAAGCGCCTCGGAGCCGAACTCGCCTTCATCCCCGCCGATTCAGTTTCGGTTCTGCGCAAGGCGTTCCCTGACAGCGAAATCAAGGACGCACTGTTCGTGCTGGAGCGGCTGCGCGCGCGCAAGACGCCCGAGGAACTGGAGAAGTTGCGTATCGCCTCCGACCTGGTGATCGATTCGATGCTGGCGGTGATCAGCAGTCACGGCCCAGGCGCGACCAAAGCCGAGCTGAGCGAAGCGCTCCGTCGCGAGGAGACGATGCGCGGGCTGACATTCGACTATTGTCTGATCGCGGCCGGATCGAGCCTCAATCGCGCCCCGTCGGACCAGCGTTGGGAAAAAGGCGACCCGTTGTCGCTCGATTCCGGCGGCAACTATCACGGCTATATCGGCGACTTGGCGCGCATGGCGGTCGTGGGCGAGCCGGACGGCGAACTGGTCGATCTGTTGGCCGAGGTGGAAGCGATCGAGCAGGCTTCGATGAAGCCAATCCGCGCCGGCGCGCTCGGCAAAGAGATCTATGCCGCGGCCGACGCCGTGCTGCACAAATCGAAGCTGCACAATCACGTTCATTTCCTCGCCCACGGCATGGGACTGGTCAGCCACGAGGCGCCGCGGCTCACCAACTCGGGGCCGGTGCCGTATGACGCCTACGATGCCGACCGGCCGCTCGAAGCTGGCATGGTGGTTTCGGTCGAAACTACGCTGCAGCATCCGCGCCGCGGCTTTATCAAGCTGGAGGACACCGTCGTTGTGACGCCGGGCGGGTTCGAGGTTTATGGCGACCGAGCGCGCGGCTGGAACCGCGCTGGAGGTGCTGGGTCGTCGTAATTGGATCCGCTGCGTGGCCTCGAGACGCGTTCAGTGCGCGTAAAAGAACTGCAATTCGCGCGAAGCGGCCTCGCGCAGCATATGCAGCTGCTTTTTCAGGAGCAGGATCTCAGCGGCGCTGAGACCGCGCTGCATCTCGTAAGGTCCTCGGAGCACCTCCTCGACCCCGCGAGCGGCCCTGGTAGTGGAAGGAAACCCAACCGTCGGTCCGAGGCCGACGACACTGTGGATTGAGCGATACGTCTCCTCGACCGATGTCGCGGCGGCGGGCGTCACATCTGCCAGACTGGAAAGCGACTCATATGCGTCGTCGATTTTGCTTTCGAGCGTTGACACGAAGCGGTAACGCACGCGGTCGAGACGGTCTTTGAACGAAGCCAAACTCATCGAACAATTTCCCCCCGGCGCATACATACGGCAGGAGGGTGGCTGGGTAAAGAAGAATGGCTGACGATGGTGAATGTATATTTATCTAATACTGACAGTAACTGTATTTCATGCCATGGCGTTGTAATATAGATTCGGACAATACGTATAATAACCTACCAAAAAATTCACAAGAACGCTTTGTCATTTGACGGCATCGGGTTACTGCCCGCGCGGAAGGCGCGCGGGCTGCTGGTGACGGCGACGCCCCTACGCATGTGCCGGGTTGTTCATGACAATGCGAACGAGGTCCACGGAGTTCTTTGCTCCGAGTTTTTGCATGATGCGGCTGCGATGGATTTCAACCGTGCGCGGGCTTATCCCGAGGTTTCGGGCGGTTTCCTTATTCGATGACGCGGCGGTGATCTGTGACAGCACCTCGCGTTCGCGTGGCGTCAGTCTGTCGTAGCCGCGATATGTCGGCACTGACGATGAATGCTGACGTTCATGGATCCGCGTCCAGTCCTCGATCGCTGTGGTGACGCGCGACAGGATCGTGTCACCGTCAAACCGCTTCTCGATGAAGTCGAATGCTCCGTATTTCATGGCGCGGACGACGTTGAGCACATCACCTTGACCGGACAGGATGAGAACCGGGCCTGGGTAGGACTTGGCGTCAAGTTCACGGAGTACCTCCAATCCGGAGGACTCAGGCATGCATATATCCAGGAGGACGCAGGCTGGCGGTTGGTTTCGTGCGATGTGCAGGAACGCACGGCCGTCAGCGAATTCTCGTACGCGATATCCCGCATTATCGAATACCGCGGTCAGTGTTTCACGCATGTCGCAGTCGTCGTCGACGACGAAGATGTCGCTGATCATCGTTCAATCCATTCTCGTTGCTGTACCGTCCTTTCCCCGTCATCTCACTTTTCTTACTGCAGGCCGTGCGCGGCCACGCCTTTGATCTAACTCTGGCCGTGCGCCTGAACGCGTGCGGAGAATCAGATCGATCTCGTTAAGTCCCGCCCTGTAATGCCACGTACGGGCATGAATCGCTGTTCAAAGTTCAACAGCAGAGGCGCAATTCCCCTACGTACTAACACGAGTTTGAGGATTGCCGCGATTGCCGCAACGTAAGCGTCGGCCTGCAGGGGCTTTCGCCAAAGGCCTGCAGCAATTCATTTCTCGTTCTCACCGGTGTCGGTGGAATGCGCGCCGAGACCGACGTGGTCCTGCCCGGTGACGACGCGCCATAACGACTCGTGAACGGCGATCTTGTCGTCGTATTCGATGTGACCCAATTCTCGAAATCTGGTCATGAAGAAATTGACCCGCGACCGCGTTGTGCCGACCATTTGGGCGAGCGCTTCCTGATCGAAGCCCTCGACGCTGGCACCAGCCGTCTGGTCTCCTGAGTTCACCAGTTGAAGAAGGATGCGTGCCAAGCGCTGCTCGCTGCTGTCGGTCAGCTGACTGATGAGGCTCGCCTTCAACGCATCGCCGTGTCCGACGACCCAGCGCAGGTACAGAGTAGCGAAGGCCGGATCACGGCGAATGGCGCGCACTACGCTTGCCTTCTCGATTCGCACAGCGAGGCTGTCGATGAGACAGATGGCTGTGGACGAGCGCAGTGTCCTGCTCGTGAGGCACTCTTCACCAAAGAATGCGCCGGCACCGAGCACGCCAATAATCGCGTCTTTGCCGTGGGGTGAGCCCACCTTGAGCACAATTCGTCCTTGCTGCAGATAATAGAGGCAGTCGGCAATCTCTTCTTGGC
>Ga0335081_10004030_pt1 | contig 23201 bp, 19 predicted proteins | sample Lox_Sample_35_FD_206713 | JGI IMG/M metagenome (GOLD analysis project Ga0335081, IMG submission 206713) | Soil microbial communities from Loxahatchee National Wildlife Refuge, Florida, United States - Lox_Sample_3.5 | ecosystem: Environmental > Terrestrial > Soil > Wetlands | place: USA...
GTGTGGCGGAGCCGGTGCGCCCGGACGACCGGCACTCCCGCCCGCGCGCAGGCGCAGCGCACGATGCCCGAGATCCCATTGGTTCCGAGCGGCCCGATCGGCGCAACAGCTCGCAAGAACACCTCACGGTGCACGGTGCCCTGCGGGCGGCCCCTGCGCAGGTAGGCGACGATCGCCTCGCCGACGTCGACCGGCAGCGGGAGGCGGTGCTCGTGGCCGCCCTTGCCCCGGACCACGACCTCGCCGGCCCGCCAGTCGATGTCCTCCAAGCGCAGGCGGGCGACCTCGCCGGCCCGCAGTCCGAGGCGGAGCAAGGTGAGCAAGACGGCGTAGTCCCGCCGGCCCTTGGATCGCCGTCGGTCACACGAACCAAGCAGGGCACTGGCGGTCTTCTGATCGATCCCCATCGGCAATGACGAGCGGCGCCGCCGGGCGACAGAAAGGGCCGCCGCGGACAGGTCGCTCTGCGTCAGCCCTTCGACGAAGCTGAAGCGCAGGAACGAGCGCAACGCGGTCACGAACAGCTTCGTCGCGCTCACCGACACCGACGCCGATGCCGACAGCACGGCACCGGTGACGTCGCTCGCCGTCAGGCTGGCGAGCTCAGCGCTCGGAGCGCACCAGTCAAGAAAGCGACGCGCCCGCGCGACATATACCGATGCCGTCGAAGGCGCCACCGCCCGCTCTTGGAGCAAGAACCGCTCGAAGCAGGCGAGCAAGGCCTCGCCAGGGGAGACAGCTGCCGGCTCCACCCGGGGCCGCTCCACTCCGCGCTCCGCGAGGACCTCCAGCATCTGGCTCAGTGCCCGCCGGGAGCAGACGCGACCTCCGTCGCGTCGTCGTGGCAGCTCACCGAGGAACTCCTCAAGCCGCTCCTTGCTCAGGTCGGCCGCGCTGAGCTGGCGCTCCTCCAGCCATCGGCTGAGGCGCGCCACCTGCCTCAGTTCGGAGGTGACTGAGCGCGCCGAATAGCCCCGGGCTCTCAGCTTCATCTTGTAATCGTCGGCAAAAGGTGCCAGTGGTCCGGTGGTCCCGCCTCATGGCACCTCTCTGTTCCTTCGTGCCATGTCTCCTCCTTCTCGATAGATCCGAGAGGTGAGGATGGCCCAGGCGGCCCAGGATTATGCCGATCTCATCGGCCCGTTCGCCGCCGCTGACAAGGAGTTTCCATACGAGGTCGGCATAACGCGGAGGTCGGCATAACGTCAGGAAGTCGAAGCCCTCGTCGAGGTGGACCACGCGGGTCTTCTCCTCGTTGAAGGCCAGCCCCCGGGCCGCCAGCCACGGGACGAGCCGGGCCTTGGCCTCCTCGGCCTGCTCCCGGCTGTCGCACAAGGCGACCAGGTCATCTGCATACCTCACCAGCACCGGGGTGCCCGGGATCGCCGATTCCGCTTCCCGGCAGGGATTCCACCGGTAAGCGGCCCCTGCGGCCTCCTCCATCCCGTGGAGCGCGATGCCGAAGATCAACGGGCTGATCACGCCGCCTTGCGGGGTGCCCTCCTCGGTCGGGGCGAGCCTGCCGTCCTCGATCGCCCCTGCCTTCAGCCACCCGGCGATCCGCTCCCTGGCGGGGGAAGGTGCCGAGCTGGCGCAGGATGTGACCGTGGTCGGCGTGGTCGAACGCGGCCTTGAGGTCCGCGTCCAGTGCCCGCCTTCTCTTGGTGCGGCTGCCCGCCACGGTCCAGAAGATGGCCGCGATGGCGTCGTGGCAGCCGCGTCCGGGCCGGAAGCCGTAGCTCCTCGGCTCGAACCGGGCCTCCCGCTCGGGCTCCAGCGCGCTCACCGTCATGGCCTGAAGCGCCCGATCGGCGATCACGGGAATTCCCAGCGTTCTCTTCTTCGCTGATCCCGGCTTCGGGATGAGCACGCGCCTGACCGGCCGGGCCGTCCACAGCCTGGAGCGCCGCTGGCACCAGTCGGCCAGGTCGGCCTTCTGGGATGCCAGCAGCGCGACCTTGCCGTCGACGCCCGGGGTCTTGCGCCCGGCGTTGACCTCCGTGACCCGGCGCACGCTCACCAGGGCGTTCGCGCGGGACCGGAGCATCAGCCGCTGAAGATTGCGGACCTTCTTCAGGTCCCCTTCCTGCGATGCCGCGAAGATCCGCTGCCGCAGCCGCCTTACGTCCCTCTCGGCCTGGTCCCAGTCAATGCCATACCAGTCCTCGGCGTCCTTCGGTCCGTTCACCACAGCCGTGGCGTCCAACTTGCCCTCCGGTTCGGGTGGTTGCCGTCATCGTTCCCCGCAGACTCACCTGACCCGCGTGGGCACCCTTCCGGGCCCGGGCACCAGGCCCGGTATGCGGCCGGTTAGCCAGGACCGCCAGCGGAGCACTGGCGATGCGATCCCGGTTTCCCGCGGCCTTCCGGCCTGCCGCCATTGGCTTCTCGGGTCATCCTGTCCCGCCGGGGAATTGAGCCTTCCTCACGGTCAGCCGACCAGGCCGCAGCCTGGACCCCGACGGGGTTTCCACGTTCCGCGCGCGTGAGACGCGACCGGGAAGGGTGCCCTCTCGACCCCGGGGCGGTGGTGCCCGACCGGCCAGTGCGAGTCCCTGGACGGCACCTGCCGCTTCTCAGCGGCCAGCCCTGCACCCCTGTCCTGCATCCCATCACAGGGGGTCAACGTAACGAGGCATCATCGAGGGTTCACTTGCGTTCACCCGTCCGGTCTTCCCCTCGCCTGCGGCCCCCGGATGGAACGGGGGCTCCCCGGAGCTTCACACCCCGCCGTTGCCAGCGACGCATGTCCGGGCGGGGACGGGCCATGAGCACAAGCCCGGGGCTACCCTGCCGCCACCATCAGACGGCCCTCCTTCCTGGTAACCCACTCACCACGTGCGACCTCGTGTCGCACCTCGCTGACGTTATTGTCCAGGCTGATCATCGGGTACTCGCGGTGCGCGATCAGCCCGTCCCATTCCCGGTCCAGCGTGGCGAGCGCCTTCTTGGCGGGCTCCTGCAGGCCGGGGGCGGCCATCTGCTGCTTGCGGGCCTGGTCGATCGCGCCGATCGCGTCGTCCCGGGCGGCGCGGGCTTCCTCCAGCCGGGCGGCGGCCTCCGCGGCCTGCGGCGGCGCAGGGGCAGCAGCTCCAGCCCAGGCGGCCGTCAGCTTCCCGTGCACCGTATACAGTGCCTTGATCCGGTCCAGCCACGCGGCGGTCCAGTACGCCAGCCGGGCCGGGTTGGCGTCCCCGGCGCGCACGAAGTACCGGCGCATACTGGGCCCAGCAGTACAGGTTCACCAGGCCGTCGGCCTTCTTCCCGGCCGAGGTGTAGACCGAGTAGAAATCGCTGGAGATCACCAGCCGCCGCGGCCCGTCCCCGTCCCCGTCATCGGCCAGCTGCCCGGTCTCCCCGTCGATCCCACCCGGGCCGGGCCAGCACTGCCCCGGCCCGGGTGGGATCCATCACGAAGCACGTGGTATCCGGGCCGATGAACACCCATAGCCACCACTTCGCCGGGCCGTCTCCCTCGTCCGGGGAGAACACGTGCCAGCTGGTCTCGTCGGCGTGCAGGTGCCAGGAGTCCCGCGATCTCGCGGTAATCGCCTCCTCCAGCGGGGCCAGCAGCGTCCCGGCGGCCGCGCAGGTTCCCGTCACGGTCGCCGGCGAGATGTCCGCGCCATGCCGGGCCAGGCCGGTGACCAGCGAGTTCTGGCTGTGGTCGGCCACGTACCGCTCGGTGAGCAGCAGCGCGATGAACCCGTTGGACAACAGGCCCCTGCCGATCGCCTTCGGCGGCCGAGCGCCGTCACCGCCGCCGGGACCGGGCACCGGCAGGCCCGCCGGTACCGGCGGCGGCAGTGCGCGAGCACCCGTACCCTCACTTCCCAGTCCAGCTGCTCCACGACGTGATCGCCCAGCCGGGTGAACGGCACCCCGCACTGCGGGCAGCAGTACCCGCCGCCGGGAAAATCCCAGATCACCTCGACCCGGGGCAGATGCGAGTAATCCCGGCGCCCCGCCCGCGCCCCGGGCCCCCGCGGCCTGCCGCTCGCCAGGTCCCGGCCCGCGCCCCCGCCGTCCTCATCCCGGGCCGCCGCCGGCCGCGCCCGCTCCGACGACCGCCCGAACACCAGCCGCTGCAGCACCGCCAGCTCCGCGCGCAGCCGCTCAAGCTCGGCCTCCCGGAGCGCGTCACGCTCCCGCAGCCCGGCATTCTCCTCCCCAAGCCGCGCATTCTCCGCTGTCAGACCCTCCGCCAGCCGCGCCAGCCGCTCATTCGCCTCCAGCGCCGCCGCCAGCACATCCTGCAGCAACGCGTCAGCATCCGTCTCCGCGACCACGCCAGCCCCGGCAATCACGGAGCACAGCAAACACGCCCGTAAGCCCGCAATCACGCACCACCCCCGGCGTGTCGCACAGCGGCCGTCACCACGCTCCGCGCGCCCTCCGCCACACGATTTCCGACTACTTACGTCGAATACCCTGCGCAGGAGGTGCAGTGTGAAGCCCGATCGTTATCAGGCGGGCGTCCGGAAGTCGATGGTGAACCGCAGGTAGTCGTCCTGCCGGCCCACCCCGGGGCCTCCTGGCCATCATCGTCGGCGTGGCGGTCCCGGTGGTGCTCCGGGGCGCCGGGTACCTGGTCCGGCGGGCGCGCACAAGGCTTCGATCGGCCATGGACGCGCGTCCCTCGAGCCGGGCGCAGCTCAAGATCGAGCTGAGGTCGACATCGGTGCCCCCCGCCGACCGGGAAGACGATCACGTTTCCGTAGGCCGGCTGACACCTGGGCACGTTTCCGTAGGCTGACTGACACCGGGGCGTCACGTGAGCCGGACGAGCCGGGCCTCTCCCGTGCTCTGGTCCCGGATGATCAGGTCACGGCGCTCCCGCAACTGCGCTTCAATGAACCGGTAAAGAGCGATCGCGCGGTTGATGATGTCTGTCCGAGACAGGCCAGTCCGCTCCTGAAGCCGCCGGAGATCCTGTGCTGCTTGCGGGATCAAGGCAACGGTGATCCGCTCAGCCTGCATGGGCCGAACGGTGTCGTTCTGATGGGGGGTACCGCCTGGGCTCATTGGCATCGCAATCCTCCCTCCGGCAGCGAGTTCCTCGTCTCCTTCGCCGCTTCTCGCTGCGAAGCCGAGTTGCCCCGGCATGAAACAGAATGCTCTACTGCAGAGAATCGCTGCCTAGATTTACACGGTCAAATGTTAGTATACTGTTGAATCAATGCAATATCAACAAATAAAACGCATGTTTCAGAATGTAATTCGTGGTGGAAGACGGCACATTGCGTTGAGCGGCGCCCCGGTGTCCTGGCTGTGAAGCTCTCGACTGGAGCAGAATGCTGCCCCGGGCTCGGGGGTTGCGCGGCGGCCGGTTGCCGACCTTAGGCATGAGCTTGGCTCCGGCCGCCGCCGCGCGTTTGCCCGCATGGTCCCGGCGCGCGGTTCCTCCTCGTCACGTCACCATTCCCGGTCGGGAATCCTCGCCCGGTCATGCCGGTAGGCCACCTGGTGGCGTGCCCCGAGGCCGCGGGTATGCAACTGGTTGACGGTTCTCGCGCCGCGGGTAAGCCGGCCCGAAGCGGGGGTGGCTATGTCGCGGTCACGGCGGCTTGCGAGCGAGATGACGCTGACGCAGCCGCCCGTCGCTCCGAGCAGGAATAGCGCGAGTGCGGCCAGTAGGTACGTCTCCATCATGCCGCACCCCGCCAGGCCTGCGCCGTCAGGATGTGCTCGGAGCAACCTCGCGGGCTGCCGCGGCGAACGTGCACCATCGCCGTCCCCGGCAGCAGTCGCGGGAACTTGCAGGTCGAGTTCGTGTTCATCGTTTTTCTCTCTTTCTCAGAGGATCGCAAGGGGACCGGGACCCGATGGCCCCGAACCGCCGGCCGGAGTCCCTCCCGGCCGGCCCGGGCTTGCCGGCGCCGCAGGATCACGGGAATCGTGGGGCGCCCGGACGTTGCGCGTGGCCGGGCCATGAGGCCCGGCCACGGCGGCGGCCGTGATCACCTCCTCCGTGGCCCCAGACGGGCTGGCTGCTTGGCATGAAACTCAAGGAGCCGCCACACGACTGGGGAGCAGTTGCCGACTGCTTACTCTTATAGGCATCAGACTAGCATGCTCACAACATCATGACAACAGAAATTTAGCAGCTTTTTGCAGTATCACAGGCGGATGAAGGCTGCTGGCTCAGTCATATACCCGCCGGAACGTGCCCGGCGAGGGCGATCTACGCGATCCGGCCCGCAGGTCACGGCGTGACCTCGACGGACACCGCCAGGACACAGGGGGAGAGCGTGGCCAGGGGATCAATGGCCCAGGGGATCAATGGCCCAGGGGATCAATGGCCCAGGGGATCAATGGCCCAGGGGATGATCAATGGCCCAGGGCTGCGTCGCCAGCCGCGCCCCTGGCCTCAGGCCAGGGGGCGACCCATCAGGGCGCCGAGCCCGCCGCGGGCGCGTACTTCAGGATCCGGAGCCCCTCGAGGCGCAGCGCCTCGGGGTAGATGGCCTTGTAGATACGGCAATTAGGCGACTTGATGTCGTACCGGCCCGTAGCCCTGAAGGTCGCCACGGCGCACCCACCGGAACACCAGTAACGCCAGGTGCAGTCACGGCACCCTTCCTTCTCCGTGACTGCCAGATTCTGGACCAGCGTCAGGTCCTTCCGCACCAGTTGGAGAGGATCATCCCTGACGACATCGCCCAGGGTCCGCTCGATTTCCATATGACATTTGGCGACCCGGCCTCGCTGGTCGATGACGATATAGTCCTGGCCCACTCCACAGGACCGCTGCCGTGGCTCGAGCAGTTGCCCCCGGTCCAGGATCGACCCCAGGACGCTCCAGGGGGGCAGGAACTCCTCGATCACGCCGAAGGCCTCGAGCAGGCTGGAGATCATGGCGTGCTCTTCATACTGGAGGTCGGGAAACTGCGCCGAGCAATCGTTGTCACGGAAGAAATTAAGGCTGAAGGTCAGGTTGCGCTCCAGGGCGAACCTGACTACTTCGGCCAGACCGGAGAAGTTCCGGTTGGTGATGGTGACGGACAAGTGCGGGGGATGACCCCGCTCTATCAAGTCCGCGATTGTCCGTTCCACGAACCGGAAAGACGGCTTGCCGCTCGCAAAGGGCCGTTGCACGTCATGATGGCGATAAACACCGTCCAGCGAGATCATGACGCGGATATTATGTGTCTTCAGCATGTCGATAAGGGCTGACGGCAGCTTTACTCCGTTGCTCAGCAGCGTCGCATGCAGCTTGATTCCGTGCTGGGCGGCCAGCACCTGTGCGTATTCGTGCAGTTCCAGCAGGAGTCGGTGATTCAGGCTCGCCTCGCCGCCGGCATATTTCAGCTTGACTGCCGGAAAGCCGTGCCGCACGGCGGAGAGCATGACAGCCTCGACTGAGGCGCGGCCGATTGACTCGTCCATCTTCTCGGCGGACTTGTGCACATAGCAATACGGGCAGCGGAGGTTGCACGCATTGGTGACATGAAGCCAGGCGGTGAGCACCGTGCCCGTGGTGAACTCGGGTGACTGGACCAGGCCGTCCGGGTGAATGAATCCGAGGCGGCTGAGGCGGTCGAACACGTCCCGGGCGTCCCGTTCGCCTTCCGCTCCGGTTACCCGGGCTTCACTGAGCGTTACGGGCCGGTCGAACCGCTGGAACAGTTCGAGTCCCGGCTCGTTGACGACTATCGCGCCGCCCGATCCGACGGGGTTGAAGAGGACGTAATGGCCGTTGCCGATTTCGATCTTCGTGACCTCCCGGCCACGCACCCAGTGGTTAACGCCAGTGGTCTCGGGCGGGGGCGGCAAGGTCCGGGGGTGCAGGCTTTCGCTGACCGAACAAGCACAGTCTTCGCAGCCGTGGGATGCGACCTGGACAGCTCCGGAAAGATCGAAGCCCGACAATGCGATGGCCCGCCGAACCCCTGGTATTTGAGTCATATCCCGCCGTCAACTCGGTCAGGATGATCCTACATGTCTAGTACAGCTCTTCCAAGAGTGCTAGGAGTTGGGTAGCCGACTCCGGCTGACGGCTCCAGGCCTGGTATAGCTCCGCTCGCCAGCGTACGCGGACCTCCTCAGGCAGGCGCCAGACGAGGTCGCTGAACTTCCTGAATTCTCCGGGAATTGCTGAGGCGCCGTACGAGCCGACCCAGCCGTGCGTGATTAGAGGGAATCCATCGCGGTAGTTTCGGAACGCGATGTCCAGCATGGCTTCGTCTCTCGCGATCGCCTTCTCTATGGCAAGGTGTCCCTGCAGGACCTGCCAGCGGCCGCGCAGCTCGGGAAACTCGAGTCCTGCTATTTCGGGGTTTTGCCATCGCTTGGCTACTGGCGGGATCCGCTCCAGATATCCCGGGTCCTTCTTGTCTGACGATGCGCGATAGCAGAGTTCGGCGTACTCGGTCAGGCTGGCGAGCAAGAACCATCCGTCAGAGAGTTCTTGTGCCTTATCCGCGGCATCGAGAAGATAGTCGAGACCGCGGTCAGGGTTTGTGGCCCCGAATATGCGGCCAGCTCTGTTCAGCGCGGAAGGATGGGCACGCGCGTTCATGATCCGGCACAGCTCAAGGGACTTCAGAATGAGCGACTCGGCTTCCTTGGCCGGATCTGCCGGCGGATCAAGCAACCGGACGTCGGCCTGGATCGACTGGAAGAGACAAATAGCCTGCTCCTGGTAGATGACGCCGAGCCACGACGCGCTGGCCTCCCCGAAGAGCTGCTCCGCCTCGGAGTACGCATCCCAGGCGGCCTTGAACTGCCGCTGGTAACGGTAGACTTCGCCCTTGACGCTGCAGGAGATCGCCTGCTCGTGGCGTCTGCCCAGCCTGCGGCGTACGGAAATGGCACTGTCCACGAGGTTGATGCCGTCGTCATACCGGCCGCCGATACCCTTGAGGTAAGCCCAGTTGTTATAGATCGAGGCCATTTCCGCGCGGTCCTGGTCCGGGTCGGGACTCCCCGGGGAGTGTGCCTGCAAGATAGCGTCCCGCGCCAGTCGGTAAGCTTCGTCGGCCTTCTTCCAGAGACCTATATTGCGATAATAAAACCCCAGTTCCTTGTGAGCGTCTGCTTTACGCCTATGCCGGTCGGGCTCTGGGAGCTGGGCCGCCTCGGCCAGTGCCTTCTCGAAGTGATCGCCAGCCTCCCGCACCCGGCGGGGCGTTCGCAGACAGGCATTTCCCTGCAGATTGCAGAAGCGGTAATGATCCAGATGATCCGCCGGTTCCGGGATCTGGCTGAGCAGATTGAGCGCCGCTTCGAGCTGTTCCCGGTCGATGAAATAGGTGGCCATCGCCAGCCCGATCTTCACGTAGCTATCCCGGCCATCGCCCGGTAGCCACCTGCGGAAGCTGTTAATGGCCGCGCCGACCGTGTCGCCCAGGGTGTTCTCGTCGGCTCCGCCCGGCAGGAAGCGCTGCATCTGGAAGGCCAGCAGATCCTCGAACAGGATGTCGTGACGCCCTCGCGCCTGCTCCATCAGCCTCGTGAACTGCCGCGATCCCGCGGTGAAGTCGAAGAGCAGCTGGTAGAAGAGCTGCGCCGCCCTGAGCTGATTCAGTTCCTGCTGCCAGCGGTCAAGTTCTGTTACCTCGCGGATGAGCTCGGCCTCATTCGCGGTATCCCGGTCCGACTGGGACGCCTCCGCGCCGTCCCGTTGCGTGTCGTCCAGTGCCCGCAGCCTGCGGTCGACAGCCGGCAGCCTGCTCGCCAGCCGGCCTTCCATCTCATCGGCCTGTTGGGCGTAGATCTCGGCAGCCCGGTGCCACAGGCTCCGGCGCAAGCGCTTGCTCGAGTCGTTCAGGCTGATGACTCGCAGCGCTAGCTCCTCGGCCACGGCATCATGCAAGGTCACGTAGCGCTGGTTGGCCCGCCGCCGGATCCATGGGATTCTGCGTAGCTCGTGCCAGGCCTGGCCGGCGTCGGCAACGTCGGATGGCAGCTGCCGGTCGACCATGAGCTGCTGCCAGATGGGCTCGCTGACACTCTCCCGTACGATCGCCAGGCGATTGATGGCCTCGTGCCAGAAATCGGCCTCCCGGTAAGGAGCCACGAGATGGCGCCTGAACGCCTCGGCCCGATCGCCGCCCGCGCGGGTGAAGGTGCCGTGATAAGGCAGGTCCCGTCGAATCTCTTCCAGCGGGGCAGCCATCTCCGAGGGCAGGCCGACCCGGCCGAGATAATCGACCGTGAACGCCAGCCAGAGCGGATGCCCCTGGGTGAGGTGGACGAGCTTTTCCGTGTCATCCGCGGAGAGTTCGGCCTGCTGGCTGATCGGGGCGAGATAAGCGCGGCAATCCGCCGCGTCGAATCCGCCGAGCGCTATGGTGGTGACCGTCATCCCCGGCGACGGTTGTGCCGAGGAAGCCCTGCCGTGAGAAGGCTCTTCCAGGGCAGCCTTAACCGGCCCGCGCCAGTCGGCGGCGCTGGGCAGTGAACGCCCGGCGAGGATGAAGAGCGTGCCAGGCAGTTCCTTTATCCACCGCGTCAGGGTACGCAGCAGGTACATTCCGCGGATGGCTTCAACGGTGTCGAAGGTGATGACGACAGAACTGCCGGTATCCCTGATATAGGCCTCGTAACATTCCGTGAAGACCGCTTTGATCCGGTTGAGATGGTCAAGGACCATCTCGCGGCTCGCTGGCGTGAGGCGCTGCCGCGGCAGTTCCGACATGAACTTGTGATAGCGGCCGAAGTATCGCTGGCCCGGATCCAGCTGACTAGCGACGTATAGTTCGAGGTTCGAAAGCAGCCAGTGCTGCGAGTCGTCGACATCAATAGGATCCAGCCAGCGGACTTCCGTGTCCTGGCAGGCCTTCGGCAACTGCCGCACTAGGCTGGTCTTGCCGGTACCGCCTCCCCCGTGCAATAGGACGGCCCGGCTGCGGCCGTCCTTCCGGATTTCCGCCACTTCCGCGATAATCTGGCTCTGCTCTCGCGTCCGCGGAATGTCCGGAATGACGGATTCCAGGTCGTCCGGGCCGGGCATCATGTGCTCTCGGGTTCTACGATAGCCGCGACGAGTTTCTCGAATATGTCTTCGGGTCCGGCGACTTCGCGTCGTAGCTCGTCGTCATTTCGTATGCGCTCGGCGGCGTAGTTCCGTAGTTCAGCCTCGCTGTATGGGGCCGACTTGATCCCGAGCGACAGTTCCCGGGCAAAACTGGTCAAATTACCATCCCCCACGGTGGCGGCTCCCTCCGATCTCAGTGTAGCCGTTTCATGCCATATGGCCTCCACCAAGCCGACGATCTGTTCCTTACCGGTCAGCTCGTCCGCCCACTTCCTACTGACATTTCGCGCCCGGCGATGTGCCTCCGCGCGATCGGCGGCCGGATAGAAATGACGATAAAGGAGCCGGCGGACTACGGGATGAAGCTCCTGCCACGGCTCGTCGAGCGGCTGGCGCAACAAGGCCATGCCGCCGATGGCCTGCCACAGGTCGTCGAGCTCCCAGTTCGCGTCTTTCATCGCGGCCTGGACGGACAGATCACTGTCCAGCTGCTCCACGTGGTACCGCGTGAAGAGCCGGTATGGCGCCAGGGACCGCAGGGCCTCCCGCAACGCCTTCAGCTGCTTTTCCGACCCGCGTGACTGCCCCTCTTCTCCAGGAAAGAGGCTGGCCTGGCCCAGCAGTTTGCCCCGGATGTAGCGCAAGCTGATCTCATTGAAAAGCTCCCGCCGTTCGTCCCGCCGGTCGTCCAGCCGGTCGATCTCGATCCAGTCCTCTTTCTCGATCCAGCGGAGGCTTCGCAGGACGAGCTCGGGCACTCCTTCCGTGACGCGTTGTACGAGCAGCGCGTCATCCCGCAGCTCCGTAGGTGAGCGCACCATGTCCGGCATGCGGCGAGCCAGCTCTTCGAGCGCGTCCTGCACGGCGGCGGTCCCGAATCCTCCCAGTGGCAAGACGGACAGGCGGGGAGACGGTGTCACCCCTCGCCACCTGTCGTCACGCTGGCTGGCGACGACGAAGACCAGGCGTGCGCCGGTATTACGCTTCTCCTGGGTTAGCTGGTAGATCCTGCCCAGGTAATGGCGTAGCTGGGTCACCTCGCCGGGGGGGAGAAGCTCGCCGCTGTCCAGCAGGCACAGCCACGGCTGGCCGGTAGGGGTGATCCTCTGGACGACGCTCCTGAGCTCAGCATCGGGAGCGGGCGGCGGCCCGTCAGACGTGGGTTCCTCGAGTCCGAAAAGCTCCCTGACTACCGACATGGCCGTGTGCTTACGCCCGGGCTCGCCGTCACGCAGATCGACCGTCTTGATGACCCAGCGCACGGCGGGCGACTCATCTGCCTTCGCGGCCAGCTGTTCGAGGAACCTGGATTTCCCCAGTCCCGGAGGGCTTATCACCAGCCAGAAGTGGGGACCAGTCGAGCTGCTGACGGTATTGAAGACGCGCTCGAGTTCCTCGGCGCGATCCAGGAAGTCCGGTCTGGCCGGAGCGTGAGCCTGCGGCTCGGCGGGTGCGGCCGTCGTCCCCGCCCCCGAGAGGATGCTGCCGCCCAGCCTGCTCAGCGCGAGGTCTCTCGCCTTCTCGCTGTCCGGCTCGAGGTCTACGGGGCGGAAAGCCTCGAGGCCGGAGCCGCCGAGATCGGGCGTTTCGGCTACGCGCAGGACATGGATGAAAGCAGCGGCATGATCCGAGGAGAGCGATTGCTGGCGCCGCATGGCCAGGGCCAGCCCATCCCGGCACCAGGAGGAGGCCAGGAAGCCGGGAGAGAGCAAGACGACAAAAGCCTGTGCGGTGTCGATGGTGTGCTGGTCTCCGGATCCCGGCCCCGGGTCGCCCGCCGCGGGCGGGCCGGCGGCGATCGCCTGGAAACCGTGACCAGCCAGCCAGGCCGCGACCTCTTGCCCCGTTCCGCGATCGTGCTCGGCGTAACTCAGGACGACGCGAGGTCCGTCCCGGTCCAGCAGGTCGCCCGGGTTGAGGCCGAAAACCCGCGCCACTCCGTCGACTTCGCTCGCCTTGATCTTTCGTTTGTCGCTCTCGATTTTGGCGATCGTGGTCCGCGGGAGGGAGCCGACCCCTGCCGCGTAGTATCGCTGTGAGAGCTGCTCCGCACTCCAGCCCGCATTGAGGCGAAGCATGCGCATTCGCTTCGCGGCGACCTTCTCTAGCTTCTCTGGCTCACTCAACCACGTTCACACCCAACGCCAGCTCGGCTCCATACATCATAGCTCCAGTTCGGTATACCGTGGAAGGCGGAACCGGAACAACGTTAGTGCCAGTCGATCTTTCGGGACCGTGCTTGTGGTCTTCGTAATAAGTCCGCAATGCGCGAGAAATACCTGAACGCCGAAAATTATCCATAAAACGTCGCTATTTCGAACAAAAGTTCCTGTCATCGTGACTGATCGATCACGGGTTCGACTGGCCGTCACCCCGAGCTCCCCGTAGAACAACCTTCTTGTGCGATACTAGAACAAGCTTGATACTGAATGATCCCAGTTCTGGGTGCTAATCTGGCCCAGAGCGCGTATAGTACATCGCGTAAGTGTCGGCGCAGCGGCCGGCCCGGTTCGACCAACGGGAGGTGAAGGCGTGCCACACCGTTCGCCAGGCGGCGACGAGCCTACCGATTTCGCGAGGCTAACCGTCGTGACCGTGCCCCTCTCCCCGGGCGAACTGGATGACATAGAGCAGCCCACCAGTCTTGCGAAGTTGACTGTGATGCTGGAGCCCCTCTCCGTGAGCGAACCGGCTGAAGTCGAGCAGCCCAGCCACCTCGCCGAGTGGATCATCGCGGTCGAGCCTGTTCCCCCGTGGGATGAATCGCAGGGTCCTTTCCCGCCCGTCCCGCCCGGCGAACCCTGGCCGGCCGAATAGCGTGACGGCGAGGCGGCTTACCGGGCCGCCCCGCCGTTTCCAGCCGAGATCGCGCATATGGGATCGTCTGGAACAGGCCGGCGTCCGATCAGGCCGGCGTCTCGATCAGGCCGACACTAACCGGGCCAGACGGCCTCTGGGTCCAACCCCTGCCGGTTGAACCCAGACGACCCCTCGGTTTCCTAGCCGCTCGTGCTGCCTTCATCTGCTCCTCTGCCCGGCTGGGCTCGCCTGGAGCCCGCCGCCGATATCCGGTCCTGGCCGGCCTTGTGCCCGGCGGTTTCCCGGCACCGGCTGCCCGCGGCGATGACGCCTGCGCCTGTCACCGCCACGATGAGCTCGGCCAGCGCGAGCCGGGTGCGTTCTGGGGCCACGTGCAGGGTGAGAACCGCACCTGCGGTGCCCGTGACCACGCTGCCCAAGACGCCGCAGGTCATGATCATGTAGTCAGGCGAAATCCGGTGCTTCGCCGTATCCGGCGGCCCGGCATAGCCGACCCAGATTCTTAGCTCCGCGCTCGGAGTCGGATCCTCTGCCGGGACCGGCTCGCGAGTGAGCGGACTGTTCACTGCCATCGGTTGCTGTCTCCTCAAATTTCGATACCGGCCGGTTCCTCTCGCCTAGGTCGTAGCCGTCGAGGAGGTGAGATCCGGGCAGGGCCGGCTGTGGCCTGGTCCCTGACCGGGAACATCCAGTGATCGTGTGCCGATCGGCCATGCGAAGGTCCTTATCTGTAGGGGCCTTGTATGCGATCCAGTTCCCGCATGCGGACAGTCTACAGGGTAGGACTGTAAGTGACATGTCTTGAATGCATAGAATCTATGTTGAATTGCTGTTGTCCGGCACGTATGATGACGTCATGGAGAGGAGGGCGGACAGCGACGACTGTCAAACAGACAGTTCGGAACTGTCCGAAAACCATGAAAACAGCGACTAAACTTGTAAGCCGAGCCAGCGCGGCCGCCGATCCGGCCGCGAGAGAAGCTCAGCCTCCTGGCTCAGACGTACGCATCACCGTCGCCTTGATACCCAAGGTGGCCGGCGGTCTGACGCGGCTTCAGCAGCGCACGAACCTGTCCAAGACCGACATCGCGAACCGTGCGATCAGCTCCTACGAGTTCTTCGACGAGCATCTGCAAGCCGGTCGCGAGCTGATTATCCGTGACAGAAACACTGGTGAAACCCTGCTCGTCCAGTTCTTGTGACGAACGCGGGGCCTACCGGCCAAGGGCCAGGAAGCGAAAACCATGAACATCGTGAGCACGGCGAACGTGAGCAGAGCGCGTCGGCCTCGTCGCCTGCCCGGCACCCGGCCTGCCCCGGGCCGCGGGCAGGCGGCGGCCGCGGGTAGCCGCGGCATCTCGAGGGGACGCTCGTTCGACGACCGCGGCAGGCAGCAGGACCGGCCTAGGTCCGAGCTCCGGGATGACGAGCTGACGACGGTCACCGCAGAGCGACAGAATCCATGACCGAAGCATGCCCTCTGGACGCGGCGGCTACGGCCGCCGCGGGCCGGGGACGCAGCCGTCGCGATAATCGGGTGATAGTGATGCCTCATCTTCAGGGATCGTCTGCCATGCTCAGCGTGAGCCCGTCGGCGGCCGTCGTCGATACCGGTCATTACCCCGCTGACCTCGCCCGCCTGACGAGCTTGCCGGCCGAGCCCAGCCGGCTGGACAACTTCCGTGCCGCCGTGGCTGGCTTGACCGGTCTCGACGCGGCCAGCCCGCGGACCGACGAGATCGTGAGCGCCGTGGTGGCCGGCCTGATCACGGCCATGCTCGCCGAGGGTCCTTCCGCCCAGGACGCCGCCTCTCCGCGCCTGCGAGACCAGCCGTCACCGTACCCAGGGGCCATCCTCCGGAGCGAACGCCTGAATAAGGCGCACCTGACCCTGGCCCGGCCGGCCACGCTCCCGGTGGAGGGCCAGCTGTGCGCCGTGTTCGCCGTCGACATCGTCGGCTTCACCCGGCCGGAACGCGACGACGACATCCGCTTGTACCTGCATCAGCAGCTCTACGAATACCTGCGGGCGGCGTTCGACGACGCCGGCGTCCCCTGGGCCGAATGCTTCTGTGAAGATCGCGGCGATGGCGTGCTCATGGTGATCCCGCCTGAGATCTCCGTCAAGGGCCTCATCGACCCGCTGCCTGAGAAGCTGCGCGGACTCATCCGCCGGCACAATCATGTCTCCTCGGCCGCCGCTCAGATGCAGCTCCGGGCGGCGGTTACCATCGGTCCGCTGGAGCACGACGGATACGGCTTCGTCGGCACCGACGTCAACTTCGCGTTCCGCATGCTGGCATCGCGTCCGCTCAAGCGGATGCTGGCCGCCTCCGGCGCGGAACTGGGCCTGGTCGTATCCGACTACGTGTATCGCGGTCTCGTGTGCCGCTACCCCAGCCGGGTGCGTCCCGGCGCATTCCAGCCCGTCAGGTTCCAGGCCAAGAACGCACGCGCCCGGGCCTGGACCTACCTTCCCGGCGCCGCTACCCCGGTGAACCCGGCCCGGTGACCTGAGTGCTCGCGGAGCTGGCTTCGGCGAGCCGTCGGCTCAGGTACCGGCGCTCGGCGTCGGTGCCGGCCAGTTCCAGGGCCGAGGCGTAGGCCGCGGCCGCCTCCCCAAGCCGCCCCAGGCGGCGCAGGAAGTCGGCCCGGGTCGCCAGGAGCAGGTGGTAGCCGTCCAGCCGCCCCGAGGCCTCCAGTGCGGTCACCAGCTCGAGTCCGGCGGCGGGCCCGGACGCCATGCCCACCGCGACCGCCCGGTTCAGCTCCACCACCGGCGTCGGCAGGAACCGCGCCAGCTCGCCGTACAGCAAGGCGATCTGCGCCCAGTCGGTCTGGTCCGCCGCGGCGGCGGTCGCGTGACACGCCGCGATGGCCGCCTGCACCTGGTACGGCCCAGGCTGCCCGGCGCGCAGCGCGGTTTCGAGAACGGAAACCCCCTCGGAAATCTCGTCCCCGTCCCACAGCGACCGGTCCTGGTCCTCCAGCGTCACCAGATCACCGGAAGCGTCCAGCCGAGCGGCACGCCGCGCGTCGTGCAGCAGCATCAGCGCCAGCAGCCCGGCGGCCTCCGGCTCGGACGGCATCAGCCGGGCCAGCACCCGGGCCAGCCGGATCGCCTCCTCGCTCAGACCCTGCCGGATCAGGTCCGCCCCGGCCGAGGCCGAGTACCCCTCGTTGAACAGCAGGTAAAGCACCCCCAGCACGCCGGGCACGCGTTCGGGCAGCAAATGCGCGGGCGGGACCCGGTAGGGGATGCCTGCGTGCTTGATCTTCTGCTTGGCGCGGACTAGCCGCTTGGCCATCGTCGGCTCGCTGGACAGGAAGGCCCGGGCGATCTCCGCCGTGGTCAGCCCGGCCAGCGTGCGCAGCGTCAGCGCGACCCGCGCCTCGAGCGCCAGCGCCGGGTGGCAGCAGGTGAACATCAGCCGCAGCCGGTCGTCCGGCACCCCGCTGTGATCGGTCTCGGCGACCCCGAAAGCGCCCGCCGGCTCAGGCGGCGACATGGCAGCCACCTTGCGGAGCTTGGCCGCGCCCACCGTCCGGCGGCGAAGCACGTCGATAGCGCGGTTACGGGCGGCCGTGGTCAGCCACGCTCCCGGCCGGCCGGGGATTCCGTCCGAAGGCCACCGCTGCAGGGCCATCGCGAAGGCGTCCTGCGCGCACTCCTCGGCCAGGTCCCAGTCGCCGGTGGTCCGGATCAGCGTCGCGACGACCCGCCCCCACTCGTCCCTGAACGCCGCGTCCACCGCCGCCTTCACATCGGCACTCATGAACCGGTCAGCCTCCCTCCACAACAGGACGAACAGGCCCGCCGGAAATCACCGCTCCCGGCGTTATTGCTTACAGCCTGCCTCCGGATCGCACCTAGAATCGCGTGCATGCCCATTACCCGTGACGAGGTCGCGCACCTGGCGCGGCTATCCAGGATCGCGCTCAGCGAAGCCGAACTCGACCATCTGGCGCCCCAGCTGGATCAGATCATCACGGCCGTCGCGCAGGTCCAGGAGGTCGCCGCCGAGGGCATCCCGCCGACGTCGCACGCGACCGGCCTGACCAACGTGTACCGCGACGACGAGCCGACCCCGTGCCTGACCCCGGCCGAAGCCCTCGACCAGGCGCCAGCCGTCGAGCAGCAGCGGTTCAAGGTCCCGCGGATCCTGGGGGAGATGTAAGCCATGGAACTCACCCGCATGACCGCGGCGGAACTATCCGCCGCGCTGGCCGGAGGCGACGTCTCCGCGACCGAGGTCACCCGGGCCCACCTGGACCGGATCGCCGCCGTCGACGACCGCGTGCACGCGTTCCTGCACGTCGCCGCCGACCGCGCGCTCGAGCAGGCGCGGGATATCGACGCAAGGCGCCACAACGGCGAAAACCTGGGCCCGCTGGCCGGCGTCCCGGTCGCGGTCAAGGACGTGTTCGCCACCAAGGGCCTGCCCACCACCTGCGGGAGCCGCATCCTGCAGGGCTGGCACCCGCCGTACGACGCCACCATCGTGCAGCGGCTCAGGCAGGCCGGCGCGATCATCCTCGGCAAGACCAACATGGACGAGTTCGCCATGGGCTCGTCCACCGAGAACTCGGCCTACGGCACCAGCCGCAACCCGTGGGACCTGGACAAGATCCCGGGCGGCTCGTCCGGCGGCTCGTCCGCCGCGGTGGCCGCCTACGAGGCGCCGCTGGCCATCGGCACCGACACCGGCGGCTCGATCCGCCAGCCCGCCGCGGTCTGCGGCATCGTCGGCACCAAGCCCACCTACGGCGGCTCGTCCAGGTACGGCGTGGTGGCGTTCGCCAGCAGCCTCGATACCCCCGGACCGTTCGGCCGGACCGTGCTCGACGCGGCCCTGCTGCACGAGGCGATGTCCGGGCACGACCCGATGGACTCCACCTCGATCGACGCGCCGGTTCCGCCGGTGGTGGCCGCGGCCCGCGAGGCGGACGTGAGCGGCATGCGGATCGGCGTGGTCGCCGAGCTCGGCGGCGAGGGTTACCAGCCCGGCGTGCTGGCCAGGTTCGCCGAATCGGTCGAGCTGCTCGAGTCGCTCGGCGCCAAGGTCACCGAGGTGTCCTGCCCGCACTTCAGGTACGCGCTGCCCGCCTACTACCTGATCGCGCCCAGCGAGTGCTCGTCCAACCTGGCCAGGTTCGACGCCATGCGGTACGGCCTGCGGGTGGGCGACGACGGCACCAGGGACGCCGAGGAGGTCATGGCGCTGACCCGGGAGCAGGGCTTCGGCGCCGAGGTCAAGCGGCGTATCATCCTCGGCGCCTACGCGCTGTCCAGCGGCTACTACGACGCCTACTACGGCAAGGCGCAGCAGGTCCGCACGCTGATCATCAGGGACTTCGACGCGGCCTTCGGCCAGGTCGACGTGCTGGTCTCGCCGTCCACGCCGACCACGGCGTTCCGCATCGGCGAGCGCGCCGACGACCCGATGGCGATGTACCTGGCCGACCTGGCCACGATCCCGTCCGACCTGGCCGGCAACGCCGCCATCTCGGTCCCGTGCGGGCTGGCCGACGAGGACGGCCTGCCGGCCGGGCTGCAGGTGATGGCGCCCGCCATGGCCGACGACCGGCTCTACCGGGTCGCCGCCGCGGTCGAAGCCGCGTTCACGCGACGCTGGGGCCATCCGCTGCTCGCCGAGGCGAAGGGGCTGTAACACCATGACCGTAAGCGACACGCTGGTCCCTTACCTCGAGGCGACGGAGCGCTACGAGCCGGTGATCGGCCTGGAGACCCACGTGGAGCTGGGCACCAGGACCAAGATGTTCTGCGGCTGCACGACCACCTTCGGCGCCGAACCCAACAGCCAGACCTGCCCGGTCTGCCTGGGGCTGCCCGGCTCGCTGCCGGTGGTGAACCGGATGGCGATCGAGTACGCGATCCGCATCGGTTTGGCCCTGAACTGCACCATCGCGGAATGGTGCCGGTTCGCCCGGAAGAACTACTTCTACCCGGACATGCCGAAGAACTTCCAGATCTCGCAGTACGACGAGCCGCTGTGCACCGACGGGTACCTGGACGTAGAAGTGAACGGCCGTACCATCAGGGTCGGCATCGAGCGGGTCCACCTGGAGGAGGACACCGGCAAGTCGCTGCACGTCGGCGGGGCCACCGGGCGGATCCACGGGGCCGAGTACTCGCTGGTCGACTACAACCGGGCGGGCATCCCGCTGGTCGAGATCGTGACCAGGCCGGTCACCGGCACCGGCGCGGACGCGCCGGTCGCGGCCCGGCTGTACGTCACCGAGCTGCGCGACCTGCTCCGCTCCCTGGGCGTCTCCGACGTGCGGATGGAAGAGGGCTCGCTGCGCTGCGACGTGAACACCTCGCTGGCGCCGCGCGGCGCCAGCCAGTGGGGCACCCGCACCGAGACCAAGAACGTCAACTCGCTGCGCTCGGTGGAGCGCGCCGTGCACTTCGAGATCGAGCGGCAGGCCGCCGTACTGGACGCGGGCGGCCGGGTCATCCAGGAGACCAGGCACTTCCACGAGGACACCGGGACCACCACCTCCGGCCGGTCCAAGGAAGAAGCCCAGGACTACCGGTACTTCCCCGAGCCCGACCTGGTGCCGGTCGCCCCGCCGCGGGACTGGGTGGAGCAGATCCGCGCTTCCCTCCCCGAGGCGCCGGCCAAGGTCCGCGCCCGGCTGCGGACCGAGTGGAACGTGTCCGCGGTGGAGATGGACGCCATTGTCAACGCCGGCGCGCTCGATCTCGTCCTGCAGACGGTCGCGGCCGGCGCGTCGGCGCCCGACGCCCGCAAGTGGTGGCTGGGCGAGCTGTCCCGGCGCGCGCATGACACCGGCACCGAACTGGCTGCCCTCCCGATCAGCCCTCGTCAGGTGGCCCGGATCTCGGAACTGGTCGCCGCGGGCACGCTCAACGACCGGCTTGCCCGCGACGTGATCGACGCCGTGCTGGCCGGCGAGGGCACGCCCGATGAGGTGGTCGAGGCTCGCGGCCTGGCCGTGGTCAGCGACGACAGCGCGCTGACGGCCGCAATCGACGAGGCCATCGCGGCCAATCCCGAGGTGGCGGCCAAGATCCGCGACGGCAAGATCGCCGCGGCAGGCGTCCTCGTCGGCGCGGTGCGGAAGGCCACGGGGGGCAAGGCCGACGCCGCCCGCGTCCGCGAGCTCATCCTGCAGCGCCTCACCTAGCCCGGCAGGGCCGAGCGGCGCCAGGATCCCGGGCCGGGGGACAGCGGGCGGCGGATCTGCCCGGACCGGTCCGACCACGATCCAGATACCGAACGGGCCGGGCCGGACGCCTCGGCGTCGGCCGATCGCACCAGCAGGACGGCGACCAGCGCGGCGATTTCTTCTGCCGTCGCGTCACCGCGTACCACCCGGAGCAGCGGCCGGCCGGGCGGCTGATCGTCGTCGGGAGTGCGTGTCATCCCGGCCCGTTCGGTCCCAAGGATTTCAGCCGCGGGACTTGCCGATGCTGATGCCGAACTCGCGGTGCACCCGCTCCCAGAACGCGTCCCGCAGCCATTCCCGGGCCTCCTGGTAGGGCCGCAGCGACAGGCCGAGTTCCTTCTCGGCGTCGACCAGCAGTTCCTTGTCGATGACCGGCGGCAGGATCGGGCCGGGCAGCAGGTCGCGGATGTTGTCCCGGCCGCGGGTCAGGATCCACTTCTGCGCCACGTGCTCGCCGGCCTCCTCGACCCGGGTCCGGTCGGGGCCGAGCCGGGGCATCGGGCCGGTGTCCCTGATGGCCGGGAAGCTCCCGGTATCCCTGATGGCGGGGAAGCCGCCGGTCCGCGTGGTGGACCTCGCGTGCCGCTCGCCGAACAGCTGGGCCGGCGTCGGCGCCGTCGGCGAGGGCCCGAGTACCGGGTCGGACCTCGGGTCCACGGCAGTCGGGTTCTTGGCGAAGTAGGGGCGCAGGAACGCGCCCTCGAGCACGTCGACCGTGTCCGATTCCCAGACCAGGCGCTCGGCCTGGTTGGTGCCGTACGGCGGCTCGATGCCCCACAGGTGGACCCGGACCCCGAAGGCCTGGGCCGCCTCGACCGCGGGCACCATGTCCTCGTCGCCGGCGATCAGGACAGAATCGGTGATGGCCCGGTGCCGGGCCAGCGCCTCCATGTCCGCCCTGATCTGGGCGTCCACGCCCTTCTGCTGACCGCGCGCGTTCAGGTTGCCGAGCCTGAGCTTGACCCAGGGCATCTGGGCGATGACCCGCTGGTCGATGGTCGGCACCCGGTCGCGGGCGGCGTCGTACCAGTAAACGCGGAGCAGCTCGCCGCGGATCAGCTCGTCGGCGTGCTTGGTGATCACCTGGATCAGCGGGACCGCGTCGACCCGGAAATCCCGCCGTGAACTCGAGCCGAACAGCAGTTCGCCCGCCGCGGCATAGATATAGCCGACGTCCACCATGACCGCGTAGCGGGCCAGGATGGGAAGCGGGGCGGCGAAATCGGTCATCATCTCAGACTCTAGGGTAGTCAGCTGGGTGCGCGTGCCAGATGTTCCACTTTGGCCGACAGAATGGATCGATGTGGATACACATGGTTAGCAATTCCTTCATGCAATTGCGTTAAAGCGGAATGTTGCCGTGTTTCTTGGGCGGCAGCGTCTGCCGCTTGGTCCGCAGGGCGCGCAGCGCCCGGGTGACCGCGAGCCTGGTCTCGGCCGGGCGGATGACCGCGTCGACGTAGCCGCGCTCGGCCGCGATGTACGGGTTGGCCAGGGTGTCCTCGTACTCGGTGATCCGCTGGGCGCGCAGCGCGTCGGGGTCCGCGGCGGCGGCGAGCTCGCGGCGGTACAGGATGTTCACTGCCCCCTGCGCCCCCATCACCGCGATCTGCGCGGTGGGCCAGGCCATGTTGACGTCACCGCCCAGGTGCTTGGAGCCCATCACGTCGTAGGCGCCGCCGTACGCCTTCCTGGTGATCACCGTGACCTTCGGCACGGTGGCCTCGGCGTAGGCAAAGATGAGCTTGGCGCCGCGCCGGATGATCCCGCGCCACTCCTGGCTCACGCCGGGCAGGAAGCCCGGCACGTCGACGAAGGTCAGGATCGGGATGCTGAACGCGTCGCAGGTCCGGACGAACCGGGCCGCCTTCTCCGAGGCGTCGATGTCGAGGCAGCCGGCCAGGTGCATCGGCTGGTTGGCCACCACGCCGACGGACGCGCCCTCCACCCGGCCGAAGCCGGTCACCATGTTCGGCGCGAACCCGGCGTGCACCTCGAGGAAGTCGCCGTCGTCGACCACGTGGGCGATGACCTCGTGCATGTCGTACGGCTGGTTCGGCGAGTCCGGGATGAGCGTGTCGAGCTCGCCGTCGGTCTCGTTCGGCTCGCTGGTGTCCCTGGTGTCGGCCGCCGCCAGCCTGGGTGGCTCGTCCAGGTTGTTGGAGGGCAGGTAGGACAGCAG
>Ga0335081_10004032_pt1 | contig 23185 bp, 27 predicted proteins | sample Lox_Sample_35_FD_206713 | JGI IMG/M metagenome (GOLD analysis project Ga0335081, IMG submission 206713) | Soil microbial communities from Loxahatchee National Wildlife Refuge, Florida, United States - Lox_Sample_3.5 | ecosystem: Environmental > Terrestrial > Soil > Wetlands | place: USA...
GCTCGCGGCGTACGTGGTGGGCGACGACCTGGTCACCGCGGTGACCAGCCACGGCGACGCGCGGCCGAGCGGCGAGGCCGGGCTCGGCCTCGGCCTCTACATCGTCGACCAGATCGCGCAGGCGCACGGCGCGACCTGCACGGTGCATCGCCGCGGCGACGCGACCACGTTCGAGATCCGCTGGCCGCGTCAGCCGAATCGCGCGGCGTGCCAGGCCGGCAGCTCGGCGAGCGACGCCCACACCACGTCGGCGTGACCGAGCAGCTCGGCGCGATCGCCGCCGGTCGCGACCGCACACGCGGTCGCGCCGCACGCGCGCGCCGCGGCGATGTCGTGCACCGTGTCGCCGACCACGATCACCTCGTCGACCGGACCGCGCGCGCGGTTGCGCCGGATCGCGGTCGCGACCAGCTCGGCGCGCAGCGCGGCATCGCTGCCGAACCCCGAGGCGGCGGGCTCGAACCAGCGCGCGAGCCCGGCGGCCGCGAGCTTGGCCTCGGCGCCGGCGCGCACGTTGCCGGTCGCGATCGCGAGCCGCACGCCGGGCCGCGCCGCGAGGAACTCGAGCGCGGCGATCGCGCCGTCGATCACGACCACGCCGGCGGTGTCCAGCCGCGCGCGCAGCCGCGGCAGGTAGGCGTCGAGGAACGCGGCGCGCTCGGCCTCGCTCGGTGCGCGGCCGAGCTTGGTGGCAAAGATCTCGTCGACCAGCGCCGGATCGGTCTTGCCGCCGAACCGGATGCCGGCGCACGCCGCGGCCAGGCCGTGGTGCGCCGCGAACACCTCGTCGAACGCGCCCGAGCCCGAGCCGTGCGCGTGGAGCAGGGTGCCGTCGATGTCGAACAGGTACAGGATCACGGCTTCTGGTGGCCGCGCGCCCAGCGCTGCGCCACCTCGATCAGCCCGTCGAACGTGTCGCGCATCGCCCACGCCTTCTCCTTGTAGGTCTCCAGCGAGCCCGCGCGCAGGAGGCCGTCGCCGAACGCGGAACGCACGCCGGCGCAGCGCGCCTCCTTCTCCCACTTGAGCGCGGTGCCCTCGTAGATCCGGAAGCACGCCTCGAAGCCGTGCGGATCGAAGTCGGGCGCATCGCTGCTCTTGGACTGGCGGTTGTACGCGGGCGCGCCGGTCTCGATCGCGTCGCTGATCGCCTTCACGACCTCCTCGACATCCTTCTGGGTGCATCCGTCCCACACCGTCACCGGATGGACCGGCACCTTGCGCACGATCTCGACCTTGTCGTCCTCGCCGCTGCTCGCGCTGGTGTCCTTGTCTTCCTTCTCCTTGGTGTCCTTCGCGAAGTCGGCGAGCGCGACGACGCGCGGGTGCTGGATCAGCGGGCGCAGGTAGTTGCCGGGGACCGCGAGGTTGATGTTCTCGGCGCCCTCGGTGTTGATGATCGCGGTGGTCACGCCGATCACCTCGCCGAACTGGTTGAACAGCGGGCCGCCGCTCGAGCCCGGCGAGATCGGCGCCGAGATCTGCAGGATCGTCAGGTCGGCGCTGACCGGCCGGACCTGCGAGATCAGCCCCGCCGACACCGAGTAGTCGAACACGCCGAGCGGGTTGCCGATCGCGATCACGGTGTCGCCCGCCGAGACCGCGTTCGAATCGCCGAGCGTGAGCGTCGGCAGCGGCTTGTGCGGCGCGATCCGGATCAGCGCGAGGTCGTGGCCCGGGTCGTACGCGGCGACCGACATCACGCTGTACTGCGCGCCGTCGAACGTGTGGACCTTGATGTCGGTCTCGCCCTGGATGACGTGGAGGTTGGTCGCGACCATCCCGGCCCGGTCGACCACGAAGCCGGTGCCGACCTTGTGGTCCCCGGCCTCGATCCGGACGATCGCCGGGCTCGACGCCTTGACGATGTCGGTCGCGGACATCCTCGCATGCGGGGAGTTCGCGGACCTGCCGCCGCACGCGACCGCGACCGCCAGAGCAAACAGCCAGGACCGACGCATAGCTGATGATAGCCCGATGGCTCGGACACAACCAGCCGCGCTCGATGTGCGCAGGAATGTGCGCTACGGCGCAGCGCCGGAGCCGGCGCTCCCCGACGAACCGGCCGATCCGCCCGAACCCGCTGCGCTTCCGCGCTCCGTGTCGTGACCGCCGAGGCGGACCTGCAGCCAGCCGCTGCGCTGCTCGCCGGCCTTGCGAAAGCCGATGGGGTCGCGGTGCGGATTGATCCCCGAGCTCACGCCGGCGTCGAGGTACGCTTGATAGATCTTCATGCGGACCTGCTCCCAGCTGGGGCACGCGGCCGCGTCGCCGCGGTCGCGGGCGGTCTCGCAGGCGGCCAGCGCGCGGTTGGCGTAGTCGAGCCCCGGCACGACGTCGAGCTTGTCGACGTACGCGACCGACGCCGCGAGCAGCGCGCGCCAGCGCGTGGGCGAGTCCTTCGCGCGCTCGCTGTCGCGCACCGCCGCTTCGATCGCCCAGTCCTTCATGTTCGCCTCGCCCAGCCGCCGCGCGAAGTCCTCCGCCGCGCGGCCGTCATCCGGCCGCGCGATCGTGCGCGCCTCGGCCAGCGCGATCGCGAACTGCTGCGCGTCATCGCCCTTGATCGCCGCGGTGGCGAACATCTCGCGCGCGGGCATGAGGACCAGCACCGCGACCACGATCGCGATGCTCAGATCGATCACTCCCACGAACCGCGGCAGGCGCATGCACCTACGACACTAGCGCGAGATCGCGGTTCCCGAGGCGTTTCACCGTAGCGAATCGCCCCGGTGCGGCGCATCACGCTACGGTGGGCGCGGTACGACCGCACTACGAGATGCTCGCGAAGTCGGTCGCTTGCGCCGTGGATCTACCCTTGCACTCGGCCCGGCCCACCACCTAGACGGCCAAGCCGGAGGACCCGTTCAATGCTGACTGCAATCTCGACCGCGTTCCACAAGGGCGGATGGGGCATGTGGCCCATCCTTTTCACCTCGGTCGTCACGATCGCGATCATCGTGGAGCGTGCGGTGTATCTGTTCCGCGCCTCGGTCGACAAGGACAAGCTGCTCGCGCTGCTCAAGAGCCAGGTGATGAGCGGCAACGTGCAGGGCGCCATCAAGGTGTGCTCGGGCAACCCGACGCCGATGACCCGCATCGTCCAGGCGGGCCTGATGAAGTTCAACAAGAGCGACGACGAGGTCCAGGCCGCGATGGACGAGGCCGCGTTGCGCGAGCTCCCCAAGATCAACGCGCGCACGCCGTACCTGGCGATGACCGCGAACTTCGCCGTCATGGCGGGCCTGCTCGGAACCATCTCCGGCATGATCAAGTCGTTCGGCTCGGTCGGTAGCGACGAAGGCGGCAACAAGGCCACCGAGCTCGCCAACGGCATCGCCGAGGCGCTCAACTGCACCGCGTTCGGTATCGGCACGTCGCTGGTCGCGCTGCTCGGCTACTCGCTCCTGCAGGGCAAGACCACCCACGTCACCGACGACATCAACGAGGTCACGGTCCAGGTGGTGAACCTGGTGACGACACACCGCGCGCAGATGGCGCCGCAACAGTAGCCCTCCTCGCAACTCCAACCCTAGCGAGGAGGTCCACTCATGGGCGCAGCAGTAGGAACAGGTGACGGTAAAAAGAGCGTCAATATCGAGCTCAATATCGTCCCGTTCATCGATCTGATGAGCTGCTTGACCGCCTTCCTGCTGGTCACGGCGGTCTGGGTCAACATCGCCCAGATCAACATCCAGCCGAAGGGCAAGAACCGCGACACGGCCAACGTCCAGCAGGACGACGAGCACGTGACGCTGTCGGTGCTCGTGCAGTCCGACAAGATCTGGGTCGGGCTGTCGCGCGTCAACGAGTTCCAGGAGATCCCGAAGAAGGGCGATCAGCAGGACTGGGAGAAGTTCGAGACCACGCTCAAGGAGCACAAGGCCTCGGCGTTCTTCAACGATCGCACCGACATCGAGGTCGCCGGCGAATCGACGTCGCAAGCACCCGTCGAATACCAGGACATCATCCATGCGATGGACGTGGCCGTGAAGGTCGGGTTCGTCGACGTGGGTCTAACCGATCCCGCCGGCCTCGCCGCGCGGCCGAGCTTGTAAGGAGGCGCCATGCCGGTTCACGCAGCAGGCTCACGCCTCTATCGCTCGGTTCGGTTCCGCCACCTGGTTCGCAAGAGTGGCTCGGCCGCGGGCTCGCGGCCGGCCAACATCTCGATGAACCTGACGCCGTTCGTCGACATGATGACGATCCTCGTCACGTTCCTGCTGATGGTGTTCTCGTCGACCGGTCAGCTGCTCCAGGCCCAGAAGGGCCTCGAGCTGCCGATCGCCGAGTCGCGCGACACCCTGCAGTCGGCGCCGGTCATCATCGTGACCAAGAGCGAGATCACCTATCAGGGTCAGCTCGTGGCCACGACCGAATCGGTGCTGCGCGACGACTCGCCGACGTTCAAGATCGACGCGCTGTTCGAGCGGCTCGACGCGGCGGCGAAGAAGATCAAGGAAGAGGTCGGGCTCGCCAGCGGCACCGACTGGCGCCGCAAGGCGTGCGACGACGCCAAGAACAACATCCGGCCGCAGCCGGGCAAGATCTGCCCCGACGGCCTTGCCATTCTTCAGGCAGACGAGTCGACCGACGTGCGCCTCATCAACAAGATCGTCAACACGGCCAAGGCGGCCGGGTTCGACAACCTCTTGTTCGCCGTGAAGAACAAGTAAGGGAGCTCGACATGACTCGACCGGTTCGTTTCGGCGGCATGGCGCTAGCGGCGTTGCTGCTGGCGAGCCTTGCCGGCTGCCCCGACAACCCGTACAAGGCGAGCACCTGGACCAAGAAGCTCGACGACTCGCACGAGATCGAGCACGCGGTCACGCAGCTCGAGCAGCTCGGCGATCCGAGCGCGATCCCGGCACTCGGCGAGGCGTGGAAGAAGAACGGCAGGCCGGTGCGCCTGCTCCAGGTGATCATCGAGCTCGCCCGCCCGCTCACCCCGGAGCAGGCGAAGGCGACGTACATGACCGATTACGAGTCGACCGGACGCCCGGCGTCGTGGGCGGCCGCGATGCCGTACCTCGAGCTCGCGATCCAGGAGGTCGACGAGGCCAACCCGCGCTCGGTCGACAGCGCCCAGAAGGCGGCCGACGCGATGGGCGACGCCCAGATCTCGGAGAGCCTCGACGCGCTGGTCGAGCTCGGATCCAAGCAGCCGTCGAAGAAGCTGATCGCGGCGCAGATCTCGGCGATCCGCGCGATCGGCAAGTTCGACAACGACAAGTCCAAGGCGGCCCAGGCGCTGATCAAGATCATCAGCGTCGAACCGCCGGATCATCCGCGCACCGCCAAGGACAAGGAGCAGGCTCGCCTGCTCGAGGAGAAGTACGGCCTCTACCTCGGCGTGACCGGCGCGTCGATCAACGCGCTCGCCGACCTGCGCGTGCCGAGCGCGGTGAAGCCGCTGATCATCTCGATGTACCGCACGCCCGAGCTGTTCACCCAGATCCGCCGCGCGCTGGTCGCGAGCGGCCCGTCGGCCGAGACCGAGCTGCGCTCGATCCTGCGCGGCGAGGACAAGGAGGTGAACGATCTGTTCGTCAGCAAGCGGCTCGACAAGTACTGCGGCGATCGCAACGACGAGAAGGACTGCCAGCCGGTGTCGGCCAAGGACTTCTATCCGGCGGTCGTGCTCGGTGACTTCTACGATCCCGCGTCGGTGCCCGATCTGCTCGCGGCGCTCGAGCGCCCGCCCGCGCCGCAGTACTGGTCGGACGACCAGCCGAGCGGCAGCACCCAGTACAACGCGATCTTCGACGCGCTCCGCAAGATCGGCGCGCCCGACGGCGCCGACAAGATCCACGCGATGTGGAGCGGTCACGAGGCGCCGGCGCCGAAGGGCCGGGGCCGCGGCAGGCCCGCGCCGGTCGCCGACACGTCCTCGACCGATCCGATGACCCGGATCCTCGCGATCGGCGCGTACCCGTTCGTCGCGCGCGATGACAGCGGCGTCGACGAGCTCGGCAAGATCGCGTTCGACAACCACGCCGATCCCGATCTGCGCACCGAGGCCGCGACCGCGTTCGCGCGGCTGTCGCACGATCCGGCGCACATCAAGGAGCTCAACGACCTCGCCGACCAGTACTACAAGCAGTCGGCCGAGTACCGCGCGAAGGCCGACGCCAAGCCCAAGGCCGACGCCGACGCCGCGGACAAGGATCTCGAGCGCGCCAAGAAGGCGTTCGACGACGCCAAGGCCAACGCGCTCAAGGCGACCCACGACTCGTCCAAGACCGCCGACGACATCCACAACGCGACCGCCGCCGCGCAGAAGGCCGAGGACGACTACAAGGCGGCCAAGGTCAAGCACAAGGACGCGGTCAAGCCGTTCAAGGAGCTCGACGCGCGCGCCAAGGGCCTCAAGAACTCGGGCCGGATGTTCCAGACCCACATCGCGCGGATCGAGGTCGCGCTGCGCTGCAAGAACGATCTGTCGTGCTTCGCCAAGACGCTGACCGAGACGCCGGATGACGCCAAGTCTCACCTCGCGAGCTACATCCGCGACATCGGGTCGTGGTCCAAGGACGACATCCTCGGCCTCGAGGAAGGCGAGGTCGAGCGCGCGATGCTCGAGCTCGGCAAGCAGGGCCAGAAGGCATCGCAGTACGCCGACGCGCTGCTCGACGCCGCCAAGAGCGACGACCGGCTGATCCGCCAGAGCATCCTGCTCGCGCTGCCGAAGATTGCCAAGGTGCCGTGCACCGAGTGCGAGACCAAGCTCGACGCCGCGATCCGCGCGGGCGAGGGCAAGAGCACGCTCGGCGATCTCAACCTCGAGACCACGATGCTGCGCAACTACTTCGCGTGGGCCGGCGGCAACACGCCGCACGGCGCGACCGACGTGCCGGAGCCGACCGCACCCACCGCGCCGCCGCCGAAGTCGGCGCCTGCACCGGCTCCGGCGCCTGCGAAACCGGCGCCCAAGGGCAAGCACAAGTAGCACGGCCCGGATCCCCCGTGCTACACCGGGAGAACACGGGGCGTAGCGCAGCCTGGTAGCGCACCTGGTTTGGGACCAGGGTGTCGGAGGTTCGAATCCTCTCGCCCCGACCACGGCGGCTGTTCATCCGGTTGTTACGGACGGGCTGTCCACTGCGACGTGTCCCCGGTCATCTTAGCGGGGCATGTCGAGACTCGTCACGATCGCGCTCCTCGCCCTGGCCGTTGCCGCCCGCGCCGATGCACCGCGCCCGGATCCATGGGCGGACCCGGACGCGGCTCCGCGTGGCCACGCCACCCGGTCGCGGGCCAGCAGTGACTTCGAGCGGATGTTCGGTGACTACGTCACCGTGATGCTGGGCAGCGTCAGCGTGCTCCGCCACTACGAGCACGAGCGCGTGCAGCAGGTCGACGCGACGCGCTCCCGGCTCGATGCGCTGGTCGATCGCGTCGACCAGCTGATCGCCGCGCGCCAGTACGAGGCCGCCAAGCTCGAGGCCTCGAAGATCCGCTGGCCGTACCACGAATCGAAGGACGACGAGGGCTATGCCCGCGACTACGATGCCCTGCGCGACGCGCGCATGGGCGTCATCGATGGCCACCTCCGCCCGGCGAAGTAGCCTACTCGCGCAGCGCCAGGGCCGCGCAGGTGAGCCCGGCCGCGACCAGCGCGACCAGGCCGATGCCGACGTGCGCCACCGGGATCGCGTGCACCTGCCGGATGTTGAGCACGCCGACCACGGCCCCCGCGCCGCCGAGCAGCACGGTCGCGAGGCGACGGCCCGATGACAGCTGCCGCGCGCCACCCAGCATCGCGACGAGGATGGCGCCGAACAGGCCCAGGACGATCCAGCCATCGCTGCCGTTGAACCCCGAGACCGAGAACAAGCCGACGTGCGCCCAGGGCAGGAACGCCGACACCGCGCCGAGCAGTGCGACGACCACGAGAAGGGTCCTTCGTTGCATGGCGGGAAGATGCCCGAGCGCCGGGCGCGGTGGACGTTACAAATCGGCTCGTACCTCGCCACACAGGAGATGATTGGTTGCGGCTGTCGAGGCGATGGATCGGCGGCCCCCACCGATCAGATCCTGTGTGGCGAGGTACTAGCGCGGCACGCGCATCCGCGCGGTCGACTGGCGCTTGCTGACCTTCCACGCGCCGTCGCGGATCAGCGTCTCGCCGTGGCGCCGGGTCGGCCCGGGCAGCGTGCCGGTGAACGCGTCGGCGAGCGCGTCGGCCAGCTCGCGCGCCGACTGGAAGCGCGCGCCCGGCTCCTTGGCCAGGCCGATCGCGAGCACGACGTCGACCTCGACCGGCAGCTCGGCCAGCTCGCTCGGCCGGCGCGGCACGGTGTGGACCACGCGGTACAGGGTCTCGGCGAGCTCGCCCGCGGCGTACGGCGGCTGACCGGTGAGCGCGCGATACGCGATCGCCGCGAGCGCGTAGAGGTCGGTGCGGTGATCGACCGTGCTGCCGCTGGCCTGCTCGGGCGCCATGTAGGTCGGCGTGCCGACGATGTGCCCGGCGGTCAGCGAGTCGCCCGCGTCGATCGCGCGCGCGATCCCGAAGTCGAGGATGAGCCAGCGCGCGCCGCGATCGTGGAACACGTTCTGCGGCTTGAGGTCGCGGTGGACGATCCCGGCGTCGCCCGCGGCGGTCACGCCGCGCCCGACCTGCGCGATCATCTCGACGATGTCGTCGGTCGACAGCGCGCGCGAGCCGCGCAGGATCTCGGTGAGCGTCTTGCCCTCGAGCCGCTCCATCACGAGGTAAGGCACCGGCTGCTCGCCGATGTCGAGCACCTTGACGACGTGCGGCGAGTCGATCGCCGCGGCGGTGCGCAGCTCGCGCAGGAAGCGCAGCACGTGGCCCGGGTTGCCGAGCGAGGCCTGCGACAGCAGCTTGACCGCGACCGTGCCGCTCGGCCCCTGCGCCTCGTAGACCTCGCCCATCGCGCCGCGCCCGATCAGCACGCCGAGCTGGTAGCCGCCGATCGTCTGATCGCTGAACCGGCCGCGCCCCGGGCGGAGCGCGCGCTCGAGCTCCTCGCGGGCCTCGAGCAGCAGCGCCTCGCGGTGCGCCGCGACCCGCACCGCGTGCTCGAGCTCGCCGACCGCGATCAGCGCGGTGCGGCGCGACATCCGCGCGGTGACCAGCGTCGCCGCGAGCACGATCTGGACCAGCATCTGGATCACGATCTGGTCGATCCGCGACAGCTGCGGCGCGGTGATGAGGCCGGTGTCGTGCGCGCCCGCGATCACCAGCGCGCCGACCAGCGCCTGCATGCCGGCGCACGTGTAGTAGACCGCGAATGCCAGGCGCCAGCTCTTGCCGAGCCCGGTGAAGTAGATGCCGAGCACGAGCACCAGCGGCGCGGGCGAGAACGCGCCGAAGAACGGGATCGCGGTGGTCACGCACGCCGCCGGGATGAACCAGCCCAGGCCAGTCGACGGCTTGCGAAAGCTCACCGGGTCGCGCGAGCGCGACAGCAGGAACAGGATCGCCATGATCGACATGCCGACCGCGGCGAGCACGAGCACGCTCGCGGTCGGGTCGCCGGGAAGCAGCGGCACCGACAGGCCGCCGAGCACCGCGATCACGATGCCGATGACGGCGAACCGGCGCGTTCGCATGATCTCGTCGCGCTCGAGCGCCTCGAGCGGCGAGCCCACGGTCGACTGGCTGCCCGGCGCGGCGGTCGGCGGCCGCACGCGCGGCTGCGCCATCACCGGCAGGCGCGACGACGACGCCTGCGTGATGGCATCGTCGTCGGCAGGGTTGGCCACCGCCGCAGGATACCGGTTAGCGCCGGCCGAGTGCGCTCGAAACGAGCGGGCGCAGCTCGTCGACCAGCTCGGGCGCGCACACCAGGCGGATCGTCGCGGTGGGCTGGCCGAGCGGCATGTCCTCGAGCAGGCGCGACAGCGTGACCGCGCCGTAGCGCGGGTGATCGATGACGTGGAGCTGCTCGTCGTCGGACGCGAGGTAGGCCGCGTGCTGCGCGGTGTCGAGGTGGAGGTACAGCTTGCCGGCCGCGCCGAACCTGCGCTCGGCGATCGCGAGCGCGGGCGGCCACAGCGCCTCGGCGGCGGCGCGGTCGTCGCCGAGATCGAACGTCTTGAACAGCCGGCGCGCGACCAGCCGCGCCGACAGATCGCGCAGCACGGGATCCGCGGCGGGTGCGCCGTCGACGCCGGCCCAGCGATCGAGCGCGGTCGTGACCGAGATGTCGTGCAGGCGGAGGTAGGCGTCGACCGCGACCGGCTCGCCGCGCGCCATCGCGCCTGCGACCGCGAGGCCGGGCGGCTCGTCGCCGGCGCGCGCGAGCTGCGCGAAGCGCTCGAGCGTCTTGATGAACATCCACTCGGCGGCGCGCACCGTCTTGTGGTGATAGACCTGCGCGTACATGTACGAGCGCGCGAACAGGTACTGCTCGACCGCGTACATGCCGCGGCGGTAGTCGACGACGAGATCCTTGCGATCGGGGCGGACCTGCGCGACCTGGATCGCGTGGATGATCCAATCGAGGTCGTAGGTGGCGTAGCCGGCGCCGGAGTAGTGGCCGTCGCGCAGCAGGTAGTCGAGCCGGTCGACGTCGAGCTGCGACGACACCAGCTTGCGCGCGAACGACGGCTGGTAGGTCTTGGCCCAGAACGCGCGGATGGTGTGCGGCAGGCCGGGCTCGAGGCGCTCGAGCGCGGCGGCGAGCTCGGCGTGCTCGGTCGCGATCCGCCCGCCCCAGCTCTCGTGATCGTTGCCGGGCAGGACGTGCTCCCACGCGTGCGAGAACGGGCCGTGGCCGACGTCGTGGAGCAGCGCCGCGATCTTGACGTGGCGCGCGACCTCGTGCGCGAGCTCGAGCCGGCGGGTCACCCGCTGCGCGATGTGGAACGCGCCGAGCGCGTGGCCGAACCGCGAGTGCTCGGCGCCGGGATACACCAGCCAGGCAAAGCCCATCTGCTTGATCCGGCGCAGCCGCTGCATCGCCGCGGTGTCGAGCAGCTCCGCGATCGGCCGGTCGCCGCCCTTGAACTCGACCAGCCCGTGCACCGGGTCGCGGAAGACGCGGTCCTTCACGCGGCCATCCTAGCATTCCGCTTGCGTTCAGTTTGGTAACTTGGTAACAAGCTACTCATGACGACCTCGATCGGGTGGCTGCGCGCGGCGCTCGTCGCGGCGTGCGGGATCGGCGCGGCGCTGGTCCTGGCGCGCGGACCGTACGCGCCGCACGCGCTCGCGCTGGCCGGCGCCGAGCTCGTCGCGTGCGCGCTGCTCGCGGTGCCGGCGACCCGGCGCGCCGGCGGCTGGCTCCTGCTCGCGACCCTGGCCGCGGCGGCGGTCGTGCACGGCGTCGCCGGCGAGCTGCCGACCGCGCTCGCGGTCTACGCCGCCGCGACCGTCGTCGTCATGCGGGAGGCGCCATGACCGACGACGAGCTGCTCGCCGCGTTCGAGGCCGTGACGCTCTCGCCCGAGCGCTTCGGCCATCGCGAGCACCTGCGGGTCGGCTTCGCGCTGCTCGTGCGCGAGGGCGACCTGGCGTGCGCGGCGGTCGCGATGCGCGGCGGGCTGCGCCGGTTCGCCGCGGCCGCCGGCGCGGCGGCGAAGTATCACGAGACGATCACCTGGGCGTATCTCGCGCTGATCGCCGAGCGCATGCACGGCCGCGGCTACACGTCGTCCGAGCAGCTGCTCGCCGACCACCCCGACCTGCTCGATCATCGCGCCGGCGCGCTCGCCCGCAGCTACGACGTCGCCGAGATCGCGCGCTCGCCGCTCGCGCGCGCCGTGTTCGTGCTACCGACACGGACATGAAGAAGCGGGAGATCGAGCGAGTCCAGACCGGCGTGCGCATGGAGAAGCGCATCCTGCTGGTGCTCAAGGCGCTCGCCGGCGCGCTCGACCTGACGTTCGGCGACCTGCTCGAGGGCATCGTGCTCCACGCGTTCGAGGGCAAGGCGCCGTTCGGCCCCGATACCCTGGCCAAGGTCGAGGCGCTGCGCGCGGTCTACCACCTCGACCTGACCGCGGCGGATTCGCACCTGCTCGTCGAGGCGCCGCGGCGCCGGACCCGGCGCGATGCTATCAACGACGGATGATGCAGCGCGAGGTCGCGATCGAGCGCGGCGAGGCCGGCACGCGCCGCGCCGATCGCGATCGCGTCGTGATCGAGGCGCCGCTGCAATTGCGCGCGCGCGGCGCGCCGGTCGCGACGATCATGCGCACGCCCGGCGCCGATCTCGAGCTGGTGCGCGGCCTGCTCCACGCCGAGTCGATCGCGGGCGCCGGCGCGATCGCGCAGGCCGGCGAGGACGCCGTCGAGATCGACGTCGACCCGGCGGCGTTCGCCCGCCGCGGGCTGCTCGCGAGCGCGGCATGCGGCGTGTGCGGGCGGGTCGCGATCGCCGATCTCGAGCAGCGCGCGCGCGAGGTCGCCGCCGACACCCGGATCGCCGCGGTGGTGCTCGGCGAGCTGCCCGGCAAGCTCGCGGCGGCGCAGCAGGTGTTTCGCGACACCGGCGGGCTGCACGCCGCGGCGCTGTTCACGCCCGCCGGCGCGCTGGTCGAGCTGCGCGAGGATGTCGGACGCCACAACGCGGTCGACAAGCTCGCGGGCTGGGCGCTCGGCGCGGGAATCACGCCGGCCGATCACGCGTTGCTGCTCAGTGGCCGCGCCGGATACGAGCTCGTGCAGAAGGCGGTGATGCTCGGCGTGCCGATCGTCGCCTCGGTGTCCGCGCCGAGCTCGCTCGCGATCGAGCTGGCCGAGCGCTTCAACGTCGCGCTGGTCGGGTTCGTGCGCGGCGACCGCCTCAACATCTATAGCCACGCATGGCGCATAACCTGATAGTGTCCGCCCGTGCCTTCGGAATTGCCTTCGATCTCACCGCGCCATTCGGCGGCGCTTCAGGGAGAGGCAGCGCCCCTGCCTTCGATCGACGACATCGTCGCGCAGGGCCGCACGCGCGAGCGCAAGACCGAGATCGCGCTCGGCGCGCTGGTGCTGCTCGGCGGCCTGGCGTGGAAGCTCGCGATGCGCTCGCTGACGGGTGGGCTCGACGTGATGAGCTTCGGCGCGATCGGGCTGGGTGCGGCGCTGCTCGGCCACGGCCTGCTCGGGGCGCGGCGCTGATGCGCGGCGCGATCGCGCTGTGCGCCGCGCTCGCGGCGTGCGGCAACAGCAACAACAAGACGCCGACCACCGATCCGGTCAAGGTCGCCGAGCCGACGCCGGGCGGCACCACCAAGTCCGAGCCGCCGCCCGCGCCGCCGGTCGCCGCGCCGAGCCGCGGGCCGGAGCATCCGGTGTACTCGCTGATCGACAACCGGCTGTCGGCGCACCTGATGCGCGGCGGCGGCCTCGTCGTGCCGGCGGGCTCGGCCGGGTTCGCGAAGTACACGCGGTTCGGCAACATGCTGAGCAAGGGCGCGCACCACGCGTGGGACCTGCGTCAGAGCGAGGGCGACACCAAGGTCGCGCGGCTGACCGGCAAGAGCGGCTCGGTGTTCGTGCCGCTGACCGCGGCGCAGGCCGGGCGCACCACCGTGCGCATGCGCGTGTTCGCGAAGGACGCCGGCACGCTGAGCCTGCGGGTCAACGAGCACAAGGACGAGAACGCGAAGATCGACGCGGGCTGGTCGACCGTCACGCTCGACGTGCCGAGCGGGCGGCTGGTCGAGGGCGAGAACGCGCTGACGATCTTCACCAAGGGCTCGGGCACCGAGCTCGCGTGGCTCGACGTCGGCGGCGAGACCGCGCCGCCCGACGACGGCAGCGTGCAGTTCTACGATCCGTCGACCAAGACGCTGATCCTGCCCAAGAGCGGCGGCATGACCTGGTTCGTCGCGATCCCGGACAAGGCGCGGCTCACCGGCGATCTCGCCGACGGCAACTGCCAGGTCGCGGTGGTCGCCACCGCCGAGGACGGCACCACCGCCGAGGGCAGGCTCACCGGCACCGGCTCGGCGGTGGATCTCTCCGCGCTCGCCGGCAAGGCGGCGCGGCTCGATCTCGACGGCGCCGGCTGCGCCGAGACCCACGTCGCGAACGCCGCGCTGGTCGTCCCCGGCGATCGCCCGACGGTCAAGCGCGGCGACCCGCCCAAGTTCGTGGTGTTCATCATCATGGACGCGCTGCGCGCCGACAAGATCCGCGCGTTCAACCCCAAGGCGCGGCCGGAGACGCCGAACTGGGACAAGCTGGCCGAGACCTCGACGCTGTTCGTCGACGACTACGTGCAGGGCAACGAATCGCAGGTGTCGCACGCGTCGATCTGGTCGGCGAACTACCTCGCCAAGCACAGGGCGATGGAGATGCGCGACCACCTCGCCGACAAGTGGATGACGATCGACGAGGTCGCGAAGAAGGCCGGCAAGTTCACCGCCGGCGCCTCGGGCAACGGCTACATCCGGCCGGCGCGCGGGTTCGGCACCTCGTGGGACGCGTTCGTCAACCACATCGAGAAGAGCCTCGGGCTGCGCGGCGCCGACATCATGGACAAGGGCTTCTCGTTCATCGCGCCGCACAAGGACAAGCCGTGGTTCCTCTACCTCGGGTTTATCGATACCCACGTGACGTGGCGCGCGAAGTCGCCGTGGATGGACAAGTACGACGGCGGCTACAAGGGCCGGTTCCAGACCGAGTACGGCGACGACGGGCCGAGCGGCTCGACCGGCAAGGACCTCACCGATCGCGAGAAGGATCACGTGCGCGCGCTCTACGACAGCAACGTCAGCTACCAGGACGACCTGATCGGCCAGCTGATCGAGAAGCTGCAGTCGTGGGGGATCTACGATCAGACGATGATCGTGATCACCGCCGATCATGGCGACGAGCTGTGGGAGGACGGCCGGGTCGGCCACGGCGGGAGCGAGCGCGAGACCCTGCTGCACGTGCCGCTGATCGTGCACTACCCGCCGATGTTCCCGGCGGCGCGGATCACCGAGGGCACCGAGAGCATCGACATCATGCCGACGATCGCCGACGCGCTCGGCGTCACGCCGGATCCCGAGTGGCAGGGCATCTCGCTGGTGCCGCTCGCCAACGGCGCGGCCGGCGGCTATCCGTGGATGTCGTTCTCGTCGCAGTACGAGAACATGCACGCCGGCCGGATCGGCCACTGGAAGCTCAAGCTGGTCGGTCCGAACGCGCCGAGGCTGTACGACCTCGCCAAGGATCCCGACGAGCGCGACGACCTCTGGGGCAAGGCCTCCGACGAGATCGGCGCGCGCCTGCTGCTCGATCCGATGTGGATCCTCCGCCAGTGGAACGTCGAGTGGAAGCAGGCGCAGTGGGGCAACGCCGGCGACGTGTCGAGCCGGTTCGCGTCGGACCTCGGTGAATAGGGACCTCACGCCGAAGGACGGCGCGCGGCTCCTGCTCGAGCTGGTGCGCGATGCCGGCGCGAGCGCGTCGTATCGCGCCGCGATCTACACGCCCGACGCGACGTTCGAGGGCGAGGCCACGCTCGGCGACGACGGCGCGGTCGAGCTCGCGATCGCGGGCGCGCCCGACGAGCTCGGCGAGGCGATGCGCATGCAGGCGCGCCTGGTCGCGCGCGCGGCGAGCAAGCTGCGCGACGACGGCCTTGCGCCGTGGCCGTCGCGCGTGTTGCGCTGGCGCGGGCCGGGCAGGGGCGGATGAGGGCGCCGGCCGTCGTGCTCGCGATCGGCTGCGGCTCGAGCGCCGCGCCGCAACCGGCGCCGCCGCCGTCGCCAGCGCGGCCCGCAGCGGCGGCGCCGAGCTACGATCTGTCCGCCGAGGCCACACGCCTGGACGCGATCGCGACCCAGCTCGCGGCGACCGAGCCGCTCGATCGCGCGGCCGCCGTGACGATGCATCGCGCCGACACCGCAGACGCGCTGCGCGACGCCGCCGCGCGTGCGCACGGGCTCGGCGCGAGGTTCCAGGCCGCCGCCGCGGAGCTGCGCGCACCGACCGCCGCGCCGTCGCCGACCATCGCCGCGGTGATGCCGCCGCTCGGCGCCGAGCTCGACAAGATCTTGCCCGACGTGTTCGCGGTGACCGAGCAGCACCTGATGGACGAGATCGCGTTCCGCAACGATCACGGCTGCGCGCCGATCAAGCATTGCGCGGAGGTCGACACGCTGTGGGCGGCGCACGAGTACCTCGCGCAGGCCGGCAAGGCGGCGCGGTCGGGGTTCGACGACGTCGGCGCCCAGCTCGAAGGGTTGCCGCTCGACCCGCGCGCCCGGTTCGCGATCGATCGCGCGACCGGCCGCGGCCCGAGCTACGGCGAGCGCTGCGGGGACCGCGGGCTGTGCGCGCGCGGGCTCGCGTGCGAGGCCGCGACCTCGACCTGCGAGGCGTACTGCAGCGAGGGCGCGATGCAGCCGTGCCCGCCGCACACGCAGTGCACGACCGTCGCCGGCCTCGCGCGCCCGGTGTGCCGACCCTAGCCCGATCGCGTCGGCCCGGGGGGCTAGTCGTCGAGGTCGCCGTCGTACTCGACCGGCTCGTAGCGCAGCTCCCGGCTGGCCGGGCAGACCGCGCGGTAGCTGCAGCGATCGCACCACGGGCCGGGGTTGGGCCGCGGCCCGTCGTCGATCGCGAGCGCGGCGGCCTCGATGTTGTCGAGCAGGTCCGGCACGAGCTTGCCGACGATCAGCTCGGGCGCGACCGGCGCGCTCCACTCGACCGCGCGCTCGGCCACCCAGTGCAGGCCGAGCCAGAACTGGCGGACGTGGCGAAACGCCGCCGCCGCGAGCACCGCGTAGCCCTCGAGCTGGTCGGCGATCGACGTGCCCGGGATGCGCACGCCGGTCTTGTGATCGAGCACCGCGATCGAGTCGTCCTGGAAGATGTAGCCGACGTCGAGCACGCCGCGGTAGTAGGCGTCGCCCGCGTAGAACTGCGTGGTCGACAGGTCCTCGCGCACGGCGAGCGAGTACTCGACGAGCTGGCGCGCGACCCGCCGGCGCCGGCGAAACTGCTGGATGCGCGACGCGAACGGCGCGATCCCCGTGCACAACGCGTCGAACCGCGGCTGCTCGGCCTCGGGCAGCTCGGCGCGCACCGTCGCGGTGGCCTCCGCGATCGCGGTGCCCTGGAGCACCAGCTCGAGCGCCTTGTGGATCGCCTTGCCGATCCGGGCCTCGGGCATGACCTCGGGCTCGGGCAGCTTCTCGACGTAGCGAAAGTGGAACAGCCGCGGGCAGCGCAGCGCCATCGCGACCTTGGAGGCCGACCACGGTGCGTGGATGAGCGCGCGGGTCGACGGCACGATCGTGGAATCTAGCCGAAAACTTGCCGCCGGCACGGCCACGCCGTAGCACCGATGCGTGGACACCTGTGAAGTCTGCAGCGCCAAGGTGCACGAGCTGCGCCGCGGCCGATGCTGGGGCTGCTACGCGCGCTGGGTCGATGCGCGCCCGGTCGGGCTCGGCGCGCGCTGCGTCACCTGCGACGAGAAGCGCCGGCGGTTCCTGAAGAGCGTCGAGCTGTTCGGCGCGTGGAAGCCGATGTGCTTCAACTGCGCCGGCCAGATCGCGCAGCTCGATCCCGTGCCGAGGACGATCGCGGCCCTGCGCACGGCGGTGTCGCGCGAGCGCCGCAAGAAGGATCGCCGGATCGGCAAGCCCGACACCCGCGTGTTTCGCTACGAGCGCCGCGTCGGCGAGCGCCGCACCGGCCGCGACGACGTGCCGCTGGTCGAGGACGACATGATCATCGAGGTCACGGTCGACATGTCGTCGGTCGGCCTCGCCGACGAGTTCGAGGACCTGACCCAGATCCGCGAGCTGGTCAGCCAGCTGCGGCCGAGCGAGCTCGCCGGCTAGCGCCGCGGTGCAGGCGGTGCCGCCGCCGGCCGCACCTGCGACGGCGAGGGCGCGACCAGCTGCGGCCTGGCCGCCTCGTCGCGCGCCGCGAACGCGCCGATCGCGGCGAGCGGCACGATCACGCCCACCGGCACGACCTCGCTCGTCGTCTTGCCGACCAGCCGCACGGTGAGCCGCAGCGCCTTGGGATCGGTCGACACGTTCGCCTTGAACTTGCCGTCGCCGGTGTAGGTGTCGACCAGCTTCATCAGGTCGCCCTTGCGGGCGATCACCGCGTCGACCTGCGGGCTCTTGCCGCGGTACGAATCGAGCGCACCGAGCGCGATCTTCGCGAAGCCGCGCGGCGCGACCTGGGCCGCACGCAGGAGGTCGATCATGCCGTCCGACATCTGTGCGAAGTCGTCGAGCCCGGCCTTGGTCGTGTCGACCCAGAACCAGCCGATGCCGTCGTGAAACACCGCGATCCCGGCCGCCTTGTGGCGCTTCATCAGGTCGGCGAACAGGTCGTGGTCGTCGGCGTGGCCGGCCAGCGCGGCCTCGCGGGCGGCCGGCGCGCCGGTGAACACCACGCTGAACACCGGGTGCTGCGCGATCGTCTCCGCGGTGTAGGCGAGGTTGGTGCCGGCGCCGTGCGCGGGCATCCTCCAGCCGCCGCCGGTGCGCGCGGCGATGAGCGCGCTCGTGCCCGCGAGCAGCACGCCGTCGTGGGTGACCGCGATCGCCTTGCCGTCGGGCATCTCGACCTGCTCGCCCCCGTCCTTGGTCCTGGTCGCCGGCTTGTGGACCGCGCCGGCGATCTTGTCGATCGTCGCGGTCGAGAACTTGCCGTGGGCCTCGACCACCGCGTCGGGATCGTGGCCCGGCACGATGTGGAAGAACGCGGTGACGTCCGACACGTCGGTCGCGAGGTCGACGCCGGTCATCGTCTTGGCCACGCCGCGCGCGCTCTCGACCTCGGTCACCAGCTGGCGCATCGCCCTGGCGAGGTCGGGCGACGCCTTGATCGTCGGCTGATCGGCCAGCGCGGACAGCGTCTTGAGGTTTCCGGGCACCAGGCTCGTGACGTCGAGGTGCACCACGAGGTCGGGGTCGGGCAGCGCGTACGCGAGCACGGCGTCGGGGGTCGCCGGCCGCGGGTTGGGCTGGATGCCGAACCCGGTGAGCCCGAGCAGCAGCGTGATGACCTCGGTGAGCCCCATGGTGCGTCCTCGCATGGGGCACGCGCGCCCCGGCCGAGCTTTTGCGCGGAATCCACGCGCGCGCAAGCGGCCCGAAGCACGAAGCCAAAAAAATTCAACCGCGTTTCACGTTGCCTCACGCACGTTTCCCGGCGCCCGAAAAAAAATGATGTCAAGACTGGTTCCTGAAACGGCGAGCGCTAGGATGGCTCACGTCTCGACGGTCGGGCGGCAAATTCACTGGCGACATTGGAGGCACGAGGTCATGAGTACGCTTGCTGTGGTGGAAGAGATCCTTCGCGAGACCGCAGTCCCGATGTCGGTCCGCGAGATCGTGGAACGCGCCGGCGCGCGCCTGCCCAGCAAGTCGAAGACACCCGATACAGTGGTCGCACGCGACCTGTCGATGGACATCAAGAAGAAGGGCGATGGCTCGCTGTTCGTGCGCACCTCGCCCGGTCGCTACACGCTGCGCTCCCTCGCCACACTGCCCGCACCTGTGGCAGCACCGCCCGCCGATGCCACGCAGCTCGCGCCCACCGCCCTGCGCAGCCACAACGTCACCCCGCTCCCCGCGCGCAAGCCCGCCGCTCCGGCTGCTCCAGCGCGTCCCTCCGGTCGTAGCGATTCCGCCGAAGGCGGCGGATACGTCAGCTAGATGATCCGCCGCGCGGAGGTCCAGGACCATCCCTGGATCGTCGCGACCGGCGCCGAGGCGTACCGCGATCTCGGCGACTACACTCGCATCTTGCCGTCGTGGCTCGAGCAGCCCGGCGTGCTCGCCTGGATCGACCAGGACGCACAGGGCCGCGGCCGCGGCTTCGCGATGCTCGGGTTCTACACCGAGGAGCCGCTGCCGGGCGCGCCCCCGACCATGGCGGTCGGCCAGCCGCAGGTGATCGCGGACCTGCTCGCGCTCGCCGTGCTCCCTTCGTACCAGCGCAAGGGCATCGGCACCAAGCTGCTCGATCACGTGATCGACGTGGCCGAGCGCGTCGCGCCGACCAGCCAGATCTCCCAGCTCCGTCTCACCGTGGCCGAGCACAACACCGGCGCGCAGCGGCTGTACGCGCGCTCGGGATTTCACATCGTCGATGGGGTCGCGACCTACGATCGCGGCCAGCGGGCGCTTCGCATGGTGCGCCCGCTCGCGAAGGCCGGACGCGGTTCACGGGCCTGACCAATCGGCGCTGGCTACGTTGAATGCCGTACGCCACGAGCGTTGCGGCATGATGCGCCGCCATGGCGAACGAACCGGAACCCAAGACCAGCCTGTACGAAGTGCTCACCGCGATCCTGCTCGGATTCGGCGCGCTGGGCGGAGCATGGGCGAGCTACCAGTCGAACCAGTGGGGCGGGACCGCGACCGCCGACTACGGCAAGGCGGCGACGACGGCGACGCGCGGCTCGACCAGCATGAACGTCGCGATGACCAACGCGGCGCAGGACTCGCAGCTCGACCTCCAGGCCAAGCAGCTGATCGTGAACGCGAGCCTGGTCAAGGATCCGGTCGAGAAGGAGCGCGATCTGTTCATCGCCAAGTATCTCTACACGCGCAAGATCAGCCCGACCGGCTACGCCGCGCTCGGCCTGCCCGCGATGTATCGCAGCAAGGACGACAACGTCGCCGAGCAGCTGCCCGAGGACGCGCTCGTCAAGTCGCTCGACGCCGAGCTCGACGACAAGTACATCGCGACCATGCTCAAGGCCGGCACCGAGCAGTTCGCGGACGCCGACAAGGTGTTCAAGGAAGGCGAGGACGTGAGCTCGACCTCGACGCTGTTCGGGCTCGACGGGATGTTCTTCACGGTGTCGCTGTTCCTCGGTGGCATGGCGCTCGTGCTCAAGAGCCACCTGCGATGGGGCTTCATGGCCGGCGGCTACCTCTCGCTGCTGTTCGGCCTGGTGAAGTTGCTGACGCTGCCGTGGTATCACGCGTGACCATGACCGTCCGGCGGTGGTTGCTCCCATGCCTGGTGTTCGCGATCGCGTGGGCGTGCGCAGCACGCACCGCGCGCGCCGATGACACGCCGCCCGACGAGGACGACGCGGCCGCCAGCGAGGAGGCCGGACCGACCTCGCCCGAGGTCGAGCACGAGTTCGACAGCGCATTCCAGGGCGTGTCGCACGACGTGTCCGAGGACAGCGCGGCGCCCGCGATCACCGCCGAGCAGCTGCGCACCGCGATCCGCGCCGCCAAGGCCAAGGTGCTGCCCAAGCTCGAGGCCAAGATCGAGATCAAGTCGGCCAGGCGGATGGCGACGATCAGCAAGCTGATCTTCGGGTTCTCGCTCGCCGGCGTGCTGTTGCTCGGCATGCCGCTGTTCCTGCGCCGGCGCTACCCCGGCCAGGGCGCGAAGCTGTTCAAGTACAGCGCGCTCGCCGCGGTGACGTTCGTGGTCACGGTGAACCTGTTCGGCGTGATCGCGCTCGGTTTTCGCAGCGCCCAGGCCGCGCTCGCCCGCCAGACCAACCCGCAGCTCAAGATCGCGGAGGGCTTCTTCGACGGCCTCGACGACAACGCCGACGAGATGGCGAGCATGGGCGGCCAGCTGATCGGCCCGACGCTCTACCAGCTGCAGGCGAGCGACGAGCAGCCGACCGTGCTCTTGCTCGAGAACGGCCAGAAGCTGATCGGCGACGCGCGCGTGTTCGTGTCGATCGCGCACCTGTTCAAGAAGCTCGACTTCATCTTCGCGCTGCTGCCGATCGTGCTGCTGCTGCTCACGCTCGCGCTGTTCGTGCGCTCGATCTGGCCGACCCTGCTCGAGATCATCCGCTTGCCCGCGGCGGCGGCGAGCGGCAGCGCGAGCGGTCGCGACGTGATCCGGCGCGCGATGCGCCGCGTGCTCGCCGAGGTCCTGGTCACGCTGTGCACGGTCGGCGTGCTGTTCGCGATCACGATCCTGGCGAGCGCGATCCTGGGCTACGTCGTCAAGCCGGCGCTGTACTCGATCCTCGAGTTCTTCGGCACCGCGATCGTCTACCTCCAGGTCGTGCCCGACGCGTCGTCGGGGCTGATCTTCGACTCGTTGTTCGGCGTGATCCTGTTCCTCGGGCTCAACCTCGTCGCGATCATCGTCGCGATGTCGATGTACCTCGGCAAGGCGCAGCGCGTGTTCCAGCGCAGGTTCCACGACCACCAGCCGCTGCGCGCGCACGCGCGGTTCTGGAAGTGGGGCACGATCTCGGTGCTCGTCGCGCAGCTCGTGCCGCTCGTGTACATGGTGTTCGCCGCGTGGGCGCTCGACAAGATCGAGAACCACCTGATCGGCGGCGCGGATGATCCCACCAAGATCCCGTGGGCGGCGGTGATGCTGGTCGGGCCGCTGTTCCTGGTCGTGGGGTTCGCGCTCGTCATGTGGGCCAGCCGCGCGCTGCGCGCGATCCGCTTCCTCGCGACCTACAAGGTGCCGCCGGTCCCCGCTCCCGCTCGCATCGAGCCGCCGCCCTCTCTATGATGCCGCCATGATCACGCTCTACCATCATCCGTTCAGCCGCGCGGCCAACGTCCTGTGGACGCTCGAGGAGGTCGGCGAGCCGTACAAGCTCGAGTTCGTCGACTTCACCAAGGGCGGGCAGAAGTCGCCCGAGCTCCTCGCGCTCAATCCGATGGGCAAGATCCCGGTGCTGGTCGACGGCGACGCGGTCGTCACCGAGGCGGCCGCGATCGCGCTGTACATGGCCGATCGCTACGCGTCGGGCCGGCTCGCGCCGCGCCTCGACGACCCGCGGCGCGGCACGTTCCTGCGCTGGATCCTGTTCTCGCCGTCGGTGCTCGAGCCCGGCGTGATGGCCAAGACCGGCGGCTGGCAGTTCAAGCCGAGCCAGGCCGGCTGGGGCGACTACGACGCGATGATGAAGACGGTCGAGTACGCGATCGCCGGCAAGCAGTTCCTGCTCGGCGACACGTTCTCGATCGCCGACGTCGTGTTCGGCGGCGGCCTGCGCTACCTGCTGCGCTTCGGCATGATCCCGGCGACGCCGTCGCTCACCGCCTACACCGAGCGACTCGCCGCTCGCCCGGCCGCCCAGCGCGCCGACGCGCGCAACGCCGCGATCGTCAAGGAACGCGGCCTCGGCGGCTAGAGGATCACCGTCCCGCACGGGAACGTCGCGTCGACCACCGGGTTCGGCGTGTTCTCGAGCGTCGTGCACGCCGATCCGATCAGCGTGATCGTCATGCCGTTGTTGGTGACCGTCCAGTCCGTGCCGTAGCTCAGCGGCATGCCGTCCAGCGTCACCGTGCCGCTCGCCGC
>Ga0335081_10004033_pt1 | contig 23183 bp, 15 predicted proteins | sample Lox_Sample_35_FD_206713 | JGI IMG/M metagenome (GOLD analysis project Ga0335081, IMG submission 206713) | Soil microbial communities from Loxahatchee National Wildlife Refuge, Florida, United States - Lox_Sample_3.5 | ecosystem: Environmental > Terrestrial > Soil > Wetlands | place: USA...
GCCCCGGGCTGTTGCCCACGCCTCGCCGTGATTTCCCAACCCCAGTCCGCCTGCCACCGCCATCGCAGTCGACGATGTAACAAACTGCCGCCGCGTCATCCCGTCCACGACCCGCTTCAAATCCATAGGATCTCCTTGCTCCGCTAATTCGCCCGACGTCTGGTTCGCCCACATGTCTACTTCGCTCTCGGAGGCTTCGTCATCAGCTTGATGTAAAGGTCATAGAGTTTTTGTGTGTCCACATCGAACTGCACCGTCGCAATTCGCTCGTACGGAGGAACCTCAGCTCCCGGCGCCCAAAATAGCGTTTCCCCATAACTTGCACCGTGGCCCACCTCGATGTCGACGTACATCTGTTTTTGCCCGGTGATGATCGAGGGGTCAATCATGGCAGCGGCCGAAAGTTCGTCCCACATGAAGCTTTCCACGGCGTACTGGGTCAAGTACCGCGCCACCGGTGTATCCGCTTTCGCGATCGCCGCCTTCACCGCTGGGTTCACCGTGGTTTTCACCGACACGTCAATCGGCGTGATCGTGATCTTCTTCCACGGCGCGCGCATCGCGATCCGCACGGCCTCCGGATCGAACCACCAGTTGAATTCGCGCCGTCCGTCAATGTGCGTGATGCCGCCGTTGTCGGCATACATCCCGCTCCCCATCAGGACGAACTCTTTGGCCAATACCGCGACTTCCGGATCCAGCCGCAACGCCAGAGCGATATTCGTCAGCGGTCCGCCTGCCCAGAGGACGACCTCACCGGGATACGTGTGTACCATGCGCACGATGAAATGCGCAGCATCTTCGTCGATGGCCTTGATGCGCGGTGCGCCCTCCACCAACTCAGGCACCACGTCGGGATCGTGATACCCTGCGCGATACGCCACGGGAACGTTCCCTGGTCGCTTCGAAAAATCGCTCCAACAGCCCTTGTACGGGATCTTGCCGTAGAGTGCTTCCCACCGCTCGGTTTCCTCCTTCGAATTCAGCAACGGGAACTCCGCGCCCTGCGCCACTGGGACGTCAGTGCGGTCGGCGATCTCCAGCAGTCGCAGTGTGCGTTGCGTCTCTTCCTTCACCCACTGATCGCCGCTGACGGTCGTGATCCCCAGCACGTCGAACTTTTCCGATTGCAGAAAAATCAGGATCGACTGCATATCCGTTGTCGCCGGCCCGCGCGCGTCCTGATCCACGATGACCTTCGTCTTCTGGGCCCACAACTGGGTGATCGTTGCCAGCATGAAAAAAAACGACAGCAGAGCGAATGCTCTTCGTCCCTTCATGAAACTCTCCCTATGTCAGTAAACTTGCCTCTCGCCGCCCGCAGATCGCCCGCAGAACCTCCTGACGCCCGGTAAACAAAACCGTGCATTGTAATGCTCCAGGGCAGCGCGACGCCAGCTTTTAAGTGCAGCCCACGATTGATTCCGCCATGCCCCGACACCGGGTGTGCTCTGCTGGCGCTCGCCCGCGATTGCGGCTCAACTCCGCCGCGAATAGAATGCTCTTGTCGCCGGATTCCTGTCTGGGTTGTGCCGATATCATGGGTCGCCTTCTCGTGACCGCGCTGCCAAACCAGTATCTGCGAAGCCTTCTCGCCATGCTTCTGGCGCTCGTTGCCGTGCTGCTCGCCGCGTTTCCGGCTCTCGCGCAATCCAACGCGAGCGACAACCACGCGACGCTGCAAGGTTCTGTTCGCGATTCCAATGGCAGTCCAGTCGCAGGCGCCGCCATCTACTTTCAGGCCAAAGACGCATCCCCGATCCTGGTCACACACACGGAAGCCGACGGGACGTTCCGTTGTTCGGCGCTTCGCGCCGGCGTTTACACGTTGAGATCTGATGCGGGCGGGTTTAACCAAGCCAGCTTTGGCCCGTTCAGTCTTGGTCCTAAAGAGATAAAGAAAATTGATCTCACGCTGGTGGCTGCGAAAAGCTCTCCGGCACATGGCGCAACCGAAACCCCGCAGTTCTACGACGAACCGCAATTCACGGTTGCGGGGGTCACCGATACCACGAATCTTGGTGGCCATGGATCCACCGCAACGGTGCGCAACACAGAGTCACTCACGCGCGGAATCACCTCGCTAAGTAAAGCGGTTGCCACCCCATCCGCCAAAGTTGCGCCACCCGCCATTTCCGAAGAGTCTCTTCGCGCCGCCGCCCACGCGCCGGATAGTTTCGATGCGAATTATGCTCTGGGCGCGATGCTCCTTGCATCCGGCAAGCCGCGAGAGGCAACATCTAACTTGGAACGTGCCTCGAAACTTAATCCCGGCGACTACGAAAATTCTCTCGCGCTGGCTCGCGCCTACGCCGCAAGCGGTAGTTACGAGCGCTCTCGTTCCACCCTGCGAGCTATGCTCGATCAGCATGACCGAGCGGAGCCTCATCATCTGCTCGCCGATGTAGACGAGAAGCTTAACGATCCTCTGGAAGCCGTGCGCCAGTATCAGCGTGCGGCTGAAATCGATCCGAGTGAGTCCAATCTCTTCGACTGGGGCGCCGAACTCCTCATTCATCACGCCAGTGAACCGGCGGCTCAGGTATTCGCCAAGGGTGCCCACCTCTACCCAACATCCACGCGCATGTTGATCGGACTAGGTATTTCCTGGAACGCCCGTGGCGCATCCGACAAAGCCGCCCAATATCTTTGCGACGCATCCGACCTCAATCCCAACGATCCCGATCCTTATCTCTTCCTCGGCCGGCTGCAACATGCGTGGAACGCGCCGTCTGAAGCCTCATCCGAGAGACTTGCACGCTTTGCCCGGCTTCAGCCTGATAATGCTCTCGCCAACTACTACTACGCGGTCAGCCTGTGGAAGCGTCGCAAGGGCGCTGATGACACCTCGACCTGGGCAAAATCAGAATCTCTTTTGCAGAGGGCGATAGGGTTCGATCCCAAGCTAGGTCTTGCTCACTTGCAGCTCGGCATTCTCTATTCCGAACGGAAAGACTACCCCAAAGCGATCGCCGCGTATCAGAAGGCAATCGACGTCAGCCCGGCGCTGGACGAGTCGCATTACCGGCTGGCGCAGGCTTACAGGCAAGTCGGGGAAAGCTCGAAGGCGCAGCAGGAAATAGAGCTTTACGATCAACTGTCGAAGAAGAATGCCGAGGACCTGGAGCGCGAGCGGCGCGAGATGCCGCAATTCGTCTACACTCTGCGCAACCCACCACCTGCGGCACCGGCCTTAAGCACGCCTAACGCCCCTCCCGCGCCGCCTCAGTAATTCCGGTCACTGAGAATCCACGAGGCAGCGGAACCCGATCGTCCCTGCCCGATCCCGCCCTGGCGCCATCAGCAGATATTTCTGGTGCTCGTCGAGCCGGAAAGTTTGAGGGAAGTACCAGATCGACCCGCGGGGTTGATACGATGCGCCTCCCCGAAGGATCGCCGCACGGGTGTGTTCATCGCGATATTCATCCGTCCACTGCGACACGTTGCCTTCGAGATCGAGCACGCCGAACGGGCTGACTCCCTGAGGAAAGCCATCCACGTTTGCCGGCGGATTCCGGTTCGGGCCGTGATCGGCCGGCGGCAGCATTGCCGGGTTCCAGTCATTTCCCCACGGATAGACGCGCCCATCTCCGGATTGCGCGGCCCATTGCCACTCCCATTCATGCGGCAGGCGCTTGCCCGCCCAATCCGCATAGGCACGGGCATCCTCAATCGAAACCCAGGTCACGGGTTTGTTCTCCCAGCCCTCTGGAAAGTTTCCATCCTTCCAGTCGCGCAGAAAATTGTGATCGTCCTGCGGATGGTAATGGGTCGCAATCAGGAACTTCTTGAACTCTGCGTTCGTCACCGGCGTGCGATCGATATAAAAAGTGGGCACGTTCATCCGGTGACCGTGAAAGCGCCGGGCTGCGTCCTCCCACGGATACTGCACATCCACGCCAGGATCATTGCCGCCCTCGATCTCGATGCCGCGCACTTGGAAGTTGAACTCTCCGCCTGGAATGCGAATCATTTCTGCAGGCGCAGCTGCTGCGGGCCTCGTGCGCTTGATCTCGACCATCCTCTGCGGAACCGCTTTCCACTCACGCGAGTAACTGTTCAGGGGACGCTTCGAGCGCTCGGCCATGAAGGCCAGCAGATCGCGGATGGGAGCAGCCATGGCCTCTTCGTTCGTCGCCAGAACTGCGCCAAACCCCCGCCCATCCAGCTCGAAACTCAGCGCGGCATCTCCGCTGCGTAACTCGGGTGTCAGTTCGACTCCGTGCCAGAGGTCGTAATAACGCGTCCCCGCCTGTTGAGGCACGCGCAACTGTTCGCCACGGATCGCGTATTCATTGCGGTTGACGATCGTCCAGAGCGTGCTCGAGCGCGTCGGAAACCTACTGGCGAAAACTCCCGCCTGGACAGTCGGCGTATGCGGCTCCCAATCCGCACTGCGAAGATTGTCAGCCAGCGCGCGTTCGATGCGTGTAAAGCGCAGCACAGCCTCCGCGTCATTCGCGTTCATGCCATACCAGAAACCCCATAAATTTTCCAGGATGGCGTAACCCTCGCCGTTAAAGAAGGCATGCTGCAGGCTGTCCGTCTTGTCCCGCGTGAAGCGGTCGGTCACGTTGACGGTATGCCGCGGCTCAAGCCAGCGTGACTGGCTGACCATCGGCACGAACGGATATTGCTTTCCCTCCCACGTGACCCAGTCGTTCCAACCGAGGGTCGTCCAGGCGAGCGATTCGTCACGCACTTCAAACTGCGGCTCGAGCGCGAGCGGGTGATCTATCGCGTCCGCAGCCTGCCGGAATTGTGCCGGCACACTCTCCAGCGTGTCGAAGTTGATCCCATCCGCCCCGATGTCTTTGAGCAGTTGCGCCATCGCCACCCACGGTGGCACGCCTTCGTCACGCGTTCCCGTGTCCCACGCAAGAATGGGGAAGAATACCTTCACCCCGCGCGCGTGAAATCTCCGGACCACATCGCGAAGAGCGGGCACGCCGCCCGGTAAATCTCGCAGCAGGTCAAATTGATTGCGCTCGTCCACGCCAATATTCGGATAGACATGCCAGATCAGCACGGCATCGATCGGACCCAGGCGGCCCTCGGTCTCGTCCAGAAACTTCTCCACCGTGTATTCGCGTTTGACGGGGTCGTAGAAGCTACGATCCCAGATCAGCAGCTGCACCTGCGAGAAGATGTGCTGCGTCCACTCCAGTTCAGGGCGCTCATACTGCGAGCCGTCATAGCGCAGGCGTGTACACCGCTCCCCCCGCCAGGCCTTAAGTCCCGCGAGCCATGTCGCAGCCGCTTCCGGACTCTCGGGCCCCTGGAAGAAAACCTCCCCCGGTGCGGGCGGTTCCGCAAGGTTCATGACTCCGGTCGTCGAAACCAGGCCATGGCTTGACTTCCACTCATCGGGAAAGGCAGGCGGAACCAGAAAAAGGATCAGAAGGGAAGCCGTTAGAGTTTGAAGAAGAAATCGGAGGGGAAGAATGTGTTTCATGAAATCAAGCCCGGTAGCTGGTTGGTCAATGTGCCGCGGGAGTCGGTGCGGTCATCAGGCTCATGAACATTCGATAGAACTTCTCCGCGTCCAGATCCACCTGGATCTCAACCTTCTGTCCTGTGAGCTTCGACTTGCCTTGGTCGTTCCACGTGATCGTGTTTCCGTATCCCGCGCCACGATCGAGGTCCACGCTCATGTAGCGCTGCTCCTTCTTCGTGATTATGGCTGGGTCAATCCATGCCGCTGCCGCCAGTTCGTCCCACATATAATCGGCGCCCTTCACCGGAATGTAGAAACGCGCAATGTATTTTCCGATGGCGGTCCCGCTCGCCTCCAGTTGTTTCACCATCGCCGGAGAGAGCAGCGTCTTGATCGAAATATCGGTCGGCGTGCAGGTAATTTTCTTCCACGATGCGCCCAGCACCACATGGGCCGCCTCGGGATCGAACCAGAAGTTGAATTCGTGCCGCGGATTGTTCACCCACTCCAGATCATCCGAATCCGGACTCAGGCTTCCCCCCATGAACACCAGTTCCTGCGCCAGTTCCGGGAACTGCGGATCAATCGACAGGGCGAGCGCCAGATTCGTCATGGGCCCGCCTTCGTAGATCGTCACTTCGTGGGGATACTTATGCACCATCCGAGTCAGAAAGTGAGCCGCGTCTTCGCCCGCAGGCTTCGTCGTCGGTTGCCCTTCGCGCATGGGCGGCACGACGCCAGCTTCATGCCACCAGCGGTCATCCCAGGCGCCCGCGTACGCGACCTTCCCGTACCGTTCCTGCCACACCTGCGCTTCCTCGCGCCGTCGCACCAGGGGGTACACGGCTCCCGGCACGACGGGAATGTCGGTGCGCCCAATCAGTTCCAGCAGCCTCAAGGTGTGGGCGACCTCCTCGTCGCGCCACTGGTCGCCGCTGACCACGGTAATCCCCAGAACTTCAATCTGCGGGGACTGGATCATCAAGAGAAGAGTCTGCATGTTGCTGCCCCCGGGCCCGGAGCAGTCTTCGTTCACGATGACCTTCCGCCGCGGCTGTGCCCAGCTACAACAGCCTGTGAGCAGCAGGAAGACGATCGCCCAGCGCACCTTGGGATGAGACGTCATTTGTGTGGAGGCCGGGTCATCAGCTCGATATACAGCTTGTAAAACTTTTCGGCGTCGATGTCGAATTGCACATTCGCTAATCGCAAGTAGGGCGGCACGTCGGTCTTCGGATCCCAGAAGAGTGTCTTGCCGTAACTGGCTCCATGGTCGATATCGATATCCATATACAACTGCTTCTGCCCTGTGATGATCGAAGGATCAATCAACGCCGCGCCGGCAATCTCGTCCCACATGTAGCCCGGCAAGGAATATTCGTCCAGATACTGCGTAATCGGCGTGCCTGCTTTCCCGATCGTCGCCTTCATCTCCGTGGTGAAACGCGTCTTCACGGAAATATCGATCGGCGTGATCGTCACTTTTTTCCACGGCGCGCGCAGCACGATGCGAGTCGCCTCCGGATCGAACCACCAGTTGAACTCCCGGCGCGCGTCAATGGCTCCGGGGTCGATCGCGCCTTTATCTGCATACAACCCGCCGCCCATCATGACGAACTCTTTCGCCAACGTTGCAACCGACGGGTCCAGCTTCAGCGCCAGCGCGTAGTTCGTCAATGGACCGCCCGCCCAGAGCACGACCTCTCCGGGATACTTGTGGACCATCTTCACGATGAATTCCGCCGCGGTTCCGGGGGCCGCTTCGATGTGCGGCGATCCCTCCTGCATCGGAGGAACCACGTCCGGCGCGTGATACGGCTGGTCGTAGATCGTCGACCGTTTGGCTGCGAAATGTTCCGTCCAGCAGCCCTTGTACTCAAATTTTCCGTACAGCTTTTCCCAGCGCTCGGTCTCTTCTTTCGAATTGAGCAACGGAAACTCGGCGCCCTGATAGACCGGCACGTCGGTGCGCCCGGCAATTTCTTCCAGGCGCAGTACGTGTTGCGTTTCTTCTTTCACCCACTGGTCGCCGCTGACCGTGGTTATCCCCAGCACGTCAAATTTTTCCGACTGCAGAAAGACCAGAATCGCCTGCTGGTCGCTGGTGCCCGGCCCGCGCGCGTCCTGATCGACGATTACCTTGATCTTCTGTCCCGCCGCCGCACCGGCAAGGCTCGCAGCTACGATTAGCAAAACCAGCACACGTCTCCACCTGCACGGGGTCATGGTCTCCCTCAAAAAGCTCGGTTGATTTCTAGTCGAAAAGTGTCTGGATAGCAAATTTAAGGGCAGGCTGAACAGGACGTGGGTCCCATTCACCTGCCCGAAATGAAAGCCGCTCTCGCTCAGTGGAGCTCAGAAGACAAGTTTGAGCGCAAACTGAACCAGTCTGGGGTTGTTTACCGTACCGTTTATGACTCCGAAACTGGAAGTCGAACTTACGTCCTGCATGCCGCTGGCACCACCGCTCATGAAAAACTGCGCATGGTTGAACAGGTTGAAAAACTCTGCCCTGAAATCCAGGTTGATGCCTTCGCGGATCGGGAAGTGCTTGATCAGCGAGAGATCGGTATTCACAAAGCGGGGTCCATACAGGGGTGACCGATTGGCATCGCCAAGTTTCCCGTCTGCCGCAGGTGCAAAAGCGCAGGGGTTGAACCAATTCTCCAGGGTGTGAATCTTGTCCGGCGCGCTGCCGCCTTGAGATTGCGACGTGTGACAGGCGGTATCCGGATTCGCGGCTACCGGTCCCGCCTTATTCGGATCGCCGACCTGGTCTGGACGATTCAAGGTGCTGCCGTTCCACTGGAAGTTCACGCCGGAGGAATTGGTGCTGTTGACCACGAACAGCGGGAAGCCGGTGGTGACCTTTTCGATCACGTTCACCTGCCATCCCCCCGCGATCATGTTGGCCGGACCGCTCCACGAACTGCCAAACTGCTTGCCTTTCCCGAAGGGAAGATCGTAGAGGATGCTGGCGGTGAACTGGTCGTTCAAGTTAAGTTGCGAGAGCGCCCAGTCGGCTTTCTGTGTTCCTGGCAGAGGCCAGTAGGTCGCTCCGGGCGATGTACCTACGCCATCCGGGAATCCGGAGTCGAAAGTGCGCGAGTACGTGTATCCCAATAGGGCGTACAGTCCGTGCCGGGCACTCTTGGTTTCAGCCTTGATCTGCAACGAATCGTAACGCGCCCGTCCCACGTCATTGTTATTCGCCACCGTGGTGAATGGACCATAAGGCGGGACTAATGCGCCGCCTCCCGGCGCACACCCAAGTTTGTAGTTCGGATCGAAGTTGGCGCTGGTCGGATCGCACGCACTCGGCGAGCCCACATTCAGGTTTAGGCCGTCCACCAGAATATGCGTGCTGCGCGAACCGGCGTACCCAGCCGTCAGCACCACGTTGGCCGGCAGCTGATGCTCGACATTGAGGTTGAACTGCTGGACCATGCCTTGCTTGAAGTTCAAGTTCTGCGACTGGATGGTTCCGGTGAAAGTCGTGGGGTCGGGTTGCGAGGTGAAGCCCGGGAGGAAGCTGCGTGCCAGGCCGCAATCGGCCGGTGCTGCAGCGGTTTCATTTCCAAACGGACACAGCCCGGAGAAATTATCCGTCTCCGCATAGTACGGCGGATTCTGCCAGAGTCCCTGCGCTCCTTGGTTCCAGGCTGAATCGTGGAAGATGGCGTAGCCGGCTCGAATCGCGGTGGTCTGGCTTCCGAGCGGTTTCCAGGCCAATCCGATGCGCGGTTCAAAGGCTGTTTTGTCGAATTGGATACCGACACTTCCATCTGTATGCGTGCAAATCGTGCAACCGACCTGTGGGGAATTTCCCGCGATCAGATACTGGCCGGTCAGGAAGTTGAAGTTTGCCTGGCGTCCCTGGGCCTCTGTAATGGGCGTAACCAGAGCCCATGCCAGCCCGATGTTGACAGTCAAATTGTTCGTCACGCGCCAGTCGTCCTGCACGAACGGCCGGAACATCTTCCACCGCCGCCCGGTGGTCGCACCTTCAAACGTCTGGTCGTGAATGGCGCCACCGACCTGCCCGAGAAGAAGGTCGGCCACGTTATCCCCGGTGTATGATCCGCCGCCGCCGAAGAGAAGGAAGAAGCCATCCTGGAAGCCGTTGGTTCGCACATTCATCTGGTTCGCGCGGATTCCAACTCCGACACGAATATCGTGCTTGCCGCGAATCATGTCGAAAGTGTCCGACAACGAGTAAACGTTAGTTCCACCCTGGAAGGGTGCGAATCCGCGATCGCCCAGGGACCAGTAGTTCGTCAAACTGGTGGAGGCCAGGCCGCAGCTGATGCAGTCCTTCGTCGACTGCGACAACCCAGCAGGAGCCCCGGGACACGAGCTGTCAAGATTCGCGCCTAGAATCCCCAGTTTCGCCGATTCGCACGACCGATCTCCAAACGAAAGGATGTGATTGAAGATGCGATTAAAACCCACGCTGATCTGGTTAATGTTGTGGTCGGAGAAAATGTGAGTTTCTGATACCGCCACGTTCCGGCCGTGATTGGTGATGTTTTGCGTGCTGGCAAACGCGTTCTGTTCCGCAAAACCGGGTGAGCCGCCGGGCACAAACGACGTCGCCTGGTCGTAGCTGAAGCGCGCAAACACGGAATCCTTGCTGGAAAAATTGTGATCGAGGCGAATGTCAAATTCGCCTTCGTCAAGTCTTCTGACTGGCACGTTGGTGAAGTTGTAGCCGAGCGCCGGGTTATTTGCGTTGGGCGTCGGGTACAGCTGAACCATGGAATGTCCTGGCGTGCTGAACATATTGGCCGGAATCTTGTTGCAGGGCGTGCCGCCCGTCTGTGAACCGTCAGCGGCGGCCGGGATCGGATTTCCCCCACTGCACTCAAAGGGCGCGCCAGAGTATGGATTCGTAAGGTCGGCAAATCCATTCGGGTTGGCGGCGCCGCGCGCCGTTCCAAATGGATCGAGGGTGAAGTCGCCGTTCATCATCGCCGCGGTCGGGACCAGGCCGGTGAACGGTATGCCGTGCCGTTGTCTCTTGGCTTGGTAGTCGGCAAAGAAGAATGTCTTGTCCTTCTGGATCGGGCCGCCGATCGCGCCGCCGAACTGATTCAAATTGAACTGTTCCTTGGTCGCAGCGAAGTAGCTTCGCGCATCCAGCTTGGTGTTGCGGAAAAATTCAAACAGAGATCCGTGAAACTGGTTGGACCCGGACTTTGTCGTTACCAGCACCGTCGGACCCGCGCGCGTGCCATATTCGGCCGAGTAGTTGTAGGTCAAGACCTTGAATTCCTGAATGGCGTCAATGGACGGCAGAATCGAGATGCCGCCCGCCGTCAACTCGTTGTTGTCGTTTCCGTCGAGCAGCCAGTCCGTGCTCTGCGCCCGCGATCCGCCCACCGACAAAGAGTAGGTTCCGCGCGCCGAAACTTCGCTGCTCGGTCCGCCGTTAAAAAAGCTGCCGGGGTTCGTTTCCTGCGTCGTGCCTGGAGTGAGTGTGGCAAGCTGCACGAAGTCGCGCCCATTCAGCGGAAGGTCCGCGACCTGCTGTGAGGTGATGACCTGGCCCAGCGTCGGGTTCGTGGTCTGCACCGCCACTTCCTCCGCGCTTACCTCCACGGTCGATTGGACGGACGCCGGTGCGAGCGTGAAGTCCAGTTCGCGGTGTTCATCCACCTGCAGGCGCACGTCCTTCTCCAGCGCAGTCTGGAAGCCTTGGAAGTCAACTTGTACCGTATAGAAGGCGACCGGCAGCAATGGGATCAAGTAGTGACCGGAATCATCCGTCTTTGCCTCGCGCACCAAGCCCGTGCCCTGCGAGGTCACCTTGACAATCGCTCCTGTGATCACTGACCCGGTCTTGTCGGAAATCGTGCCGGCAAAACTTCCATTCGCCTGACCGTAAAGGAAGGGACAGAGACAAAGTGTCAGCGAACACGACAACACGACGAGCAGCGCTCTTTTGCTCAGCATTAAAACCCCCTGATGACCCCACGTGTTGAATAGCGAAACGAGATTTCTCTGCTTCCCCACAGAAGCAGACACTCTCAAAAATATAAACGCGCCATATAACTGGACTTATCTGCCAAAGTCAAGACTTTTTTGGTTCAACCGGACTGCGCAAATCTCACTGGCTACATTTTCGAATTCCAATTTCTAATTTGTTCCTACGTGAAACCATATTCTGCATCCGAAGTCGCGGGCGCTGTGTTTCGCGTAGCCCTTCGGCGCTCCGTCGCTCGCAACCGGCTCTGCATTCCTAATGCTTGGTCGCGCACCTTATTCTTCCGTCAAAAATTTGATCTGTCCATTCGATAAAATGCGGCTGGTTGGCCGGGTAAGGAGACTCCTCACTCTCTCATCGCCCAGAATCAGTGAAGAAGATTCTTGTATCTCTGCACGTCAGCGTCCATTTGCAAATGCGCCACAGCGGGGGAGTCGATTCTACTCGCGGCCCTCGGTTGGGTTTGTGGCAGAGACTTTTCGAAGCGCGAGAGTTAGGATTCGCCACGGGCCGACCACTCGGCGTCGTAGCGGGAGCGATCGTAGAACGATTTTTGGGTGCCGACACCGGTGGTCGAAAGTCCCGCGTACAAGTTTGCGCGCTTCACAGCTACACTCTCCGGCAACCCTTCTCCTAGAAATACGGCAAAACTTCCGATGAACGCGTCTCCCGCGCCCGTGCTGTCCACGCTCTTGACACTATATGCGGGAACATGCTCGACCCCGTCTTTTCCCCCCAGAAGGGAACCGTTTGCGCCAAGCGTGAGTATGACCTTCTTGATCCCTCCCGAGAGCAGTTTCCGGGCGCACTTCTTCGCGTCATCCACATTGCGCACCGGCATTCCTGAAATCGTCTCGGCTTCACTCTCGTTGGGTACGAAGTAGTCGAGGCCCTCCAATGCGTTGAGATCGACCGGTTGTGCGGGCGCAGGATTTACGATGCAGCGAATGCCGTTATTTCTTGCGAAACGGACTGCGTAGTAAACCGTCTCCAGTGGAATTTCAAACTGCAGCACCATGCAATCGACCGTCTTCAGCAGGTCTGCGGCAGCATCGACATCGGCCGGCTTTAGTAGATCGTTGGCGCCTTTCACCACGAAAATACGGTTTTGACCGTTGGGCTCGACGAAAATCGGCGCAACTCCGCTCGACACTCCCGCGATCTCCTGCACATGAGTGGCGTCGATTCCCATGTTCTTGAAGTTCTTGATGGTCGCCGGACCGAACAGGTCGCTGCCCACACGCGCGACCATGAACACGTCCGCGCCACACAAGCGCGCGGCTACCGCCTGATTCGCTCCCTTGCCGCCAAACCCGAGGTCGAACTTCTGACCGAAAATCGTCTCCCCCGGTTTGGGGAAACGATCGGTGAACGTCGTCAAGTCGATGTTGGCGCTGCCCACCACTGCGATGCGAGGAGTCTTTGCCATACATGTGCCCGGAAAACTCGTAGCGCTGAAATTGTACCTACAAAATAAATAAAAGACCGCTGAGTCTAGTCAGCGGCCTGGACCCTGTCAACGGAATCCGAGCCTTGCTTGCGCCTCATTCCCCGTACGGCACCCAGATATTTTTTACCTGCGTCGCATGCTGCAAGAACCACCGGCCCTCGCTCTGCTTCACGTCGAACCAGTCGATCGCGCGACCTTCGTTGGTAAAAACCTGTTTCAGATTGCCCGCCGAATACGACTTGGCGGCCGCCGCGCTCCTCTCATCGGCGAAGCACCAGATCGCGTCGACGTCGTCATGTTCGGCAATCGTCTTCAAGAGCTGGGACTGGTATCCGGTAACAATATTCACCACTCCGCCTGGCAGGTCGCTCGTGTCCAATAATTGATACAAATCCCCAGTGATCAGGGGGTACGTTTCTGACGGCACCATCACCACGGTGTTGCCCACCGCGATCAGAGGCAAGGCCAACGACAAGAAGCCGAGCAGCGGCACTTCCTTCGGACAGATCACACCGACCGCCCCGATCGGCTCGTTCATCGCGATCGCGATGTTGCGGAAGGGCGGACTATGGACGGCGCCATCAAACTTGTCTGCCCATGCCGCGTAGGAGAAGATCCGCTCAATTCCCGCGTCGACCTCCGCCACGGCCTGCTTCTCGCCCACGGCTGCAGCCAGCCGTCCGGCAACTTCACTCTTCCGCAGAGACAGATTCTCCGCCATGTAGTAAAGCACCTGTGCCCGGTTATGTGCTGTGCTCCTGGCCCATCCGCTCGCCTTCCGCGCGGCTTCGACTGCATTGCGAATGTCTTTACGATTCCCCAACGGCGCTTCCCCGAGCAATTCCGCCCTCGGACCGCGCACCTCCATGCTGTAGCCCGAATCCGGACGCGCCTGTTTGCCGCCGATATACAACTTCACCGTACGATCGATGGCGAAATCCGCAGGCTGACGATCATCGTTCGCATCTCCCGCGGGAGCTGTCTCTGCCGGCAGCGCGGGCGCGTTCTTGAACCAGACCGGCTCCAGATACTCCAGCAAGCCTTCCTTGCCGCCCTCGCGGCCGTACCCACTCTCGCGGTAGCCGCCAAACCCGCACGATGCGTCAAACAGATTCGTGCAGTTCACCCAGACCACACCCGCTTTGAGCTGCGCCGCCACATGCAGCGAGACGTTGAGGTTCTCGCTCCACACGCAGGCTGCCAGCCCGTACGCCGTGTTGTTCGCCAGTTCGACGACTTCACTCGGGGTCCGGAACGTCATCGCCGCCAGCACCGGACCAAATATCTCCTGCTGCGCCACGATCGATGTTGGATGCACGTTGCTTAGCAATGTGGGTGGAAAATACAAACCGCGCGACGGCATCTCGATCTGCGGCTGCCAGCACGTCGCGCCTTCCGCTACTCCCTGGTCCACCAACTTCTGAATCCGATCCAGCTGAACGCGCGCCACAATCGCGCCAATGTCAATCGCCTTATCGAGCGGCGGTCCCGCGCGTAGCGTGCTCATGCGATCCTGAATCTTTCCGATCAGCGGCTCGACGATGCTCTCCTGCATCAGCAGTCGCGAGCCAGCGCAGCACACCTGTCCCTGGTTGAACCAGATTCCATCCACCAGGCCTTCCACCGCGCTGTCCAAATCGGCATCCTCAAAAACGATGAAGGGAGACTTACCGCCAAGTTCAAGCGATAGCCGCTTGTGGCTTTTGGCAGTGGCGCTGCGAATGGCGCGCCCCACCTCGGTCGAGCCGGTAAACGCGATCTTGTCGACATCAGGATGGTTGACCAACGCCTCCCCCGTCGAGCCATCACCGGTCACGATATTTACCACACCGGCCGGGAGTCCAATCTCCTCGCAAATCTCGGCAAACGCCAGCGCGGTGAGTGGCGTGAACTCCGCCGGTTTCAGCACCACCGTATTCCCCGTTGCCAGGGCGGGCGCGATCTTCCACGCCAGCATAAGCAGCGGAAAATTCCACGGAATGATCTGCCCCACGACCCCGCACGCCGTGTAGCCAGGAAATTCCTGCGGCAAAAGTTGCGCCCACCCCGCGTGATAATAAAAATGTCTGGCCACCAGCGGGATATCGATGTCACGGCTCTCGCGAATGGGCTTCCCGTTGTCCATCGTTTCCAGCACCGCCAGCCGCCGCGAATGCTTCTGCACCTGCCGTGCCAGGGCGTACAAGTAACGAGACCGGGCGTGCGGGCTGAGCGCCTGCCACTTGGGGAACGCAGACCGCCCGGCTTTCACCGCCGCGTCGACATCCGCTGCCGAACCCTGCGCCACGCTTGCCAGCTTTTCGCCTGTGGAGGGATCGCTCGTATCAAAACATTCCCCAGCTGAAGGCTCCCGCCACTTTCCATCGACAAAGTGCCCAAAGCGCCGCTGATGACGATCGAGCCACGTCAGCGCCTCTTTCGGGTCCTCCGGCGCCGGGCCGTATTCCATGGCGACGAATCGTTCTGCGATGCTCATTCGATTTCGCTCAACTCTCTCTGACGAAGCCGTTCTTACAGGACCGCTCTGTTTTTCCAGCAGCGCTACGCAATCGGATGCCGGTATTCGGCCGAGTAGCGCCCGGTCGCGTGATGTTCCAGTTGCCGCTCGATATCGTTCAGCAGCCCACTCGCTCCAAAGCGGAAGAGTTCCGCCTTCATCCACGGCAACCCGAGCTCTTCTTTCATCAGCGCCAGCCACTCGATCGACTGCTTCGCCGTGCGGATTCCGCCCGCGGGTTTGAAGCCCACGGCCATGCCGGTTTCCTGCGCATATTCGCGGATCGCGCGGGTCATCACGAATCCCACCGGCAAGGTGGCGTTCGTTGGTTCTTTGCCCGTGGATGTCTTGATGAAGTCCGCCCCCGCCATCATCGCGACGAAACTCGCGCGCGCCACGTTGCGCAGCGTCAGCAGATCCCCGGTCCCCAGGATCACCTTCATGTGCGCCGGGCCGCTCGCCAGCTTGAACGCGGCAATCTCGTCATAGAGTTCCTGCCAACGCCCTCCGAACACGTGGGCCCGTGTGATCACCACGTCGATATCCTGCGCACCAGCTTCGACCGACCGTCGAATCTCCTCGATGCGCTCCGACAACGGCGAAAGCCCCGCTGGAAATCCCGTTGACACGACCGCTACTCGCACATTGCTGCCTTCCAGCGCGCGCCTCGCAGTCTCTACGAACCGGTGATACACGCACACCGCGGCGACCTGGATTCTCAAATCATCGATCCCCAACCGCTGGACCAGATCGTGCTGAATCGGTTGCCGCGCCTTCGCGCACAGCCGCCTCACCCGCTCGTCGGTGTCATCGCCTGACAATGTAGTCAGGTCCATGCAGGTAATCGCACGCAGCAACCACGCCGCTTGCCAGTCTTTCTTCACTGTGCGTCGCGCCACGTGACTTTGTGCCCGGCGTTCTACCGCACTGGTATTGACGCGGACCTGCTGCACCCAATCCAGATTGAGAGGTATGCCCCGGTTGGAAAGAAGCGGGCGCCCGCCCAGCGTAGCCAGTGGCTCGCTCGAGCCTGGGAACAATCCTTCGGCGTGGGCTCGACTTCCACCTTCTGCGACACCGTATCGAGTTCGGTTCACCACGGACATATGGATGTTCTCCGCAGACTCTTCGATTCGGCGCGCGAAAAACCAGCGTGCGCAATCCGGCTCGTGCCCGATCTTCGCGAGGCAATTGTACGGCAGAACTCGAAAAAGGAAAGTGCCCGAAGATCGGCGCTTCTTTGCTTCGATGACTTCTGGTCGCGCGGCCCAAGACGAGGCACTCACCCGGTCGCATCCATCGCTCACAGGCCACTTTCGCCTTGACACTCGCGCATCCCGAGACTAGCCTACAGCGCTGTTATTTCGGCCCCATGAAAATTCTTCTGACCGCCATATTCGTTCGCATGCAACGTTCTTTTTTCGTTCTCCCCACTCTGCTTTCGCTGCTGCTGGTCGCCTTCGCCTTACCGGCTTCGGCCGCCAAAAAAATCATCATCGATACCGATCCCGGCAGCGATGACGCGTTGGCCATCATGCTCGCGCTCAACTCTCCCGAGCTTGACGTTCGCGCGCTTACGGTGGTGCCCGGCAACGTGACTGCCGAGATGGGCCTCGAGAATGCTCTGCGCATGGTTTCGCTCGCCAACCGCTGCGACATTCCCGTGGCTGGCGGCGCCAAACATCCGCTCTTTCAGAAGCTGATCACAGCCGAGTTCTGGCACGGCAAGAACGGTCTTGCCAACATCGAGCTGCCGCCCAGCAGGTGCAAGGTCGATCCCCGCTTTGGGCCTGACCTCATCATCCAGATGGTGCACGCTTCGCCGCACGAGATCACGCTCGTACCCATCGGCCCTCTTACCAATATCGCGCTCGCGGTGGAGAAAGATCCTTCCATCGTTCCCCTGGTGAAGGAAGTCATCCTCATGGGAGGCTCCATCACCGGTGGCAACGTGAATGCCGCCGCCGAAGCTAACATCTATAACGATCCCGAGGCAGCGCAGATCGTCTTTCAGGCAGGATGGCCGCTCACCATGGTCGGGCTTGAAGTGGGCGACAAGGCTCTGTTCACGCACAAATATCTCGACGACCTTGGAAAAACGCACGGCCCCATCAACGATTTCATCTACGGCGTGAACAAATATCTGATTGGCCTTGCCGACGGCTTCGGCATGCCGGGATCGCCGATGTATGATCCCTCGGCGGTCGCGGTGGCCATCGATGCCACGCTGGTCAAGACGCAAGAGATGCACGTCGACGTCGAAACCCGCGGCGAATTCACCCGCGGAGAAACTGTGGGCAATCGCCACGGCTATGTGGAGCGCAACGTCCTCCACGGCGACCGCTACGTGATCGAAGGCGTCGACAGGGTTTTGTCCAATGCCAAGGTCTGTGTCGATGTTGACGCCGATCGCTTCCTGCAACTTTTCGTTTCCCGAATTCGCGGCAAGTAGGCCAAGCGGCTTGTGAGCGGTTCAAGGACAAACCATGTTCACGCCAAGTAGTCTGACTATCGCGCTGCTGATGATGATCACCAGTGCCATCTGCTGGGGTTCATGGGCCAACACCTACAAGGGGGTCAGGAACTACCGCTTCGAACTCTTCTATTGGGACTATGCCGTTGGCATCTTCCTCATCTCTCTGGTGCTCGCACTCACCATGGGTAGCACCGGCCACGACGCGAACAGCTTTCTCGCCAACGTCCACTCCGCCGACACCTCGAACATCGTTTCCACCATGGTTGGGGGCGCCATCTTTAATCTAGCCAATCTCCTGCTCGTTGCTGCGATTGATATGGCTGGCCTCTCGATTGCGTTCCCCGTCTCGATCGGAATCGCTCTGGTTGTCGGCGTCGTGCTGAGTTACGCCTTGCAGCCGAAGGGGAACGCCGCATTGCTCGCCGTCGGAGTCATCTGCGCGCTCATTGCCGTCATCCTTGACGGCAAAGCCTATGGCAGCCTCGCCAGCACCGGCCGGTCGGTCTCGAAGAAGAGCATCGTCACCTGCATTGTCTCGGGCGTGCTGATGGGCCTTTGGGCGCCCTTCGTCGCTCATGCCATGACCCAGGGCAACACGCTCGGCCCCTACAGCATTGCCGTGTTCCTCACGCTCGGCGCGCTGCTCTCCTGCTTTCTCTGGAACATCTACTTCATGAAGAAGCCGCTGGTCGGCGAGCCCGTGAATTTCAGTGAATTTTTTCAGGGCCCGGCTTCAGGACATCTGCTCGGCCTTTTCGGCGGCGTGATCTGGGGTACGGGGATGGTCTTCAATCTGGTGGCTGCCAATTTCACTGGCGTCGCCATCTCTTACGCCATCGGGCAGTCCGCACCTGTGGTAGCGGCCTTGTGGGGAGTGCTTGCCTGGAAGGAATTCGCCGGCGCCGGCAGCAAGGCTAAGCTCTACCTGGTCCTGATGTTCGTCTTCTACGCCTTCGCCATCCTGCTCGTTGCCAGGGCCAACGGGTAGGCGGACGCCGGCGGCCGTTGCAGTGTCCCTGAGGCGATCCTACTTCACCTGAAACGACCACACGGAGTTGAAACACAATCCGTCGCCCTGGCTCTTCGAGATCTCCGATCCAGAGTACTTCTTCGCCTTCGAAAGCGGCCTCAGCACCACGCCATATTCTCCCGGAGCCAGCGCCGTCGAAGGTGCAATTTGATCGTGCCCCGGCCCAATCTGCTGGACCGTGGCTGGTATTCTTTCCTCCACAAACGACGAGTACACCGGCCAGTCAAAGGCGCTGTTCTGCTGGCTGTCAGCCTTGCCTTCCGTTGCGCCCACCAGCCTCCAATTATTTGGAGTCGCGGTCAGGCGCACAATCGCCGGCTCGTAGTCGCTGGCGTTCACTCCCGGAATTCCCGCGAAGTTCACATCGAAGTTCGGCATATTTGAACTCAGGCTGCTCGTGGAGTTCGGTCCGGGCAGCGCCCACACATAGGTCACCGTCGGGTTCGACTTCTTGTGGCTCAACAGCCCGCCGCCGATACTGGTCGCCGAGTTGATCGCCGAGTAGCTGCCATAGCTTCCCGAATGGATCGCCGTCTGCCATGCGGCCTGGTTGATCCCCTCCCGCAGCGCCTGGTTCAGCGTGGAATCTCCCGCCAATGCGCCCATGGATGAGGGCTTGGTTTTGGTCTCAGCCAGTTGGGTCTTCTCCAGGTTCAGCCCCTGCCGGCCGCTCTTGCTGATGGCAGTCACGGCAGGCTGGCCGGGAGCCGCCGAAGCGCTGGCTGGCGTTGCCGGGGCGCTGGCGGGTGCCGCAGCGTTGCGCTTGTTCGTTTCCGCCGACAGCATGGCGTCCATCACCTTCTGGCCGACGCCGGCCTTCTTCAGGGCAATCAGGCCGTTAGGTGTGACGTCGAAGCTGGTGGGATTGGCCTGCATCGAGCCGATGATCACGCTCTCCGGCAGCCCATTTTTCACCATCGAGATCACGTCCTCGTTGGTGAGCGGCTTCTGAGCCTGCTGCCCGGCGGCGATGCCCAGGTTAAGAACTAGATAAAGAGCCACCAACAGACGCACAAAGCGGAGAGAAACTCGGCTGGACGACATGGGGCCTCCCAGATACGCGGTCTGGAAGATTATTACCAACCCGGCTGGAGGTCAATCGGCAAGCGGGATTGAAGTCAGGAGTTTGAGGTGGCGAGGAGGGCTGAAAACCGAGGGCTGAAAGCTGAAACCTGAGAGCCGGGAGCTGAGACCTACGAATTTCCGGCCGCCCCGGCGGCCTTTCCGTGACGATACCCCAGCTCCTCGACCGCCGGGAAAGATCGCGGTACCGTCAATTTTCGTTCCGGCGGCTGCAGGCCATGCTGAACCGCCTTGGCAAGCGTGTCCAAGGCAACGTCCGTATTCGGCGGGACCACCACCGTGCCACTCAGCAGGCCGCTTTGCACCCATGCCTGGCCGGTTTTCGGCAGCCCGTCACAACCTAGAAACGGCAGCTTCCGCCAGCGCTCCCGCTCGGCACCCTGCAGATGCTCCTCGATCGCCTTTCTTGCGCCCATCGCCATGGAGTCGTCCTGGGCCGCAATCAGGTCGATTCGCGCTTCCCGCGAAGTCGATAGCCGCAGCCATGCAGAAACCGCTTTATAGGCGCTGGTTTCAGTCCACTGCGCCTTCAGCGTCTTGACCTGGACGTCCACCGGCTTGGTTTCGTACATGCCGCTTGTCCGCTGTCTTGCCGCCGAACTCTCCGAGGGCCCCTGGACGTACAGCGCCGATCCGCCCTTCGGCAGCAGCGCCGCGAATTGCTTGCCTTGAATTCTTCCAATCTCCTCATGATCCGAGGTGATCGCAAACAACGGCACCTTGTAAGTTCTGCGCAGCTCCGCCAGATAGTCCACGTCACGGTTCAGAACCACCCACCCTATGCCCGCCCCTGCTGCTGCCCGTGCCACCTGGGGCAGTGCTGTGGCCCCAACCGGCTCAAAGATAATGGCATCGGGGCGCGGCCCCGTGGACGATTGAATGACCTTCAGGAGTTGCTGGCTCTGCGTGATAGCGTCGTTTTCGGCATAGATGATCTCAACTTCCATTCCCAGTTGCCGGGCTGCCGCCGCCGCTGCCGCTGCCTGTTCAATCTGGTAGTCGTTATCGTTGTTCGTCAGGGAGATGAGAACTTTAACCTTTTTCATGGCCCACCTACTCCAGCATCATACCGTCGGTACGTTCAGAAGCGATGGTGACGGGAGTAACCCATGGTTCATAGCTCCAGGTTCTTCCTGTCGATAACTTCTCGCCCTATCCCGCAGCCTGCCGGTCCTGCTTGCTGAATTTCCACAGCACATGAGATTTCCACAATCTGCATAGCATCCCTCGTGACAGCTGTCACATGCAACGGGCCGTTTTGCCTGCCACTGTATCCAAGCCGCGTCCAGGGGAGGCCGTTATGACAACGAAGTGTGTGAATCCCGCCTGTGGCGTCCCTTTTCGCTATTTACGAGGGGGGAAACTATTCCTGGTAGACCGTCCTGGTGACAGTCACGGCGGCGACCCGGCTGGCGCAATGACGGATGGGTCGCGCGTGTCAGAGTTCTTCTATTTGTGCGAAGCTTGCTGCAAAACCATGCAAGTGATTCTGGATAAAGGAGGTGCGGTGGTTCTGAAGACCTTCGACCGAACTCCGCCCGTCTCCATCCAACGGCCCGAAGCAGGAGAACTGCCGCAGAGCCTGACGGCTTGAACTGCTGGCATGATTCTGCGGTATCGACTTTACCCAAGGTTTCTCGGACTGGAAGGTAGTGGTGCAAACTGCACCACGGCGGACTGGAATTTTTCTCCCTCACGCCAGTCCGAGGAGCCTATATTCATCTTCCATGCACCGCTGCGCCGAGGTCTCGGCATTCGCCGGCATCTTTCGCCAACTCTGTCCGCGATGTCGGGCGGGCCGCATTTTCCCGTCCTCGATCTATTTCGGCTTTCCCCGGATGAACGAACGCTGCCCAGCGTGTGATCTTCGGTTTCAGCGGGAGTCGGGATATTTCCTCGGCGCCATGTACATCAGCTACGGCCTGGCTTTGGGAGTGATTCTCGCCATCGCCGCAGTTCTATGGTTTCTGACCCATTGGCGCCTGGACAAACTCACCATCTGGGCGATTGTTTTGTTCCTTCCCGTGGCGCCTGCTCTTACCCTGCTCTCCCGCGTTCTATGGATCTACCTCGATCAGGCGGTCGATCCTGAACGAAACGGCCAAGAGAGCTGATTCGCGATCATGGATGGCGCAATCGAGTGACGTGGAGCAGGAGCAGAGAATCGGACTACATCGGACCCTCACCGCGTCGCCAATCGCTCGCGCACAAATTCCATGGCCTGCTCCGTTGTTTGCAGCCTGCCCTCGAGCTGCGCGTCTTCAACCTCAGTAAGGATCTGCTTGAACGCCGGGCCCGGCTGGTAGCCCGCCGCGATCAAGTCGTGGCCCGTGATCAACGGGCGTGGCCGCACCGCCTCCGGTGGCAGGCTGGCGATTTTCTCGCGCGTGAACTGGTAAGAGCTCAAGTCGCCGTGGCTTGCCCGGCAATCCAGCCGGTGCAGCTCCAGATGCTCGTCGAAATGTGGCATGCGCACGAATTTCTTGAAGGTCGATTCCTTCATGCGCTGCACGTGCCCAAAGCGCATGTGGTTATCGACCAGCGCCAGGATCTGCTCGGTGTCGTCGTTGGAAAACCGCAGCCGGTGGCAGATCTCTTCCGCCATCTTTACGCCCACCTCCACGTGCCCGTTGAACCGTATCCTGTCTTCCAAGCGAAACGTCGGGGGCTTGCCCACATCGTGAAGAAGCGCTCCCCAGGCGAGAGTCGCCGGGACTGGGTGCGGCAAGTTGTCCAGCAATAGCAACGTGTGCACGAATACATCGCCCTCCGGGTGAAACTCTGGCGGTTGTTCCACTCCCTTCATCGCAGAAATCTCGGGCAGCACCTCCCGCAGCAGGCCGGTCTCATCGAGCAGCAGGAAGGCGCCCCGGGCATGGCCCTCGGTGAGCATCTTCGTCAGCTCATCACGCACCCGCTCCCGCGAAACCTGCCGGAGCTGTGGCGCCAATTTCTGGATCGCAACAAAAGTTGCCGGCTCGATCTTGTACTCGAAACGCGCGGCGAAACGCACCGCTCGCAGCATGCGCAGCTTGTCCTCGTCAAAGCGGCGCTCCGGATCGCCAATCGCCCGGATGACGCCGGCCTCCAGATCCGCTCGCCCGCCGACAAAATCCAGCAGCCCGTCGGCGATAGGCGCGGGCAGGGTGCCACTCGGCGTGACCTCCAGCATCATGCCGTTGATCGTGAAGTCCCGGCGCGCCACATCTTCGCGCGGATCTTTG
>Ga0335081_10004034_pt1 | contig 23181 bp, 20 predicted proteins | sample Lox_Sample_35_FD_206713 | JGI IMG/M metagenome (GOLD analysis project Ga0335081, IMG submission 206713) | Soil microbial communities from Loxahatchee National Wildlife Refuge, Florida, United States - Lox_Sample_3.5 | ecosystem: Environmental > Terrestrial > Soil > Wetlands | place: USA...
CGGGGCCGGAGCCGACGTTCACCGTGGTGGTGTTGTTCGTGGCCCCGTCGATGACGGTGACCGTGTCGCTCCCCTGGTTCACCACGTACACCTGGTTGGTGACCGGGTTCACCGCCACGGCGTAGGGATTGGTTCCGGCGGTGACCGTGGTGGTCACCATCTGGGCGCGCGCCGGGGATAGGCCGACTGTCAAGAAGAAGAGGACTAGGCAAACCGCTGCTTTGGAGTGCGGCAGCCCTTCGCTACGCTCAAGGGCAGGCTTGGTGCCGCTTTCCGGGCCAGAAGCTTGCTTCTGGCGGCGCCTCTTGTGGCGGCTGGCGCATAGCGCAGCTATGCGATTCGCAGAGCTTACGCTCTGCGCCAGCCCGGGTCGGCTCAGTGTTGAAGAGCCGCAGCGAGCTGCGGCACGAGCCGGAGCGGCAGCAAGCTGCCGCACTCCAAAAGAAGATGATTGGTGCTGCATGGTGCCCCCCTTTTAAGATCGAAGATACGCGCGGCTCGCGGACCTTGGAGCGTGGCCTGGCGGCGTTAGCGTGAGAGGTGGGAAGAGACGCTAGCGGGGCGGGACTTCAGAGGCGCGGGACCTTCCTTCGAAACCGCGCGGTGTGGGCGGAGGTGGCAAGCGTGTGGCCCGGAACTCCTAGACAACCGCTTCGGCCCCTGCGCGGCCGCGGTGGCTCCATCACGCCTGGCGGTGACTTCCGTCGAAATCGTACCGTATGACGTATCGGGGGAATTGTCTGTGACGTGGATCACCCTTGTCGGGGTGAGATCAGCAAGAGTAGCCCGGACCTGCTTTTCAAGGTCCGGGTACCTTCTTGGTCCGCGACTCCCGCCTTCAAAGCCGGGTGTTTTCGTCCGCCGGCAGGCGCACTCGATCGCTCCGCGACCCGCACCGTCGCTCCTGCTCCTCCCCGCTCGACCCGGCGTACTCATGGTTTGGTCATCCTGGGAGGATCCAATATCGCCGGCCTTGCGGGAGTGGTAGATAGCTACGCTAGAGTTAAAACAAGAAAGTACCGCGGACCTTGGGAAGCAGGTGCGCGCTACCCTTGCTTCTAGCCGTCACGATACAGCAACGTGGGCTACGATTGTTCTTGACAGGGCTCCGGCGCGGGCCTAGAATTATAGATCGATGATTAATGCGGCGGTAAAAGACGGTTTCTCAGTGCCCTTCATAAAAGGAAAAAGGACCGGATGAACCCGCGGAAATCCCTCCCCATCGGGCTAAAGGCCATGTCGCCGGCCAGGCGGGCCTCCATCGAGGGTCGTGAGCGAACGCGCCATGCCAACGCCATCCACGGTCCCTACTCGGAGGGGGGTGGCGCAGCCACGCGCGCAGTGGGCGAAGATCCCGATGGATCGAAGCCAGCGCTCGGCGACGCGCGGGCCAACCCGCAGGCACATTTGATGTCGCGATCAGAACACTCCAACTTCCGCAACGTAGAGCGGCTCACCCCCGATCCGGATGAAAATCGGGTTTCAAAACTGTCCTCTCATTCGGGCCTCACATGGGTCCCACATAATCAAAATGAAGGAGCAACCCACGATGTGTATGAAAACAAAGGGGCGGAAAGTTTTTGGTGGGAGCAACCCACGATGTATATGAAAACACAGGGACTTATTTTTGCTATCCCACGATATTTTTGAAACTAAAGGAGTTACTATGCAGGTGACGAGGCGGCGTCGAGAAGGCTCACCCCGCGCGAGCCAGACGGGATGGGGCAATGGGCAACGGGCGCGAAGGAAACAGGGGATGGGCAAAGACTTTGGAGCGGGAACGGTGGTCGACCGAGAGGCTGCTTTTGCGGGATTGAGCGTCTCCAAGTAGGTTTATCTTCATCGAAGCGGGAAAAGCCGGAGCGTCGTGAAGTTCGCCGACCCAGACGGCTCGGGACAAGGTCCTGCTCCAGAAGGCGCCCGCTGCTTGCGCTCCTCTTCTTCGGGGTCCCTCCGCTCGGAAATCTTGTCACGCAGGGCCCCTTGTTTCGAGCGGCGGTTTCGGCGTGGCATGAAGTCTCGGAGCGCCGAACCTCTCATGAAGTCGCAGCGGGCGGACTACAAGCGCTGGTGATGAGCCTCAGGCGGCGAGGCCTTCCAGTGGTGGAGCAAGGCAGCCGAGCAAGGCGATGCAGGAGCGCAATCGAATACTGGACTGATGTACGAAAAAGGGTTAGGCGTCCCTCAGGACTACAGGAAAGCACTTGAGTGGTACACGAAGGCGGCCAAGCAAGGGAACATGAATGGGCAAATGAATCTCGGACTTATGTACGAGCACGGCCGAGCCGTGAAGCAGGATTACGCCGCTGCATATGATTGGTATCAGAAGGCGGCCCAACAAGGCAATGCCGACGCCGCAAGCCACGCAGAGTCAATCAAGCCGAAACTCGATGCTCAGCGGCAGCAAAAAGAGTCCGTGACAATAAGGGTGGTGAATTCAAACTGGGTCAACATCACGTCCGCCGACGAGAACGGGTACAAGCATGTCGGTAGCGGGCCGTTGCAGCCCATGGTTGTGTCCCTGGGGACCGCCACAGGGGAGCATGGAATTGCTCTTCAGGGGATGTCATTCGGTGGGGGCAACGCAAGGGCTGACATTGTATGCCTTGGGGGGTATGACGGCCATGGGAACCCCAAGCTAGGCTGCCCTCCTCTTGCTGTGGGGTCTACGTACAACATGGATTTGGGTAGAGTGCAAACCCACATGACACCTGACGGGGCCGGCGGATATGATTACAAGAACCTTCCCTACTTGTCAATGAAGCGCCGTGACGGGTCACTCTCGGCATGGCAAATTCTTGAGCTTTGCCACGGCGAACACTGCGTAGCGGTGTCAACCATCAACAGCAGGTGACGACTGCGCAAGCACCATTGGGGAGAAAGGATGACGCCCCTCCTACTGCTTGCACTTCTTCATTTTCTCAGGCAGGTCTGTGAGCGGTCCTCCCGTCCGCTTGGTCACACTTCAGGCGGGCAATTCAGAGCAGCGAAATCAGAGGTAGGGTGCTGCCTATTCCTCGGTTTTCCCCGCTCTCTTCTAGGCGTACCCTTACACTCCGCCGCCTCCTTGGGAATCTCAATCTTCCCTTGCGAGATTCTCATGACCACCCGCACGGCCTGCTTTTTCTGGCGGGCTCTCCAATGCCGCCCGCAGGGCTTCATCAGGGACCAACGCAGGCGCAGGCAGTCGGGTGATGTCGCCTCACCTGCACGGCTTCCCGTTCTTTATCGCCTCGTAGCAGGCGTACCAGTCGCCCGCCAGAATCTCCTGGCCCCGCCTCAGGGTGACTGAAGTCGTCGCCGGTATGTACGAGTTCTTCTTCGAGCCGGGAATGTCGTAGCAAATCTCATCGTGGATGAAGCCCTCGACGACATCCTTCTGGTGAGCGCCCATGATGACGCCGCCCACGTGCGTGTTGTATGGCTCCGGCCAGAGGTTCCTCGGGTCCATGGGGTCGCCGCCGTCCTCTACAAGTTCGCCGGTTTCCTCCTCAACCTCCGTCTTTTCAATTTCTAGGCTAGCCGATTTCGCGGCTCCACCCCGCCCCGTCCGTATAATCGGGGTGCGGGGCAGAAACCATCGCCCCGGCGAAGCGGGGCAGCCGACGACGCTCTCCAGGGCGTCAAGGAGACCGTGAGCCGATGACGGAGGTAGGAATGACGACTACACAGAAACAATACGAGAAGGTGCTCATCGAGGAGGGCGGGTTCACCCCCGAGCAGGCGAGACGTGAGGCCAGGGAGATTATGAAGCTGACCGCCGATCCCGCCGTCCCGAAGGGCCCCGGCCTGGTGAAGCGGGGAAGGGTACCGAAACGCTGGTTGAGTGCTGGCGTGGGGACCGCCGAGGGATACCGGACGTTCGACCTCTCGGACATCCCGAAGGACATCCTGAAAGCCATGACGGACTCCGGTCTTTCCATCCGGGAGGAGAAGACTGAAGACCTAGACCTAGACCGAAGTCACTTACCCACCATAACGACAAGGAATGCGGGAAATATGAACGGCAGAGGCGTGGTGGTCGTGGAGTCTCTTTCCCGAACTGGTGGTGCCCTAAGGCCCCGGAAAGGCTCGCTGGAGAGCATCCTGGAAGAACCCGAGAACATTCCAGAACGGTACTACCTCACGGGAAGACATCTGGTCAACACGCTCAGGGAGTTCCTGCGGGGCAAGGGCACGTACATCCATATCCCTGGCAAGGGGCCAGTGTCCAGGAAACAGGCGTCGGAATGGCTGAGGCAGTTGGTCGAGAAAGGGGTGGCGACGAAGAGGGACCTGGACCTGGACCTGAACCTGGTTACCGGAGAGAAGCGAAAGAAGCGCTGATCCCCCCTGATCGAAGTAGTTGGCGGCATTGAGCTGGCCGTTGAGCCGACCTCAAGATGGCTGCTGGCGGACGGGATCGTCACCAGCGACATCCGAGGCCAGGGCGCTGGCGAGCGAGTTCGGCGATGACGAATGGCGGGAGGAGCTACTAAAGAGAGCACCGCAGCCGCCGCAGCTACACGGTGGCCACATGGCTGTCATCCCACTACAGGGAAGCTCCGACAATAGACGTGACTTCGAAAGGTCTCAGCGGCCTGTTCGAGGGTCGGGCGTTCGGCAGGCGATTAGGCAAGGCAATTAGAGTTCTTGAAATCGGCCGTGTTTCTGGGTATAGTGTCATTGGTGGGTTTCATTGAGTCCGGTGGAAAGCTTGGGTCCAAGATTGGGTCCAACTAGAGAGACCTTCAGGGAGGCGAAGTAGCGTCAGGCCAACGACTTGGTTTTCTTCGCCTCCACCTTACAAGCAGAAGGTCACCCGTTCGAGCCGGGTACCGCCCACCATTTCTTTTCAACAGTTTGCGGTCCACAACGGCTTTCCTGCGAGTACAGATTCGTACAAAGTATGAGGGATGTTGAGGCCACGCGCGAGTTAGGCATGCGGCGTCCTTGCTTGGCTACGCTTACGACGTCGGCCAGGGTACGAAACCCGACAAGCAACTGGCCCTCCCTGGTATCACTGGGCCGCGGATGGCGACTGCCTGGTAGGAAGCAAAATGGCAACGGTTTACCGCGACGATCGTAAGTTCCGCCTCGTGTTTCGATGGTGGAGGCGCGCTGCCGAATGGGCGACGGCGATGCAGCCGTGAATGTCGACTACTGCTACCAGTATGGGATTGGAGCGCGCCGGAACCTTTTGCTGGCACGCCGCACGTTCAGAGCGCTATAACTTCACGTGACACTTCTAAGTTGGGCCGAGAGGAAGCGATGGACCATCTGGCAGTCTCGTTCGTCGACGACGGCAAGATTCGGCTGGCCCTTCCGCTGTTGGAGCGCGCCGCAGCGGATGAGGATGATCCTGAGGCCATGTTGGGCTCAGCCCAACCCTGCGCCTCTCGTCGCCATCCTGTCGGCCCCAAACGTGAGGGAGGCAGGTCCCGGCCGGCGCCGACGCGCTGCCCATCTTGCCATACTGCAGTCCGCGGGTCGGCAACTCCGGACCTCGGAGCGACAGTGCGCCTGACGGTGCTGCTTGCTTTCGGCACTCCATAGCCCGTCACTAAGCGGACATTGGAGGGCAAACGGTGTAATGGCATTTCAGCAGATACACGTCTCCCTGTTTATACCCCGGATCGATAATCCAATAATTATTGCCTACGTGTTGCTCTGCCATCACCCGCAATTGCGCCACAGCGTCAGCCCGATCTAGTTTAGTCGTCAGAGACCAGAGGTTATAGTCATTGACGCCGGGGATGTGAGATGCGATCAGGGTCCGTTGGAAATCATCTGAGATTCGGTCCCACGCTTCGAGTTTAGCTCTGGTCTGTACCGAATTGCCCATCTTATCCTCCTCTCAGGTTCAGTCTTCAGTCTTCAGTTCTCAGTTTTCAGTGCCGGAACCGACCAACCCACGTTGGTGTCCCTCGGATCGAGAACTGCGCACTGAAGACTGATAGCCCTGGTCAAAAATCAGTCGTTACGACACTCGCGTATCAATTCAACTTCTGTCTTTCGTGCCTGGCTTGGCTGAGCGCGGGTATGTCGGTATCCGCTTTGGCCCACAGGCGAAGGAATTCATCATAGTGGAGTGCCGCTCCCGAACGGTCACCGGCGCTTGCACACACACGGCCCAATTGCAAATGAGCCACCACCCAGTCAGCAGCGAAGTCGTCGCGCAGAATCTCGCCTCGAAAACCGAGGTACGTCTCGTAAGCCTGTTTAGCCGCTTGCCAGTTGTGCTGGGCCGTGTAAGCAGCGGCGAGCGAAAGGTAGGGCTCGAAGCTCGGCAAAAACACCAGAGCCCGGTGTTCGGTCTCGATCGCCTGCCGGGAATTGCCCTCGGCCCGTTCCAGGTTACCTTTCAAATTGTAGTAATGCAACTCGGTGAAATTATCCTTCTGCTGGAGACGGCTCCTATCTAGGATTGAGAGCAACGCCCGAGCCGTGTTCAACTGTCCGAGCTCGATGGCTGCGGACCCCGCCCTTTGTAGATACTCCGGGGAGGCCACGCGCCGAGCCGAGGCGGCAAACTCCTGCACCTCAGTGGCGGCCGCCGCGGCCGGTCCTTCCAAGAGGCGGTCGCGTGCCAGCAGGTATCGGTGCAACGGAACATAAGCGTCGCTGCCCTGCTGTTGGTCCAAAACCAGACCCGTGCGCAGCACCTCATCCGACTCCCGCAGGCGACCCTGGTAGATCAGCAGCCGGGCGAGGTAGAGCGCAGAGATAATCTTCTTGTCTGTCCCCCCGCCGGCGCCGATCAACTCGAACTCGCGGCGCGCCGAGTCGAGATCATCTTTGCCCCAGTAAGCAATACCCGCGCCAAAATGCGAATCGGCGCTCTCGACCTTCCGAGCCACGGCTTGAGCGCACACCGCGAGCGATTCGTCGAACCGATTGGTGCGATTGAGAAGATCCACGAGCCGGTTATAGCCCGCCGCTTGGTTAGGGCTCAATTGCAGCGCCCGGCTCGCGGCGTGGATGGCCTCTTCCGGCCGGCCAACCCAGTAAGCGGTGTCCGCGAGGCCGCGCAGTGCGGCGATATCGTCCGGGTAGAGTTCGAGAACCAGACGGTATTGCTCGGCTGCCTTCTCGTCGTTCTCCAGAGTTGCCGCCAGGATCAGGTGCTTTTCACGTTCGCTAACATGGTCCATACGGCTTCGCGCCCGCTCCAGGTGCTGATCGGATTCCTGGCTGTTACCGAGTTGTTCGTAGATTCGCGCCAGCAGGAGCTGAGCCATGGCGAAATCCGGGTCCAGTTCGACGGCGGCGCTTGCCAGTTGCAGCGCACCGCTGAAGTCACCAGCTTCAGCCAAGTCAAGCGCGAGCGAGTAGCGGTGCAAGGCCTCCGGCGAGGAGGTTGTAACATCAAGCAGCGGACGGCTGGCGCTCTGGATTTGAGCCTGCGGCTCCCCCAGGCTGGCGCGCAGTCGCTTGGCCAACCGATCCTCGGCCTGGTAGAGCTCAGTTTGAGAGGCAAAGGGTTCGGAGTCCCTTATTACCACAACTTGCCTTTGGGGCTCTTCCACCTGAACCATGAGCCGATAGCCTGCGCCCGAGTTCACCACCTGACCCGTCAAAAGCGCGCGGTACTTTTCGCGTAAGCAAATCGTCCGGCCCAAATTGCCGTCCACAACCGTCACGCCAGGGTGCGAAGCCCGGGCGGCATCCAGCAAAACCGCATGCGGCACAACATTCACATAACGGGATTGCTGCAGCGCTTGAGCCAGCAGGTCACTGACGCCATGGTCAAACAGCTTACTCCCGGTCTGATTGTTGAACTCGGCCATAGCAATCCAATCGTGTTCGGCAAACGCCACCGGCCGGTGAAGCAATCTGGCCAGCACACCGCCGATTTCCGCCCTCACATGATCAACGCGCAGAATGGCCGCAAGAAGGGCCATGGCCAGGACGAGATAAACCGAGCCCACCAGCAGGCGCTTACGGCCGTCAGGGGGCAGAGGCTGAGGGCCCGGAGTCCGGTCGGTACGCGTTCGGTCCTGCGTGCCCGCCGAGGCAAGCACACGGGCGAGCACGTCGCGAGCGTTGGCAATGCGCTTGGAGGGATCGGCCTCCAGGCAGTTCAGGATCGCCTGTTCCCACCGCGGATCGAGGTCCGGCACGAGGGCACATGGGGACGCGGCCGACTGAGTAATGCGCTGGTAGGCCCCGGCCCCGCTAAGAAAGGTGTCATCAGGGAACGGACGCTTGCCGGTGACCATCTCATACATCACCAAACCCAAAGCGTAGATGTCGGCGGCGGGCGTCGCCTCGCAACCTTGCAGTTGTTCCGGCGCCATGTAGGCGACGGTGCCGATGATGTGACCGGCGCCGCTCACGGACTGGAGAGCATCGCCAAGGGCTTGGCCGGCGGTCGCGACAGCCTTGGCCAAGCCGAAATCCGTAACCACAGCTCGTTCTTTCCCGTCGCCGGACTTTGAGGGCACCAACATCACGTTGCCGGGCTTGAAGTCGCGATGGACCACGCCGACATCGTGGGCGGCGGCTAAGGCCTCGGCCATCTGCTGCACCAGCGGAAGCGCTTCGGTCGTGCCGATGCGCCCGACACGGCGAAGGCGGGCGGCGAGCGTCTCGCCCTCCAGCAGCTCCATGGTGAGAAAGGTGACCACGCCAGCCGAAGAATCCTCGGGTGGAGGTCTGTGGCGTTCCAGGTCGAACATCCGGCAGACATTGGGGTGCGTCACGCGCAGGGCCAGTTGGATTTCCTGTTTGAAGCGCGCCATGGTGCCAGGTTCGGAAGCGATCTCCGGCCGAATGGTCTTCAAAGCGACGCGGTCGCCCAGATCGAGGTCCTTGGCCTCGTAGACGTCACCCATTCCACCCTGCCCCAGAAAGCGGATCACGCGAAAGCGCCCCGCAAGCACTTGGCCGACCGCCAGTGTGCCGACGCGGATCGCAACCATCTCAGTTGGCGCTGCGTCCGCCAGGATAGGCTTTTCGAGAAAGTCTCCGGCGCGTCGATGACCGGAGAGCAGTGACTCAACTTCCTGCCGCAGCGCCGGGTCGTCCGGGCAGGCTTGAGTGAGGAAGGAGGCACGCTCACCCGGCGCTAGTTCCTGCGCCAACTCGAATAGTCTCTTGGCCTGCTCCCAACGCTCAGGGGTCAGCGAGGGACTGCTCGGAGAGTCCGCGCGCGGCGTGGTCGCAGCCCCGTGGGCCGGCTCGGGATGCTTGTCTTCGATCATGTGCGCCCTTGCCTGGTGTCACATCACCGGTTGAGTTCCCGAAAAAGCCATGCTCTGGCGACGCTCCAATCGCGCTTCACGGTTCGAGTGGAAATGGCGAGCATTTGGGCAACCTCCTCGTCGCTGAGCCCGCCGAAAAACTTGAGCTCGACAATGCGGCCCTGCCGCGGGTCCAGTTGAGAAAGCCGGTCGAGAGCTTCATTCAACGCCAGGAACTGTTCCGATTGTGCCGGAGAGAAGGCAAGGGCAACGTCCAGCGAGATCCTCTGCTGAGATCCGCCGCGCTTCTGCGCCAACCTGGCCCGCGCATGATCCACCAGGAGGCGCCGCATCAGTTGCGCGGCCACCCCGAAAAAATGGGCGCGGCTCTGCCACGTGATTTCCCGCTGTTCGATCAGCTTCAGATACGCTTCGTGGACCAGGGCCGTGGCCTGAAGGGTGTGATCGGGGCGCTCGTGGCGCATATAGCGCCGGGCGAGGCGCCGCAGCTCGTCGTAAACGAGAGGTACCAGCGCCGACTCGGCTTCGTGGTCGCCGTTCCTGGCCTTCACCAGTAACTGCGTGATTTCACCGGGCGAAAGGCCCACGCTGCACGCCTCCTTTATCTGTGCGATGGCCGCATTCTACATGCAAGTTGTCGTGCTAAGCAAGACGATTATCCGGACATGCGAACCGCTCGGATCGCCGAATACTTACCCCTTTGCCGCTTCCAGGGTTCTGCGCAGGATCGCCAAGACCGGTTTGTCCTTTTCGTGCCCGAGTTCTTCCTTAACCTTGATCAACGCTTCGAGGTTAAGCACGCGAATTGCAACGCCGGGCTCAACTTCCATCTCCACCGTCTGGTTCAGTAGATCGTCATATCTCAGGCCGGACCCGATCTCGCCCAGAAGGTCGAGTGGCCCCCAACGGGTCATCAGCAACTGATGCCCGGACGACGAGAGATGTGAAGCTTGCGGCCTGATACGTCGTGTGCCCTGCCCGCGATAAGAGGCATCGAGAGCGTCGAGCGCCACAAGCAGCCGTTCCACGTTCTCCGGGGTGCGCGAGTGCACGACGTCGAGATCGAACGTGGCGATCCCCGCGCCGTGCAGTACGGCACAGATGCCGCCCACCACGATGAAGTCCACGTGATGCTTGACGAGGATTCGTAGGAGGGCCTCAAAGTCAGGACTCGAATCGGTCATCAGGCAGCCTCGGGTCGCGCTTTTTCAAACCACGCAGTTTCAGTAGAGAGCGCACGGCGTTCTGAAGCGTCCGCAGGCGCTCCGCCGGCGTCAGGGAAAGCATCCAGCGAATCAAGGTAAGGTCGACGCCGTCCTCGCTGTAGGCTGGCTCTTCGAGGAGAGGTTGACACGCTTGCATCTGTCGCTTCGAATCCTCGCCTGGCAATATGCCCATCCTCTCTACCCGCCGACCACCCGGAGAGTTCGATCCATGTTCGGCCGCACTGCTCTTCCCATCGAAAAATCGTCAATTCCTTTGCAGCCGACATCATCTGCTATATACTGGCCCGCTGCTTCTGTCAACGCAAGCTCGACTTGCTTCGAGGAACCTTTATGAGAATGACCTTGGCCGATTGGCTGGTGGTGGCCGCCTATTTCCTGCTGAACCTGCTCATCGGCCTCTATTACCGTAAGAAGGCAAGCGCCAGCACGGACGATTTCTTCGTTTCCGGCCGCGAGGTCTCCTGGTGGTTGGCGGGAACGTCCATGGTGGCCACCACGTTTGCCGCGGACACACCCCTTTGGGTGACGGGCCAGGTGGTGCGACGTGGCGTGGCCGCCAACTGGTTCTGGTGGAGCTTCCTGCTCAGCGGGATGATGACCGTGTTTTTCTTCGCCCGCATGTGGCGAAGAGCGGAGATCATCACCGACGTGGAACTGGTCGAGTTGCGGTACGCCGGCAAGCCCGCCGCTTTTCTGCGGGGATTTCGCGCCGTTTACTTTGGTGTCCTCATCAACTGCATCATCCTGGGATGGGTGAACCTAGCGATGGAGAAGATCCTGGGGATTTCACTGAATATCCCCAAGTTCTGGGCCGTGGTCATCTGCATGGCGATCACGGCGTTATACACCTCGATCTCCGGCCTGTGGGGAGTGCTCTGGACGGACATGGTGCAGTTCATTCTGAAGATGGCCATGTTGATCCTTCTGGCCTTCTACGCGGTGCACGCCGTGGGCGGCATGAGCGCACTGAAGACCAAGCTCGCCGTCGTGGACGCCGCGCGGGGCGCGGCCGTCGGTGGCACCGGGTCCATTCTCTCGTTCGTTCCGGATTTGCATTCTCCGTGGATGCCGCTGATGACCTTCCTCGTCTATATCGGGGTGTATTGGTGGTCGGTGTGGTATCCGGGCGCGGAACCGGGCGGGGGCGGTTATGTGGCGCAACGCATTTTCTGCGCCAAGGATGAAAAGAACTCGCTGCTGGCAACCCTGTGGTTCAACATCGCCCACTATGCCCTGCGGCCCTGGGCCTGGATCCTTACTGCGTTGTGCGTGGTCGTCCTTTATCCCCAACTGAGCCTGCCGGGCGCCGACGCCGAGGGCGGCTTCGTTCGGGTCTGGGTGGATTACTTGCCCGGAGCTTTTCGCGGCCTGATGCTCGCCGCCTTTGCCGCCGCTTACATGTCGACGGTCGCCACGCAGCTTAACTGGGGCTCCTCGTACCTCGTGAACGATTTCTATCGACGTTTCCTGGTGCGCAAACACCCCGAGGGCCACTATGTGATCGCTTCCAAGATTTCGACCATGGGGCTGATGATAGTGGCGGCGGCGGTTTCCTACGTCATGCACACGGTCGCAGGCGGTTGGGATATGGTAGTGAACATCGGCGCGGGCACCGGCGCGGTGTACCTGCTGCGCTGGTATTGGTGGCGGATCAGCGCCTGGTCGGAGATCTCCGCTATGGCCACGGCGGCGACGGTCTCCATCGCCCTCCGTTTCCAGAGCCCCTTCCCGGCCTCCGACCCGAACCAATTCGCGAAGAACCTGGTCCTGACCGTGATCATCACCAGTGTGGTGTGGGTGATTGCAACGCTGCTGACGCAACCGGAGCCGGAGTCCAAGCTCCTGGAGTTCTACCGCCGTGTGCGGCCGGGGGTGACCGGATGGAAGCGCATCGCCGGGCTCGCGCCGGAAATCGCTCCTACGCATGATGGCTGGTATAATTTGATGGATTGGGGGCTGGGCTGTTTGATGGTTTACATGACCCTCTTCTCGATTGGCAAACTCTTGTTGGGCTTTACCCCCACCGGCATCCTGTTCCTGGCCATCGCCGCCGTCTCCGGATATATCATCTACTGGGATTTGTCGCGCCGCGGCTGGGAGACGCTATCGGGAAAGGAATAGTCGTCAGTTTTCGGTTTTCGGTGCTCAGGGTTTCGGCACCAGCTATCAGCTCTCAGCTTTCGGCACTCAGGAGGAGGGTCCCGTTCTTGCTGAAAGCTGACGACTGATGGCTGAGAACTTTGGAGACTGAGAACAGAAAACTGAAAACTGAGTACTCTGAGGCCTGAAGCTTGCCACCGAAGAGAAACCCGCGGTCAGAGCCGGCTCGCGCCACCGAGCGCCCGAATCCTGCTTCCCTGGCCCTCGATACCAAGAGCACGCTCGAAATCCTCCGCGTGATCAACGGTGAGGACCAAAGAGTTGCGCCGGCGGTCGCTGCGGTGATTCCTGCTGCGGCGCGCGCCGTCGATCTTGCCGTGGACGCGATCGGTCGCGGCGGGCGGCTGGTGTACCTGGGCGCCGGCACCAGCGGACGACTGGGTGTACTGGACGCGGTGGAATGCCTTCCCACCTTCGGCAGTACGAGCGTGGTGGGAGTGCTTGCCGGCGGCCCGCCCGCTATGTTCGCGGCGGTGGAAGGCTCGGAGGACGATCAACGGCAGGCTGTGCGCGATTTGCGCGCCATCAGGCTCGCCAAGCGCGACGTTCTGGTTGGGATCTCGGCCAGCGGGCGCACGCCGTACACGCTGGCCGGCATGCGCTACGCTCGCCGGCTCGGGGCGAAGGTGGTCGCGCTGTGCTCGAACCGCGGCTCAACTATGGAGCGCGAGGCGGACGTGGCTCTGGTGCCGCGCACCGGCCCCGAGGTCGTCACCGGCTCAACGCGAATGAAGGCGGGGACCGCACAGAAGCTCGTTCTCAATATGCTCTCGACCGCCACCATGGTGCGACTGGGACGAGTGCTCTCGAATCTGATGGTCAACGTGCAACTGACCAACGAAAAGTTGCGGCACCGCGCCCAGGCGATCGCGGTGCGGGAGACCGGCGTGAGCGCGCCCGCCGCCCTGCGTGCGCTCCGCGAGTCGGGTGGGAACCTGCCCGTGGCGCTCCTGATGCTTTGGAAGCGTATCTCGCGCGACGAGGCGGCGCGGCTGCTAGCCGACGGAGCAAACAATGCCGCTGTGCTACGGGCGGCAAGAGGAAGAAGCGAAAAGCAAAGCAAAAGGCGCAAAAGTCAAAAAGCAAAGCGCAAAAGTGAAAACGCCGTTCCGTAGGCAAGAGAGTCGCGACTTCCGGTCGCGACTCGCGATTCGGAAGGGGAGAGTTTCTACTCGGAGGCGACATTTCTCCTCGTCGTAATACTAGGATGTCTTCCACCTTTGCCTTTTGTCATTTGCCATTTGCCATTTGCCTTTTGATTTGTCTTACTTTCTCCCGATACGACACGAAGCCTATGGATAAGTTTCTAATCGAGGGCGGCAGACCCCTGGAGGGTCGCGTCACCATCAGCGGCGCTAAGAATGCGGCGCTGCCCGCCATGGCCGCCGCTTTGCTCACCGACCAGCGCGTGGTCCTGCATAACGTGCCGCGGGTACGCGACATCGGCACGCTACGCATGCTGCTGGAGGAGTTGGGCGTCGACTCTTCCGCGGAGCGCGAAGGGCACGGTCATCGGCTGGAGATCCAGGCGCGCCAGTTGGAGGACCCACTCGCTCCCTACGAGCTGGTGAAACAGATGCGGGCCTCGGTCCTGGTGCTCGGGCCGCTGGCGGCGCGGGCAGGACATGCGCGAGTCTCGCTGCCCGGGGGATGTGCCATCGGAGCGCGGCCGATCAACCTTCACCTCAAGGGCCTGGAAGCGCTGGGCGCATCCATCCAGCTCGACCACGGCTACGTCGAAGCCTCGTCCGACGGTCTCAAGGGTGCGCGCTTCGAGTTCGATACCATCAGCGTCACCGGCACCGAAAACTTGATGATGGCGGCGACGCTGGCGCAAGGTGAGACGGTACTGGAAAACGCGGCGCGCGAGCCCGAGGTCCAGGACCTGGCGGACCTTCTGAATGCTATGGGCGCGCTGATCGAGGGCGCCGGCACCGCCACCCTTCGGATCCGCGGCGTGACCAAGCTCCATGGGGCCGATCACACCATTATCCCCGACCGCATCGAGACCGGAACCTTTATGGCCGCCGCCGCCATCACCGGGGGCTGCCTTTCTCTCGATGCCGTCGAGCCCAGCACACTCGCCTCAGTCACAGCACAGCTCGCCGCGGCCGGGGTGGAGATCAAAGCTACGGCACCCCGCCAGTTGAAGGTCAGTTTGGCCGGACCCCTTCAGGCTGGCGACGTGGTGACGCAGGAATACCCCGGTTTTCCCACCGACATGCAGGCCCAATACATGGCCTTGATGACGCAGGCGCTTGGCACGTCGGTGATCACCGAGACCATCTTCGAGAACCGGTTTATGCACGCCCTCGAACTGCTGCGCCTGGGCGCTGACATCACTCTCGAGGGACGCCGCGCCGTGGTGCGCGGGGGCACTCTGCTGAGCGGCGCCAACGTGCAGGCGTCAGACCTGCGCGCCAGCGCATCGCTGGTACTTGCCGGCCTCGCCGCTCGTGGCGAGACGCTGATCGACCGCGTCTATCACATCGATCGCGGTTACCAGCGCATTGAGGAGAAACTGACCCAAGTCGGCGCCAGGATCCGCCGTATCTCCGAAGCGGGTTGACAAGACTGAGACGTCAGCTCTCCGCCTTCACTCCTTCACCGCGCCCATCTCGACGCTGCCAGGGGGTGTCAACCATCCTCAACCAGCCAGCGTCCTCAAGCCGCGCTGGCCATGAGACGCTGGAGGGCAGACGCCACGCCGCCGGGCGGGTCGAACACCGCGGAACCCGCCACCAGGACGTTGGCTCCCGCTTCCACCGCCCCGCGAATGGTCTTCTCGTGAATCCCGCCGTCCACTTCCACTTCGCAGTCGAGACCGCGCGCTTCAATCTCCCGGCGGATCTCGCGAATCTTGCCCAGCGTCTCCGCAATGAACTCCTGCCCGCCGAATCCGGGGTTCACCGTCATCACCAGCACCAGTTGCAGGCTCCTCAAAACCTCCGAAAGCACGCCGGCGGGGGTAGACGGATTGATGGCCACGCCCGCTTTCTTTCCCCACCCGTGAATCTGCTGGATCGCCCGGTGCAGGTGCGGCGTGGATTCCTGATGGACGATCAGCGTGTCGGCGCCCGCCCTGGCGAAGCTCTCGATGAAGTCCTCCGGCGGTTGAACCATCAGGTGGACCTCCAGAGTCAGCCGGGTGAGCGGCCTGAGCGCCTCGACCACCTGCGGTCCAAAGGTGATGTTAGGCACAAAGCGCCCGTCCATGATGTCGATCTGGACGCGGTCTACGCCGGCCGCTTCCACCGCGAGCACTTGCTCGCCCAGCCGCGTGAAATCCGCCGAAAGGATGGAGGGTGCGATCAAGAATTGAGGATTGCCAGATGCCAATGGACGATGGGAAGAAGAAAATGTCGATTCCATGTAGCCTACTCTATTCGTCAATTCTTCAGAACTGGTGCCAATGGCGGTGGGGACCGTCCCGCTCGATAAAGGCATCGGCTTCCGGCGGTCCCCAGGTTCCGGCTTCGTAGAAATAGAGCCCTTTGCGCCCATCCTGCTTCCAGCGGTCGAGTACGGGGTTGATCAGCCCCCAGGCGAGGTCCACAAAATCGTCGCGCGTAAAAAGCATAGGATCGCCTAACATGCAATCGAGCAGCAGCGTCTCATAAGCAGTGGGCGGGGTTTCCACGTGGAACGCGTCGCGGTAGCGAAAGTCCATGGTGACGGGGCTGATCTTCATCCGGGTATCGGGAATCTTGGCATTAAACTTGAGCGAAATGCCCTCGTCGGGTTGAATGCGCACCGAAAGCAGATTGGGTTCGATGGCCTTGGTTACCGTTTCCTTGAACAACAGGTGCGGCACACGCTTGAATTGGATGGTGATTTCGGAGACGCGCTTAGGTAGCCTCTTTCCCGAGCGTACATAGACCGGAACGTCGGCCCAGCGCCAGTTGTCGATGTAAAACTTGAAGGCGGCGAAGGTCTCGGTGGTCGACTGGGGCGAGACTTTAGGCTCGGCGCGATAGGCGACCATTTTCTCCCCGTCGTTCCAGCCCTCCACATATTGCCCGCGCAGCGCGCATTCCCCCAGCCGGTCCAGAGGGAGGGGGCGCAGGGCCAGAATCGCCTTGGCCTTTTCGTCGCGTACCGCTTTGGCCTCGAAGATCGCGGGCGGCTCCATCGCCACGAGGCTCAACAGGGACAGTACGTGATTCTGAATCATGTCACGCACCAAGCCTGCCTCTTCATAATAGGAGCCGCGACCCTCGATGCCGATTTCTTCGGCCACGCAGATCTGCACGTGGTCGACATAGCGCCGGTTCCAGAAGGGCTCGAGGATGCCGTTGGCAAACCGGAAAACCAACAGGTTCTGCACCGTCTCTTTGCCGAGATAGTGATCGATGCGGTAAATCTGGTCCTCGCTAAAGACGCTGGTGACCGTCTGGTTCAGCGCGCGCGCGCTCGCGAGGTCACGGCCGAAGGGCTTTTCGATGATGATCCGCGTCCAGCACGCGGGGCAGGACCCGGCCCGCGAGAGGCCCGTGTCTCCCAGATGTTTGACGATCACCGGGAAGAAACTCGGCGGCGTAGCCAGGTAGAAAAGGCGGTTGCCAGCCGTGCCGCGCTCCTGGTCCAGCTTGGTGAGAAGTTGGTTCAACTGCCCGTAGGCTGCAGGATCTCCGAAGTCGTCGGAAATGTAGTGAGCGTTGCCGAGGAACTTGTCGAGGATGGGATCGTTGGCGCTTGGCAGGTTCAAGTACTTGGTGACGCCCTGCCGCATTTTTTCGCGAAAGCTCTCGTCGGTATACGGCGTCTTGGCGCAGCCGACAACCGAGAAACCCGGGGGGAGGCGATTCTGGCGCGCCAGATAGTAGAGCGCGGGAATCAGCTTCCGTTCCGTCAAGTCGCCCGAGGCCCCGAAAATGACCATCACACAAGCTTCGGGAATGCGCTTGTCGAGCAGATCTTCCGTTTCCACGGTCGGGACCAGAGTTATGTCTGCCATTTAGCCCTCAGTTTTTCAGTTCTCAGTTCTCAGTTTTCAGTTCTCAGTTGGAAGTCCCCACTTCCCACCCGGTGAAGAATTGCCGATTGCAGATTAACGATTGCCGATTGAAAGAGAAAAAACATAAGCCTGCCCTTTTCTTTCAATCGTCGCTCTGCAATCGTCGATCGGCAATTCTCCCCCGCAGTTCAGGAACTGAAAACTGAGAACTGAAGACTAGCCACTCGCCACTCGCCACTGATTTTAGGCACTCGCCACCGTCTTCATGGCGTTCCGCTTCTCGGCCAGCGCCTGGAGCAATTTCTCAAAATCGCGCGTGAACGACGCCACACCCTCATCTTCGAGCTGTTGAGTCGCGGCCTGCAGGCTGACCCCGACCTCGGCGAGTTGCTGCAACACCCGGTGGCTGCCGGCGACATCTTCTTCCAGCGAGGGTCGCACCCTGCCGTGATCCCGAAAGGCCGTGACGGTAGCCGGCGGCATGGTATCCACCGTGTCGGCTCCGATCAAGTCCTCGGCGTAGAGCACGTCGCGATACTTCGGATTCTTCGTGCTCGTAGACGCCCACAGCACCCGCTGCACGCGTGCGCCCTTAGCCGCCAGCGCCTGAAATCGAGCGCTGGAGAAAATGACCTTGAACTTCTCATATGCGGCCTTGGCATTGGCGATGGCCACCTTGCCTTCGAGCGCGGCGATCTTCTCGCGCTCGGCCTCCGTGTTTGCTGCGCCGAGTTTAGTTTCGAGTAGCCGGTCCACCAGCGTATCGATGCGGCTCACGAAGAAGCTGGCCACCGAGCCGATCCGGTCGATCGGCTTCCCTTCCCTCACCCGCTGCTCCAACGCCGCGACGTAGGCGTAGGCCACTTCCTCGTAGCGCTCCTGGGCGAACAAAAGGGTGATGTTGATGTTAATGCCCTCGCCCAGGCACTGCTCGATGGCGGGCAATCCCTCCTGGGTGCCAGGGATCTTTACCATGATGTTGGGACGGTTGACGCTCTTCCACAGACGACGCGCCTGGGAGATGGTGGCTTCAGTATCATGGGCGAGGTCAGGCGCGACCTCGATGCTGACAAAGCCGTCCTGACCGTTAGTGGAGTCATACGTGACCCGAAACAGGTCGGCGGCTGTCTGGATGTCCTCTACCTCCAGGCGCTCGAACAACGGCGCGCCGGTTAACCCTTCCTCCGCCAGCGTCGCGATCGCGACGTCGTAGTCGTTGCTGCCGGCGATCGCCTTTTCGAAGATGGTGGGATTAGAGGTGACGCCGGAAACGCCATCCTCATCGATCAGGAGCTTCATCTCGCCGGACAGCAACTCGCGCCGCCGGATGTAATCCAGCCAGACGCTCTGGCCAAGCTTATTGAGTTCACGTAATGGATTTTGACTCATGATTCCTCCTTCTCAAAGTTGGCAGTCGCACAGGCACTCTTGCCTGTGCCGACTTCGTGCCGTCTCCCGATTCGGCTCGTGCGCTCGCACGGCTCAAAATTCTCTCGTCAATTCAGCAATCGGGCGCCAATCGTGCGAGTGAGTTTTTCCCGACAAACACCACCTAACTCAAACATAATAAAAGCCCTGTCGCTAAATATTTCGTTCGCCAAAAACTGACTCATCCCATAGAAAACAAACGAGATGTGAATTGCATTTCGTTTAAACTAACTATTTTCAATAGATTATCCTCAAGTTGTCTCACTTCGGGACTTACGGCTTGACATCATCTCGTGTCGATCAGCTAGCCGATTGCCGCATCAGGAATGAACCTTCCTCCGGGTCAAACAGCAAGTGCTGACTGTTTCCGCTCTCTGCCCTGCCAACGGAAAACGAAATGCCTACCCCAAGGCTCGCCTTGGTGCCAATTCGGCAATATAGAGTGCCTTGCATACTGTCAATCCGCTGATTCTAAGCGACATTCCAGCTTGAGACCAACCTGACCCCGCCTGGCGTCCCGGTTAACAACTCTTTCTCGGCTGCAGCTTCCCGACGATCCTTTCTGCCTTCTGCCTTCTGCCTACCCCGCTCTGCCCAACAACTCGTGGGCGCGGGCCACGACATTTGCCGTCGTAAACCCGAACTTTTCCGCCAGGACCTTATAGGGCGCGGACGCCCCGAAGCGGTTCATTCCGATCACGGCACCCTTCAGTCCGACGTACCTCTCCCAACCGAACGGGGCGGCGGCCTCAATCGCCAAACGGGCCGTCACGGCCGGCGGGAAAACTTCGTCCCGGTAAGACTGGGGCTGCTTCTCGAACAGCTCCCAGCTTGGCATGCTGACCACGCGAGCCGCGATTCCCTCCTCCGTCAGTTTCTCATACGACTCCAACGCCAGTGGGACTTCCGAGCCGGAAGCGATCAGAATGATCTTCGGGGTCCTGGCCGCAATGGCCGTTGTCCGGGTCCCCAGCGTTAAATCCGACGAATCGGCCAGCACGTAGGCCCCGCGCGCCACTCCTTCGGCGGAAGCGTATCTGCTGCGATCGATGATCGGCAGGTTCTGCCGCGTGAGGGCCAGCAGCACGGGCCCGCCGCGATGCTCGATCGCCACCCGCCAGGCGACCGCGGTCTCGTTGGCATCGCCGGGCCGGATCAGGCAGACGTTGGGAATGGCCCGCAGCGCCGGGATCTGCTCGATGGGCTCATGCGTCGGCCCGTCCTCGCCCAGGAAGACGCTGTCGTGAGTGAAGACAAAGATGGAGTGGGCCTCCATCAGCGCCGCCAGGCGAATGGTGGGACGGCAATAGTCCGAAAAGATGAGGAAAGTAGCGCCGTATGGAATCAGGCCGCTGACGGCCATGCCGTTGAGGATGGCGCCCATGCCGTGCTCGCGGATGCCGAAGTGGAAGTTCTTGGCGCCGTAGTTGGCTTTCGAGAAATCGCCTAGACCCTTTACGTAAGTCTTGGTGGAGGGCGCCAAGTCCGCCGACCCGCCGAGGAAAAAAGGCAGGCTGGGGGCGATCGCGGCCAGCACCTTCTCCGACGAGGACCGCGTTGCGATGGGCTTATCGCTGGCACTAAAAGTTGGGATCTTCTCGGCCCAGCCCGCGGGCAGTTCACCTTTTTCGTAGAGGTCCCAATCCTTGGCGAGGTCCGGGAAGGCCTGCTTGTAAGCGGCCAGCTTCTGCTGCCACTCGGCTTCCGCCTTTTCGCCGCGCGGGACCGCCTCGCGGAAATGGGCCAGCGCCTCGTCGGGAATGAAAAACGCCGGCTCCACAGGCCAGCCCAGATTCAGCTTGGTGAGCCTCACCTCCTCCGCGCCCAGGGGCTCGCCGTGGGCTCCCGCCGTGTCGTGTTTGTTGGGACTGCCGTATGCGATGTGGGTGCGTGCCACGATGAGCGAAGGCTGGCCCTGGTGCGCCTTCGCCGCAGTCAGAGCGTGGGTAACGGCCTCAAGATCGTTGCCGTCCGGCAGGTTCTGAACGAACCAGCCATAAGCTTCAAAACGCTTCCCAACGTCTTCCTGGCTGAACGCCAGGTCCGTGGAGCCTTCGATGGTGATGTGGTTGTTGTCGTAAAGGAAAATCAGGTTGTCGAGCCCGAGAAAACCGGCAATGGACGCCGCTTCGGCCGAGACGCCTTCCATCAGATCGCCGTCGCTACAGATGCCGTAAACCTTGTAGTCGATGATCTGGTGTCCCGGCCGGTTGAAATATTTCGACAAGTATTTCTCTGCAATCGCCATCCCTACCGCGTTGCTGATGCCTTGCCCCAGCGGTCCGGTGGTGGTTTCAACGCCCGGAGTCAACCCGCGCTCCGGGTGGCCTGGCGTCTTGCTGCCCCATTGGCGGAATTGCTTGATCTCATCCAGGCTCAGGTCGTATCCGGTAAGGTGCAGCAGGCTGTAAAGCAGCATACAGCCGTGGCCGGCGGAAAGAACGAAGCGGTCGCGATTGGGCCATTGCGGGTTGCGCGGGTTGAAGCAGAGGAACCGAGTCCAAAGGGCATACGCCATAGCCGCCGTGCCCATCGGCAATCCGGGGTGGCCGGAGTCGGCCTTTTGCACCGCGTCCATCGCAAGACAGCGGATGGTATTAATCGAAAGCTCGTCCAGAGGGCTGGCGTTGATCGCGGCCTTGATAGATTGAGTGATAGCTTGAGCGCCCAAGTTGATCCTCCTCTGTATTAGCCACGGGCAGCGCGTCCACGTTGCTCGCGGAATTGAACTTTCAATGCCTGGCCCGCTACCAAGTCTGATGAAAAACGACAACGTTTGGCTGCAACAGTGAATTATACACTAACGCGGCATTGTCTGTTTGCCGAGTCGGGTTTCTAGCTTGACACTAACTTCGCATGATGCGAAGATCCGTCATGCGGATCCTCAGCCGGAAGGCGATTCGAGAAGCGACCGCCAAGCACAGCGAATGGGGTGCATCGCTAAACGCGTGGTATAAGATAAGCAGGAGCGCGGATTGGAAGGACTTTGCCGATGTTCGGCACAGTTGGAAGAGCTCGGACGTGGTCGGCCGGTTCGTGGTGTTCGATATAAGCCACAACCGATGCAGACTCATCGCCACGATCAAATACGAATGGAAAATGGTCTATATCCGGCGCATCCTCAGTCACGCCGAATACGATCGGGAGGAGTGGCAAAAATCATGATTGCCGTACCTGAAAAATATGCACTGGAAGTCAGCGCGCCAGCACCGATCACATCCGAACGCCAACACGAGGAATACCTGTCTGTTGTGGACAAGCTGGCAAGCAAGAGTAATCCAACGACTGAGGAAAAGGGGTATGCCGAGGTCTTAATCACCTTGATCGAAGCGTACGAAGAACAGCACCATTCCATTCCTGACGCTTCCCCGGTGGAAGTCCTTCGCACCTTGATGGAGGCCAATGGTCTTCGCCAGAAAGACCTGGTGCCCATCTTTGGTTCTGAAAGCGTAGTATCCGAGGTCTTGCACAAGAAACGTGAGCTCAACAAAACCCACATCGAGAAATTGAGCAAACGGTTCCACATTTCTCCTGCCGTGTTTTTCTAAGTTGCGGGAGGTCTATTCGTTGGATATCCGCGAGCCGGTGGGCAGCGAAAGAGCCCCTCAGAGCTTTGCTGAGGGACTACGCCTTCAGCAGGCGGTCCGACGGCTATTGTAGGCGTCCTCGACGTGCTGCCTACGCAACGCAAACCCCAGCGGTGACTAGGGAAGGGGCTCTAGTCCGAATTCCCGTGCGCCGCACGCCCGCTTCTGGGCGGACCATATGCTTCTTGAACTTCCCGCTGCATTCTGGAAAGCTTATCTCGGATTTCGCCCAACGGTTTGTCGGGAAATCGTCCCGAATACTTTTCCTTAAAGCCCGGCACTAAATCACTAAGAACCCACCATATCGTGGACACCTGGCTGGATAGCTCGCTCGTCGCCAATATAATACGCTGTAGGAATTTGCTTTCGAGTTGCTGTTTGTCCATTGGTTGCCCTCCGAGTAGATCCCATCCCCTTGAGTATCTCATGGAAGGGCGGCCCCCGCCCCTGCTTTTCCCCAGGGTGGGCTTCTCTCTGGCGCTCGCCCTAGGATGAGCAACCACTCAGATCGCTTTGCCCTACTACCGTCGGGTACGTCGGGTAACGGACGCTTGACGCTCCACGCCCTTTGTGCCCATCATTGGAAGTCGCACGCTTGACGGTGAAGCCTTCATCTCTCGAGAGACATGAACCAAGGG
>Ga0335081_10004036_pt1 | contig 23178 bp, 17 predicted proteins | sample Lox_Sample_35_FD_206713 | JGI IMG/M metagenome (GOLD analysis project Ga0335081, IMG submission 206713) | Soil microbial communities from Loxahatchee National Wildlife Refuge, Florida, United States - Lox_Sample_3.5 | ecosystem: Environmental > Terrestrial > Soil > Wetlands | place: USA...
TCCAAAGCGCTGTTCCGAAGATATTCAAACACGCTGCCATGGAATTGATTGGTTCCGCTCTTGCTTACCATCACGGTCTGACTTCCGGCCAGCAATCCGTACTCCGCGCTGAACGAACTGGTGATTACCCGAAACTCCTGGATGCCATCGAGTCCAAGCGTTCTTCCAGAAAAGTTGGCGGTGGAACCTCCGTTAACGTCCTGCATGATGGCCCCATCCAGCATGAAGTTGTTCGAGCGTATGGTGGCCCCATTGCTGCTATACCAGGTTCCGTTGTAGGTTCCGCCCTGCGTTATATTCGGGCTAGGCGCAATCCCAGGTTGCAGTAGTGTCAGATTAATGTAGTTCCGGCCGTTCAGTGGCATGCTTGCTATCTCGTCCGCATTCACCAAGCCACCAAGCGAACTGCTGGTTGTGTTGACCAGGGGCGCCCCTCCCGCGACCGTTACAGTCTGGCCTATGGCGCCAATGTGAAGCCGAAAGTTTACGGAAATGTCGTCAGATACGTGAAGGTCAATATTGGGCTTGGCGATACTCGCGAAACCAGTCTTCTCTACCGTGAGTGAATACCTGCCGGGAGGAAGGCTCGATAAACTGTAGAACCCGGCATCGTTTGTGGCAGCAGGATAAGTGACATTTGTGGCTAAATTAGTCGCCTTAACATTTGCACCAGCTACAACAAGGCCGCTGGGATCCGTAACCTTCCCGTGGACAGTTGCTGAACCAGCCTGCCCGAAGGTTATCGCAGAAAACCCAATCATTACGAAAGCTACCACGGCTATTTTCTTGCATGCACGCAGCATCACCCCGCCCCTTGGATGCTTGAGCATTCCGGCTGGCCGCCGCTATCCAGCGAGAATGCATGATCGCGGTCTTTTAAAGCGGATGAGGGCATGGTCGTCGACTGCCAGAATCCGAATCAGGCTGGGATTGGCACTCATGACTTGGTCGCGTCCCTTTCCTGGATAATCAGGAACAGCGTCGAGCGGGAGATGTCGCGTAGGCAGTGGCGGCAGGAATGCTCAGCTCAACCTCCGTACCAGAATCGAGCTCACTCCAGACATCCAGCTTGCCGCCGACAAGTCTGGCGCGTTCGCGCATGCCATGCAAGCCGAAATGTCCCTCTCGTCCGTCTCCGCCAAGAACCTCTGGATCAATGCCCTTTCCATCATCCCGAATATGGACGCTGAATTGCTTTTTCTTGTACCGAACTTCCACTTCTATCTTCCGCGCCCGAGCGTGCTGGAAGGCGTTGCGCAGCCCCTCCGCGGCAATTGGGTAAACCTCGTCGCGCAGCCTCGGTTGTAGTTCCCGCGGAGTGCCCATGACCGCCAGATGAAACACCGCGGGACTGTGATTGGTTTGATCGGCTGCAAGTTCTTCTCCCAGGGTCCTTAGGGCGGTGGCAAGGTCGCTGGTTTCAACTGTGGATGAGCGCAACCCTTGTATCGCATCCCGGCCCTCTGCGATCGCCTGGTCCGCCCGATCAAGTGCCTCATCGAGCCTCTGCTTGGCTTCGAGCGCGCGCTCGGGCAACAGGTTCGAAGCCGCCTGGAACCTGAGCAGCAGTCCGTGAAAACTTTGCAGCAGAGTATCGTGCAGTTCCCGCGCAATGCGTGTCCGCTCACGAACGCGCTCTTCCAGCCGCATCCGTTCAGCCTGCTTCCGGTCCTCGATGTCGGTACGCGTGCCGTACCACCGAAGGATGTGACCCTGTTCATCCCGCAGTGGGTTGAGACGAATTAGAAACCAGCGATACCGCCCGTCTTTTCCGAGCAGTCGCCCTTCCGCTTCCCATGGAATTCCCTGTGCAATTGCGTGTGCGCGATCGTACCGGAGTCTCTCCCAATCGTCCGGATGCCAGATTCTGTCAGGATAATCCGCCGCGTGAACTTCCTCCAGAGTCAGACCTGAGTATTCGAGATCGCGCCGATTCACATAAAGGAATCTACCGTCTGGTTCCAAAACGAAGATGTGCTGTGGAACAACGTCTACGATTTGCCGAAGCTCCCCCTCGCTCTGTTGAACCTTTTCTTCGGCCCGTTTTCGGTCCTCGATGTCGGTGCGCGTGCCGTACCACCGAAGAACCCGCCCCTGCTCATCCCGCAGGGGATTGTCTCGGATCAGGAACCAGCGATACCCTCCGTCTTTTCCCCGTATTCGTGCCTCCATCTCAACAAGGGCACCGTCGGAACGCGCCCGCTCACGGGCGACCTCTAACTTCTTCAGATCCTCCGGATGAAAAATTTTGGCAACCACTTCCTTTGACTGTGCCTCTTCCGCAGTAAGGCCGGTGTATTCCAGTTCTCGCCGGTTTGCAAAAAGAGGACTCCAGTCCGCGTCGAAAACAAAGACTTGCTGCGGGATCACATCGACGAGCTGTCGAAGCTCGGCTTCGCTCCGCCGAATCTTTTCCTCGGCCTGCTTTCGGTCCGTTATATCGCGGATGGTGCCGGAAATCAGCACGCCCTCCTCGGTTTCGAGCGGGCTGAGGCTGACCTCCACCGGAAACTCACGTCCATCCTTGTGCAGGCCGTACAGTTCCAGCCCAGACCCCATTGGCCGCGTGCGAGGGACGGCCATAAAAGCCGCGCGGTGTTCCGGATGTTTACCCCGGAACCGCTCCGGCACCAACATTTCGATTTTCTTCCCCAATACCTCTCGTCGCTGATAGCCAAACAGCTTCTCCAGTTGCGCATTGACCAAAACAATTTCGCCCTCACGATTAACGACCGCGACCGCATCGGGCGCCGCTTCCAGCAGCCCGCGGAATTTCTGTTCGGCTTGCTTGCGCTGCGTCACATCTGCCAACTCTGCGTTCAGCCGGCGCACTTCTTCCTCGGCCTGCTTGCGCTCGACGGCGTAACGGATGGCGCGAATGAGCTGGCTGTCGGACCGTCCTTTGACGAGGTAATCCTGCGCACCGGCACGCAACGCTTCCGAGGCAAGGCGTTCATCGTCTCGACCGGTGAGCACGACAATCGGCACGCTGCGGCTCGCTTCTTGAATCAGGGCCAGCGCTTCCGTCCCCTGAGCGTCTGGCAGCCCGAGATCCAGCAGCACCACATCAAACGTTTCCTGGCGCAGTCGTTCTATCGCCAAATCCAGACGGCCCACCTGCTGAAGCTGTAAAGTGCCGGCCGGCAACTCTTTCAGCATCTCGCGGATCAGGCGCGCGTCCGCTGCATTATCTTCGACCAGGAGCGTTTTCATGGGCTGTCTACTTCCGCTTTCTCACCGGGTGGCAGCGTTACCACAGCCAACCAGAATGCTTCAATCGCGTGGATAACTTCGAGAAACTGCTTCAAATCCACCGGCTTGGTGACAAAAGCATTTGCATGCAAATTATAGGAGCGTACGACGTCCTCTTCGGCTCTGGAGGTGGTGAGGACCACCACTGGGATGCGCTTCAGGTTCTCATCCTGCTTAATCTCGGCAAGCACTTCCCGCCCGTCTTTCTTGGGCAGGTTCAGATCCAACAGGATCAAATCCGGGCTCGGTCTGCTGGCATATTGACCTTCTTTGAGCAGGAAAGCCAGCGCTGCCACGCCGTCCTGCACCACATGCAGCGTGTTGAGGACTTTCGCCTCTTTGAGCGCTTCTTGCGTCAGACGCACGTCGGAGGGGCTGTCTTCTACCAGCAGGATGTCAATAGGGCTGACTGGGTTCATCCTAAATTCCTTTTTTCATCCGGAATGGTGAAATGGAAGGTGGAACCCGTTCCAGGTTCAGACTCCACCCACATTCGGCCACCGTGCCGCTCCACAATCTTCTTGCAGATCGCCAAGCCAATGCCCGTGCCCGAATACTCCTCACGGCCATGCAGGCGCTGGAAAATAATGAAAATCCGGTCAAAATATCGCGGGGCTATACCAATGCCGTTATCGCGCACGCTGAACTGCCAAGCACCGTCCTGCCGTACCGCGGAAACATGAATGCGGGGCGCTTCCTCCCGCCGCCGGAACTTGATGGCATTGCTGAACAGATTCTGGAAAAGCTGCGTCAACTGCGTTTGGTCGGCGACAAGTGCAGGGAGCGGGTCGTTCGTGATCACCGCTCCGCTCTCGGCGATGGCCACCTCAAGATTCTTCTTTGCGGCTTGGAAAATTCTCCCCCAGTCAACTGGCAGGAGCGGATCGCCTCGCGTGCCGATGCGTGAGAAGGCCAACAGGTCGTTGATCAGGGTTTGCATCCGCGTTGCGCCCTCGACGACGAAAGTGATGAATGCGTCCGCGTCCGCGTCCAGTTTGCCCTGGTAACGCCGGGCCAGCAGTTGCGAGAAACTGCTCACGGTCCGTAACGGTTCCTGCAGATCGTGGGAGGCGACATAAGCGAAGTGCTCGAGTTCCTGGTTGCTGCGCTGGAGATCCTCGGCATAGCGCTTAAGTTCATTTTCCGCCTCTTTACGCGAAGTGAGGTCGCGGGTAATTTTCACAAACCCGTTGACTTTTCCGCTGGCGTCGCGCAAGGCGGTGACGACCACATTAGCCCAAAAGCGAGAGCCGTCTTTGCGGACGCGCCAGTCTTCGTCCTCAAATCGCCCATCGGAGGTGGCTACTTGTAGTTCACGATCCGGTTTGCCGTTTGCGATGTCGGCAGGCGTGTAGAACCTGGAGAAGTGCTGGCCGACAATTTCCTCTGCTCGATAGCCTATGATTCGTTCGGCCCCCTTGTTCCAACTGGCGATGCGTCCATCCAGTTCCAGGAAGATGATTGCGTAATCCCGCACGCTTTCTAGCATGGAGCTAAAGCGCTGGTCGCTCAGTCGCAATGCTTCCTCTGCGCGCTTGCGCTGGGTGATGTCGCGAGCCGCCGCAAAAATGCCGGCCACGTTTCCATCTTCATCCCGATAGACGGAGGCGTTGTAGAGCACGGACGTAATACGGCCATCGCGATGTGGCAGTTCGAGCGGATAATCACGCACGAAACCTTCGCGGAAGACTTGCTGATAACCGGCCCGCGCCTTTTCCGGGTCCGTGAAATAGTCAGAAAAATCCGTTCCGATCAGTGTGGCGCGGGCACATCCGGTCACCGCTTCCGTCGCCGCGTTCACGTCGGTGATCTTCCCATCGGGGCCGATCGTTACCAGCGGGTCGAGGCTGGCTTCCAACAGACTGCGGTTGTAGGCGTTAGCCTGGCGCAGCGCCTCCTGCTCCCGCTTGCGCGCGGGCATGTTGCGCTTCACTCTGGCAGAGCCGCGAAGCTCAGGCGGTCGCATTGGTTTCTCCATGTACGCCTGGGTCGGAAACAATCAGCGCCTTGCTGCCACCGAGGTTGCGTCCATATTGTCCGGCCAACTGTAAAGCCCCAACGCCAAAGATGATCTCCGGCGCTACGAACCTCCTCAATTGCTGGGGGTGCATCGGGCTCTCCGCCTCACAGTAGTAACTCGCCTTTAACTTCGAGTGTCTGTGACGCTTATCACGACTGCCGCTGCGACGTGGCGTAAGCAATCGCGGCGGGCACGCTCAGCTCAACCTCCGTACCAGCATCGATCTCACTCCAGATGTGGCCGGTCACAGCGGAGATGCAAACCGATGTTTCCTTTCTTACTTCAAAAACGGGGAGCATTGTACTCCCGTTTCGCTCTCTTGAGTCTCCCGTGCCTGGACGCAAGGATTTCTACTGCCAAGCGGGAAACCACGGCCAACTCCTGACCGTGCTGAGGACTGTTGATCCCTTTTTCCCGGCGTTCCGTCCACGCCCTATCAGCTCCTCGAATCTGACAACACTTCGACAGGTGCCAAGCTAAGCCGATTGGCAGGCGACGATTCGGGCCTCGAAAGTTCAGCGTGGGTCTCGCAAGATCTAATCCTTCAATAGCTTGCGCAGGTGCACAGCTGAGGTCCTGTTTGGAAGGCGCGCTGCACTCTCGTCTCCCGAGGAGAAGGACAGCAATGCGAAAAATTACGTTCATCGCCTTCTCCGTCTTGTTGGTCGTCATCCGCTGCTTTCCGCAACACGCAATGGTGGCGACGGGCTCGATCCGCGGAGACGTTTTCACTAAAGACGAGGTTGGGGGACATTCCGTCTTGCCAGGTACCCGCGTCGAACTTCGCGGAGCAGTGGTTAAAGAGACTCAGTCAGATGCACAAGGGGCTTACGAGTTCAATTCGGTTCCGCCAGGGAACTACAGCCTCAAAGCGAGTGCCACTGGTTTGAGCGCGACCCTGGAGGTCGAGGTTAAAGCCGGGGGAACATCGGTAGCGCCGCTCGAATTAGGCATTGTGGCTGTGACCAGCGCGGTGACGGTCACGGCGAATGACGCTGCTTCCGCCGAGGATTCTGCGCAGTCCACAATCCTCAAGCAATCGACGGTTGAAACAGCTCCGAACCTAACCGAACACTTTGAGAGTCTGCTGCCTCTGGTCCCAGGAGTTGTCCGTGGGCCAGATGGGCGGATCAACATGAAGGGGGCTCGCTCCACGCAAAGCGGGTGGCTGGTGAACTCGGCCAACGTCACCGACCCAGCCACTGGCGGCGAGGCCATCAACCTGCCGATCGACGTTGTTTCCTCGGTCCAGGTGATTTCGAACCCTTACGACCCTGAATATGGGAAGTTCACGGGCGCGATTTCCAGTGTCGAAACCCGCACCGGAAACTTTGAGAAGCTTCACCTCTCAGTCCAAAACCTGATTCCGCGAGCCCGGGACCGAGATGGCAGCATCGTTGGAATAGAAGCCTTCACCCCACGGGTAACGGTTACTGGGCCTCTGGTGAAAGACCAAATTGCCTTCACCCAGTCCCTCGAATACCGCTTCGTTCGCACTCCAGTAGAAAGCCTTCCGCCCTTGCAGCGAGACATGAAGCTCGAGAGCTTCGATTCCTTCAGCCAGTTGGATCTGAAGATCAGCGCGAAGCAGACGGCCACGCTCTCTTTCGCCGTGTTTCCCCAAAAGCTCGATTATCTGGGGCTGAATACGTTCACTCCGCAACCCTCCACGCCAGACCTGCACCAGCGTGGGTACCAGATGTCCATCCAGCATCGTTACGTCACGGACTCGGGCGGGCTACTAAGTTCACAGGTGGCATATGAGCGCTTCGACGCCGACGTGCTGCCGAACAGTGATGATCCCTACCGTCTGCTGGTGGAAACGACCGAAGGCGGATTCTTCGACCGGCAGCGTCGGCGCACTGATCGCGTCGAATGGCAGGAACTCTATCAGCCAGGTCCAAAGCATTTCTACGGCACCCACCAGTTGAGGGCTGGGCTCGATTTTTCGCACAGTTCTTACGACGGACGCCAGCAGTTCATGCCGGTGGACATTGTTGGAACGGCGGGCTACGCATTGGAGCGAATCGAGTTTGGCGCGCCCACGAGCTTTTCGGTCGGCCAAAACGAGATTGCGTGGTTTGTGGGTGATCAATGGAGCGCCTGGTCGCGTCTGACGGTCGACTTGGGGCTTCGGTTCGACCGCGACTCGGTAACCGACTCGACCCACGCAGCTCCGCGGGTTGGCTTCACGCTCGCATTGACCGGCGATGGGAAAACTCTGCTGAAAGGCGGTTTTGGACTGTTCTACGACCGCGTGCCTTTGAACGTCCCAGTGTTCCCTCAATTTCCCGATCGCACGCTTCTGGCGCTCGATCCTACGGGCCAGGTGCTGAGTTCGACAACCTACGCAAACGTGATCTCCGGCGGAGTGCGAAATCCGCGCAGTGAAGCCTGGAATGTCGAACTAGACCGAAAGGTCCTGAACAACCTGCTGGTCCGGGTTGCTTACCAGCAGCGGAATACTTTCAATGACTTGATTGTGACACCGCTCCTCACAACGGCCAACAGTGGGTCGCTGTCCCTGGCCAACCGCGGTCGGGACTTCTACCGGGAGTTCCAGATCACAGGCCGCTACCAGATACACCGGCACACGCTGAATGCCTCGTACGTAAGATCCAAAGCTTTCGGTGATCTGAATGACTTTAACCAGTTCTTCGGGAACGATCCACAGCCAGTCATCGAGCCGAACGGACGTGGACGGCAGTCATTTGATGCGCCCAACCGCTTCCTCGCCTGGGGAGAGATTGCGGCCCCCTGGAAATTGAGCGTAATCCCGGTTTTCGACGTTCACACTGGCTTTCCCTATTCCGTTGAGAACCAACTACGTGACTTTGTCGGTCCGCGGAATGATCAACGATTTCCCCGCTTCAATTCGCTTGACGTTCAGGTACTGAGAGAAGTCAGGTTGCCTTTGTGGGGCAAAAGTCACAAGGCAAAAGTGGGGATCGGTGTTTTCAACTTGTTTAACCACTTTAATCCGAGGGATGTGCAAAACGATCTGGACAGCCATCGCTACGGTGAATTCTTTAATGGTGCGCCGGTCATGTTGAGAGGAAAGTTCGTTTTGGGATTCTAGGTTGAGAAGGTGGTACATGAGCAAAGTGAATCAATGTCTCATTCTCGCTGCTGGTAACGGGACGCGCCTGAGATCGATATCTGCGGGGATGCCCAAGCCGCTTGTGCCTTTTCGCGGCAGGCCAATCCTTGAGCAAGTTATTCTTAGGGCGCACCAAGCCGGTATAGACAAGTTCGTGATTGTTGTCGGCTATCGCTCCGACCTGATTCGCCGCTGGTTTGACAGTCATTGGCTTGGTAACGTTTCAGTGACTTGGGTCGAAAATCCGGAATACCACAAGCAAAATGGCATTTCTGTCTTGAAGGCCAGAAATGAGATCCGGGAGAATTTCTTGTTGCTGATGGCGGACCACATCTTTGAGCCAGAGACGGCGAAAGTGCTGATGGAAGAGTCGGTCGCACCAGGTGAGGTCATTCTCGCTGTGGACCCCAACATTGACCGTGTCTTTGATCTGGATGATGCAACCAAGGTTCGGCGCGAAGGAAATCGTATCGTGGATATTGGCAAGGAGATCGCCAGCTACGATGCGCTGGATACCGGGATGTTCCTCTGCAGCCCAGCGCTGTTTGACAGACTCGAATCAGCCACCAGGGATGGGAACTGCTCGCTTTCCGATGGCATGCGCCAACTGGCCCAAGAGCGAAACCTGCGTGCCTTGGAGTTCGGCGATGCCTACTGGCAGGATGTCGACACCCCAGGCGCCCTAGCCCATGCCGAAATCATCTTCGACGGTTCGCTCTGCCAAAGCCCGACAATCGAGAGACTGGCCAGTGTTTAGGATCGCAACGAAAAACCGGCTGCCACTGCAACTCATTGCTGGGGTGTTAGGTACCGCGCTTCTTATATTCCTGATTCATCGAGCGGGTCCTGCCAAGCTCGTGGAACACGTTGCTGCTCTGGGATGGGGCCTGGCTCTGGTCATTGCTCTGGGTGGAGTCTCGCACCTTGTGAAAACTTGGGCGTGGCGGCTCACACTAATCGGCGAGGAGCACCACGTTTCATTTCCACGCATGCTTGGACTGCGGCTGGGCTCCGAAGCGGTTGGACAGCTCGGGATGATTGGACAGGTATTTGGGGAAACGCTGCGAGTCGCCCTCCTGAGCCCTACAATGCCGCTTGCCAGTGGAATCTCGTCGGTGACGCTTGATCGCGCGCTTTTCATCCTCACGGCCGCATTGACAAGCCTCTTCGGGATGGTGGCCATCCTGCTCGCGTTGCCTCTGTCTCATGCCCTGGCGCTGTACGGCGTGCTGTGTGCTATCACACTGCTAGGCGTCGTTCTTTTGATGGCGTTGGCCGTGCGAAGACGCTGGGGGGTGCTTTCAGGAACGGCGCGGGTGTTGGGACGTGTTCGTTATTTCCGCGATTGGGTGGAACGCAAGCTTTCAACGATTGATTCTGTTGAGAACAAGCTGCTGGACTTCTATCACCGCACGCCCAGAGCGTTCTGGGGCAGTTTCGCTCTCAATCTCGCTTGCCAGGGCATGGCAGTGTTAGAGGTCTACCTGATCCTATGGCTCATGGGCGCCAAGCTCAGCCTCTTCGCGGCACTTGCGATCGAAGCTTTGACCAAACTGGTCAATATCGTGGGCGTGTTCAATCCAGGAAATATCGGAACGTACGAAGGTGGAAACATGCTTATCGTGAAGATGTTTGGCTTGAGCGGAGCGGCCGGCTTGACACTGTCCATCACTCGACGGCTACGCGCGCTCTTCTGGGCGGCGGTTGGCAGCCTCTGCTTGGTCATGTTGTCCAGATCGCGAAAGCAAAGCAATTTCGACGAGAGTACCAGGGCCTCATCTGTGGTTCCCAAAGAGCCCGCATCGCCAAGCGGACCTCAGAACAAAGCTGACTCGGCCCATCACTCGCACGTTGCCGTTGTTCTTGCCAATGATCTGCCGGGCTGCGGCAGTTTCGGGTCACTGCTTCCCCGAGTTGGCACCCTTCCGGTCCTGCTCAGGGCCATCTTGGGAGCGCAGAAGGCAGGTGCTACACGGATTGTCGCAGTTGTAGATCCAGTAACAGGGCCTGGTGTGCGACGTGAGTTGCTGAATACCGGGCGTCTTCCTGAATCCGTGGAGTGGGTTGAGTTCGGCTCTGGGGAGGCGTCTATGCCTCGGCTATTTCAGCGGATCCTGCCGGACATGGAGGAGAGCCGCTTGGTGCTGATAGCCGGAGACAGGACGTACCATCCGTCGTTGCAGCAGCGTGCGGGCGAATGGAATGGAGAAGACGCTTTGGCGCTGATGACCGGCAGTCAGCTCGTCGGCATCTATGCGCTGTCGCGTGATTTGGCGATCGACGTGGCGAGGCACTGTCCTTCAAATGCCACCACCCTCGAGAACTTGCAGGCCTGGCTCTCCTCGACCCATTCAGTCCAGTGCGAGCCCGTGGAGGAATACAAGTGGCAGCGCGTTCTCACGCCCCAACAACGCCTGTTGGCTGAGCAGAAACTGGACGGCTGGCTGGTCAAACCCACCGATGGCATTTTCGCAAGAATGAATCGCAGAATCTCCATACCGATCAGCCGCCAGATCATTAAGTTTCCGATCACACCCAACATGGTCAGTCTTTTTACCCTCGGGGTCAGCTTCGTCTCCGGCGTTTCTTTCGCATATGGTGGCTACCGGCATATGTTGGCGGGCGCAATTCTGTCGCTGTTCGCAAGCATTCTCGACGGATGCGACGGTGAGGTCGCCCGGTTGAAGCTTCAGGAATCCGAGTTCGGCTGCTGGCTGGAGACGATTTGCGACTACCTTTACTATTTGTTTATCTTCGCCGGCATGACGATAGGGCTTTGGCGGAGTTCGGGAATGCGAAGCTACCTGGTACTGGGTTGTCTGCTTTTTACCGGCGCCGTCGCGAGCTTCCTTACCATTGGGCTTCAGCGGCGTCAGCTGGCGAGCGGACGTCCTGAACAGTACCTGGGAATCTGGCAGACGCAAGCAACGCGTCGCAGATCGAACCCCCTCCTCTTTCTGGGCCGGCATACCGAGTTCATCATCCGGCGCTGCTTCTTGCCTTACGCTTTTCTGTTTTTCGCCCTCTTCGGCAGTACAAAGGTAGCATTCGTTTTGTGCGCAGTAGGCGCGAATCTGGTTTGGCCGATAGCGCTTTATTCTTCCCGGGCCTTCAGGCAGCCCAGAGTTAAGCTGGTAAGTGCGAACCTCGGAGCGTAGCTCGCGTCCAACTTTATGCAGGAGATCGAGACCGGTGACTTCGCGCCTCGGCGCTGGGTGCTTTGGCCGCCCAGTTCAATCCGTGTTGTCGACTGGAATATTGATCGCGGCCTGCAACTGCAGGGCATCATCGAGTTCCTGGCCAAGGCCGAAGCCGACGTCATCTTCCTGCAGGAGGCTGATGTTAATGCCCGGCGAACGCACCATCTGAACATCGCGAAGGAAATCGCGCAGAACCTGCAGATGAACTACATCTTCGGACTCGAATTTCAGGAGTTGACCCAGGGCTCCCGCCAATCACCCGCTTACCACGGGCAGGCAACTCTTTCTCGCTGGCCGCTGTCGAACCCCCGCCTCATCAGGTTCCGCCGGCAATCGAACTTCTGGCGTCCACATTGGTTCCTCCCGCGCATGGAGCCGTTTCAGGAGAGGATTGGCGGGCGCATTGCTCTGGTGAGCGACGTGAGCATCGGGAACCGAACCCTCGTCACCTACAATCTGCATCTCGAAAGCCGAGGCGAAAGCGATTTGCGACGCTCCCAGCTCGACGAGGTGCTGGATGACAGCCGGCGGTACACATCAGACCTGCCGCGGGTTGTTGCCGGCGACATGAATTTTGACATCTCGGCGGATGGCGCTGCCGAGGCCATCGGTCGCGCTCAGTTTCGCAACCCCTTTGCAGAGGGCACGCGACGGACGACAGTTCCACGGTCGCTGTTTCATCGCGGCCACGCTATCGATTGGATTCTTGCGCGAGGGCCCGTTCACGCTAGCCAGCCCAAAATTCACAGTAATGTCTCGGCATCGGACCACTATCCTGTCTCTGTTACGCTGACGTTCGAGTAACTCTTTTGAAACAATCTACTCGGGCTCAGGACAGGACAGCCTCCGTAGCCTGGACAACGGTCAGTCGAGGCTCCGTGGCAGTTGTCAGTCAGGGTGGTTCACTGGAACAACGGTAACTATGCCACCGCAGCCGTCGCCTTGCGCACCGCCAACGACAGCATCACCCGCGTAACGCCGCTGATGATCATGCTCACGCCGACCAAGGTGCCTATCGCCCAGACGGAACTCGACGGCCATTGGAGGTAGATCATCAGTCCCAACAGAAGGGTAATGATCCCGTCAACCAGCACCCAGCTTGATCCTCGCACTGAGCGCATCTTGAAAAACATAACGATGTTCAAGATGCCTTCAATCAGGAAAAGCGATGCCAGCAGTAAAGTAAGCGATGTCACACCCAGCACTGGATGCATGATCAGGTATCCACCGAACAACACATACGCGAGCCCGACTAGCAGCTTCCAGATCAGGCTGCCAGCTCGGTGGGCCTGAAAGGCGAGGATCAGGTGGACTACGCCTGCCAAAATGATGAGCCAAGCCAGGACCACGCTGACCGCCACGGCGGCGAGAAAGGGTGAACCGACCGCCAGCATGCCGAAGACAATCAGCAAAACGCCCCACACGGTTGACCACGTCGAAGCGTGGTGCACGATCTGGGCCGGAGTGTAGTCTGTCATAAAAACCTCCTTAAAGAAGACGGAACTAAGCCTACATGAAAACAGACAATTTGGGACAACCTCATTCCTCGGTCCAATGCCAGTTATTGGGCTTTGAGAAAAAGCGCGCCCAGCGGAGGCAAGGTGAGTTCAAGCGAATAAGGACGTCCATGGACAGGTAGCTCCTTCGCATGTACACCTCCAAGGTTTCCCATTCCACTGCCTTCGTACTCCTTTGCATCGCTGTTCAGTAACTCTCTCCAGAATCCTCCCGTGGGAACTCCCAGGCGATAGCCCAACCGCGGCACGGGAGTGAAGTTGCACACCACCGCAATCTTGTCTTGCGAAGACTTCCCTTTGCGCAGAAGTGAAATTGTGCTGTTCTCATTGTCGTTGCAGTCGATCCACTCGAAGCCAGCCGGGTCGTTGTCGAGTTCGTGCAGAGCCGGATATTCTCGATAAACTTGGTTCAACTGCCCGACCCAGCGTTGCAACCCGGTGTGGACCGGATATTTCAACAAATGCCAATCCAGGCTAGTGTCATGCGCCCACTCTCGCACCTGTCCGAACTCGTCGCCCATGAACAATAACTTCTTTCCTGGCTGCGCGTACATGTACCCGTAGAGCAATCGCAGGTTGGCAAACTTCTGCCATTCATCGCCCGGCATTTTTCCGATCAGCGACCCCTTCCCGTATACGACTTCGTCGTGCGAAAGCGGCAGCACAAAATTTTCTGTGAACCCGTAAAGCGTTCGAAAGGTCAGCTTGTTGTGGTGGTACTTGCGATGGATGGGATCGTGCTGAAAGTACTCCAGCGTGTCGTGCATCCATCCCATATCCCACTTCAAACCAAAGCCCAGCCCCCCGACATAGACCGGCCGCGACACCATCGGCCATGCCGTCGACTCTTCCGCGAAAGTCTGAATATCAGGATGTTCGGCGTAGGCCTCCTGATTGAACTGCCGCAGAAAGCCAATGGCCTCCAGATTCTCGCGACCTCCATATTGGTTTGGAAGCCACTCCCCCGGCTTGCGCGAATAGTCCAGATAGAGCATGGAGGCCACGGCGTCTACTCGCAATCCATCGGCATGATATCGATCCAGCCAGAACATCGCGCTGGAGAGCAGAAAACTGCGCACCTCGTTCCGACCATAGTTGAAGATGTCGGTTTTCCAATCTGGATGAAATCCTCTGCGCGGATCTGCATGCTCGAACAGGTGCGTGCCGTCAAAATACGCCAGGCCGTGAGCATCGGAAGGAAAGTGGGACGGCACCCAGTCGAGGATCACGCCGATGCCATGCTGATGCAGGCAGTCCACCAGGTACATGAAATCCTGCGGGGTGCCATATCGTGATGTCGGTGCGAAGTAGCCCGTTGTTTCGTATCCCCACGAGCCATAGAAGGGATGTTCCATGACCGGGAGCAGTTCCACATGGGTAAAACCCATGCGCTGCGCATATTCTGGCAGATATGACGCCAGTTCACGATAGGTTAGCGGCCGATTGTTCTCCTCTGGAACGCGTCTCCACGATCCCAGGTGAACTTCGTAAATCGAAATCGGCGCCGACAAAGAGTTTCTGGTCTGCCGTCTGTCCATCCACTCTTTATCGGACCATTGATAATTCAGGTCCCAGATCACCGATGCCGTGCTCGGCGGTTTCTCATGCCACACGCCGAAGGGATCCGCTTTGTCGACAACATAGTCCCGGTAGTGGGAGTGGATGCGGAACTTGTACAAGTCTCCCTTTTTGGCGTTCGGGACAAATCCCTCCCAAATCCCGGAATTTCCACGAGGGTTTAATCGGTGCCTGCGGTCGTCCCAACGATTGAAGCTGCCGATTACGCTGACCTCTTGCGCGTTCGGTGCCCACACGCTGAAATACGTTCCCGGCGTGTCGCTCTCATCTCCGAGGTGAGCGCCCAACTTGTTATAAGCGCGAAAGTGGCGTCCTTCGTTAAAGAGATACAGGTCCTGCGCAGTCAGCAGGCTGACATCAGAACGCGTGCTGGGGATTGGCCTATCAACAGTCTCTATCATTGAAAGGTACGGTGACAAGGGGTGGCCGATTTGATTGGGCTTCTCTCGCCACTCAGCCAGGAATTAGTTCTGCCGCGTCGGTATCATTCAGCGCCTTGAGCCTCTCGGCAACCCTTGGTGGCGTTGGGGTCTAGATCTCCTAATTGCGTGGGTTGCCCACTCCCATTCTGGACGCCAGTCTCTATTGCACCTGCCCAAACACCGGAATTCCATCATGCCTCCGCCGCACTGCGGGCAAACCAGGTTGATGATGGCGGAGATCAGGCTTCCGTCAGGTTGCGTGGCCGCTGCAGCAATCGTACCCATGTTTGCTCTCCTAACCGCGCCGGATGTACTGGCAAAAGGGATGCCAACTGGAACCATGCGAGGCGCAGCCAAGATTCGCGTATGACGGTAAACTTGCCGCGGGCGTTTGCCGCTTCCCAAGCGCTCCGCGCTGGTTTGCTACGGAGCTCGTCTGGCCACCTACCGGCTGCCGCCTCGCTTAGCGCATAACAGCAATCGCGATGCCAAATGCGAGACGTGAGACAGGTTTGCCAGACGGATGAGCCTTCTTTTATGGACGAAATGGATTCTGTGCGTCGGCGGTGCTGCCACACGTTGGAATCTTGAATGCCTAGAAAGAGGCAGGCTCGAGAGATACAATCTCGGCACAAGGGCCCGCACTCCTGGGCAGAAGGCCCTCGCTCGGATCGTAAAAGTGCTTGATCCACCGTGAGTGGGCTCCCGGTCATGAGGTGGTGGCAGTACGGGCACTGTAATCGCAGCGGAGAGGAGCAATGCATGTTGAAAGCAATGAGCGTGATCCTTGTGTGTCTATCGACTCTTTCGGCCCTTGGTCAATCCGCGTCTAAGTACCAGGTGGGCACGATCACTGCCGTGAAACCTCATCAGTCTGCGGGCGACGCCCGTTCTGATGCCATCAGTTACGACGTCTCACTAAGAGTCGGCGATACCGTCTACGTGGTGCTATACACGCCGCCGCTCGGCATGAACACCGTGAACTATGCTGCCGGACGCGAAGTTATAGTTCTGGTCGGGAAAAAGACGATTACGTACAACGACCTATTGGGGCAGTCGTTCGAAGTGCCGATCGTGAGCCGAAAGCCGGCTTCGGACACCAAACAGTCCAAGTAATCGGCGAAAGCAGGGGGGCTTTTTGGGTAAGCAGGCGCGGCTACCTGGAGTCCCATTATGCTCAGCGCCGCCTCGGGTGCCTGTCACTTGCCAAATTATTGTCGCGTCAGGACCTTGAGGTGTGAGGATCCTGTCGTGACTAGCTCCACTAAGCCGCTCACGTTGGGCCGCTCTCCCGCCTGGTGCACTCCCTGGGGATCTGGAACCTTAAATGCTTGAAGCATCCGGTACGCACTTCGTCGGGCCCTCGACGATGGGAGAGTCTCCCCAGACGGGTCGGCCTTGGAGAGAAAACATGAATAACAGCCCTACTCCGTCGGAACGAACGCCGGATGCTCACTTTGGGATTGGTCGGACACTAGCGTGTCTGATGCTGTCGGTTTGGTTCAGCACGGTCCTGATTGCGCAAAATCCCGCCGGGGCCGAAGGTTCGGCCGCCGGCTCTACGATGCGCGTCACCCATGTGTTGGGTCTCGAAGGTATCTCGAACAACGCCACCGGCAACCTTTCAATTCAACAAAATGCTCTGCAATTTCAGAAGGGCGAAGGCCCTGCCGTCCAGATAAGTATAGATTCCATCCAGAACATCTTTCTTGGCGAGGACAACAAGCAGGTCGGCGGCACGTCGATGGCAGTGGCCAGGACCGCAGCTCCGTTTGGGGGCGGACGAGTAGTCGGCCTTTTCTCGCACAAGAAGTACGACACTCTCACCCTGGAATATCTGGACACCAATGGCGGATTTCACGGAGCCATTTTCCAGTTAGACAAAGGGCAGGGGCAGGCCCTCAGAGATGAACTCGTGGCCAAGGGTGCACACGTCACCCAGGTAGAGGATCAACCCGCGAAACAAAGCACTCCGGAGGCCGAGAATGAAAGTAAGTAAGAAGGTCTGCCCTGGGATACTTGCGGCCGTGATCCTGATTACCCTACTTATATGGCTGCCCGAGCTACCTGCCCAAACTGCGGCGGCGCAATCTTCGGCCCAGCATAACGACTCGACAGGCCCGCAGTGGAGCGTCCAGGTGGACAGAGTTGATCCTGGCGGCGTTAATCTTGAGCCCGCTTTCAGAATTGCCATCTATGAGAACTTGTTGCATGAGCTCTCCACCACGAAGCGCTTTAAAGAAGTGCTTCGCAGCGGTGATCGTAACGCTAGCGGCGTTCCCGACCTGCTGATTCTGAAAACAACGATAGAGAAGTACACACCAGGCAGTGAGACTCGGCGTGCCGTTACCACCGTGAGCGGGGCTACGAAATTGAACGTGCGCAGCCAGCTCTGCACACGAGACGGCCAGGTCATTCTGGAACAGGTCGTCGACGGCAACGTCCGGTTTTTCGGAGGCAACTTGCGAGCCACTCATAACTTGGCCCGCAATGTAGCCAATAAGATCAAGCAGTCAACCCTGCCACAGGCTACGCTGCCGCGTCACGAAGAGAGGAACGAGGGACCCGCTGTTGCCGCGGCGCGTTCCCTTTGGGATAGCAAAAGTCGCGGTGACCGACAGGCCGGACCGATGGCCTTAACGCTTCGGGTTGCCCAGGCGCCAAACGGCGAGTTGGATTGACGGGGGGAATCAAAACGTACTGGGAGTAAACATGACAACGCTGAGTTCCAAAATCAATTCCTTTCTCGTGGCCGCAATGCTTGTTGGGCTGACGCTGGGTGTGGACGCGCAAGCCCAGCTCCATCAACAAGGGAGCGAGCCGGAGGTTACTGCGGCGCTCGAACCCTTGCGACCCGGCGTCGCTGAAAGCCAAATCTTTGCGGAATTGGCCGCCCACAACGAGCAGCGCAGCGTGGCATTGCTCGAGTACACAGCCCTCAGAACCTATCAAGTGAGCGACTTGAAGGGGAAAGTGCATGCCGAGGAAATCGGGCGGATGGAGTATCGTGCTCCTGACCAGAAAACCTTTGTGCTTACGTCCGAGAAGGGATCCGCGATGGTTCGTCATTTGGCGTTAAACCCTCTAATCGGCAGCGAGGTCCACGCAGCAGCCGGCAAGGAGCATCACGATAGTTCCATCACTCCCGCAAATTACACCCTGCATTTGCTTGGTGAGCAACAGTTGGGACCTTACCGCTGTTTCGTCGCACAGGCCATTCCCAAACGGAGAGATAAGTATCTGTTTGAAGGCAAGGTATGGATTGACACCGAGGACTATGCCGTCGTCCGGATCGAAGGCCACCCAACGAAGAAGCTTTCTTTCTGGATCGAACGAGCCGACTTCGTGCGGCAGTACCAGAAACTCGACGAATTCTGGCTTCCACAGAGAGATGAGACATTTGTCAGCGTCAGACTCTATGGGAAGAAGGTTCTGACGATCGACCACCAGGATTACACCGTGAATGGAGCGAAGTACGGCGGTGAGGCGGCAAGGGCCCAGCAGGCCCTCGCACGATACGGGAGTGTTGCCAAGTAGGGCGGTTGGCGCAACGGGGGTTCCGAACCGGTGGAATATGCAGGAGTCGAACGTACTTACGGCAATGTCTCAACTGTCATCCGGCTCCGGGGATCTGCTAACCCTTCGCAATGTCCTCATGTGCACGGATTTCTCGGACTGTTCCACAAGAGCCCTCGTCTGTGCGCTAAGAATTGCGACCCGGTACGAGGCACAATTGCACGTCCTTCATTGTATCGACCCGAGACCCTACAAGGGGGAGCCAGGCGCAATTCATACCGCCCGCGACGCTGCCTGGCGTGACATGCGGAGTTTGGAGTCGGACCAATGAAAATTCTCGTGCTCAACTCGGGTTCCAGCAGCCAAAAAGCTTGTCTGTACGAAATTGGCGAGACTCTTCCGGACCATCCGCCGGCCTGCCTGTGGGAAGGGAAGATCGAGTGGGGTGGCGATATCGCCACGATTGCGGTGAAGAACTCGAAGGGTATCGTCCAAAAGGAACGACTTACGTTCTCATCGCGCGAGCAGGCCATTAGGCATTTGCTGAGAACGCTGTTAACCGGGAACGTCATTGCTTCGGCTTCCGACATCGATGTTGTGGGACACCGGGTGGTCCATGGCGGCCCGCATTTCGAGGATCCCGTAGTAATCACACCCGAGGTGTACTCGGCAATCGCGAGCGCGGCCGAGTTTGCGCCCTTGCACATTCGCGCCGAACTGGAGGGGGTGAAGATTGTGCAGAATCTTCGGGGGACGGTTCCGCAGGTGGCGGTTTTCGACACCGGCTTCCATCGCCAGATGCCGCTCTCCGCGGCAGTCTATCCTGGCCCCTACGAGTGGTTCGAGAGCGGCATTCGCCGCTACGGATTCCACGGCATCAATCATCAGTACTGCGCCGGACGGGCCGCCCAGTTGCTGGGTAAGAGCCCGAAGTCACTCAAAGTGGTGAGTTGCCACCTGGGCAATGGGTGCTCCGTGACGGCCGTCAACGAGGGCCGCAGTGTTGATACCACGATGGGATTCACTCCGCTGGACGGTTTGATGATGGGGACGCGTTCGGGATCTGTGGACCCTGGAATTCTGACTTTCCTGATGCGCCAGGGCCGGCTGGATGGCCAGGAGATCGACGATGTGCTGAATCAGAAATCGGGCCTGCTCGGTATCTCGGGCCTTTCGAGTGACATGCGCGAGATCCTCGCCGGCATTCAACGAGGTCACGAGAGAGCGAAGTTGGCATTCGACATCTACGTGCACCGTCTGCAGGCAGCGATAGGTGGCATGGCCGCCGTGCTGGGAGGAATTGAGGCGCTGGTGTTTACCGCGGGAGTGGGCGAGAACTCCCCCGAAGTGCGAGCTGCGGCCTGCAGCACATTGGAATTCCTCGGCGTGAAACTAGATAGAGAAAGGAACGCACGGCCTTCTCTCGATGCGGATATCTCTGCCCCAGATTCTCGGGTCCGCGTCCTGGTGATTCGGGCGGAGGAAGATTGGGCCATAGCAGCCGAATGTTGGAAGCTCGTGCGCGCAGCCGCACCAGTGGGTGCAACGGACTAAAAGTAACGCCCGAAAGGGTGTCGGAGACCTCGGGACGTCACCTGTCACTTGCCAAGCTCTTGTCACCACCTGTTTGACACGGCATGTGAAGAACACGTTTGTCGTCCGTATGAGCCTGTAACTAACTCTCCTGATGATGCGGCTCGATTCCCGGGTGAGCAGGGTGCGTTGGAAGGTTGAATGCTTAGAGTCCACAGGATGACCAGATCGGACAACCGAAACGGAGCATTCTAGGAGAGCGACTGCATGAGTGAAGTTCTTCCAGTGGTTTATCTAGCGCGGCACGGTGAGACGGCATGGACTCTCTCGGGCCAACATACCGGTCTTATCGACTTACCTCTGACCGCCAACGGCGAACGCAACGCCCAAAGGCTGGGGGAACGGCTCAAAGGGCTGACATTTGCCAAGGTATTTACCAGCCCATTGCAGCGCGCCTCCCGAACCTGCGAACTGGCCGGGTTTGGAGCCGTGGCCGAAACCGAGCCCGACTTGGTGGAATGGAACTACGGTCAATATGAGGGGAAGGTCCTGGCCGAGATCCTTCGAGAACGTCCGGACTGGCAAATCTTCCGCGACGGCTGTCCGGGAGGCGAGTCGCCAGCACAAATAAGCGCGAGGGCGGACCGGGTGATCCAGCGGGTCCGCACAATTGCCGGAAACGTACTGCTGTTTTCCAGTGGCCACTTTCTTCGGGTTCTGGCTTCCTGCTGGCTAGCGGTCGGTTCGGGATGTGCAGGCAGGTATTTGTTGCTGAGTACGGCGAGCCTGAGCGCCCTCGGTTACGAGCACAACCTTTCCCAGCCAGTAATCCGGCTGTGGAATGACGATCATCACGTGACCGCGTGAATCGACCCGGGGTACGCAGCGAGGAGTGGTTGGCTCTGAATGTTGGACGCTACCGATTTCGATAACTAAGATTGCTAAGGATCTCCCATGAGCACAGAGACTGTGGTGCCGCCGAAGTCCGTAACCTTAGCCCCAACCACAACCAGTTCAGCCAGATTTTCCGAACTTCTCCAGCAGTACGGATGCGGCCCGGTTCCCTTTGTCGGAACGGAAAACGCGTTCTACGAACGGCACCTGGTTTTTGACCGGGCGATCGATCCGAAGGTGGCGAGTGCGCGCGAACGCTTTGAAGCGTTCTCCCGTTCCGTACGCGACGTCCTGGCGCAGCGCTGGGTGCTGACGAAGAAAACGTACGAACAGCAAAATGCCAAACGTATTTACTATCTGTCCCTGGAGTTTCTGATCGGGCGTTCGTTGGCCAATAACGTCACCAACCTCTTGCTCGATCCCCTCTTGGAGCACGCAGTTCGAGAAAAAGGTGACAATTGGCTTGAACTGCTCGAGCAGGAACCGGATGCGGGCCTGGGGAACGGAGGCCTGGGCCGTCTCGCAGCGTGCTTCCTCGACTCGATGGCCACCATGCAGCTCCCAGCCACCGGCTACGGTCTGCGCTATGAGTACGGCATGTTCAAGCAGACCATCGTGAATGGCTGGCAAAAGGAAAGCCCCGATAATTGGCTTCGCGACAGCGATCCATGGGAGATCGCTCGGCCGCACGAGCAGGTAGAAGTCAAGATGAACTGCACCTTCCAGGTACGCGGTGGTGACTTCCAGGTGATCCCGGGCCGGCCGTCAAGTCTGATCGGTATACCCTTCGATCGTGCGATCGTGGGCTATGGGGGAAAGACGATCAACACTCTTCGGCTTTGGGCCGCGGCGGCGCCGGATTCCTTCGATTTCGAGGAATTCGGCAGGGGCGACTTCGTGGGTGCGCTGGGGGAAACTCTTGAGGCGGAATCCCTAACCCGCGTGCTTTATCCCGATGACTCCACCAGTCATGGGCAAGGACTGCGCTTCCTGCAGGAGTATTTCCTGGTCGCGTGTTCACTGGCCGACCTGGTGCGTCGCTTTCGGCGACACAACGCGGATTGGTACAAGCTGCCCGAGAAGGTCGCGATCCAACTCAATGACACGCATCCTTCCATGGCGGTTGCTGAACTAATGCGAATCTTACTGGACGATGCGCGCCTGGGATGGGATCACGCCTGGGACCTGACGAAGAAGACACTTGCATATACCAATCACACGTTGCTGCCCGAAGCTCTCGAGAAATGGCCTGCGGCGTGGTTTGAGATACTTCTTCCCCGGCATCTGGAGATCATCTACGAGATTAACCGGCGGCTGCTCGACGAAGTTCGGGTTCGCTTTCCGGGCGATGAGGGGCGCGTCCAGCGAGTGAGCCTGGTGGAAGAGGGCAGCCAGCGCAAGATCCGCATGGCCAACCTAGCGATCGTCGGCTCGCACAGCACTAATGGGGTGGCCGCGGTCCACTCAAAGCTGCTGCGGACGACGACGGTCAAGGATCTGGCCGAAATGTTTCCCGAGCGTTTTAGCAACAAAACCAACGGAGTGACGCCGCGGCGCTGGCTGCTGGAAGCCAATCCCGCGCTGGCCCGTGCAATTACGCAAGTCATTGGCGAACGGTGGATCACCGACCTGAGCCAGCTCAATGAACTTAAGCCGTTTGCTGATGACAATAGCGCTCGTGAATTGTTTCTTTCCTCTAAGCGCGAGTCCAAAGCGCGGTTTGCTGATTGGCTCAAATCGACATCGGGGCAGATCGTGGACCCGAATACCATCTTTGACTGCCACATCAAGCGTATTCACGAATACAAGAGACAACTGCTCAACGCGCTGCGAATCGTGGTGGTTTATAACCAACTGCGGGAGAATCCGAACACGGAGATGGCGCCGCGCACATTCTTCTTCGCCGGCAAAGCGGCGCCGGCTTACCGGCTGGCCAAGCTGATCATAAAGTTCATCAACAACCTGGCAGGCACGATCGACGGTGACCCTGCTGTACGTGGCCGCATCAAGGTTGTCTTTTTGCCGGAGTACAACGTTTCGCTGGCCGAACGGCTGATTCCGGCCAGCGATGTCTCTAATCAGATCTCGACTGCCGGCTATGAAGCCAGCGGCACGAGCAATATGAAGTTCATGATGAACGGAGCCC